>Ga0187765_10000626_pt1 | contig 13037 bp, 7 predicted proteins | sample 0216_QUI02_MP05__3_FD_133018 | JGI IMG/M metagenome (GOLD analysis project Ga0187765, IMG submission 133018) | Tropical peat soil microbial communities from peatlands in Department of Meta, Colombia - 0216_QUI02_MP05_10_MG | ecosystem: Environmental > Terrestrial > Soil > Wetlands > Peat ...
GCGGACGGTCTGGAACGCGTACACGGTCAGTCCAACCAGGACGATTCCCGCTGGCACCACGGCCAGCCAGACGGTGCTGGCCACGCCCCGCCGCCTGCGGTGCCGGCGCCCGGGCGGGACCGCGTCCCCGGTGGGGGCCAGGGTGAGCACGGGCCGCCTTGGCCTGCTACGCCCCAGCCGCCCCACGAACCCCAGGAATCCCACGCGGGTGCGCCAGCCAGCCGGGCCGTACCTCCTGCTGGCTGTTCCCTGACGCACCACGGCTGGCCTGCCATCATGTGGGGACTGCGCTGGTGTAGCCGACGGTCTGATCCTCGATGACGGCGTGGATGATGTCGTCGAGGGTGCGGGTGGGCTTGAAGCCGGTCAGGCTGTGGGCCAGGGTGCAGTCCGGAACGCGGCGTTCCAGGTCCTCATACCCGGGCCCGAGGACGTCGAGGTAACTGGAGTAGGTGATCTCGCTCGGCGATCCGGTGATGCTGATGACCCGCCGGGCGAGGTTGTTGATCGTGGTCTGCTCGTTGTTGCCGAGGTTGATGGCCCGGCCGTAGGCGGCGGGGGTGGCGGCGAGCGCCTTGACCGCCGGGATGACGTCGAGGACGTGGCAGAAACAGCGGATCTGGTCCCCGGTGCCGAAGATGGTCACCGGTTCCCCGGCCAGCGCCTGCCGGACGAACCGGGGGATGACCATGCCGTAGCGGCCGGTCTGGCGGGGACCGACGGTGTTGAAGAACCGGATGATGACCGCGCGCAGGCCGCGCTCCTGTCCGTAGGCATCGATGAGGCTCTCGTCGATGGCCTTGGCCTCGGAGTAGCTCCACCGTGACTTCAGCGGGGAGCCGATTATCCGGTCGTCGTCCTCGCGCAGCCCGATCTTCGTGTTCTTGCCATAGATCTCGCTGGTGGAGGCGGCGACCAGGACCGCGCCGTGGCGGGTGGCGGCGTCCACCACGTTCTCGGTGCCGTGGATGTTGGTGCGCAAGGACTCGAGGGCGTGGTCGCGGATGACGAACGAGCCGACCGCGGCGGCCAGGTGATAGACCTGGCCCGCTCCGGCGGTGAGCACGTCGACCAGGGACTTGTCCAGGATCGAGCCCTCGACGAGCCGGAACCGGGGGTGCCCGGTGACGGCGGCCAGGTTGGTCATGTTCCCGGTACCCAGGTCATCCAGGCCCACCACGTCATGCCCGTCCGCGAGCAGTGCCTCCACCAGGTGCGAGCCGATGAACCCGGCCGCTCCCGTCACGAAGATCTTCATCCCTCGCCCCTCGCTGATTCGGTGGCCGGCGCGGCCGGCGTGCTGGCTGGCTCCGGCCGGGCCGCTGACCCGTTGGGATGCGTGACCGGGCCGGCCGGTGCCGTGGCGGGGGCGGGCTTCGGTGCGGCTGTGCGGGATTTGCGCAGGATGGTGCGCCAGTGACGTTTGGTAGCGAGGTTATCGTAGAGGTCGTCGATGCGGTTGGTTACGGCCTGGATGCCGTATTCCTTTTCGACGGCGGGCTCGGGGACGCGGTCCCGCTGCCCCGCGCTGATCTCGGCGGCCATCGCCTCGCGGATCCCGGTGGCCTCGGAGGGGATCTGGCGGGCCCGGGACACGTCCAGGCCTTCCAGGGCCGGGCAGGTGGTGTAGAGGACCGGGGCGCCGTTGGCCAGCGCCTCGAGCACCGACAGGCCGAACGTCTCCTGCGCGGACGAGGCCACGAATAGGTCCATCGCGGACAGCATGGCGGCCACGTCGTGCCGTTCCCCGGTGAAGATGACCTGGTCGGTCACCCCGCACCGGGCCGCGGTCTCCTCCAGCCGGGCCCGCTCGTCGCCCGGCTGCCCCTCGTTGGCCGCCTTGCCGACGATCATCAGCCGGGTGCCCTTGCCGAGCAGCGGCGCGGCGGCCTCGATGACCAGGTCGAACTGCTTGTTGGGATCCAGCCGGCCGAGCACGCCGATCACGTAGTCTTTGGCCTTGAGCCCGAACTCGGTGCGGATCCGCGCGCGGGCCGCCGGGTCGAACGCCACCCGGGCCAGGTCCACGCCGTTGGGGATCACCGTGATCCGGCCCGGCTTCACTCCCCAGTTGATCATCCGGTCCCGGACCGTGCCCGAGACCGCGATGGTCGCGTCCGACATCCGCTCGGTCGCCAGGTACAGCGCCCGCACGCCGCGGGTCATCTTCCGCCGCTCCAGGTGGGTCTCGCCGATCGAGTGCTCGGTGGACAGCACCACCGGGCATCCCGCGAGCCACCCAGCCGGCCGGCCGTAGATCTGCGACCGGTACAGGTGCGCGTGCACGACGTCATACCTGCCGTCGCGGATCAGCGCCCGCAGCCGCCACAGCATCCCAATTTGCGTGTTGCTGGTCATCCCCATGTCACGCACCGGCACCCCGTCGCCGCGGATCATGTCCGCGACCGGGCCCGGGTTGTACAGCGACACCACGTCGCCTTCGTGCCGGGAGTGCTGGAGGATCGACCGCAGCTGGTGCTCGGCACCACCGACGCCCAGCCCCGTGATCACGTGCAGGACCTTCACCGCTGTCCCCTTCTGAAACCTATGTCGATGAGCTGCCCGGCTCCGGTGGACGCCGGCGCCTGCGGCGGGCGTCCTGTCCGGGGACCGGCCATCTCACGCATCTCTCTTGCCTTATCCGTTGTTTTCCGGTCAGCATCGGGCCGCGGGTAACCGCAGGTACCGGCCCGCCGCCTTCCGGCCTCCGCGCCTGGGCCCGGCGAGCGAGGCCAGGGTCCTGGCCAGGATCACCACGTCGAGCCAGAGCGACCAGTTGTCGATGTAGGCGTTGTCGAAGCGGACCCGCTCGTGGATCGAGGTGTCGCCGTGGAGGCCATGGATCTGCGCCCACCCGGTGAGCCCGGCCCGCATCCGGTGACGGTCGCTGTACCGGGGAATCTCGCGCTCGAACTTCTCGGTGAAATACGGCCGCTCCGGGCGCGGCCCGACCAGCGACATGTCGCCGCGCAGGACGTTGATCAGCTGTGGCAGCTCATCCAGGTGCGAGGCGCGCAGGAAGTTGCCCAGCGGGGTGAGGTAGTTCTCCGGCACCACCCAGCACGTGTCGGCGTCGTTGTGCTCGCCCATGGTGCGCAGCTTGATGATCTCCGCCTGCTTGCCGTACCCGGTCACGCGCACCTGGCGGAACAGCACCGGATGACGGCGGCGCAGCTTGATCACGAGAGCGAGCGCGCCCAGCAGCGGGGCGGTCAGGACGAGCAGGACCGCGGATGCGGCCACGTCGAACGCCCGCTTGAGGAACCGGCCCGCTCCCAGCTCGCCCGGCCGGAGCGGGATGACGGGGATGCCCCAGATCTCATCCACGCAGGCCCTCGGCAGGGCGGCCCCGAGCTCGTGCAGCCGGGGCACCACGCAGATATCGGTGCCCAGGTCCCGGCAGGCGCGCAGGATGGGGACGAGGTCCTCGTCGCGGCCGTCGGGAAAGCACACGATGGCCCGGCCGACGCCCAGCCGGGCGGCCACCGCGGCGAGATCACCGGGACTGCCCAGCACCGGCAGCGTGAGCCCGCCGGCCACCGGGGAGCGGTCAAGGAATCCGCAGGCCCGCAGGCCGAGCTCCGGATGCCGCGCCAGCACGCCGGCGACCTGCTGGCCGGTCTCGCCCGCGCCGACCAGCAGCACGCGCTCGGTCAGGTGGCCGCTCCGGCGGGCGGCACGCAGCGCCGCGTAGCCCGCCCAGCGGACGGCGAGGACCAGCCCGGCGGACAACGCGGCCAGCCGCAGCGCGACCCCCGCCGCCGCCCATGGCAGCAGCACCACCGCTGGGGCCGCGACGGCGGCCAGGATCCGGCCGGCCTGGTCGGACAGGCGCAGGCAGATACGCAGCCGCTGCAGTCCACTGGCGGACAGGGCCAGGAACGCCACCGCCGCGTAGCATCCCGCCACCGGCAGGCTGGGCTGCCCGGCCACGATGGCGGCCACCGTCACCGCCGCGGCCAGCGCCGCGGCGTCGGCCAGCGGCAGCGCGGCCGCCAGCGTGTTCCGGCGGACCCGGGAGACCCGGGCAGCCTCGGTGCCGGTGATGTCCAGTTCGGGCACCACCGGCAGCGGCTGCGTTGTGCTCACTGCGCGACTCGGACGCTCGCGTCGGCCGGCCGGCTGCCGGTACTGGTGATGCTGCGGGCGACCGCGTGCGCGGCGTGGGCGGAGCCAAACACGAAGCGCATGACCGGGCCGAGGCTCGGGGCCACCGCGGGGCCGGTCACGTACAGGCCCGGGACCGATGACTGGTAGTCGCCGCCCACCGATGGGGTCCCGCCCACGGTCGCCAGCCGGGACCGGAGCTGCCCGTCGAGGAAGCTCAGCTTCTGGAGCTGGGAGCGGTAGCCGGTGGCCGCGATCACGTGGTCGGCGGTCAGCTCGACGGGCGCCCCGGCCGCGGTGGTGAAGGTGACGCTGACCCCGGTCGGGCCGGCCTCGGCCTTGATCGGGGTGTGGCCGGTCAGGACCGGGAACTGGCCTTCGACCCGGGCGCGCAGCCAGTAAGCCCCGGCCGGGCCGAGGGCGGTGCGGGCGCGGTAGATGCGGGTGCGCTCGGGCAGGTGACGGTAGAGCGAGGGATGGTTGGAGTAGAACCAGCTGCCCCAGCCCGAGCCGAGGCCCGCCTCCGGCTCGCGCAGCCGCTGGAGCAGCGGCCGGTCCGGGGCCAGCGGCTGCCCGTTCCAGGCCAGCCGTTCCCTCCTGGCGACCACCTGAACGGCCGCGCCGCTTTCGTGCAGCAGCGCGGCGGATTCCAGGGCGGACTGCCCGGCACCGACCACCATGACCCGCTGCCCGTCGAAAACCGACAGGTCGGTGTGCTCGCTGGCGTGGGTGCACGCCGAGGCCGGCAGGGTGTCCAGCGGCTCCGCGACGTACGCGAAATGCTCGACCCCGGCGGCGATGACCACCCGGCGGGCCTGCACGCTCGTCCCGTCACTGAGAGTGAGCTGGAACTGCCCCCCAGCCTGGGTCAGGTTGGTGACCAGGGTCTCCTCCAGGTCGGGCACGAGCTCGGCCTGGAACCACTGCCCGTAGGCGACGAAGGTATCCAGCGACACCGGCAGCCCGTAGTACTTGTACGGGCGGCCGGTGGCCCGGCAGAAGGCCTCCAGCGTGTGGGTACCGGCCGGGTCGGACAGGTTCGAGGCGAAGCCCTGCGACTTCAGGAACATCCCGGCCGGCATCTTCGTCCGCCACAGGTTCATCGGCAGCCCGAACTCGCGGAACGCTATCCCTGCCGAGCGCAGGTGGGCGGCTACCGACAGACCGTACGGGCCAGCACCCACAATCGCGACATCGGTGGTGGCGTTCATACCTTCTCTCCCTCTTCCTGGAAACCTGGCTGTGATTGGCGGGTCCGAAGACCCGGTGCGGACGGGACGCCGGGTGATACACCCGGCCTGGCTGGAACCTGGTACCCGGTACCGGCCCGCCCGGGCCGGTACCGGGGCTCGCTGGCCGGGTGCGGCGCGGCCGTGCGCGCGAACGGGCGGCTGACCATCCGCCAGCTCATCCGCAGGCACATCAGGCCGAACGGGCGGAGGTCATCGGTGGCGAACCAGGCCACCTCGTCGACCCCGCGCAGCGATCCGGCCCACGTCTTCAGGCCGAGCTCACGGCGGCGCCAGTACCCGACCGCCCCCAGCGGGTCATAGTTCTCCACCACGAACCGGCGGCCCGGGACCGGCTGCCCGGAGGGGACCGGCTGCCCGGTCAGGTCCAGGTAAGCGGCCCGCGCCACATCGACCCCGGCGGTGTCCTCGAACAGCCGGAACTGCGCGCCCAGCCGGGGGTTGAAATCCAGCAGCTTGTACTGGCCATCCCGCGCGTCGAACCGCAGGTCAAGATCGGTTATCCCGGTGTAGGACAGCGCCGTGAGCATCCCTGTGACCTGCTTCCGGAGCTCCACACTCGGCACCCACCGCCCCAGGCTGGTGAGCCCGGCATGCGCCGGGTAGGACCTGTCTTTCACGCCGGTGAAGGCCGGCGCGCATACCGAGGCCGCGTCGCAGTACCCGTGGAAGAACCAGTCCGGCTCGGTCCCGCCCGGGATGTACTCCTGCAGCATCACCCCGGTGCCGGTGCGCGCACACGCCGCCCACGCCTCCGCGAGCTCCTGCGGGGTGCGCAGGATCGTGGTGCTGCGCAGCGCCTGGCCCGGCTGCCACGGCGAGGTCAGCTTGGCGATCACCGGGAACCCGGTCATGCCCGCGAACGCCCCGGCCTCCTCGGCCGAGGACGGCACGAAGGCCCGGGGGGCGGGTATCCCCAGCTCGCGGCAGAGCTGGTACATCGTGTACTTGTCGGCCACCCGGCGCGGCAGATCGGCCGGCGGGCGGGAGAACAGGTACGCCCCGCGCAGCGGGTCGCCGTGCTCGGCGAGGAAGATGGCACCGGCGTCGTCGGTGGGAATCAGCACCGACGGCCGGCCGATCCGGTCGGCCAGTTTCAGCAGCCCGGCCTGTGCCTGCTGCACGTCACCGGGGTCGGCCTGCCAGAACAGGCGGCCGGCGAGGTAACGGGAGTTGGCCGCGGGGGCCAGCGTCCCCTCATGGACCCCGTACACCGGCACGCCCAGCCGGCCCAGGCTGCGGATCACGCCCAGCCCGCCGTGATGCATCACGTTCGGGTCGAACTTCAGCACCACCGCAGGGGTGGACACGTCGACGCCTCGTAGAACTGTGGCGGGGGCTGTGGTCATGTCGGCCACTCAGACGACCGTGCGGTGGGGAACGCCGTCGAACTGGTACGTGGCGTCCAGCACCCGTGGGCACTTCTCCACCCACGAGTAATCGACGCCGGGGTGAATCGTGTGGATGATGGCCAGGTCCCAGTCATCGCCGCTGGGCGACACGGTGCTGGTTATGACGTCCCCGTCCGGCAGCCCGACCTGCGGGATCAGCGGGTCGTAGTAGGCGACCGCCGCCCCCGCGCCGATCAGCCCGCTGATCAGCGGAAGCGCCGGGGACTCGCGCAGGTCGCGCACGCCCGCCTTGTAGCTGGTGCCGACCACGATGACCCGGGCGCCCGCCAGGGTCAGCCCGTCCGTGCCCAGTACCTCGCTGGCCCGGTCGATGACCCGCTCGGGCCGCTGCGTGATCGAGGTCATCGCCTGCTCGATCAGCGGCGAGCTGCGGCCCTGCTTGCTCAGCTGCCACAGCAGGTAGTGCGGGTCGCATGGGATGCAGTGGCCGCCCACCCCGGGACCGGGGAAGGCGCCCAGGAACCCGTACGGCTTGGTGCCCGCGGCCAGGGTCACCTCGATCGGGTCAAGCCCCAGCGTCCCGCAGGCATCGGCGAACTCGTTCGCCAGCGCGAGGGACACCGCGCGGAAGATGTTCTCATACAGCTTGGTCGCCTCGGCCGCCTCCGGCGAGCTCACCATGTAGACCACGTCGGTGAGACGGCCGATCACCTCGGCGGCCCGCGTGGTGCACGCCGGGGTGATCCCCCCCACGACCCTGGGAGTCTCGCGCTGCAGGTGATCGTGGTTGCCCGGGTCGATGCGCTCGGGGCTGAACGCCACGAACACGTCGGTGCCCACCGCGAGCCCCCGCTTTTCGAGCGGTTCGGCGATCAGCTCCCGGGTGGTGCCCGCATAGGTCGTGGAGGTGAGAATGATCACCTGGCCGGCCCGGGCGTGCTCGACCACGCTGGCGCACGCCGCCCGCAGCGCCGTCAGGTCCGGCACGTGGGCATCGTCCACGGGGGTGGGGACGCAGATGATGATGGCATCGGCCGCGGTGGCGGCCGCGGCGTCGGAGGTCAGCTCGAGGGAGCCATCGTCCAGGGCGGCTTCAAGCCGCCGCCGGTCTGGCTCGCCCAGGTCCGCATCCCGCGCCTCGATCTCAGCCATCCGCTTCGCGCTGACATCGATCCCGATGATCCGCGGGCACTGGCCGTGCAGCGCGACCGCGGTCGGCAGTCCCACGTAACCGAGGCCCACCACCGCGACCGGCGATGTCTGCGCGCCATGCCCGTTCGGGGCGCCGTCGCCGCTGTCCGTCTTGGCCGGCTCGAAGGCCACCAGCTTGCTGTGCAGCTGGTACTCCCTGCCGTTAACGGCAAGCGAGAGTCGGTGCTCTGCCACTATGCTGCTTCCCTCAGTTCATGGATGCCTGAGTTGCCGTAACCCGCAGGCGTCCTCAGCCGCACTGGATGTCCCCCCGGCTGACCAGCTGCCGAGGCGGCAGCGGACAGATGCGGGGTCGCATAGCTGTCAGAGCAACTGACCCGACAGCTGATACCGACAGCCGGGATGAAATCCCCCCCGGCCAACCGGACACGACTAAAAACGACCCAACCCCAGGTGAACCAGATCTGTACCAACGTCCTCTGTAGGTATGACGCGCGAGCCCTCGCGAAGGGTTACACAGATCGGGCCCGGGATCGTAGCTGGCTGTGACCGGTCACGACCCGGCTAAGACCGGCTAAGCCGCAGGTAATCACAGCCGCCCCGTCCGCCGCGGCCAGCGCGCCCCGGCCTCACTCGTCCCCCCGGATCGTGGGGAATTGCTGCGTCGAGTCGTCCCCGCTCGGGGGGCGGTCCTCGTGGCCAGCGGACGCGGGCGCCGGGCCGGGAGGGTCGCCGATGGCGCGGGTGTACGGCCCGGCGCGGGGCGCAGCCGCATGGCGGCCCCGGCTGAAGGCGGGCATCTGCACGGTCGCGTCCTCCTCGTACGGGGACTCCTGGCGCGCGGGCTGGACCTGGACGGGGGGCGGCGGGGCGGCCGGCGGCCGGGCGGCCGGCGCCTGGAAGGCCGACATCTGGACGGTTGCCTCGTCGGTGACAGCGGCCTGCTGGGCTTCCTGCCGCCGGCGCCCGCGGAAGGCGCCGCGCGGCGAAGGGGCGGCATCCCCGGCCGGGGCGGGCGCGGCGGGGTCGTGGCCGGCGCCCGGCTCAGGCTCGGCGGCCTGGCCCGGCCGGCTCCCGGCCAGGCGGGCACCGGCGGGGGAAAGCTGGACCGCCAGGCCGGCCACGCTGATGGCCGCCACCGCGACCAGCCCGGCCCGGGGAGACCAGACGCCCGCGGCCAGCATGACGGCGGCGACCAGGGTGTTGATGACGATGGCCGCGGCGATCCCGACGATGAGCCGGGCGAAGCCGTCGATTCCCCGCATCAGCCCGGCCACGGCCAGCGCCGGCGCTGCCACCAGGAACAACACCACCAGCGGATCGCGGGCCGGCGAGTTCACCCGGGCCAGCTCCAGGGCCACACCGACCGCCCCGGCGGCCAGCACGGCAGCGGCTATCGACCGGGACATCCACGGGGGAATTGGTGTCATCCGCCCCCCAACCTGGCGATCGCGTGCCGAACAACCCCCGATGCTCCCATGCCGGAGCACCTGAATCGGCCGAGAGTGGTAAATGTAACTCCCGGCTGGCCGGGACCGTGGCCCGGGACCGGCCACCCGGCGTCCCCACCAGCTGGCGTGCGACCACGCCCGCGGCGTGGGTTGCGCCGAGCACGAAGCGCATGACCGGCCCGAAGGAAGGCGCCACCGCTGGCCCGATGAAGTACAGCCCGGCGGCGGAGGACTGGTAGTCGCGCCCGACCGCTGGGGTGGCGGCCACGGTCCTCAGCTCGGACCGGAGCCGGTCATCGAGGAACCGGAGCCGGGCCAGGTCGGTGCGGTAACCGGTGGCGGCGATGACGTGGCCGGCCGTCATACCGACATCCTGCCCCCCGGCGGCGACGGTCAGGCGCACCCCGCCGCCGGCCGGCTTGGCCCCGGTGACACGGTGACCGGTCAGCACGGGGAACTGTCCCTCGACCCGGCCGCGCAGCCAGTAAGCCCCGGCCGGCCCCAGTGCCGTCCGCGCGCGGTGGATCCTGGCCGCCCTCGGCAGGTACCGGAACAGGTCGGGGTGGGAGTACAGCCACGTGTTCCAGCCAGAGCCGAGCCCGGCCTCAGGTTCGATAAGCCGCTGCAGCAGCGGGCGGTGAGGCGGGAGCGGCTCGCCGGTCCAGGCCAGCCGCTGGGCCCGGGCGAGCACCCGGACGCTGGCGCCCCGCTCATGGAGCAGCGCCGCCAGTTCCAGCCCGGACTGCCCGGCCCCCACCACGATCACGTCCTGGCCGCGGAACGCCGCCGGGTCAGCGTGCGCGGAACTGTGCGTGCACACCGACGACGGCAATGATGACAGCGGGTGCGGCACGTACGCGAAGTGCTCGACCCCGACGGCCACGACCACCTTGCGGGCGGTCAGCCGTTCCCCGGAGGCCAGGGTGATGCCGAAGCCGCCATCCCGCCGGGCGAGGTCGGTGACCAGCACCTCCTCCACGGCCAGGCCGAGCCCGGACTGGAACCACTGGCCGTAGCTAGCGAAGCTGTCCAGGGCCACGGGCAGCCCGCTGCTCCGGTAGGGCCGGCCGGTCTCGCCGCAGAACGCCTCCAGCGTGTGGGTGCCTCGGGGATCCGACAGGTTCAGGGCCAGGCCCCGGGACCTGAGGAACATCCCCCGCGGCATGGCTGACCGCCAGGGCCGCATGGGCAGGCCGAAGTGGCGGTAGTCCACGCCTGCCGCGCGCAGGTGCGCCGCCACCGACAGCCCGTATGGGCCCGCCCCCACGATGGCCACCTCGACGGCGTCGCTCATGCTCGGATTGCCCTCCCCAGCCGGATCACACCGTGGCCGGGCCCCGCCCAGCCGCCTCGCCATCGCGGGAACCGGGCCCGCGGCCCCATGGCGGATCCCTAGCCTAGGCCGGGCGGCGGCCGGCATGGACCAGTTGGGCGATCCGGCCCGGCGCCGGCCGGGCCGTTACGAGCTCGCGATCGGGGCGGTGAGGTTGTAGACGGTCATGCCGCCCACGGTCCTCGCCGTGAAGTGGGCCTCGACCCAGGCGCTGATCTGTGACGCGTCGGTGGGGGCACCGCCCGCGCCGCGGAGGCCACCGCCGAAACCACCGGCCGCACCGCCGCCATTAGCCTCGCTGCCGGCCGTGCCGCCCGTGCCGCTGGCCGGGCCGGTGCCGCCGCCCGCAGCGCCGCCGCCGGCCCCGCCACCGAAGCCGCCGAAGCCACGGCCGCCGAAACCGCCACCCGCGCCACCAGCCACGTAGTAGTGGATCTGGCGGGACGAGACGAGCTTTTCGAACTCGGCCAGGCTCGGCGCCGGGTCGGTTCCCCGGAAGCCGCCGATCGCCATCACCGGGAGGCCGGCGGTGGCCAGTTCCATCGACGCGGCGCTGTCCGCGCCGTCGGTGGCCGCGGCCCACTTGTAGTGGGAGGCCCCGGTCTCAAGCAGCCGGGCGAAGGCGGCGCTGACGGTGGCGTTGCCCCCGCGGCCGAAACCGCCGAACCCACCGGGCCCGCCGAAGCGGCCCGGCCTTTCACCGGCCGCCCCGCCCGCGAAACCGGGGAACTCGCCGCGGCCCGCAGCGGCGCGGCCCGCCGCTCCGCCACCGGGGAAAAGGCCGCGGCCGAGGCCCCGGGCACCGCCCGGACCGCCCAGGGCGGCGGTCATGGGAGGGCCGGCGGACGGGCTGGTGCCAGCGTATGAGCTGGCCGCCGTGTCGAGACTGTAGGCCAGCGGGCCGCCCAGCCCGGCGATCACCGCCAGCGACAGCGGGACGACGGCCAGGGCCGCGCGCCCGCGGGCGGTGCCGGTCCGCAGGGCGGGCCCGGCCAGGATCAGGCCGGCCGCGCCGATGGCGGCGACGACGATGACCACGCGCAGCCAGGGGAACCATCCGGGGCTGCGGCCGAGCAGGACCCAGGCCCAGGCGGCGGTGGCCGCCAGCGCGGCGGCCAAGGCGGCGCGCGCGAACCAGGTGTGGCGGTTTCGCCACGCGGTCACGGCGCCGATGCCGGTGAGCGCGCCGATCGGCGGCGCGAGGGCGATCGCATAGTACGAGTGGGTGGTCCCGGACATGAAGCTGAGCACCAGCCCGGCCACCAGCAGCCAGCCACCCCACATCAGGGCGGCGGCCCGGGTGCGGTTGGTCCGGGCGGCCCGCCGCGACACCCACAGCATGACCACCAGGGCGATCAGGGCGGCCGGAATCAGCCAGCTGATCTGCCCGCCCCATTCGGGCGTGAACATGCGGGTGATGCCGGTCCCGCCGCCGAACGCGCCACCCGCACCGCCGCCGAACGCGCGGCCGGCCGCACCTACGCCGGGCCCCGGGACGCCGGCCGCACCGCCTCCCCCGCCCGCTCCACCGCCGGCCGCCGCGCCAAGCCCGCGCCCGGCCGCCCGGGCCGCCCCGCCGAACCCGCCGCCCCGGTTGCCGGTGAGCCTGCTGAGCCCGTTGTAGCCGAACGTGAGCTGCAGGATGCTGTTGTTGGTGGTGCTGCCGACGAACGGCCGGTCGGCGGCCGGGGTGAGCACGACGATCGCGACCCACCAGCCCGCGGTGACCAGCAATGCCGCGCCGCCGGCCAGCAGCTGCCAGATCCGCTTGCCGAGCCTGGGCGGGCCGCAGACCAGGTACGCCAGCGCCAGGGCGGGCAGGGCCAGGAATCCCGCGAGCATCTTGCCGAGGAAGCCAAGCCCGAACAGCACGCCGGTCAGGGCCACCCACCGGGTGCGGCCCGACTCCAGGGCCCGGACGCCGGCGTAGGCGGCCAGCGTCGCCATCAGCGTGATGAACGCGTCGGGGTCGTTGAAGCGGAAGATCAGCGTGGCGACCGGGGTGAGGGCCATGACCGTGCCGGCGATGAGCGCGGCGGAGGGCCCGAACCAGCGGCGCACGGTGGCGTAGAGCACGCCGACCGAGGCCACGCCGGCCAGCGCCTGCGGCACCAGCAGGCTCCAGTAGTTGACGCCGAAGACACGGGCAGACAGCTCCATCGGCCACAGGAAGCCCGCGGGCTTGTCCACGGTGATGAAGCTGGACGAATCCAGCGAACCGAACAGGAACGCCTTCCAGCTCTCCGTGCCCGCCTGGGCGGCGCCGGCGTAGAACTCGTTGGCCCAGCCGTTGCGGCTCAGGCCGAGCAGGTAGAGCAGGGCGGTGGCCACGAGCAGGGCGAGCAGCGCCGGCCGTGCCCACGCCGGGTCGTCCGGCCGGCCGCGCAGCAAC
>Ga0187765_10000627_pt1 | contig 12998 bp, 8 predicted proteins | sample 0216_QUI02_MP05__3_FD_133018 | JGI IMG/M metagenome (GOLD analysis project Ga0187765, IMG submission 133018) | Tropical peat soil microbial communities from peatlands in Department of Meta, Colombia - 0216_QUI02_MP05_10_MG | ecosystem: Environmental > Terrestrial > Soil > Wetlands > Peat ...
GCACGACCAGAAGTAAAGCGGATCGCTGTTCTTCCGTGAGGATTTCCAGCGCGCGAAGGATGTCTCGCCCACCGGAATCCGGACCGCTCGTAGTCGCATCCGTGTCCTTGATCGGTGACACCACGGGCCGCCGCGCCAAGGTGCGGAGGCGGTTGCGATTAAGATTGGTCAGGATCGTGTAGAGCCACGCACGCATGTCTCCGCCATGAAACAAATGCTCGGAGCGAAGCGCCCGCACCAGCGTGTCCTGGACGATATCGTCCGCGGTTTCGGCATCGCGGGTCAGTGCGCGCGCATAGCGCCGCAGCGCCGGGATTGCCGCCTCGATCCGCTCCCGAAATTCACTCAAGCATCCGCCCTCCCTATGGATCACATCATAGCTTACACCGCCACGTTGCGGTTTGGCCCATGCGTTCATATCCAAAAAACACCAGCAAATGCCGTCTATTCCGCTGTCCGGTCCGTGCTTGATGGGCTATTGACCCTATGCCATAGGAGGCAAAGGCTAGAAATCGGGTCTTGGTGCGGGGATGCCGGAAAATTCAGGCCTAATGGGCGGCAAACGCGGCCTGATCATGGGAGTCGCCAATACCCGGTCTCTGGCCTGGGGGATCGCAAAAGCATGCCGCGCGCACGGAGCTAATCTTGCGTTCACCTATCAAGGCGACGCGCTGAAAAAGCGGGTCGAACCCCTTGCTCAGGAGATCGGCGGTATTGTTGTCGGTGATTGCGACGTAACCGAGCCCAAGAGCATCGATGCCGCGTTCGCCGCCGTGCAATCGGCCTGGGGCTCGATCGATTTTTTGGTCCATGCCATCGCTTTTTCCGACAAGGATCAACTCGACGGCCGCTACATCGACACCACAGCGGATAATTTCACCAAAACGCTGCTGATCAGCTGCTACTCGTTCACGGCAGTTGCGCAGCGAGCGGAAAAACTGATGCCCAATGGCGGCTCGATGCTGACTTTGACCTATTACGGGTCGGAGAAATGGATGCCGCATTACAATGTAATGGGAGTGGCCAAGGCCGCGCTTGAAGCTTCCGTTTATTATCTGGCAGCCGACCTCGGCGTTAAAAATATTCGTGTCAATGCGATCTCCTCAGGACCGATCAAGACTTTGGCCGCGTCCGGAATCGGGGATTTCCGCTACATCCTCAAATGGAACGAGCATAATGCGCCGCTTCGCCGCAGCGTCACGATTGAAGAGGTCGGCGACGCGGGCGCGTATTTGCTCTCAGACATGTCGCGCGGCGTGACTGGAGAAGTCCACCACGTCGATGCCGGTTACCATATTGTTGGCATGAAACATCCGGATGCGCCTGACATCGTGGTTGGCAAAGAATAACGCACACTCCGTGCTCTGCTCGCTTTCGGATCGGTGCGGGAGCTCGTGAAAAGCGAACGAGCATGCCGGTCCTCTATTACGTTCGACATGGCGAAACCGATTTCAATCTCCAGGGACGGCTGCAAGGCCGCCGCGACACCCTGCTGAATGCACATGGGCGGCGGCAGGCCGCCGAATGTGGCGTCGTGCTGCGCGATCTTTTCGCGCGCGATCACCGAGATGCGCAGGAGCTTAAATATGTTTCGAGTCCACTCAAGCGCGCACGCGAAACCATGGAGATTTTGCGGGGGGCGCTCGGTCTCGCCCCGCTCGATTACGAGATTGACGCCAGATTGACCGAAATCGCCTATGGTGAATGGGAAGGCTTGACGCTGCCCGAGATCGAGGCGCGAAACGCAAACGTGCTGACGCAACGCGAACGCGACAAGTGGGATTTCGCGCCGCCTGGCGGCGAAAGCTATCAGCAGCTCGCGGCGCGTATCGGCGATTGGTATCGTTCACTGACGTCTAACGTTGTTGTCGCCGCGCACGGCGGCGGTGTGCGTGCGCTCATGGCGCTTTTTGAGATATTGCCTGAGGAACAAGCGACACATGCGCAAATAGAGCAGGGCGTCGTGTACGTTTTTGCGGATGGCCGGCTATCACGTTACGTCTGATTGGACGCGCGTAGAGTCCTCGCGAACAAATGCGTTCTCCAAAAACGAAAGCGGCCGAACACAGTTCAGCCGCTTGGCGAGATCAGTGACCCCGCTAAATCTGAAGGTCCTATTGCCGCCGCCCCAATACGAGGCGCGCGCTCAATTCAGGAACCCTTCTTCTTCTTGTTCGACTTTGCCTTTTTCTTCGCCATGGCTCTCTTCCTCGGTGTTGGTGTGAATTCGGCAGGGTTGGTTCAAGACGCGGGTTGATCGCTCTTGATCTTTCCCTGGCCCTCGCCCCCTTACCGAAAGGAACAATGACATTAGCTGGTTCCGACTGCAATCATAAAAACGCGAATTGTGCTTACTTTTCTGTAACTTAACGGGCGTTCAGCTTACGATTAATCGACATTCAGCGAGATGAATGAGACATGAACGCACAGCTGCAGCGGAGTGATCGATTTGCCCAATTCGCCGACAACATTGTGCAGTGATAGCAAACGCGGCAAGCGTATTTGTCGGCGTGCTGGTTGGCAGGCGACGGGTGCGTTTGACCCGGCATGACGTGCGCGATACGAAGCCACGAAAGCTTCAGCGTAATTTGGTCGTAAGGCAATTAGCGGCATAACCGCGTCATGTCGTTCAATACGTTTGGACATTTATTTCGCGTCACGACCTTCGGCGAAAGCCATGGGCCGGCGATCGGTTGCGTGGTCGACGGTTGCCCGCCGCGTATTCCGCTCACCGAGGCGGACATCCAGCCCTATCTTGACCGCCGCCGGCCGGGCCAGTCGCGCTACACGACGCAGCGCCAGGAGCCCGATACCGTCAAGATCCTATCCGGCGTCTTTGTCGATGAGGCGAGCGGACAACAGGTCACGACCGGCACGCCGATCGCGCTTGTCATCAATAACGTCGATCAGCGTTCGAAGGATTATTCCGACATCAAGGAAAAATACCGGCCGGGTCATGCCGATTATACCTACGACGTAAAATACGGTTTGCGTGACTATCGCGGCGGAGGTCGGCAGTCGGCCCGCGAAACCGCAATGCGGGTTGCCGCCGGCGCTATCGCGCGCAAGGTCGTGCCCGGACTGGCAGTGCGCGGTGCGCTCGTCCAAATGGGTCCGCATCGCATTGACCGCACCCGCTGGGACTGGGCCGAGGTGGGCCGCAATCCGTTCTTCTGCCCGGACGCTAAGATGGCGGCGATACTGGGCGATTACCTCGACGGATTGCGCAAACGCGGCTCGTCGATAGGCGCGATCATCGAAATTATCGCCGACGGCGTGCCCGCAGGATTGGGCGCGCCGATCTACGGTAAATTGGACGGCGACCTCGCCGGGGCGCTGATGAGCATCAATGCCGTCAAGGGCGTCGAGATCGGCGCCGGGTTCGGCGCCGCCGAACTCACCGGCGAACAGAATGGCGATGAGATGCGCATAGGCAACGACGGCAAGCCGCGGTTTCTCTCCAACAATGCCGGCGGCATCCTGGGCGGTATTTCCACCGGGCAGCCCGTAGTGGCCCGTTTCGCGGTCAAGCCCACGTCGTCCATTCTCATTCCGCGGCGCACGGTCGACCGTTACGGACGGGAGGCCGAGATTTCCACGACTGGCCGCCATGATCCCTGCGTCGGCATTCGCGCGGTGCCGATCGGGGAGGCCATGATGGCCTGTGTGATCGCAGACCACTATCTGCGCCACCGCGGCCAAGTCGGCGAGACGCCAAGCTGGCCGGCCCCGCCGCGCTGAGCGTGTGCAAAGCGTTCAATGAGCTTTGCTGGTATCATGCGGCGCGCGTGCCGGGCGTAATCGGGGAAGCAGCAAAGAAATGAACGACGCGCACCAACGCATCCAAACGGCGATCGCCGCCTTTGCACGCGGCGAACTCGTCATCGTCGCGGACGACGACGATCGCGAAAACGAGGGCGATCTATTCGTGGCGGCAAGCTTATGCACGCCGGAGAAGATGGCCTTCATTATTCGTCATACATCCGGAATCGTGTGCGCTCCTCTCGCCCCGGAGGAGGCAAGGCGGCTCCACCTCGATCCCATGGTGGCGCTCAATGACGCGCCGCTCGGCACCGCTTTCACGGTGTCGGTGGACGTGCGCCATGGGCTGACCACCGGAATTTCCGCCGAGGAACGCACCAACACCGTGCGTGCGCTGGCAAACAGCAATTTTGGCCCGTCGGATTTCGTCCGCCCCGGCCACGTCTTTCCCCTGGTGGCCAAAGAAGGCGGCGTGCTGATGCGTTCGGGTCACACCGAGGCCTGTGTCGATCTATGCCGGCTTGCCGGCCTTCCGCCAGTCGGCGTGCTGGCCGAACTCATGAACGACGACGGGACGGTGATGCGGGGCGCGGAGCTTGCCGAGTTGGCGCAGAGGCAGAAGCTGCAGCGTATCACCATTGCCGAACTCATCGCCTATCGGCAAGCACGGGACAAATTGATCGAGCGCGTCGGCGAGTTTCCGGTGGCCTCCGAGATCGGAACGCTGCGCGGCTATGCCTTCCTGACTCCATTCGATCAAGTCCATCACATGGCTTTCGTTCATGGCCGCATTGCTGACGGCAAGAATATGCTAACGCGCCTGCATCGCGCCGATATCATCGCCGACGTGTTCGGCGGCGCGAAAGTGATTCATCAGGCTCTGGCCCGGTTCAAGGCCGAGGGCAGGGGAGTGCTGGTGTTGTTGCGCGACGGTACGGCCGGCGTGCCGGTGATATCGATTCCAAAATCCGGAGAACACGCCTCCGGCGAGGCGCGCATACGCCAGTGGCGCGAAGTTGGGCTTGGCGCCCAGATCCTGAAAGATCTCGGCGTCAATTCGATCAGGCTCATCACCTCGTCGCGGCCGACGACTTATGTCGGTCTATCCGGCTTCGGCATTGAAATTGTCGGCACCGAACCGACGGACCAGTGAGCTGTTCGCGACTGCGGCGTTCCAACCGTTTCAGCTCATGGCCGCAGCGCGCTTCGGAAATAGCTGCGGCCGCAGCTTGGGATGACACCCCATCATCTTGGGTGCATACGGCGTTTCGGCGCCCAGCTCCTCCGCGGCATGCCATGCCCAGCGCGGATCCCACATCGCGCCGCGGGCGAGACAGATCAGGTCCGCCTTGCCCGACGCGACGATATCTTCCGCTTGCTGATAGCCGGCGATCAGCCCGACCGTCATGGTGGTGATGCCGCTTTCCTTTTTCACCTTTTCGGCGAACGGGACCTGGTAACCCGGCGCGAGTGGAATCTTCTGCTTTGGATCGAGTCCGCCGGTGGACACGTCCATGTAGTCCATGCCGCGGCTCTTCAGTTCCTTGGCAAGGATGACCGCCTCTTCCGGCGTCCAGCCGCCGTCCACCCAATCCGTTGCCGAAACTCGCATGCCGATCGGCTTCTGCTCGGGAAACGCCTTGCGTACCGCCTCGAATACCTCGATCGGGAATCGGATCCGGTTCGCGGTCGAGCCGCCGTATTCGTCGGTGCGCCGATTGGAAATCGGCGACATGAATTGGTGCAGCAGGTAACCATGGCCGCCGTGCAGTTCGATGAGGTCGTAGCCAATGCGATCGACGCGCTTCGCCGCGGCGGCGAATTCTCCGATGCAGCGCTGGATGTCTTCCTTGGTCATCGCGTGCGGCAGCGGCCAACCGGTGTCATAGGGGATGGCGGACGGCGCCTCCGGGGTCCAACCACCTTCCGCTTCGCTCAGGATCGGCTTGCCGCCCGCTGCGGGCGGGGTGGTCGGACCTTTGCGTCCGGCATGGGCGAGCTGCACGCCAAGCTTGGCCACTCCATAAGTCCGGCAGAAATCATGCACGCGCTTCAGTGCGGCTTCGTTCTCTTCAGACCACATGCCAGCACATTTCGGCGAAATGCGGCCTCGTGGATTGACATTGGTCATCTCGCACATGACGAGGCCGGCGCAACCTAATGAAAAGCTGCCGAGGTGCATCAAATGCCAATCGTTGGCCGAGCCATTGTTGGAATTGTACTGGCACATCGGCGAGACCACGACGCGGTTGGGCAAGGTAAGCCCGCGCAAAGTGATGGGCGAGAAGAGGACGCTAGCCATTGTCAGATCCTTTGGATGGCGAAACGATATTGGGGACGCTGCATTATCACGAAAAATAAGCGCAGACAGGGTACTTTGGCAGGTGCTCGTTGCGCAGATATCACTTTTGTAGCCGCGTTACGATCTCGACATGCGCCGAATAGCGGAATTGATCAACAGGGATAACCGACAACAGCCGATAGCCGCCCTCGACGAGGTGGCGCATGTCGCGGGCGAACGTGCCGGGGCTGCACGAGACCGCGACGACGGCCGGCACGCGACTGGCAGCGATCTCACGCGCCTGCGCCTGGGCGCCTTGCCGCGGCGGATCGAACACCACCGCATCGAACCGATTGAGCTCGGCTGCCCTCAATGGTGTTTTGAACAGATCGCGGCGTTCGGCATCGAGCGGTTTGAGGCCGGCGGTAGTTGCGGCCGCGCGCTTGAGCGCGGCAATCGACGGCTCGTGCGCGTCGCATGCAAACACGCGAGCATGGGCCGCGAGCCGCAATGCAAAGGTGCCGACGCCGGCAAACAGGTCGGCGATGTGGCGGGCCCGGGTGCAGGCGTCGACAACAAGCTGCGACAGCACGGTCTCGCCGCGTGCGGTCGCCTGCAAAAAAGCGCCGGGTGGCAGCGGCACGCTCGCGGTGCCCATCCGCAACGACGGTATCCGCGCTTGGGCGACGAGTTCGCCGTGACGGGTCAGGCGCGCCAGATCGTGCCGCTGGGCTACGCTCGCTAGCGCCGACATGATCGGGGCGCTCAACGCGCCTGAACCGCGCACATCGACGTCGAGCCCCTGGTCCGTTGCCGTAAACTGAATGTCCAGCGGCTTACCGCCGAAATCCATCACTTCGGCAATCGCCCAGGCGGCGTTCAGGGCGCCGTCGAGGCTTTTGGCCAGTATCGGGCAGCGATCAATCGGCACAATCTGATGCGCGCGCGACGCCGAGAAGCCGACTTGCAGTACCGCGTGGGTGCCGCGCCGCGCATGAAACACGACGCGGCGGCGGCCGTCGCCATGCGCGTCCACGAGGGGAGCGACTGCCGCCTCGATACTGGCCTGGCTTAATGCCGTGACGACCAAGTCGCGTTTCCAATTGCGGTAGGAATCCTCGCTTAGATGCTGCGTCGCGCAGCCACCGCAGATTCCAAAATGTGGGCAAATCGGTTCGATGCGCAGTGCGCTCGATTGCTCGACGTTCACAAGACGCCGGCGGTCGGGATGGCCGGGCACGTTATCCACTTCGACTCTCTCGCCCGGGAGTACTCCGGGGATGTAAATCGGTCCATCGGAAGTGTCGGCTATTCCGTCGCCGTGCTGGCCGAGCCGTGTGATCAAAATTCTCTCAACCACGCCGCGCCCCGATGAAGAACTCACGATTGCCGTCGCCGCCGGGAATTGGCGAGGGAGCGCGGCCAATGATGCCCCAGCCCAACTGCGTGAGCAGGTGGGCGATGTCATCGCAGGCTACGGCTTGAACATCGGGATCGCGCACGATGCCTTTCTTGACATGGCGGCGGCCGGCTTCGAATTGCGGTTTGATCAGGGCCAGGAGAGTCGCAACTGGTTTTAACAACCCGCTGACATGTGGCAACACCAGCTTAAGCGAAATGAAACTGACATCGATCGCGGCAAAATCCACGAGCTCGGGCAATTGCGAAGGCAGAATATTGCGGATATCGGTCTGCTCGATTGAGGTTACCCGTGGATGGTCGTGTAAACGCGGGTGCAGCTGGTCGCGGCCGACATCCACCGCATAGATGTGCCGGGCTCCGCGGGTGAGGAGCGCTTCGGTAAAGCCTCCGGTGGACGATCCAACGTCGAGGCAGACCCGTTCGGCAATCTCGACCGGAAAAGTCTCAAGCGCTGCGGCGAGTTTGATCCCGCCGCGAGAAACATAAGGGTGCGCCGGCGCGGCAGCGATAACGGCGCTGGACGCAATTGCGTCGGAGGCCTTGCGAACAAGCCTGCCGTCCGCTGTCACCTGACCGGCTGCAATCGCGGCTTGCGCGCGCGCCCGGCTCTCGAACAAACCGCGCTCGACCAGAAGCCGATCGGCACGCTCGCGTTTGACCATGACAATCCCGGCAGCGACAGCTCACCCCAGGGCGATGAGCTGGCGCACTTGCCTGACGGCACAACTTCTTCGACATAGGCCGGCAGAGAGAAAATCAACGGTACTGAGCAGGTGCGTTCAGGCGAGCTTGACGACTTCGCCTTGAACATTTTGACCGAGCGCCTGGAAGGCTTTGGCGACGATGCCTTTGGCGTCGAGCCCCGCCTTGGCGTACATGGCGTTCGGGCTGTCCTGGTCGATGAAGCTATCAGGCAGCACCATTGCGCGGAGTTTGAGGCCACGATCGAGGACGCCATGCTCGGCCAGCGCCTGCATGACGAATCCACCGAAGCCGCCGATCGAACCCTCCTCGATGGTGAGCAGAACCTCGTGCTCGCGCGCGAGCCGAAGCAGCAGATCGACGTCGAGAGGCTTGGCGAACCGCGCGTCCGCTACTGTGGTAGACAGACCATAGGTTGCGAGCTCGTCGGCCGCCTTCAGGCACTCGGCGAGCCGGCCGCCGTACGAGAACAGTGCGATCTTGCTACCCTCGCGCATGATCCGGCCTTTGCCGATCTCGAGCGGCTTGCCCTCCGCCGGGAGCGGCACGCCGCTGCCCTCACCACGGGGATAGCGCAAGGCTGACGGACGGTCGTCGATTGCGACCGCGGTTGAGACCATATGCACCAATTCGGCTTCATCGGCGGCCGCCATCAATACGAAGCCCGGCAGGCAGCCGAGGTAGGCGACATCGAACGCGCCGGCATGGGTCGGACCGTCGGCGCCGACCAATCCTGCGCGATCCATCGCGAACCGCACCGGCAGGCGCTGGATCGCAACGTCGTGTACGACCTGATCGTAGGCGCGCTGCAGGAAGGTCGAATAAATCGTCGCAAACGGCTTGAACCCTTCGGTGGCGAGGCCCGCCGCGAAGGTTACCCCGTGTTGTTCGGCGATGCCGACATCGAAGGTCCGGTTCGGAAATTCCTTCTGAAACAGATCGAGACCCGTGCCCGAGGGCATTGCCGCGGTTATGGCGACGATCTTGTCGTCCTTGCGCGCTTCCTTGATGAGGCTCTCGGCATAAACTTTGGTGTATTGCGGCGCCGCGGTCTTCGACTTTTGCTGCGTACCGGTCGCGACATCGAACTTCACGACGCCGTGGTATTTGTCGGCCGACTTTTCGGCCGGCTCGTAGCCTTTGCCTTTCTGCGTCACGACGTGAACTAGAATCGGTCCGTTCTTCATGTCGCGGACGTTTTTGAGAACCGGCAGTAGGTGATCGATGTTGTGGCCATCGATCGGTCCGACGTAAAAGAAACCAAGCTCGTCGAACAGCGTGCCGCCGGTGACCAGACCGCGTGCATATTCTTCCATGGCCAGCGCGCGCTGCTGCAGCATCTTGGTCGGCAACCGCTTTGCGACCTGATGGAAAACCTTGCGCAGGCGATGGTAGCTGCGTCCTGATACTCGCCGCGCCAGATAGGCTGACAGCGCGCCAACGGGTGGCGCGATCGACATGTCGTTATCGTTGAGCACAACGATCAGCCGCGAATTCATCGCCCCGGCATTGTTCATCGCCTCGTAGGCCATGCCGGCCGACATCGCGCCGTCGCCGATCACGGCAATCACATTGTTTTGCTTGTGCTGCAGATCGCGGGCGACCGCCATGCCGAGGCTGGCCGAGATCGAGGTCGATGAATGCGCCGCTCCGAAAGGATCGTATTCGCTCTCGGCGCGCTTGGTGAACCCAGATAGGCCGCCGCCTTGCCGCAGCGTGCGGATGCGATCGCGGCGGCTGGTGAGGATTTTGTGCGGATAGGCTTGGTGTCCGACATCCCAGACCAGCCGATCGGTCGGGGTATCGAACACGTAATGCAACGCCACAGTCAACTCGATGACGCCAAGCCCGGCGCCGAGATGGCCGCCCGTAACAGCGACCGCGTCGATGGTCTCCTGGCGCAACTCATCGGCGAACTGCCGCAATTGAGCGGGTTCGAGGCGCCGGAGGTCTTCGGGGGTTTTGATTTGGTCGAGCAATGGGGTCTTTGACGAAACCGTCACGCTACGCTCCTTCTTCAGACTAATGTATTTTCAGGCCGCGGAGTTCTGTGGGCTTGGGCCGTTTATGGGGACCGGGCCGTTTATGGGGACTTGGCGGAAGCCATATGATCGCAAACAGATTTTAGCCTCCTACACCATTCTCCATTAGGAACGCAATTAAAACGCTCTGGGTCTGGTGCCCCGGCAGCCAAGGAACCCTTAGGCTTTCCAGTGGCTTATATCTACACTCGACGTCAATCCGCTAATCCCGACATTGATAGGCGGTTCGACGCCGACATTCGACCGGACCTATGTAGCGTTGAACAATTTGCCAGGGTACCGCATGCCTTTATCTCAGTGGCATTTTGGTTGCACTGGCATTTCAGCCCCAAAGCAGGCCCCCCTGCAGCGTGAATTGAGGCACTGTGGCCCTCGAAATTTACCGCAAGAAACGGAAATTCGGCGTCACCGCCGAGCCGCGCGGCCGAAAGAGCCGGCGCGTCGGTAATCGCTATGTGATCCAGAAACACGCGGCGCGGCGGCTACACTACGATCTCCGCCTCGAACTCGACGGCGTCATGAAAAGTTGGGCCGTCACGCGGGGACCAAGTCTCGATCCTGGCGAGAAGCGGCTCGCCGTGCACGTCGAGGATCACCCGATCGAATACAATTCGTTCGAGGGCACCATTCCGCAGGGCGAGTATGGCGGCGGCACCGTGATGATTTGGGATCGCGGCCGGTGGGTTCCTGAAGGCGATCCGCACAAGGGCTACGCGAAAGGGCACCTCGATTTCGTGCTCGAGGGCGAAAAGCTCCACGGCCGTTGGCACCTGGTGCGAATGCGCGGACGCGATCGCGACCATCACGAGAATTGGCTCCTAATCAAGGGCAGGGATGACGAGGCGCGCAGCGGACGACAAGGCGATATCTTGGAAGAGGAACCGCTTTCCGTCACTAGCGGTCGTTCGATGGATGAGATCGCGGCGGGCAAGGGCAAAAAGCGGGTTTGGCACAGTAACCGCAAGGCCGCGCAAAACGCAGCGGACGCAAGGCCGCAGAGCCAGCGCGAATTCCGCGCGGAGTTGCAAGCGCAATCGCGGTCGCGCTCGAAACCAAGTGCCGAGCCGAGGCTCTCTGGCAAACCTGCAGCAAAAAGCAAAGACGTAAAAAGCAACACCCGAGCGAAAGGAAGGTCGACCGCAAAGGCAGCGATCTCGGTGGCGGCGCGGCGCAGCGCCGAACCAGCGCGTTCGAACCGGGCTCACGGCAAACTTCCTGATTTCATGCCGCCGAGCCTGGCCACGCTCCACAGCGTCCCTCCAAACGGCGCCGAATGGATTCACGAGATAAAGTTCGACGGCTACCGTATCGAGGCGCGGCTCGATCGCGGCAAGGTGCGTTTGCTGACACGAAGGGAGCTGGATTGGACACATCGGTTCGAACGCATTGCCAAGGCAGTGGCCGCGCTTCCCGCGGAGGCGGCGCTACTTGACGGCGAGTTGGTGGTCGAGAACGAAAACGGCGTTTCCAGCTTTTCGCTTTTGCAAACCGACCTGAAAGACGGTCGTGGGGATCGGTTTGTCTACTGGGTATTCGATCTCTTGCACCTGGACGGCCGCGATTTAACCAACGAGCCGCTCACGGTGCGCAAGGCAGCCCTGCGCAAGCTTTTGCAAGGTCAGCCTCGCAGCGGTCCAATTCGCTATGCCGAGGATTTCGCCGAGCGCGGATCCGTCATCTTCGAACATGCGCGCGAGTTGGGCCTTGAGGGTATCATTTCGAAGTTGCGCGATGCGCCCTATCGTTCCGGCCGTTCCGGCAACTTCATCAAAACCAAATGTCACAACGAGCAGGAATTCGTCGTCGCGGGGTTCACGCCGTCCACGGCAATGCCGAACGCGGTCGGCGCGCTGACTGTGGCGGTTCACGAGAACGGCAAGCTGCGCTATGCCGGTCGAGTGGGGACGGGCTACACCCATAAGACGGCGCAGGACTTGTGGCGGCGTCTAAACGCGCTGCGCGTCGATCGCGCTCCGGTCGATTTGCCGAAAGACGAGCGCCGCAAGAATGTAATTTGGGTCAAGCCGGCGGTGGTCGTCGAAGCTGAATTCCGCGGCATCACGCATGATGGTCTGCTACGGCAAGCCTCTTACAAGGGCTTGCGCGAGGATAAGCCCGCCTCCGAAGTCGTCCGCGAAACGCCCGCTGAGGAGGCTTCAGCGAACGGAAGGGCAAAACACAAATCTGCCGATCGCAAGCGTTTACAACGCAAAAGCAAGCAATCCGCTCCGCCGGCGCGCGCGGGTGGCAGCGCAACTGTCGAGATCGGCGAAGTGCACTTGACGCATCCGGATCGCGTCTATTGGGCCGATGTCGGGGTCACCAAGGAAGATCTGGCCGCCTATTATGTCGAGGCCTGGAAATTGATGGCGCCGCATATGGTCGATCGACCGCTCGCCATCGTGCGCTGTCCGGACGGCATCACCGGCGAATGCTTCTTTCAGAAGCATATTGCTTCCAACATCAAAAAATCACCGCTGCGCCATGGCGTCGAATCCAAAGAGCACGATGTGATTGCGGTGGAAAAGTTGAGCGACCTGATCGAGCTCGCGCAGCTCGGCGCGTTGGAGATTCACGTCCGCGGCTCGCGAATGGGCCGCCTGGAAGCCTGCGACCGGATTGTGTTCGATCTCGATCCGGGCGAAAGCGTCGGCTGGAAGGATATCGTTGCCGCCGCGCAGGAGACCCGTGACCGGCTCAAAGCATTGAAGTTGAAAAGTTTCGTCAAGCTGTCCGGCGGCAAGGGCATTCACGTCGTGCTACCGATCGCTGGCGCCGATTGGGACAGC
>Ga0187765_10000628_pt1 | contig 12987 bp, 16 predicted proteins | sample 0216_QUI02_MP05__3_FD_133018 | JGI IMG/M metagenome (GOLD analysis project Ga0187765, IMG submission 133018) | Tropical peat soil microbial communities from peatlands in Department of Meta, Colombia - 0216_QUI02_MP05_10_MG | ecosystem: Environmental > Terrestrial > Soil > Wetlands > Peat ...
CAGCCGCTGACGCCAACAGCGAGGGGAGTTTTGCTTCCGTGCTCAAGGAGGCAATCGGATCAGTCGCCGAAATGGGTCGCAAGTCCGATGCGCAGACCCGCGCGGCGGCCAACGGAAAAGCCAATATCGTCGATGTCGTCACGGCGGTTTCCGAGACGGAAGTTGCAATCGATGCTGTCGTCGCCGTGCGCGACCGCGTCATTGCGGCCTACGAAGACATTATGAAGATGCCGATCTAGGTTTTGCCAGGCATGACCGGTCCCGAAGTTCTCGACGTTTCGCGTGACGCAATCTACACGCTCATCGTCGTTGCCAGCCCGGTGATGCTCGTAGGGCTTGCGGTCGGCGTTGCCATTTCGCTGTTGCAGGCTCTTACCCAAATCCAGGAAATGACAATCGCCTTCGTCCCAAAAATTCTAGCGATCTTCATTTCGTTGCTGATCGCACTGCCGTTTATGGCCGAAAGAATGCACGCTGAAATGTTGCGGATTGCCGCGCGCATCGTGAGCGGCTAGTCGCGGGCAGGGCCGATGCGGATCGATATTTCATTTCTACCGGCCCTCGCGACTGCTTTCATGCTGACCTTTGCCCGCGTCGGCGCCATGGTTATGCTGTTGCCCGGAGTTGGCGAATTGAGCGTGCCGTCCCGCGTCCGTCTGACGATCGCGCTGGCGCTCACCGCCATCCTGCTTCCGGCCCACCAGAAGGCCTATGCAGTCGATCTCAAGACTTTCGGGCCGGTGATCGTTTTGCTGTTTCAGGAACTGGTCGTTGGCGCGGTGCTCGGCCTGACCGCGCGATTGGCGATTTCAGCGCTGCAAATCACTGGTTCCGTTGTTGCCCAGCAGCTGGGTTTAGGTTTCGTCACCGCGGTCGATCCGACGCAGAACCAGCAGGGTCTTCTCGTCGGCAATTTTTTGAGCGTCCTCGGCATCGCGCTGGTATTTGCGACCGATCTGCACCACCTCGTCATTGCTGCAATGAATGACAGCTATACGATTTTCCAGCCCGGCGAGCTGCCGCTCATGGGCGACGCGGCGGAGCACGTGACGCGCGTTGTGGCAACCGCATTTCGCATCGGAATCCAGCTGTCCGCGCCGTTTCTGGTTTTTGGTCTGTTGTTCAATTTCGGGCTGGGTCTTTTGTCGCGGCTTATGCCGCAGATGCAGGTTTTTTTCATCGGCCTTCCGCTGTCGATCCTGCTCGGACTCGTGCTGCTCCTGTTGGTCGTCGGGGCGATGATGGGAACGTTCGTCGGTTATCTTGAAGGCGTCCTGACCGAACTTGCGCCGCACAACTGAACGGGAGCGTGCATGGCGGAAGAAACTGGCGATACCGATAAAACAGAAGAACCAACCCAAAAGCGTCTTGAGGAAGCCCTCAAGCGCGGCGACGTGGTCAAAAGTCAAGAGGTCAACACCTGGTTTGTGATTGCCGGTGCCGCGCTCGTTTTGATGGCTTTTTCCGGATCGATGGGAAAAGATCTGACCACGACGATGCGGGGGCTTATCGCCAATTCCTACGACATCAGCGTCGATGGTCCTGCTTTGCCGCGGCTTTTTCAGAAAATCGGCAGCGAGATGATCGCCGCCGTGGCCATCCCCTTCCTGATCTTGTTGCTGGCTGCGCTCGGCGGCAACATTATCCAGCACCGTCTCGTATGGACCTTTGAAGCGCTCGCGCCGAAGTATTCCAAAATATCGCCGGCGGCTGGATTCAAGCGGCTGTTTTCCAAGCAGGCATTAGCCAATCTTGGCAAGGGACTCATCAAGCTTTTGCTGGTCGGCAGCGTCCTCACCGCGCTGATGTGGCCGGAGCGCGGGCGGCTCGAGGCGCTCACGCGCAGTGATCCGTCTGTCATCATGCCGCTTTGCCTGTCCCTGACGCTCAAGCTGCTTGGATCGGTTGTGGCAATGCTCGCGGTGGTGGCTGCCGCCGATTACCTCTTCCAGTACCGGCAATGGTACGAGCGCCAAAAAATGTCGCTGCGGGAATTGAAAGAAGAATTCAAGCAGACCGAAGGCGATCCGGCCATCAAAGGCAGGATGAAGCAGGTGCGCCAGATCCGCATGCGTCGGCGCATGATGGCTGCGGTCCCGAAAGCCACGGTGGTCATCACAAACCCGACCCATTACGCAGTCGCACTCGAATATGAACGGGGAATGGATGCACCGATTTGCGTGGCAAAGGGCGTTGATTCGATCGCGCTGAAAATCAGGGAGGTTGCCGGCAAGCACTCGGTTCCGATCGTCGAGAATCCGCCGCTGGCCCGCGCGCTTCACGCCACGGTCCAAATTGACCAGCAAATCGCGCCCGAGCACTATAAGGCCGTCGCCGAAGTCATTGGCTACGTCATGCGGCTTCGCCGCATGATGTCGGCCAGGCGATGACGAGGACAATTATCCAATGGCCGGAATTCTCCGAGGCCGGCACTTGCGCCGATAGGGCGCCTTAAGGCACTCAGGGTCTATGGCAAGTCACGATCCGGCAGCGCCGACGCAAGCGCGCGACCGTGCCGAAGGGCACGAACGCAAGGCCTTTGACAAAAGCCAGGATGCGCCCGCCGGGTCGATCAGCAAGGTGCTGGTGGTGGCGGCGGTCTTGGTTGGGGCTGCTGGTGGCCTCATCTATGTCGGTCGCGATTATGTCGAGGCCTACGTCCTGACATTGCTGGCCACCCTGGGAACCATCGGGGTCTTCGCCCTGTTCGCGACGGCAGCGGGGATCATGAAGTTCGCAGGCCGGGAGCAGGGCAACCCATTGCTCAAAGCCGTCGTTGACAGCGCCTTCGACGGTATTGTCGTCACGGACGAGTCGGGCCGCGTGCTCTATGCGAACGCAACCTACCTCGATCTCATTGGTGTAACTGATTTCAATGATGTGCGGCCCATCGAACGGGTCTTCATTGGCGATCCCGACGTTTCCGAATCGATCTACCGCCTTCTCAAGGCCGCGCGAGAAGGCCGCCGGCTGCAAGAGGAGGTTCGAGTGACCGGCACGGCCGGCGAGAGCGGCCGTTGGCTCCGCATGCGCGTGCGGCCGCTCGGCGAAAGCCGGCGTGATGCACGGCTGACAGTGTGGTCGATCGCCGACGTCACGCGCGACCGCGAGCGGCAGGAAAATGTGTTCCAGGAGCTGCAGCACGCCATCGACTATCTCGATCATGCGCCAGCCGGCTTTTTCTCTGTCGATGCCGCAGGCGACATCGTTTATCTGAATGCAACTCTTGCGGTCTGGCTTGATCATGACCTCGCGCAAGTGGGCGCCGGATCGCTCAAGCTCGGCGATATCGTCGCGGGCGAAGGTGCCGCGCTTCTGACAACATTCAGTGCGGCTCCGGGCGAAGTGAAGACGGAAGTTTTTGACCTCGACCTCAAGACGCGGGGCGGCAAACCGATCCCGGTGCGCTTGTTTCACAAGGTCGCGTTCGGTGCCGACGGGACGCCGGGCACCTCGCGCACGCTTGTTCTCAATCGTGCAAAAGACGAAGCCGGCGATCCGCAACGCGCCGCGGAAGTACGATTCATGCGTTTCTTCCAGAACACGCCAATGGCGATTGCCACGGTCGACAGAACCGGCCGCATCGCGCGCAGCAATGCCCGCTTCGCCAGCGCCTTCGAGGGCTTGCTCAAAAGCAAAGACCGCTCGATCCTTTCAGTTATCGCCGAGCGCGATCGACCAGTGCTTGAAGCTGCAATTCGAAAGGCCGCGGAAGGACAGAGCGATATTGCACCGGTCGAGGCGCCGTTGACCGGAAGTGCGGACCGTTGGGCCAACTTCTTTGTCATCGCCGTCGAGGAGGAAGATCGCGATGGCGAAGCCGCAATCGTCTACGCACTGGAGACCACCGCGCAACGCACGCTTGAAAACCGCGTCCAGCAACAGCAGAAAATGGAGTCCGTCGGTCAGCTGGCGGGCGGTATTGCCCACGATTTCAACAATGTTCTCTCTGCCATCATGATGGCGACCGACTTTTTGTTGAACGCGCACAAGCCGACAGATCCGTCCTTCAAGGACATCATGCAGATCAAGCAAAATGCCAATCGCGCGGCCGCGCTCGTGCGGCAGCTATTGGCGTTCTCGCGCAAGCAGACTTTGCGTCCGCAAGTGCTCGATCTCGCGGAAACCTTGAGCGACCTCGGCATGCTGCTCAAGCGATTGATCGGCGAAAAAGTTTCGCTGGACATCGTGCATGGACGCGATCTTTGGCCGGTGAAAGTCGACATTTCGCAGTTCGAACAGGTAATCGTGAACCTGGCGGTCAATGCCCGCGACGCAATGCCAAATGGCGGCAGACTCACTGTCCGGACCAGCAATGTTTCGGCCGAAGAATGCGCCAAATTCTCATACAAGGGCATGCCCAAGGCGAACTACGTTCTGGTCGAAGTGAGCGACACGGGGACGGGCATTCCCGCCGACATCATCGACAAGATCTTCGAGCCGTTTTTCACGACCAAGGACGTCGGCAAAGGAACCGGGCTTGGTCTTTCCACTGTGTATGGAATTGTGAAACAGACCGGCGGGTTTATCTACGCAGACTCCGAACCGGGGCGGACGTCCTTTCGCATTTTCCTTCCGCGCTATATTCCGGGGGCCGAAGAGACACTCGCGCAAATTCCCGCGGCGGACGCGCCAGCAATTGCCGGTGCCCTGTCTGCCGCCGACACCATGGCTCGTGCTGCCACTGCCGACCTGACCGGGCAGGGCACGATCCTGCTTGTAGAAGACGAGGAAGGACTACGCGCGCTGAACGCGCGTGGACTGACTTCGCGAGGATACACAGTGCTGGAAGCCGGGAATGGCGTCGAAGCAATCGAGGCTTTTGACAAACACGGCCACGTCGATCTGGTGGTTTCGGATGTGGTGATGCCTGAGATGGATGGGCCGACGCTGCTCAAGGAGCTGCGCCGGCGCGATCCAGACGTGAAGATTATTTTCGTTTCCGGTTATGCGGAGGAAGCCTTTAGCAAGAACCTTCCGGACCAGGAACAGTACGCGTTCCTGGCCAAGCCATTTACGCTGAAGCAACTGGTTGCCGAAGTGAAGAAGACGTTGGTGAAGTGAGCCGGGCTAGACGCGACCCGTCAACGCCAGGACCAACACCACAATCAGCACCACGCCGAGAATCCCGGAGAGGCCGTAGCCCCAACCCGAGCTGTAGCCCCAGCGCGGGAATGCGCCGATCAGCGCGAGGATCAGCAGGATTACGAGAATTGTACCGAGCATTTTGCGCCCCATGAGTTGGAGTTACGGCCGATGCCCGGCCGCATTAATCGCCGACAAGCGTTCGGCGAAATAACGGTTTGAGGGTCGCTTGGTTCCGCGTGCCCGCGCCTTGTGCAAACCGATCAGCGATTAACGGCAGGACGAAGCGAGGCGCGTTTTGTCGAACACGATCAACGGCTGACGGCAAACAAAGCTGCCCGAATTAAACTGCGCCGGCGGCGCCTGAAAATAATCACGCTCCCGTACCGGGCCGGTTGAACCGATTGTGATGTTCCTGGCGTTAAGAGCAATCGTCGGCCGCGCGCGTTCGACAGGCGCGGGTTTTGCCGCCGCGACCGTTCCGAGAGCGCAAAGCAACGCTATGGCGGTCAGGCTTTTCATTGGCCGATGTCCTTGATTGCCATTGCCGCATTAACAAACAAAAGGGAGGTGCCGCCTGTTCCGGATGCCTCGTCATATCTGCGTGAGCGGAAAAAGTTGCGGGGATCAAATCTATTGCCGCGTCGATGGGGCGCATATGCGCCCCTTACAAATGGTTCCGCGGATACATATTGTGTTGCCTCGAACCAGCCGGGGAGGACACTGATGATTGCCCGCCGTTTAATGGTTGTGATGGCCGCGATCGCGACCGTATTGGTGCTCTTTGTGGCCAATGCAAACGCGCGCGCCGGCGGCGGTTTCTCCGGGGGAAGTCGGGGGATGCGAACGTTCTCCGCGCCGCCTGTGACGCGAACGGCACCGAATACAGCCAGCCCGATTCAACGCAGTGTGACGCAACCCGGAGGCGCGGGGACAATCGGCCAGGCATCACGGCCAGGCCTGTTCGGTGGCGGCCTTTTCGGCGGGCTGGCGGCCGGCTTCCTCGGTGCGGGTCTTTTCGGGCTCTTGTTCGGGCATGGTTTCTTTGGCGGCATGGCCGGCTTCGCGTCGATCCTTGGCCTGATGTTGCAAATCGTCCTCGTGGTGATCATCGCGCGGCTGTTGTTTTCCTGGTGGCAGCGCCGTCATGAACCGGCCTATGCGGCTGCGCATCCGGCGACTGGGCATGCCTATAGCGGCCTCGGCGGCGTGTTCGCCGCCAATGCGCCCGCAGGCGAACCGCTCACGATCGGTAAATCGGACTACGACGCCTTCGAACGCTTGCTTGGCGATGTGCAGGCCGCATATTCCGCCGAAGATCTCAATGCTCTGCGCGTGAAAGTGACGCCGGAAATGCTTTCTTATTTTTCCGAACAGCTTTCCGAGAACGCGAGTCGCGGTGTCATCAACAAGATCGACAGTGTGAAGCTCGAGCAGGGTGATCTTGCAGAAGCCTGGCGCGAAGGCGGGGTCGATTATGCGACCGTAGCCATGCGGTTTTCTCTCGTAGATCAAATGGTCGACCGAACGAGCGGACGCACCGTCGAAGGCGGTACGCCGAGCGAAGTCACAGAGCTATGGACGTTCATGCGCGCTCGTGGCGGTAGCTGGCTGCTGTCGGCGATACAGCAGGCTCGATAGCTTCCGATCAGCCGCCGCTTGCGGCCGGCTCGGCCTTTTTGGCCGTGGCTTCATCGCTTGCGTCACTTTTCGGCGCACGTGTCGCCCGTACCCGCTCATCGAGCCACGTTTCAAATTTTACGCCAACCTGCTGGGGCTTACGCCATATCACGCGGCATTGGCGCCGCGCCGCGCCGTTGCCCGCCAGCAACAACAGAAAATTTTCGGGAATTGTTTCTGAATCATGGACATTGATGCGGGCGCCCCTGTCCGATACGTCCGACAGTGCACAGTCGCACAGCTCGCCATTGTCGAGCACCAGCCGCGCGTCGACACGCATCCGGTGACGCCTTGCTTTCCGTTTGTCTCCGCGCATGTTTTCTCGCCACGGCCCCAGGCCGGCGCCCGCCTTTTCACAATCTGTTAAGGCTCTCGCCAAGGCCGGCTGCAACAGTAACGAGTTGCTGTTACGAATTCATAAAACGTTATCTGACACCGGTGATGGCGCGCTGAGCCGTTGACGTTGCAGCGAAATCCGTCTATGTCGCCGCCCGCAACCTGGTTTTCGGCCTCACCTTGCTGCCACGCTCCCGGTTTTGGGCTGCGCCTCAAGTGAAATCCAAAACTTGGCTTGTGACCGCCAACGCGATGAGCGCGTGGGGCGTTCAACAGGAAGCGTGAAAGGAAATCTTGATGCCTGTCGGAACTGTGAAATTTTTTAATACCCAAAAAGGCTACGGCTTTATCCAACCGGATGATGGCTCGAAGGATGTGTTCGTGCACATCACGGCAGTGGAGCGCGCAGGATTGCGCTCGCTGAATGAGGGCCAGAAGGTCAGCTTCGAAATCGTAACCGAGCGCGGCAAGCAGGCCGCCGGCAATTTGCAGCCGGTCTGATATTCCACGACCGATTATCCTGAAGCCCGGCGGCGACGCCGGGCTTTTTTATTTGCGCCGGGCTAGACTGTCATACCACAGGCAGAGCACTGCGTATTCAGGGAGGTTTGAGATGGACATTATTGCATGCGGATCACGGCCCTCGCGCCGCATGGGCGCGCCCAGTTTCACCGGGACGGTGTGGCAAGACCCCGTCATCCAGGCGCCGGATCCCGCCCGCATTCGCTCGGCCTGGGTTCGTTTCGAGCCGGGCGCCCGGACAGCCTGGCATACTCATCCGCTCGGGCAGACACTCTGCATTACATCCGGTATCGGCCGCGTGCAAACCTGGGGCGGTCCTGTGCGTGAAGTCCGCGCTGGCGATACCGTCTGGATTCCGCCCGGCGAGAAGCATTGGCACGGGGCGACGGCCGAGCACGGCATGGAACACCTCGCAATGCAGGAAGCGCAGGCCGGCGAACATGTGACCTGGCTCGAGCCGGTGACGGACGCGCAATATTCCGGGAAACCCGGCTGAGTTGCGCGATCAACGACGCGTGAACACGGAATAGCGCATCGGCACCGGTGTTGCCCCTCCCGATGGCGAGGCGACGGGCCTCGTCAATGCCGGGAGGTAAAAGGATGACGGTTGTGCGAATTAGCGCGCCGGTTGCGGCGTGCATTGCGTTGTTGTGTGTTGCACCCGTGTCGGCGCGACAGGCGAATATGACATTCTTTGTAACAAGCGTTGGTCTGGGCAAAGGCGCGGACCTTGGTGGTCTAGCCGGTGCCGACAAGCACTGCCAGGAGCTGGCGCAATCGGCGGGGGCGGGTGCCAAGACCTGGCACGCCTATCTGTCCACGCAAGGCGCCGGCGCCGTGAACGCGCGCGATCGTATCGGCAAAGGTCCCTGGATGAATGCCAAAGGCGTGGTGGTCGCCACGAGTGTAGATGATCTGCACAGCGCCAACAACAAGCTCAGCAAGCAAAACAATCTTTCGGAGAAGGGCGACGTGATCAACGGCCGCGGCGACAAGCCAAACCGGCATGACATTTTGACCGGCTCGACCTCAGACGGTAAAGCTTTTCCCGCCGACAAGGACATGACCTGCAAGAACTACACGAGCAGCATGCAGGGTTCGGTCATGCTTGGCCACAATGACCGGCAGGGTACGACTGACGATGAAGCGGGCAGGTCGTGGAATTCCTCGCATCCATCGCGAGGTTCTGAAGGCGGGTGCTCGCAAGCTGGCCTTGTCAGCACGGGCGGTGCTGGATTGCTGTACTGCTTTGCAGTCAACTGATTGAGTTAGATTCGAAGGGTTCAAGCACGGGCAACTTATGTTGCCCGTGCTTTTTGCTGGCTGGCTGGTTTTGAAAAAAACTCGGCCATGGTCTTGCAGTCGGCGTCGAAGGCGCGCCAAGCTCGCAGTCTCTCGGAACGTCTGCCGCATTGGAGTGATCGATGCGCTATCAGCTGTTCTACTGGCCGGAGATCCAGGGCCGCGGTGAATTCGTCCGGCTCGCGCTTGAGGATGCCGGCGCCTCCTATGACGATGTGGCGCGCAAGTCCGGCGGCATGAACCGTATGCTCGCGATGATGGATGGGGGACGCGACAAGCGTCCGCCATTTGCGCCACCGTTTCTGAAGGCGGGCAAACTGGTGATCGCGCAGGTCGCCAATATTCTGTTTTACCTCGGACCGCGCCTGAAACTCGCGCCGCGCGATGAAGCGAGCCGTCTCTGGCTGCACCAGCTGCAGCTCACGGTGACCGATTTCGTGAAGGAGATTCACGACACCCATCATCCCGTCGGTTCAGGGCTCTACTATGAGGATCAGAAACCGGAGGCCAAGCGCTATGCCGATGGTTTTCTCGACGAACGAGCGCCGAAATATCTCGGCTACTTCGAGACCATCTTGAAAAGGAGCGGCGGCCCTTATCTTCTTGGCCGCAAGGTGACTTATGCCGATCTGTCGATGTTTCAGCTGATCGAAGGGCTTCGTTACGCGTTTCCGAAATCGGGCAAAGGCATTGAGCACAAGATACCGGGCATCGTCGATATTCGGAACCGGGTCGCGCAACGGACCGGCATCAAGGAATATCTTGCCTCCGAGCGGCGTATTCCATTCAACGAGTCCGGGATATTCCGGCACTACCCGGAGCTGGACGGGTAGGTGGTGCCAAGAGCAAATTCAGCGTCATGCCCGGGCTTGGCCCGGGCATTCATGATGTATTGCACCATGTAAAATCAAACAGCCGGCACGAGCGGACACGCCTCATGGATTGCCGGGTCAAGTTTACAGCCGGGCCGGCCAGCGGCCGGACCCGGTTGCCCGGCAATGACTACCGAGAGTCTTAAGAATTTACCCCCGCGCTTCAAGCATCTTGCCACCTGCGGTCACCGGCTTTGCCGAAACCAGCGTGAAGGCGATGACGCACGGCTTGTCGCCCATGTTGATCCAGTTGTGGATGGTGCCGCGCTGCACGAGCACATCGCCGGCCTGCAGATGCACAATCGTGCCATCAAGGTCCATGTCGATCTCGCCCGACATCACAACGGCGTAGTCGATCGAATCGGTGCGGTGATTGCGCGGGGCGACGCCCGGCCCAAAACTCACGATGCGAAATACGGTTCCGCCCGGAATAGTCGTGCCGATCTTCTTTCCCGACGGATCCGCGTTGCCATCGTTGTTTACCGGAAATTCGTCGCTCGACCAGATCACACTGTAGAATGCACCTGGGCGTTGTGAGACGATGTTCTTCACAGTCTCATCGATCAGCACTTTGGCGCGGCCCCGATCGTCATGGCCGGTGACAACGCGTCGGATATTCAAACTCATCGATTTCACTCCCTCGGAACCGATCATGAATGGCGCTGGTCTAGTCGACGGCCAGCGGTTTTTTCCCCGTTTCGTGCCAGAGCAGGAACAGTCCGGAGCCGACCACGATGGCGGAGCCACCGAGCAGGGCGAATGTCGGCACATCGCCCCAGAATACGAAACCGAGTGCGGCCGACCATACCAGCGAAAAATAGTAGAACGGGCCCACCGCCGAAGGTGGCGCCAACGACAAAGCGCGGGTCCACCAATATTGACCAACCCCGTTGATAAGCCCGTTGCCGATCATGGCCAGCGCATCAGTTGATGTCGGCGCGGTGAAGAAGAACGGCAGAGCCAGCCCGAAAAACAGCGTCAGAAAGATCATCTGATACATGGTGAGCGTTTCGGCTGACTCGGTCGAAGTCATGCCGCGCACGGCCGCGGTAACGCTGCCGAACAGCACTGCATTGGCGAGCGCAAACAGCGCACCCGTGCGAAAGCTGTCGGCGCCCGGCGCTGCGACAAGCACAACGCCGAGGAATCCTACGACCAGCGCGCAACCGCGCGCGGCACCGATTTTTTCCTTGAGCCACAGTGCGGCAAACAGTGTTGCAAATAGCGGCGATGAGAAGTTGATGGCAACCGCGCCCGCCAGCGGCATCAAGCCAAACGCAATGATGATGAGGCTCTGGGCGGTCGCTTGCGTTGCACTGCGACCGAAATGGTCGCGCAAGCGTTTCGTGTGCAGCACAGCGAGGCCGATGCTCGGCAAAATGAGTACTGCACAGGTCACCAGCGAGGCGATCGCCCGGAAGAAGAGCACTTCAACGAAGGAATAGTTTGCAACCTGCCATTTCGACAGCGCGCTGGAGACGGCGAACATGACCGTTGCGCCCAGCATGAACAATATGCCGAGCGGGACACGGTCCGCACGCGTGCTCGCGCGTTGCTCAAGACTTTCGGAGGTCAAGGAGGGCCCCGGCGGATTGCTGCGTTTGCCTAGCACGGGCAAATATCGGCGGGCAGGGGCAAAAATGAATGGGAGGATTGCTAGCGGAGGCCGGCGGGCCGGCGCGGCCGATGTTATTTGGCCCGGCGCCGCCTGCGCTCTCGGGCAAGGCGGACCGCCCGGCGCTTGTTTAAGGCGCGCATCTCCCGCTGCTTGCGGGCGCGCCGGCGGCGGCAACGGGTGCACTGGCAGCGCGAGCGCCCGATGACGTACTTGAGATAGTCGGTGCCGTAGTCGTAGGTGATTTCCTCGTCCGGCTTGATGTTGCGTAACGCGCGGATGAACACGCGTCCACCATAGGTGTAGGTCTCTGAATTCGGATTGCAGGAATGATTGGCGTATCGCGCGACATTGCTGCGCGGCGTGCCGTCGATGGTGACGCGGGGGTTGATCTCGTAAAGGTAGCGATTACCGCGCCGTTCAAGCCTCCCGGCCTTTTCGGCGCTGACCCGCGGCCCTTTGTATTCAGCGATTTTCTCGCTTTTCTTGATGGGCCTGATTGCGAATAAGCCGAGGCCGGTAAATGAGCGGCCAACGCGGAATGATCTTCGGGGCATTGATGAACTGACAATGAGGGAGGAATGCGTTGCGGATGACAGATGAAACGCCGCGCGTCAACGCCGTTTTCGCATACGTCGTCGGGCAGAATGGGCACGCGCGCTGGCGATAGGACTATAAGCAACCCGGCGGCGCGTTCGATTTAGTGCAAATACTGTCCGGCCCACGCGAGGAACGCATTGAATTGATCCGGATAGAGCAGGAAATAAATTATGAGCGCGACGGGAGCCAGCATGAACATGAAGTCTCGCATAGGATCGCCCTGCGCGAAGACGCGTTGAGTCGACGTTGATATTGTCGATGCCATCCACCTGGTCACGTCAATAACGCCCGCGTAAAAAAATTGGTCCAGGCACAAAAAACGAAATTGCTCGGCTCTTTGCCGGTAATTAGATGCTTGCGTCCAAGGAGCGGTTCACGATTGCCGGCAAAAGTTCCGTGCGCCTCGGGAACCTGTGGCTTTGCAAACACGCATCTGGAAATTCATACAAAGCGATCACTGAATTTATTTCCGCGGTGCCGGGTCCGGCATAAAGTTCTCATCGGGACGTCTGTGCATCAATTTTTGGGGATGGACCGACGATGCCGGCAAGCGCGACCCTCCATGCCGTCAGCCGAAACTGACTGGCAACCGCGCGCGACCCGGATTGAACGATAAGCGCTGCGAAGTCGACGAATCGGTCACTGGGGTAACTTGAGGTCGCCTGGGGTCGGCGGCCTCTTTGTTTCCCGGACGGGCGGGGAATGGCGCGGCGCGCGGGAACCTCATAAAAACAAGGCGAGTCGATTTGGCCGGACGTTGAGGGGGGGGTGGGCCGTGCTCGCAGGCTCGGGGAGAGCCGCTATCGTGGCGTGCGCCGTTGCGGCTGCCGCAACATGGTCCAGCCACGCCCGCGCGGCCGGCGCGGCCTATGCCGTCGACACAGCCGACGTCAGCGAGCCAGGAGCCTGCAAGGTCGAATCGTGGATGTCGGCCGCGGATAACCACGATTTTTTTGCAGCCACCACGCCGACCTG
>Ga0187765_10000631_pt1 | contig 12975 bp, 10 predicted proteins | sample 0216_QUI02_MP05__3_FD_133018 | JGI IMG/M metagenome (GOLD analysis project Ga0187765, IMG submission 133018) | Tropical peat soil microbial communities from peatlands in Department of Meta, Colombia - 0216_QUI02_MP05_10_MG | ecosystem: Environmental > Terrestrial > Soil > Wetlands > Peat ...
AGCAACGGCTCGGCATAGCGCGTGCGCTGCTGCAGGCGCCCGATTTTCTCTTCCTCGACGAATCGACGGCCTCCCTCGATGAGCCGTCGGAGGTCGCCCTCTACCAGCTGTTGCAGAAGCGGCTGACCAGCACGACGATCGTGTCGATCGGCCACCGCGCCACGCTGAAGGCCTTCCACCGGCGCCTTCTGACCCTCGAGCGCGACGGCGAGCGCTACAGCGTGCACGAGGCCGCGCTTTCCTCGGCCGGTCAATGAAACGGCCAAGCGTCTACCACCACCGGCTCGGCCAAGGTCGACCGTGAGAGAAGCCGCGCCGGGCCACGTTGTGCCAGGCATAGGCGAACCCGACCAGCAGCAGTGCCCCGCAGGCGACCGGCACGATGATGTAGGTCCAGGAAAAATTGTTCACCACCACCAGCAACGGATTGATCCCCGCGGGGGGATGAAACGTGCCGGTCAGGTGCATCGCCACCATCGCAAGCCCGACCGCGAGGGCCGCCGCCCACGGATTTGGCCCGACCAGCTTGACGATGACGAGACCGACGAGCGCGGCGACGAGATGCCCGCCGACCAGCGCACGCGGCTGCGCCGGATCGGCCTCGGGCGATCCCATCACCAGCACGATCGAGGTCGCGAAGGGGATCGTCATCAGAGGTGTCATCGTGCGCGCCGACAACAGCTCCATGACGGCGATCGCCACCGCGCCGCCGGCTGCCCCGGCAATGATTGCACGACTGTCCATGCGCCGAATCGATCAACGACTGGTGCGTGAGCTTATAGCCAGAGTGCGGATTGCGGAGGCCGATAAAACGAAAGCGGCGGCCTTTTCGGGCCGCCGCTCTTTGGGGTTGAGTCTGTCGCCAGCCTTACTTGAAGCTGGTGGACGTGATGTCGATCGACAGTTTGGCGGTGAAGCGCGCGCCGCACCAATTCGAGCCGACGCCGGTCGGGTTGATCGCCGAGAAGGAATGATCGTTGACGGCCGTGTGATCGCTGGTGAAGGCGTTGCAATCGGCCCTGCTCAGGTTAGTGTCGGTATAGCGCAGGTCAACGGTCAGCACTTTCCAGGTCCAGCCCAACCCGACGTTCCAGGTCAGGTAATCCTTGTAGTTGATGCCGTTCGGGAACGGACCGCCGCCCAGCGGGCTCGCAATCGTCGTGCCGTAGAACGCATCGCTCGTTCCGAGCCACTGATACCCGAGTTCGCCCGAAGTATAGACCTGCACGCCGTTCGAGAACGCCGGGAACGAGTACTTGAACGTACCGGACAGATACTCGCCATCCGCGCCCGTGTTCAGGAAGTTCGGCGAATAGAAGAAGGTCATGCCGAGGGCAAACGAATCGGAGAAATTGTAGGTCGGCTTGATGTAGAATTCGTAGAAGCTCACGTCTTTCTTGATGACGTTACCGTTCAGCAACGTCGCCGGACACGCAGGCGTGCCCGCGAAGCACGTGCCGCCGGGATAGTAGTAGTACCAGATGCCGACATCGAACGCCCACTTGCCGAAGGTCGGACGCAGACCGCCGTAGAAGTCGATTTCGGCGGTGGCATCGTTCGCGAACCGGATCGTCTCATAGCCGATACCCGCATAGGCTTGCAGGTTCGCATTGATGTTCCAGCGCGGCTCGAAGTACGCGTTGAACGACGGCTTGTGGTTCGACTGGGTGACGCCGCGGAACAGGTAGTCGCTGACGATTCCCGCGCCCGCGCCGTAATCGAACTTTGGTGGATCAGCCGCCAGTGCAGTCCCGGCGGAAAACGCCAACGCCGCAAGCGACGAAACAACGATCTTTTTCATAGGCTCAACCCCTTCCTGTCATCAGAGACGAGGGCCTACGTCTCTTGATGATGAATACGCGAGTACAAACAGGAATTCCGTCCCGCAGACCCCAAAACTGCACGAAATATTTACCGTCCAAGCGCACGCCAGCAAGCGAAAAACGACGGCAGTTGCTGCATTTTTAGGCGATTCAGGCGTTTATTCGCTGATTCAAAATCAATGTTGCGAGAACGTCACAGTTTAGATGCCGCCTAGGTTTTCGGCGGTATTTTTTGTCCAAATTTGAGACTCTCAAAGATAGATTTATTCACAGAGCGCGCAACAAGACTAATGCCTTGAATCGCCATATAAAACCTGGCTTTCCGAGCGAATTATCCACAAGCAACTTAGACCTCAATCAACGCGCGAGCCTGCAATCGAAAATCCATTGCCGGATCAATCTGAGACACAAAAGAAAATCCACCGGCCGCCAATGACGGCCGGTGGATCGACGATCCGTCTCGCTCCGGCAGCGATCAGGCCGCCGCGGCCTTTTTGCGATTGGCGTCAAGCCGCGAGTCGACGAGCGCAACGGTTGCGTCGATGACCGGGTGGCTCAAGCCTTTTTGCTTGGCGATCTGCTGCACCAGCTTGTCGGCGCGTTCGATGTTGGGCGCGCCGTTCTGCAGCGCGCGCGCCGCCGAGGCCGGCCGTGTCAGGCTTTGCGCCGCCGCGGCATATTTTTCGAACGGCACGAGGTCTTCCGGCTTCGCGCCGAGCTTCACGCACAGATCGAACACGAAATTGTACACCGAGCGCGACGTCTCGATATCGCTGTGCACGGCCTCCTGCGCGGTCCGCATTCCATCTTTGGTCACGCAGCGATAATTGCCGGCAAGCAGCATCGCCCATTTGGCGAGCGGCACGAAGATCGAATCATAGACGCGCAACTTCACCGGCAGCTCGATCTTGCCCTCCGGCGTGTCGTAACGGATCGCGTCGATTTCCCTCTCGAGCTGGCGCAGGATGCCCGTGCTTTTTTCCGAATCGAAACGCGCGACTTTGAAGTTCGTCGGCAACGTCACTTGCAGCACGTTGACCTTTTCCTCCGGCGGGCGAATCGCCTGCGGGTCGGGGCTGCACAACGTCAGCGTTGCCGGATCGAAACTGTCCCACACGCTTGCATCGGTATAGGCGATCTTCAGCGCGTCGTAATTCAGGCCCGGAATCCGCTTCACATACGGCAGCGGCGGCATGTTCATGATCGACATGCACGGCACGCGCGACTTCGCGACCGCATCGAGCAATTGCCGCACGCCCTGCGAGCGATATTGCGGCTCCTGCATCGCGAGCCCGACCAGGTCGTAGTCCTTCGGATTCACCTCGGTTGGTCCCGCGGCCGACACCTTGCCGGCTAATTTTCGCGAGTCGAGTTCCACCGGCTCTTTCCGCCCTTTGACCGGCAGGCGCACGCGGAAGCCTTCCGCGTTGATCAACTCGGCTTCGGCTGGCAGGCACACCAGTTTGACGTTGTGCCCCCCGAACAGCAGTTTGGATGCCAAGAGCGAGCCGTACGACGCGCCCATGATGAGAATATTGTACCCCGGCATGACCCTCTCCTCCTCCGTGGCGTTTATTTGTTGAGCAAGTTCAGGCCTATGTGGCCTGTTTTCGATTTCCCATGCTAGTCGGCCCCCGCCGTCGATGCAATGCGAATTGCTGCGCGCTGAATGGCCTTATAAGTCTCCTCAGCCTTGCGCGGGCGTCAGCTCCTCGTCCGCGGGCGCCACTGCGTTGCGCGGCTTCGCGGCGACGATCTCCTGCAGGAGATCCGGCATCGGCCCGCCGGTCGCCCAATCGATCAATTCGACTGGATGCACCACCGGCGTTGTCGTGCCCGCCGCGATCTGCGTGATGCAGCCGATATTTCCTGCGGCGATCACTTCGGGCTCGACCTTGCCGATATTCTCGACCTTGCGCGCGCGCAGCCGTTTCGCGATATCCGGCTGCAGCATGTTGTAGATGCCGGCCGAGCCGCAGCACAAATGCGCTTCCGGAATATCTTTCACCGCAAACCCGGCCTTCGACAGTAATTCCTTCGGCTCGCGCGTGACGCGCTGCCCGTGTTGCAGCGAACAGGCCGGGTGATAGGCGACGACGAGCGGCGCCGCCTCGCCCGTTGGCTTCAACCGCAGTCGCGCGAGATATTCCGTCACATCGCGCGCGAGACCGGCGACGCGCTTGGCCTTCTCCGCATAGGCCGCATCGCCGCGCAGCATGAAACCGTAGTCCTTCACGGTTGTACCGCAGCCCGAAATCGTGATCAGGATCGCGTCGACGCCCTCGCCGTCGATCTCGCGCATGAACGCATCGATGGTCTTGCGGGCAAATGCGAGCGCTTCCTGCTCGCGCCCCATATGATGCACGAGCGAACCGCAGCAGCCCGTTTCCGGCGGGACCACCACCTCGATGCCGTGGCGCGCGAGCACGCGGACCGTGGAATGCGTGATCGAAGAGCCGAGCACGTCGTTGACGCAGCCGACCAGCAGCGCAACGCGGCCTGCGCGCGGACCTTCTGCCGGATAGACCCGGAACACCGTATCCCTGGAGGCCACGTTTTTCGGCGCAAGCTCGAGCATGGCCGCGACCGGCTTGAGCCCGATGGCCGCAAACAGCGGCGCGAACGGCTTGGCGAACATCGCAAAAAACAGCGCCGCGCGAAAACGCGTCGGATAGGGCATCACCTTGGCGAGCAGCGTCCGCAGCCATCGGTCGATCGCGGGCCGCCGATAGGTTTTCTCGATATGCACCCGTGCATGATCGACGAGATGCATGTAATGCACGCCCGACGGACACGTGGTCATGCACGCAAGGCACGACAGACAGCGATCCACGTGCTTCACCACGTCGTCCGTCGCCGGCTTGTCGCGCTCCAGCATGTCCTTGATCAGATAGATTCGCCCGCGCGGTCCATCGAGCTCGTCGCCGATCAGCTGGTAGGTCGGACAGGTCGCGTTGCAGAACCCGCAATGCACGCAGGCGCGCAGGATTTTTTCCGATTCCGCGATCTGCGGATCGGCGAGCTGCGCCAGCGTGAAAGTCGTCTGCATCGTCTACTCGTCGCTACGCCCGATCACACGCCCGCCCACATCCGGCCCGGATTGAGCACGCCGTTGGGATCGAAGCCTTCCTTCACGCGCTTGGCGAGCGCCGCGATCCCCGCATCCTGCGGCTGGAACACCTCGACCGACGCGCGCACGGCAACCGGCGCGCGGATCAATGTCGCATGTCCGCCGAGTGCCGCGACTGCGGTCCGGATCGTGGCCGCGCCACCGTCAAGCGTCGGCAGCGGCGCGATCCAGATCAGCCCGCCGGCCCAATCGTAAAACATTTCCACGCTCGGCGGTATCATCGCGGCGATGCTGCAGCCCTTGCCGGGCGCGGTCGAAACGCGCCAGATCGGCCGGTCGCCGGACGGACCGTCTGCCGCAAACGGCGTCGCATCCCGCACGCTGCGCCAGAGCGCGCGCGACTGTTGCTCATCGAGTGAAGCAATCGCGCCGAAGAGCGCAAGCAGCGCGCCCAAGGCTTCTTTGCGATGCTGCACCGAGGGCGCGACGCCTTCGAGGCGGAAGGCGGTAACGGCGTTCTTTGCGTTGAGGCCCTCGAAGCGATAGGCGACGTGCGCCGGCAAATGCGCCGCGCCCGAAACGTCGCACGACGAAGCCATGGCCGCCGTCATCGCGGCGCCCGCGCGCAAATCATCGAGCCCCGTGAGGATGACCGTCTCCTCGGTCTCGGCCTTCGGCAAAGTCTTGATCGTGATGTCGGTCATCGCCGCCAGCGTGCCGAACGAACCGGCGAGCAGCTTGCAGAGATCGTAACCGGTGACGTTCTTCACCACCCGGCCGCCCGACTTGAAAGTTTCCCCGCGTCCGGACACGGCGGAGACCCCGAGAAAATGATCGCGCGCGGCACCCGCTTTGATCCGCCGTGGCCCTGCCAGGTTCACCGCGAGCGCGCCGCCGATCGTGCCCGCCGCCGTTTCTTCGCCGAGCAATGGGCCGTAGTCCATCGGCTCGAACGCAAGCTGCTGTCCCTTGGCCTCGACCGTTGTCTCAATCTCGGACAGCGGCGTGCCGGCCTTGGCCGAGAGCACCAGTTCGGCCGGTTCGTAGAGCGTGACGCCGCTCAAGGACGAAAGGTCGAGCGTCATATCCGACTGACTCGGCCGCCCGAGCGTGCGCTTGGTACCCCGGCCGACGATTTCGAGCCGCTTCGACTTGGCCAGCGCCCAACGCACCGCCTCCTCGACGTCCTTGCCATCCCGGGGTTTCAGCGTATCGGCCATGCTAAAGTTCCCGCCCTTATCGGAGATGAACCTCTTATGCAACGGATGGACGAGCGCTTGCTAGTGGCGAGGACCAAGCCGGATCTCGTCCTTTTGGACACCCCGGAACTCAACGCCGAAACGCCGCCGCACCTGCTCGACGACGATATCACGCCGCTCGACCGGCTGTTCGCGCGCAACACCGGCATCATGCCGTCATTGCCCGACAGCGCGATCGCGGACTGGACGTTGACCGTCGACGGTTGCGTGCGCACGCCGCGCACCTTTACCGTTGCGGCACTCAAGCAGCAATTCAAACCGGTGACGCAAGTTGCCGTGCTGGAATGCGCCGGCAACGGCCGCGCTTTTTTCCGCGAGCACGCCGGGACCGTGCTGTGGCGCTACGGCGCGGTCGGCTGCGTGCGCTGGACCGGCGTGCGGCTTGCCGATCTGCTTCAGAGCTGCGAACTGTCGCCCAATGCTGTCTACACCGGCCATTACAGCACCGATCTCGCCATCGACGGTCACGGAGCCGCGATCTCACGCGGTCTGCCGATCGCCAAGGCCCTCGCACCCGAGACGCTCGTCGCCTATGCCATGAACGGCGAGCCGCTGCCGGCACTGCACGGCGGGCCGTTGCGGCTGGTGGCGCCCGGTTATCCCGGCTCCTGCTTTCAGAAATGGCTCACACGCATTGCCATCCGCGACCGCGAGCACGACGGCGAGCGCATGCAGGAATTCCATTACCGTTTGCCGCGCACACCGATCCGCCTAGGCGACGCGCTCGATCCGTCGCAGTTCGACGTGATCACCGACATGCCGGTCCGCTCGCTGATCACGTTTCCACATGACGGCTTCCGCGCCCCCGCGGGCAAACCTCTCGCCGTGCGCGGTCATGGCTGGAGCGGTCACGCGGCGCTCGCGCGGGTCGAGCTATCGCTCGACGGCGGTAAATCCTGGCGCGCGACGAATCTGGGCCCGTTGCCGGATCGTTTTGCCTGGCGCCGGTTCGAAACCACGCTCGAACTGTCGCCCGGCCGGATCGAAATCATGGCGCGCGCGACCGATGCCCAAGGCCGCGCGCAGCCGCTCGACAGCGCGCCATGGAACCCGCGCGGCTACTGCAACAACCGTGTCCACCGCATTGCGGGAGAAATTTTCGCGCCATGAAGGCCATCCAGATCCGCCGCACCGGCGGCCCCGAAGTGCTCGAACTCGTCGATCTGCCAATGCCAAGACCCGGCCCCGGCGAGGTGCTGGTGCGCGCGCACGCCATCGGCGTGCACTATTTCGACATGCTGATCCGTTCCGGCAAATATCGCTGGATGCCGAAGCTGCCGTTCGTGCTCGGCAACGATTTGAGCGGCCGCGTCGTCGAGGCCGGACCCGGCGCGAACCTCAAAGTCGGCCAGCCGGCGTTCATCGCCGGCTGGGACATCGGCTTCCGCGGCGGGCTCTACGCCGAATATGCCGCCGTGCCGGAGAACGGACTCTGGCCGCTGCCCGACTCCGTCGATCTCGACCAGGCCGCGGCGCTCTCCAATTACGCACTCGCCTGGACGCTGCTGCACCGGGTCGCGCGCGGGATTCCGCCGCGCAACGTCCTCGTCTACGGCGGCGCCGGCGGCATGGGCACGGCCCTGATCGACGTGGCGCGGCTTGCCGGCGCCAGCGTGATCGCACTCGCCGGCGCGGAGGAAAAATGCGCCTTCGTGCGCAAGCGCGGCGCGGCTCACGTCGTCGATCACGCAACCGAACCGGTGGTCGACCGCGTCAATGCGGCCACCGCCGGCCGCGGCGCCGACATCATCTTCAATCACGTCGCCGGCAAGACGTTTGCCGATGACCTGAAGATGCTCGCGCCGCTCGGGCTGATCGTCTCCTATGCCGTGCTCGGCGGCATGCCGCCGACCGACCTGTTCAAGGACATGCGCGTCAACATCGACCGCAGCCCGGCCATCCGCTGCTTCACCATGCATACCAGCGACGAATTGCCCGAGCTGCGCAGCGAAGGCATGAAGCACGCCATCGAATTGCTGGCCGCCGGGAAATTCGTGCCGGCGATCACCGCCCGCATGCCGCTGCGCGACGCCGCCCGCGCGCATGCGCTGCTCGAATCGCGCCAGGCGATGGGCAAGATCATTTTGAAGCCGTAGTCCGCAGCCTCAGTCACTGCCGTCACCCCGGGGCTTGGCCCGGGGGTCCATGAAGAATAGCGACCGGAGTCAGTGGCTCATGGATTGCCGGGTCAAGCCCGGCCATGACCATTGAAAAGTGAATGGGGACAAGCGCAGGAAATTTTCGCGTTCACTGCGGCACGGTCATCAGCTCGAGCACGTGCCCGTTCGGATCCTTGAAATAGAAGCCGCGCCCGCCGCCCCAGCGGTTGAGCTTGCCGTCGTCAAGGCTCCACGGCGCGCTGCCGTAGCCGAGGCCTTCCTGCTTCACGCGGCCGAAAATCGCGTCGAACTCTTTTTCGCTAACGTGAAACGCAAGATGATGACTTTCGAACTTGCTGTCGTCGTCGAACAGCAACGTCAGGCTCTTGTTCACGCGCACCGGCGCGAAATAATTCGTCCGCCCGCGCTTGAGCCCGAAGATGCGCGCGAAAAATTTTGCCGCGGCGACCTTGTCGCGCGCCGGCATGATCGTGTGGTTGAGGGTGATGGTCATGCGGTTACTCCAACCTGTCATTCCGGGACGGCCCGCAGGGCCGGACCCGGAATCCATAACCCCGATCTGTGGTTATGGATTCCGGAAAGCCTCGCTTCGCTCGGCTTCCGGAATGACCAAAATTATTCCGCCGCCTTCAGCATCGGCGCCGCCGGCGCGCGCAATTGCTCTAGCAGCGCCGCCTCGTCGGCCTTGGCGGCGGCGAGATGCCGCTGCTTGACGTGGCCGAAGCCGCGGATTTTTTCCGGAATCGCGGCAAGCCCCACCGCAACAGGGTGGTTCTCGACCGACAGCCGGTCGAACAGCTCCGCCAGCATGGCCTCGTAGTCCGCGATCAGCTTGCGCTCGGTCTTGCGCTCGACGCTATGGCCGAACGGATCGAGCACCGTGCCGCGCAGGAACCTGAATTTCGCCAGCAGGCCGAAGGCGCGCATCACCCATGGCCCGAACGTCGTCTTACGCGGCAGCCCGGTTTCCTTGTCGCGCCGGGCCAAGAGCGGCGGGGCGAGATGGAACTCCAGCCGCAGATCGCCGTCGAACGCCGCTTTCACCTGTTTCGCAAACGCACCGTCGCTATAGAGCCGCGCCACCTCGTACTCGTCCTTGTACGCCATCAGCTTGAACAGATAGCGCGCGACGGCCTCGGCGAGACCGCACTTGCCCGGCGCCCTGGCGGACTCCACCGCCTTCGCCGTGTCGACCAGGGCGCGATAGCGCGCCGCATAGGCGGCATTCTGATAATCGGTGAGGAACGCAACGCGCCGCTCGACCATCTCGTCGAAGGATTGCGACAATTGCCGCGCCGGATCGATCTCCGTGGGCTTTGCCGCCGCTTCGACCGCCTTGAGATCGACCGCCGCGCGCCGGCCCCAGCGGAACGCCGCGATATTCATCGCCACCGCTTCGCCGTTGAGCGTGATCGCCTGCTCGATCGCCTCGACCGACAGCGGGATCGCACCGTACTGATAGGCGTAGCCGACCAGGAAAATATTTGCGCCGATCGAATTGCCGAACAGCGCCGATGCGATCCGCGACGCGTCGACGAAATGGCTGCGCTCGCCGCCGCCCGCCTTCATGATCTCGCGCCTGAGCCGCTCGGTCGGCAGCGAGAAGTCGGCGTTGCGCGTGAAATCTCCCGGCAGGAATTCCGTCGTATTGACGATCATCGCGGTCTTGCCGGGTTTGACCGCGCCGAGCACCTTCTTGTTGCCCGCCACCACGATGTCGCCGCCGAGCACGAGATCGGCGCCGCCGGCCGCCACGCGGATGGCGTGGATATCGGCCGGCTCCTTGGCGATGCGGATGTTGCTGTAGACCGCACCGCCCTTCTGCGCGAGCCCCGCCATATCGATGATGCCGACGCCCTTTCCTTCCAGGTGCGCCGCCATGCCGAGAATGCCGCCGATGGTCACGACGCCGGTGCCGCCGACGCCGGTGACGATGATGTTGTAGGTCTGCTCGATCGCCGGCAGCGTCGGCGCGGGCAGTGCGAACTGTTCCTGCGCATCGGCCGCGCCCTCGGCACGCTTGAGCTTCGCCCCGTGCACGGTGACGAATGAGGGGCAGAAGCCTTTGACGCAGGAGAAATCCTTATTGCAGCTCGTCTGGTCGATCGTGCGCTTGCGGCCGAATTCGGTCTCCAGCGGCTGCACCGACACGCAGTTCGACTGCACGCCGCAGTCGCCGCAACCCTCGCATACCAGTTCGTTGATGATCACGCGCTTGTCGGGATCGGGAAACGTCCCGCGCTTGCGGCGCCGGCGCTTTTCCGCCGCACAGGTCTGGTCGTAGATCAGCACCGTGACGCCGGGAATCTCGGACAGCTCCTTCTGCACCGTATTGAGTTCGTCGCGATGGTGGAACGTCAGCCCGGCCGGCCACACCTCACCCGGCGCGTATTTCTTCGGCTCATCGCTGACGATCACGACGCGTTTGGCGCCCTCGGCCGCCACCTGCCGCGCCACCTGCGGGACGGTCAAGCCGCCGTCGTTGTGCTGGCCGCCGGTCATCGCCACCGCGTCGTTGAACAGGATCTTGTAGGTGATGTTGGTATTGGCCGCGATCGCCGCCCGGATCGCCATGTAGCCCGAGTGGTTGTAGGTGCCGTCGCCGAGATTCTGGAACACGTGGGTGCGTTTGGAGAACGGCGCCTCGCCGATCCAGTTGGCGCCTTCGCCGCCCATGTGGGTGTAGCCGAGCGTCGAGCGGTCCATCCACTGCACCATGTAGTGGCAGCCGATGCCCGCATAGGCGCGCATGCCCTCTGGCACGACGGTCGACGAATTGTGCGGGCAGCCCGAGCAGAAGTACGGCACGCGGATCGCCACGTCCTGCGTTTCCGCCAGCACGCGCTGTCTTTGCTTGAGGCTGGCGACGCGCGCGGCGATTTCCTCGTTCGGCGCGAATTTCTGCAGCCGCTCGCCGATGCAGATCGCGATCTCGTTCGGATCGAGCGCCCCTTTGATCGGGAACAGCCAGTTGCCCTGCTCGTCCTTCTTGCCGATGCAGACCGGCTGGTTCGCCGAACCGTAGAGCTCCTCGCGCACCTGCACTTCGATCAGCGAGCGCTTCTCCTCGACCACGATGATGAGATCGAGTCCTTCGCCGAACTCGAGCATGTCGGCGCGGCCGATCGGATACGGGCAGCCGACCTTGTAGATGCGCAAGCCGAAATCGTTGCAGCGCACTTCGTCGAGACCGAGCTCGTCGAGGGCCTGCCGCACGTCGAGATAGCTCTTGCCCACGGTAATGACGCCGATCCGCGGCTTGCGCCCGCCCGAGATGATCGCGCGGTTGAGATTGTTCGCCCGCACGAATGCGATCATGGCGTCGCGCTTGTAATCGTTGAGCCGCGCCTCCTGCACCATGATCGGATCGTTCAGCCGGATGTTGAGCCCGCCCGGCGGCATGGCAAAATCGGTCGGCGTGACGATCTTGACGCGGTCGAGCGAACCGTCGATCACCGCGGTCGACTCCACCGTCTCATGCATGCATTTGAGCGCAACCCACGCGCCGGTGTAGCGCGACATCGCCCAGCCATAGAGGCCGTAGTCGAGAATTTCCTGCACGCCGGCCGGATTGAGAATCGGAATGACGTAATTGACGAAGTTGAATTCCGATTGATGCGCCGTGGTTGAGCTTTCCGCCGTGTGATCGTCACCCATCAGCGCGATCACGCCGCCGTGTTTCGAGGAGCCCGCGCAATTGGCATGGCGGAACACGTCGCCGGTGCGGTCGACGCCCGGCCCCTTGCCGTACCACATGCCGAACACGCCGTCGTACTTGCCTTCGCCGTAGAGCTCCGCCTGCTGCGAGCCCCACAGCGCGGTGGCGGCGAGGTCCTCGTTGATGCCGGCGTGAAACAGAACGTCGTTCGGCTTGAGGACCGGCTCCGCGCGCTGGAACTGGTAATCCAATCCGCCGAGCGGCGAGCCGCGGTAGCCCGTGACGTAGCCCGCGGTGTGCAGGCCGGCACGGCGGTCGCGCTCCTTCTGCATGAGCGTGAGCCGCACCAGCGCCTGAAAGCCGGTGACAAAGACCCGGCTCTGGCCGAGGTCGTATTTGTCGTCGAGCTGGACCGATCTCAGGGCCATGGGGTCTCCATACCGCAGTGTGCCCAAGCGCGCCCGAGATCGCCAGAGGCATTCGGGCCGGGCCGGCGCTTCAGATACAGTCTGGCCGGGGTTGCTTCAAGGCAAAAAGTTGTGACAGATCAAAGATTTCGGGGAAGCCGCGGAGGACGTAATGATCTGTCGCGCCGAGCGGGTGGAACGCATTTTCATGCGAATCCACCGCCGCCGATTCCGGCTTGCCCCGCCCCCCGCAATGCAAGAGCATCCGCCCCGCCTCGCATGTGACAGGACCGCAAATGCTCTCCAATGCCGATCGCAACAAGGCCGCCGACATTCTGATGACGGCGGAAAAGGACCGCAAACAAGCGGTCCAGCTCTCCACCACCTGGCCGGACATCACCATCGAGGACGCCTACGCGATCTCGACCGAAGTTTGCGACCGCAAGATCGCCGCCGGCGCCAAGCTCATCGGCCACAAGGTCGGATTGACCTCGAAAGCCATGCAGCGCTCGTCCATGATCGACGAGCCCGACTACGGTCACCTGCTCGACCACATGATGATCGCCGACGGCGCGAAAATTCCGCACGGGAATTTCTGCAAGCCGCGCGTCGAGATCGAGCTCGCCTTCATCATGGGC
>Ga0187765_10000632_pt1 | contig 12974 bp, 12 predicted proteins | sample 0216_QUI02_MP05__3_FD_133018 | JGI IMG/M metagenome (GOLD analysis project Ga0187765, IMG submission 133018) | Tropical peat soil microbial communities from peatlands in Department of Meta, Colombia - 0216_QUI02_MP05_10_MG | ecosystem: Environmental > Terrestrial > Soil > Wetlands > Peat ...
AGTTCGAAATTGCGCAGCCATGGCCACGCCGCGATATCGGCAATAGTGTAGTCATTTCCGGCCACATAAGGGTGCGCCGAAAGCCGCTGTTCATAGAGGTCGAACAGCTTGAGTACCTGCGTGCGGTAGCGCACCGCGCTGTAGTCATTGCCGGGGCCGGCATACCTGCTGAAATGCACGTGCTGGCCGCTCATCGGCCCAACATTTGCGACCTGCACCATCAGCCATTGCAGCGTGTCATAGCGGGCCACCGGCTCGTGCGGAATGAATTTGCCGGTTTTTTCCGCAAGATAAATGAGGATCGCGCCTGACTCGATCACAGTATAGGGCCTGCCGCCCGGTCCCTCGGTGTCGACGATCGCGGGCACCTTGAGCAGTGGATTGATTTTCGCGAACTCCGGCGTGAACTGGTCGCCCGCCCACACGTCGACCGGCTTGATATTGTACGGCAGCCCGCATTCCTCGAGCATCACAAAGATCTTCTGCACATTGGGGCTGGTCAGCGCATAAAAATCGATCATGAGAATGGTCTCGCCTGGAGTGACCGCGGACTGCGGCGGCCCTTTCTATAAACGAGTATCGGCCTTTCCAGCCAGTGCTTCGGCAGCACGACGGAGGCAATCAGGACAGAGACAATCCCCGGCCGGGGAGCCCGGCATCGGCAGGACATAGGGCTCGGCCGCGCACCAGCAATCGCCGCTTGATCCGCATTCGAATTCCGTGCTGCAACGGGCACAGGCAAGCTTTCGGGGAGGGCGGGGTGCTTGCGACTGCATACCATGGGCCTTTGTCACATCAATTTTTTGTCGGGCCGGCTTGCGACTGTCATATTCCGGAGTCGAATCAGCCGTAACCCGATCTTATGCCAACCATCCCACTTATCGATGTCATCGGCGCGGCCGGCGCGATACTCACCACGCTGTGCTGGCTGCCGCAGGCCCTCAAGGTCATCCGTGAAAAAGAGACACGCGCACTGTCGCTGCCGGCAACCAGCGCATTCACGGCTGGCGTGGCGTTGTGGTTGATTTACGGCGCGGCGATCGGCAACTGGCCGCTCATCGGGTCCAACGCCGTAACGCTCACGCTCATGGCGCCGATCCTCGCCATGAAGTTGCGACACGGCTGACCTGTGCGCTAATGGAGCAAGCGGACATTGTTGCGTTTTTCACTATCCTTAATTCTCGCCGCTACAATCCGTTGGCAAGGCTGCCAACCGGGAGGGGAACTCGTGCGTATTCTGATTTATGTATCAGCGGTCATTGGACTGTGCAGTCTGGCAAACGTTGTCCAACCTCTGGTCAACCTTGGCAGTCTCGCATACGTTTCCTCCGCGCTCGGCCAGCCTACCGCACTTACGAAAGCGCAGTTAGATTCACTCAACACCTACAACAAGACAGTGCAAGAGTTCAGGTCGATCCTCAACGAGCGGCGCGCGCAGATCAATGCAAAGCAAAAGCTGCCTGATGTGCCAGGACAGGCGCTCTATCTTGCCCGCGTCAGCATGATGGGTGCGTACAAAGACCTCACCGACGCGCTGCCGTTACGAATCGGCAGAGCCAACAAATACAAAATTCCTCCGGCTTACTTCGATGCGGACAACGAGCCGCTGATCGACGAATACAAGAGTCTCTTTGCCATCATGCAGGCGCCGCCCGCCACTGCGCAGAAATCCGATACGCCATTCCAAGACGTTGTCGACCTCGGGACCGTCATTGCGCGCGTCAAGGGTCTGGATGCTTCGCATGCCGAAGTCGCAGGCCGTATCAGTCTGGCCGTCTTCTTTGCCGAAACCGACGGCAATCAGAACATCGGCAATGCGCGCTCGAATTCCTATAAGGGGAGTTTTCAGACAGGGGTATCGGAGGACAAGATCGGCCAAAAGAAATGGGCGGCCATCAAGAAATCCGTTGCGGCCCTTGATCCTAAATTGAACGCGCGCGACGAGAAGGAAGAAGCGCGGGTCGGCAATTCAGATCAGCGATACAATCACTGGACCGCGGTGAGAAACGGCCTCATGAACGCCCACGCGGAGCTTTTTCCAAAAATACCGGCAATCATGAAAGCGTTGCCGGACCCAATCGATCAAATGCGGTTTTTCGAGCTTATCCAGATCATTCCCAGTCCGGCCAAAGCCGCGCTCAATACAGGTAACCTGCTAAATTACCGGATCTCCGAGCCGCGAATCATGGGATACTTGCGGAACAACAGCATGTTTGCGTTTGGCAAGGCGGACAGAGCAAAATCGTCAGCAACGATGCGCGAAATTCTGGATTCGATGTGGCTCTTTAATGATACATTCGACCGTGCGCTGATCAGGTTCAACGAGATCAAGGCGCAGCAAAAAGGTTGAATGCAGGCAACAGCTCTTCAGGGGGGCAATGTCGACCGTATCGCGAAGAAACTTCACCAGGGGTCTGCTTGCGAGCGCTTTGGTGCCGGGCAATGCGGCGGTGGGGCAACCCAGCGACCCGGCGGGTATTGCCATCATCGATACGCCGAACAACGCGGCAAAATTCGCGGCGAAGCTGGCGGCCCAGAATGTGAAAGTCGTCGTGCGGTTTTTCGCGAGAAAGTCGCAGCCTGGCCTGCACGAGAAAGTCATGGCTTCCGACGGCAACATGATCGACGGCGTCCGCGAGCCGGTCATATTGATCAGAAACGGCCTTTCGATCGTTTCTCTCTACCAGTACCGAAATGATCTTCCCGCGAAGTTTCAGAGGGGACTGGACGATACCGGTTCGGCGAAAGCGGAAGTTGCAGCCGATGCAAAGGCCGCGCTCGAGCAGGCGAGGCTGGTCGGACAACCCGAAGGCTCGGCGATCTATTTCGGCGTCGACTTCAATGTGAATCGCGCCACCGTCGATCCCGTTCTCGAGTACTTTCGTGTCATCGGTCAGACGGTCGGCAGCCGTTATGCGATCGGGATCTACGGGAACGGGTTCGTAAACCGGATTCTCCGCCAGGAAAAACTCGTGTCGTACAATTGGATAAGCGCGTCGCGGTCGCACGAAGAAACCGTTGCCTTTTATAACAGCGGGCAATGGCATCTTTTTCAAAACCAGGTCGACCGCCGCTGGTTTGGACCAGCCGGCAAATGCGCAACCGGCCTGGACGTTGATACAAACCTGCAGAACCCCGGCGTATCGAGCATTGGCGCGTGGGGGTCGGGCGAAGTCGACCGAAGCCGGAACCAGAGGATCTTTGACCAGCGCCGCTTCGCGATCCGTACAACACCGGTCGTTCAGGAAAGCGGCGATCGCCGCGCCTGCAACTCCGACGCGCGTATACCGCGAAATGCCAATGTCAGAATTCTTGCGCAATCCGGTGTCTGGTCGGGTGTGGACATCGACGAAGATGGTAACGCCGACGGTCAGGTCAGAACCTCGGACCTGACGTCCACGCTGGCGACGATGCCTCCTTGGGGATCATCGTCATAAGACTGTGTGAGCTGAACGGCCCAGCGCAATGCAACGTATTAAATTCTGCTTGGTTCCCTTCAAACGACACCGGCAAGTGTTGATGGCCGATATTACGGTTCCAAATGTGTCGAAGTCGTATCGCCCAAATTGAAGAGTCCGGCGGCGCGCAATTGTACGCGCGACGACCCCGACAACCGGCAGGGAAACGGGGAAATACAAGCTAAAGAGGAGATTGGAGGCCCGGCCTGGAATCGAACCAGGCTGGAAAACCTTGCATGGCTTCTGCGTCGCCACTCCGCCACCGGGCCGCAGCAATCGTAGTGTGAGAAGGCCGCATTACAAACGGCAAAGGTGCGACATAGTAAATTGCGCGAGTTCCAGGTAGCCACGAGGCATTTGCAAAACATTTCGCGTCAAAAATTGACGGGCGAACTTTGCTTAACGCGTTTACCGCGACAACGAAAAGCCCGCGCCGTGCGCACATTAACTATCGCAAAGAATGCTACATGAGTGCGATCTCGGGTGCGGTTTAAACACGTGGTTTGATCTCGAGTCGCTTTATGAGCAATTCGATGCGGATGAGTTGGGTGGATACGGCCAAGGGTCTGTCGATCATTTTGGTCGTGGCCATGTATGCGGCTTACAACACCGGAGAATACACCGGGCAGATTGGCTTCCTGCATTATCTCATCGGCTTTGCAACGCCGTTCCGCATGCCGGAGTTTTTCCTGATCTCCGGCCTGTTTCTGTCGCAGGTGATCGCCCGGCCATGGCAGCGTTACGCCGACCGGCGCGTCCTTCATTATTTCTATTTCTATGCGCTGTGGGCCTTCATCATGATTGTGCTGAAGGTCGGCCTCTTTGCGCGCGCGCCCGTCGACATGCTGCAGGCGCTCGCGCTGGCGGCGGTCGAGCCTTACGGCGTCCTGTGGTTCATCTACATGCTCGGCATCTTCAGCATCGTGGTCAAACTGCTCTGGCAATTGCGCGTCCCGCACTGGGTCGTCGTCCCGGTCGCCGCCGGCTTGCAGATGGCGCACGTCGATATTGCAAGTTATGTCGCGACGCAGTTCTCCGGTTATTTCGTGTTTTTCTATGTCGGCTATGCGGGCGCACCCGCGATCTTCCGTTTCGTTAGCTGGGCAGAGCGCCACATCATCTTGTCCGTTGCCGGCCTGCTGATCTGGGCCCTCGCCAACGGGCTGCTGGTGTTTTCGCCAGGCTATATTCTCCTGCCCACGGAAACGAAAATGGGCCTCGCCGGCCTCCCGCCGCTGCATATCCTGCTGGCGATTATCGGAGCGCTGGCGTTGTGCGTCAGTGGCGCGCTGCTGACGAAGCTCTCGTTCATGAATTGGCTGCGTTGGCTCGGCGAGCATTCTCTCGTCGTCTATGTCGCCTTCACCATCCCGATGTCCCTCTTCCGCGCCGCTGCAATGTGGAGCGGAATTTTAACGGAAACCGGCCCGCTTAGCCTGGCCGTACTGGTCGTCGCGACCGCAAGTCCGGTGATGCTCTATCTCATCATCAAGCGCGTCGGTTTTGGCGTCTTCCTGTTTGAGCGGCCCGGCTGGGCACGGATCGTGGAGAGCCGGCCCTCGACTGCGGCCATGCCGTGGGCAGACGTCAGGCTTGCGTCCAACAGGTCGTGAACGTGTTACGGCGCGTCGCCGCCGCCAATATAGCCGCCGATTTTCCAGCCGCTTGCATCCTTGACGTAGCAGATCTGGTCGTTGCCGATCGGCGCAACTGAATCCGCCGACACAAAGCCGGTCTTGCCCGCGGGCGTGACCACGCGCAGGAAAGTCGGAGCATTCGGTCCGTTTTCCGGCATGATGCGTACGAACGCACTCCCGAGTTTCTCGACGACCGGTGCGTTGACCTGCGGTGCGGCGCGGACCTCGAGGTCGGCGGAGACGGGATAGCCCCAGTCGCCCAAATCGGTTTGCGTGCTTTGGAGTAATGCTTCGAAGGCCTTGCGATCAAAATTCGGGTCGGCGGGTGCGCAGGTCGCGCCTTTTTGTTCGGGCGAGACCGCGCCAGTCGGATCGTCGGCGAAGCTTGCCAGCATGTCCCAACCGGCGCCTTCCTTGTTGTTGAGGCCGAGCGCCGCAGCGAGGTTATCGACGCCGGATTTCTTCTTGTCGGCGCGGTCGCCTTGCTCGCGCAGCCAGAAGAAACCCTGGCTGACGACGAGTCTGGCCAATGCAGCGCGGTCCTTGCGCTGCGCCGCTTCGCCCATTTGTTTGCGGAAGGCCTCAAAGCTCGCATCGGCGATCGGTTGCGGCGGTGTCACCGTGACGGGCTTGTAGGGCCCGGCCTTGGGTGGCGGTGGGGGCTGCTGGCCGCGCGGCTGGTTCTGCGCCAGCGCGGGCATAGCGCCAGCGATCATGACTGCCGCAAATAGCGACTTGAGATGTCTGGTGCGCATCGTATCGCTCCCGGTTCGGCACGAGCGCTGAGCCGTGCACAGCCGCAGCCCTGAGCCACGCGCGAAACCTAGCACAAGTTGCTGGCGGCAAAAAATTGCGGTCCCGGAGAGCAGGGTGAGCCGACGGGACCGCGAAAGGGGGCTATACGCCGTACGCAACAAAGACAGGCGCACGGTGTTATTAGCGCGCGGCCATGACGCCCCGGTGACACGGATCATCTTAGGTGACTTGGCCGCTTTGCCTGTGGACGGCTGCGTGGCCTGGCCGTTAAACCCAAGCCCGATTGCGTGCCAGCCTGGAGAGCCTCGCCCAATGCCGATTTTGTCGCCTTATCTCACGCCGGTCCTGTTGCTGATCGGGTCCAACGTCTTCATGACCACCGCCTGGTACTGGCACCTGCGCTACAAAGAGGTGTCGCTCTTTTATGTGATCCTCATCAGCTGGGGGCTCGCCTTCATCGAATACTGCCTGGCAGTGCCCGCCAACCGCTACGGCAACGCCGTTTACAACGCCGCCCAGCTCAAGACGATGCAGGAGGTAATCACCTTTGCGGTGTTCGCCGTTTTCTCATTTGTCTATTTGCGCGAGCCAATCACGGTGAGCCAGGGCTTCGGCTTTGCGCTGATCGCGGCCGGCGCCTTCTTCGTGTTTCACAAGTGGTGAGTTGCGAATGCCTCCCCGTCAGGCCCGGCCATGACGATGTCAATGGGTATAGTCATTTCGCCGGTGCCAAGCGCAGGATTCGTCCTGCGGAATTGTCGGTGAGCAGATAAATGGCGCCGTCGGGTCCCTGCCGTACGTCGCGAATGCGTTCGTGCAGGTCTTGCAGCATGCGTTCTTCTTTCACGGCTTTGTCACCTTTGAGCTCCAGCCGCGAGAGCAATTCGAATTTCAGCGCGCCGTTGAACAAGCTGCCTTTCCAGCCGGGATATAGATCGCCGGTGTAGAAGGCCATGCCGGACGGTGCGATCGATGGCGTCCAATGCCAGAGCGGATCGACAACGCCGTCCATCGTTGCCTTGCCATTGCCGACCGGAGTGCCATTGTAGTTGCGGCCATAGCTGACCAGGGGCCATCCGTAGTTTTTGCCTTTCTCGATGATATTGATCTCGTCCCCACCCATCGGTCCGTGCTCTTGTTCCCACAATTTTCCGTCGGCGGGATTAAAGGCGAGACCCTCGGCATTGCGCAGGCCGAAGGCCCAGATTTCCGGCAGCGCGTTTGGCCGGTCCACGAAGGGGTTGTCAGGCGGCGCGGCGCCATCGGGCGTGATGCGGATAATCTTGCCGATATGGTTGTCGAGGTTCTGCGCCAGCGCGCTGGGGCCGAAATGATCGCCGAGGGTGACAAACAGGTTGCCGTCCGGTGCTTGCACCATACGGCAGCCGATATTGAGACCTCGCGACGCCGGACCCATTTGCCGGAATATCGTCACGGGTGAATCGAGCCGCGGAGTTTCATCGTCGCGCAGTCGCGCGCGCAGCACCGCGATGCGGCCGCCGTCATCGAAAGGTTCCGCATAGCAGACAAAAACCGTGTGGCTGCGGTCGAAATCACGCGCCAGCACGACATCCATCAGTCCAGCCTGACTTTGCGCAAATACTTTCGGGACGCCCCCGAGCGGCGGCGACAATTGACCGCTGCGGGTAACGATGTGCATGCGGCCGGGCCGCTCGGTCACCAACATGCGGCCGTCCGGCAGGAAGGCGAGCGACCAGGGATGCACCAAGCCACCTGCGATCGTCTCAACCGCAATGTTGCCGGCGGAACTGGTGAATGTTGGCTGGGCAGCGGCTGCAGCGGCGGCAGCCAGCACGGCGCTCAGCGTGAGGATTGGTCGCATGCAGACTCCATCAATGCCGCCTCAACTGTGCGACATGGCTGGAAGTTTCGATAGGGGGCAGCGTCAGCTGTGGGTCTTTTTGTGCCGGTGCGGGTGCGGCAGCGACAGGATGGTCAGGCCGCCCATGCCGATAAACAGCAGGCCCAGCAAAAGCGCGATTGCGAACAGGCTGCTTTCATTGTCGATGACGTTCCCCACCACGTCGGCGCGTGCGATGCCCACCGAAACCACGGTCACGGCAACGAGCGTGCAAAGCGCAAGCGCGATGGTGGTGACCAGTTCGGCAATAACCACATTGCGCCGCTGGCGCCCAAGGACGCGCTTGGCCGGAGGCATAAAACCGGTTGGTTGACTGTGCCTTCGCATAAACATGGCCGCGAACCTGAAACAAGCTGCTTTGACAATGGTGTCTGAATAACGCCGGAAGCCGGCAACGGTTCGACCCGATTGGGGCGGAGCCGGTCATGAAGAAGGGCGTTTTCGTGGCGGCGGCCAAAAAAGCCGAGGGATTCCAGAGCTACTGGGCGGGTGCCAGCTCCGGCTGCCAGCTCATGGGGATATACCCGGGCTCGTCGGCGACTCGTTTGAGCCAGGCGCGAATCGCCGGAAAACGACCGAGGTCGAAATCGCACTGGTCGGCGACGTGGGTGTAGGCGTAGAGCGCGATGTCCGCGATCGTGAAGTGGTTGTCGACGAAAAACGGGTAGCGGAGGAGATGCGTCTCCATAACGCCGAGTGCGCGATAGCCGTTTTCCATCCAGTCCTCGAGTGCGTGGCTCTGCAAGTCGCGCCCGCCTTTGATCAATGCCAGCCAGAAATAGGCCGCACCGATATTCGGTTCCAGGCTGTGCTGCTCGAAGAACATCCATTGCAGCGCTTCGGCGCGCCCGATGCGGTCTTCCGGCGCAAGCGTCGAGCCGCCGGCGACATACCAGAGGATTGCATTCGATTCCGCAAGATGCCGGCCAGGCGCGACTTCCAGCAACGGCACCTGGCCGTTGGGATTCTTGTCGAGAAATTCCGGCGTGCGGCTTTCGCCCTGCAGAATGTCGACCTCGACGAGCTTGTACGGAATGCCGAGCCGGGCCAGCGCAAGGCGGACCTTGTAGCTGTTGCCGGATCGCTGCATCGAATAGAGCGTGTACATGCGGAGTCAGGTCCGAATAAGAGTCACATGCGTCCAGACGTCAGAGTGTGATGGATCGTTTCCGAAAACGCCGAACACTGTCCGGAACACTGCGCGACCCCCGAAACGCATGGCCTGATAGGACGGACAAAGTCCGGCAATAACAAGGCCGTTAAATAACAGTGGCATAACGAAAAAATTAAATTGCGGTCGCTGCAGTGCAGCGAACGAATGCATCGACCACCGCGGCGTGTGAAGAATTCTATTCCGCCGCCACCCGGTGCGCCCGGGCATATTCAATCAGGGCATCGTCATCGACCGGTTCGATCGGTGTGAAATCGCGGTGCGCGATCCATTCCGGACGCGTGAACTTGGTAATGTGGTTGGAACAGGCGCAAAGCGTCAGGTAAACGATCTTGCGCGGGTAGGGCGTAATGTTCGGTGGTGAGGCGTGCACGAGATTGCCGTGGAACATTAATACCGATCCGGGCTTGCCGGTCGGCGCCACGATTCCAACGCCATCGGGGCCGGCGGCCTCCTGCGTGAGCCGTGTCACCGTTTCCTTGTCCAATGTCCAAAGCGGATAGGAGGTGGTGGTCTTGTCGTGGCCGGCGGCGAGCACGCCCTGCTTGTGGCTCTTTGGGATCAGCATCAGAGCGCCGTTGATCGGGAGCACCTCGTCGAGGAAAATCGCAATGTTCATCGCGCGCGGTTCGGGCATGCCGTCGTCACGCGCCCAGGTGCCGTAATCCTGGTGCCATTGCCAGACATCGCCTTCGAACGCGGCCTTGGCATTGAGTTTGAACTGGTGCACGTAAACGCTTTCGCCGAACAGCTGCATCAGCGGTTCGACCAACCGCGGGTGGCGTGACATCACCTCGAAGACTTTATTGAACTTGTGCGCGGCAAAAGCTGTCCGCGGCGCGCCGGATTTTTCGCGCCACACTTCCTTGCGATCAAGTTTGAGGATGTTTTCCGCTTCCGAGCGTAAAAGGGCGATCTCTTCTTCCGAGAAACAGTTAGGGAAGAAGACGTAACCCTGTTCGTCGAAAGCCCTGAGTTGCTCGGCGGAAAGTTTCATGGCGTGCTCCCGGAAAATCCGGCCCTTCTGCGGGGCCTTGCGGGAGCAGTCTACCGGCAGAAAGGCCGGACGACTAGTTGCCGGGAACGAGCCCGATTTGGCCTGCCGCGCCCTGGGTGCGTGGCTGATGGGCATATGTTGCAATGCGTCGGGCGGCCATAATCGCGAGGACCGCGATGGCAAGCCCGGCCGGCACATCAATGAAATAATGTCCGCCATCGACCGGGATCGACACCAGCATCAACGTGTTGACCGCCACGCCGATCCAACGGAGCACCGGGATTGGCCACAGTCCGACGGTCAGGATTAACGCCAGTGCTGAGTGCAGGCTCGGAAACGTCACGATGCCTTGCGATCCCATCGCCATCAATTGCCGGAAAGACCCATCGCGTAATCCGAGGAAGACCGGCAAATGGTATTCCTGTGTCGCCGGCACGATGTCGGGGTAGGCGGCGGGCGAGAGCTTGTAGAAGCCCCACACGCCCTGAGCGGGAACGAGCGCTGCGATCGCGATGGTGACAATGGCCGAGATCATGAAAGCGAGCACGAAGACCCGCATCCATGCGTGCCGTCCCGCAAGCGCGAGCGCGAGCACTACGATGACGGTCTGCGGCAACAGGCTGAGATAAATAATGCTGAACAATGGGTGGAGGCTGGCATGCGCATCCATCCAGTTGAGCAGTGATGTCCAGTCGAGGCCGAGTGCGCGGTCGGCGGCATCAAACCAGCTATCGCGCAACGGCAGATCGAGACTTGCGGCGATATAGGAGAACGGCGCGCCGACGGCGGCGAAGGCTACGATCTGCGCGGTTCCGCCGAGTGCGCTCGCGAGCCGGGGATCCGGCCGGCGCGTCTGATAGAGCCAGTAGCCGGCGAGCGAGAGCGCGGTGGCGCCCCCGGCGGTTGCGAACGAGCGGCCTATCAGCTGGAAGTTCGACGCCAGCGGCGCGATCAGCATGATGACGGCCAGGGCGATGATGATCGCCCAGATGATGCCGTCCAGCCGGCGTAAGCCCGCCGCATGCCCGATCATGAATGCTTTCCTGCGCGCCCAGGTGTTCCGGCAACTAACCACGGTGCGGTTGCCCGCCGGTTAATCGCGTCGATTCAAGCCTAGGAATGTGCACGGGACGGGGGTTTCCTGCGGGTTCGGGATTGATCGCGGCGGGCGATTAGACCCATCGATTTTCTTCACCAAATCGCCACTTGATGGACTCGGGGGCGGGCATTACGACTGGAACGCCGCACGAACCGCGGCAAGCACGTGACTGGATTGGAGTGTTTCGATGGCCTTTCTTGCGGACCAGCTCAAGCGCATCAAACCGTCGGCGACCATCGCCGTCACGGACAAGGCGCGCGCGCTTAAATTGGCCGGCCGCAATGTCATCGGACTGGGCGCCGGCGAGCCGGATTTTGATACGCCCAACAACATCAAGCAGGCGGCGATCAAGGCGATCGAGAGCGGCAAGGCGTCCAAATACACAAACGTGGACGGCATCGCCGAGCTCAAGGACGCAATCGTCAAGAAGTTCAAGCGCGAGAACGGTCTCGAGTACAAAGCCAACCAGATCACGGTCGGCACCGGCGGCAAGCAGGTGCTGTACAATGCGTTTATCTCGACGCTCAATCCGGGCGATGAGGTGATCATCCCGGCGCCGTATTGGGTGAGCTATCCCGACATGGTGTTGCTCGCCGGCGGCGAGCCGGTCGAGGTCGCGACCACGATGGCGAGCGGCTTCAAGATGACCGCGCAGCAACTCGCGGGCGCGATCACGCCGAATACAAAGTGGGTGTTGCTGAACTCGCCCTCGAACCCGACGGGCGCTGCCTATACGCGCGCCGAGTTGAAGGCGCTCACCGATGTGCTGGTGAAACATCCGCATGTGCACGTGATGACCGACGACATGTACGAGCACCTGGTCTACGACGACTTCGTGTTCACCACGCCGGCGCAGGTCGAGCCGTCGCTTTATCCACGCACGCTCACGATCAACGGATGCTCGAAGGCCTATTGCATGACCGGTTGGCGCATCGGCTATGCCGGTGGGCCGGAGCCGCTGATCAAGGCCATGGCGATGGTCCAATCGCAGTCGACGTCAAACCCGGCTGCGGTGTCGCAATGGGCGGCGGTGGAAGCGCTCAACGGGCCGCAGGACTTCATCGCCAAGCACAACAAGATCTTCAAGGAGCGCCGCGACCTTGTGGTGTCGATGCTCAATCAGGCGAACGGCATCAAATGCCCGACGCCCGAAGGCGCGTTCTATGTCTATCCATCGTGCGCGGGTACCATGGGCAGGACGACGCCAAGCGGGAAAAAGCTGGCGACCGACGAGGACTTCGTCACCGAGCTGCTTGAAGCTGAAGGGGTTGCCGTCGTGCAGGGCACAGCTTTCGGACTGGGGCCGGCATTTCGCATTTCCTATGCGACCAAGACCGAGGACCTGGAAGAGGCCTGTCGGCGTATCCAGCGTTTCTGCGGGAACCTGAAGTAGCTCTTATATCGAATGGAGCGGTCGGTTGCGCTGGCAACCTCCGCCCATTCACGCGAAAGCGGGAATCCGGTGCTGGGTCCCCATCGCAAGTCGGCTTTAGCCGACTTGCGCGCGTAAACGGCCAACATCGACTACACCCGACGTTGGTGCGCGGGGACGAGCGGTTGTTACAGCAGTCCAGGATTCACTATCTCTTATTGGCGTCTTAGCTAATCTGCCGGGATGATTCGCCTCAGGATTGCGGCTTGCATACTTTTCGCAGCGCTTGGTCTCCCGGCAAGCGCGCAGGATCACGTGGCAATCGGCACGCAGCGGCTGACGGACAATGGCGCGCTGTTTCTGGCCGCCGCGGAAGGCTACTTCCGGGCCGAAGGCATCGAGCTCGGAATGACGGCCTATGAGTCCGACCAGGCCGTCGTTGAATCGCTCGCCGCGGGCACCACCGATTTCGGTCTTGCGGGCTTTACTCCGGCCGCATTCAATTTCGCCGGCAAAGGTGTCCTTAAGGCGATTGCGGCGCGAACGCGTGAGAAACGCTTCTACGAGGGCACCGAGATCGTCGCTTCGAATCTCGGCTTTGC
>Ga0187765_10000633_pt1 | contig 12973 bp, 10 predicted proteins | sample 0216_QUI02_MP05__3_FD_133018 | JGI IMG/M metagenome (GOLD analysis project Ga0187765, IMG submission 133018) | Tropical peat soil microbial communities from peatlands in Department of Meta, Colombia - 0216_QUI02_MP05_10_MG | ecosystem: Environmental > Terrestrial > Soil > Wetlands > Peat ...
CATTAGTCGCGCTGCTTCGAGATCGGTCGCCATGTCCGCGAACTTGAATTGCAGGGCCTGGAATTCCGCGAGAGTCTTGCCGAATTGACGGCGCTGACCCATGTAGTCGCGCGCGGCCTCGAGGCAAGCGCGGGCGCCGCCGAGCGAGCACGCCGAAATATTGAGACGCCCGCCGTCGAGACCCATCATCGCGATCTTGAAGCCGTCACCCTCTTCGCCGAGCCGGTTAGCGGCCGGGACGCGGCAATCCTCGAACAACACCATGGCGGTCGGCTGGCTGTTCCAGCCGAGCTTTCGCTCTTTCTTGCCGAAAGACAGTCCCGCCGTCCCCCGCTCGACGACGACCGTCGAGATGCCATTGGGTCCGCTCTCGCCGGTGCGCAACATGACGACAAAAACCTCGCTGGAGGGGCCGCCGGAGATGAACGCCTTGGTTCCGTTGATCACGTAGTGATCGCCCTCCCGCATCGCACGCGAGGTGAGCGACGCGGCATCGGAGCCTGCCCCAGGCTCGGTCAAGCAATAGCTTGCGCAGTGCTCCATGGTCGCTAGTTTCGGCAGGAAGCGCCGGCGTTGTTCGGCATTACCGAACCGGTCGATCATCCAGGCCGCCATGTTATGGATCGAGAGGTACGCCGCGGTCGAGACGCAACCGGTCGCAAGCTCCTCGAAGATCAGTGCCGCGTCCAGACGCGAAAGTGCCGAGCCGCCCACGTCGTCACGCACATAGATTCCGCCAAATCCCAGCGCCGCCGCGCGGCGTAGCGCTTCAAGCGGAAGGATCTCCTTCTCGTCCCATTCCGCCGCGTTCGGACGGAACTCGTGCTCGGCAAAGTCGTGCGCCGTCGCACGAATGGCCCGCTGTTCCTCGGTCAAATTGAAGTCCATTCCGCCTCCAATCCACACGTGATTATAGCGGGCGCCAATGTTGCCCGCCAGGAAAGGGCTCTATTTCTATGAAACGGAGCTTATATGTGATACTATAATCCTCCATTGTCGTAGGTCGGCTGAGCCCGGAACCATTGTCGCAAAGGAACGATTGCTATGTCAGCGGATCAAAGAAGTCTGCTCGACCACGTCACGGTCCAGCATGGACCGCAAAAATTGCTGGCGCACTATTTCCTCAAGGCATATCGGCAGGTCCGCGACCAGGGAATCGAGTTGCGCTGGTGCGACGATTTCGCAAGGCTTTGCGAAGTCAGGCGGCGTAACGCGACCAATCCGATGATGGCCGCGGCGCCGCAGTTCGATCCCGTGTACAGCGACATCGCCCCCGGGTCGTTCTGGCTGGAGGGCGTCGACCCCTCCGGCAATACGATGCTGACCCATGCAGTGCGCCTCTTCGATTGGCCGAGCACGACGCTCAAGCGCGAATTCGATACCATGCGCATGCACTACCGGAACCCGGCGCCCTATATCGCCGCCGGCGAGAGCGCCAACATCACCGCGCCCGCGGCAACGCGGATTACCGGTTGCACCATTTTGGGCGGCGCCATGTGGGTGCGCCCCGACTACCGCCGCCGCGGATTGACGCGCATCGTCCCCCGAATTTCGCGCACGCTTGCTTATACGCGCTGGAACACCGTCTACACCTGGGGCTTCATGGATTTCGATCTGCACGCAGGCGGAGCCTCGCGTGCCTATGGCCGGTACACGGTCGAACCCGGCGTCAGCGTCAACCTAGCCTGCTGGGGTCCTTCCGATTCATTGCTGCTATGGATGGATCAAGAAACCCTGCTCGCGGAGATCGAGGAAGCCGTGGCTCAAGGCAGCAGCGATCTGTCTCGCAAGATCGACATGCCCAGCACCAAGTCGTCGGCTCCGCGACGCCAGGGCAACAACACCCGGCTGTAACTGGCATCGATGGTGGCGTCGTCCCACGTACGTATCTTGGCCCGCACCGACTCCACCCGAGGCCGTCTGCCGGCCCCTGCCTCGGCAAAGCTCTCGGCGACCCACGAGCCATATTCGGGATCCGGCGTCTCCGTCATTTCGCTGCCGACGAGCGCCAGGGCCTCGCAGGGACGCACCGTCTTGATACCCGTGCCGAAGTGCTCGAAAATCCACGGCGAGGAATTCGAGGCCCTGCGCACCAGCGTCGCGCGCTGTTGATAGAATTTCTCGCGGAAAATTTGGAAGAAAGCATCCCCCATCTTTCCACGTGAGGCCCGCCAGCACGCAAGCATGGGCCAAATCACCGCGTAATCCCGCGAATACAGAATCTTCGGGTCGTGCTCGATCGCGAACCAGCGCTTGGTCGTGAGGGGTTCGCCCGCGGCGAGCGCTTCCGCGCGCGCGGTAAACGTCCCGACGGTCGCGCACATCTGAAGCGACCAATCTCCGTCGGAAAGTACCGCGAGCAGTATCCTTCGCGGTGCCCAGTCGACAATCTCGTAGAGCGCGGCAATCAAGGTTTCGTAGCTGAACATTTTTCGCCGCAGTGCCACTCGCACCCCGGCCCCATGAGCGCGCACATGGATAAAGCCGAGATTGCGTACGGCATATCCCGCGACGTCAAAATCGCTCGCGCGACAGCCGAGACGGTCCAGCAGCGACGGCGAATCGTCCGGCCAAACCGAGCCGCGGTCGTCGATCAGCACGCCGGTTCTCCCCGTCATCCCTCCGACCTCCAATAATTCAGCCGGCGACGTTTCTCCTCGACGTACAATTCTGCCACGAACTCCCACCCCGCCAAGTCCGACAGTCAAACAAGCGTTGGCCCGGCGGTGGTATTAGTCCGCTGCTTGTCCTCTCGTGCCGCGCTTCGTTGCCCGCTCCGCATTATGTTGGTCGAACATTTTCTGTGCCGCGGCATCGCGCAACGCAGTGAATTCCCGTTCGTTACGCAACGCCCAGGCATAGGAATCAGCGCGGTGCGCGTTGACGCCCCTGAAGTGCGGCACCACGTAGCGCGCATAGAGCTCGTAAGATTTTTTCGTCGCCTCCCAATCCGCCCAATTATGCGCCAATTGGAGGACACAGCCGAAATTGCCCTGCTTCGCGCGTAGCCGCTCGACCTGCTCAATCGCGTCCGCGGGAGTACCGATGACGACGCGCTTGGTCTCCACCAGCACCTCGGCGGGGTCGCGTCCCGCAAGATCCGAAAAACGCGCGGGATTCACGGCCTGGTAATAGTCCAGATACTTTTGCAGGCCGAAGCGCACATTCGCAAACGCCCGCTCGCGCGTCTCGGCGATATGCATCGGCGAGACCAGCCGCAAAACCGCGGCATCCATCGTGCGGCCATGCTCGCCGGCGATTTCCTGAGCCAGCGCCCAATTGGTCCCGAGCACGTCGAACGCCCCTTCCTGGGTCGCCGCGACGCAGAGCATGCCGAGACCGTACTTGCCGGCAGCACGGCCACCGGACGGCGTCACCATGCTCGCGACCGCGACCTCGGGATAAGGCTTGCTATAGGGCAGCAAATGCAGCCGCGCCTCCTTGAGCGTGTACCAGTCTGTGGTCTCGGTCACTGTCTCGCCGCGGAGCAGGCGCAGTATCACGTCGAGCGCCTGCATCATGCGATCGCGCTGGGTCGCGGGATCAATGCCGAGCATCATCGCGTCCGAGGTCAGAAGACCGGGCCCGGCGCCGAACATCACGCGGCCCCGCGTCATGTGGTCGAGCTGAACGATGCGTTGCGCCACCATCAGCGGATTGTGGTAGGGCAGCGATACCACGCCAGTCCCAAGCATGATGCGGCTCGTACGCTCCGCAGCCGCAGCGATGAAGAGTTCGGGCGAGGCAATGATCTCGAAGCCCGCCGAATGATGCTCGCCGATCCAGGCCTCTTCATAACCGAGCTTGTCGAGCCATTCGATCAGCTCAATGTCGCGTCGGATCGCGAGAGTCGGGTCCTCGTCGACGGGATGAAACGGTGCGAGAAAGATGCCGCTGCGCAACGCAAGGCCAGTCATCGTGTTTGCCCCTCGTGTCGGTGCTTGCATTGTGCCGGTTTGTCGCGCGCGCGACAATCGTTCCTCCCCGATCAAGCGAGGATTTTCGACGCGCGAGGGCCCTCGACGAGGGAAATCGGTGCGAGTGGCACTGCATTGCGGATATTGCGGAATCATGACTCCTTCTCGTCCCCCCTGGACCATAGTCGGAGAGACGACGGGGCATTTGTGATGAATGTCACAGTAAATCCAGAGCTAGCGACAATCGGCCTCCTTGCGGCCCCGCCTGGCGTGCCTATGATTTGACCATTCGCTCGAAGGCAGGGTCATGGCCCCATGACAAATCCCGTTCAGCCCTTAGGCGCCTATCCGCGCCTGCGTCTGCGTCGCAACCGGCGGACCGACTGGATACGCCGGCTGGTCTCCGAGAGCACGCTCGCGCCCAGCGACTTCATATGGCCGGTCTTCGTACAGGAGGGTTCGGCGGCCCGTTCGCCGGTCGCCTCAATGCCTGGCGTGGATCGGCTGTCGATCCCGGCCTTGGTCGACGCGGTGGGCGGCGCAAAGGAGCTGGGCATCCCCTGCGTCGCGCTCTTCCCGGCGACGCCCGCCGAGCGCAAGTCGCCCGACGGGGACGAGGCAACCAATCCGGAAAACCTGGTCTGCCGCGCTGTCCGCGCGGTCAAGAGAGCACATCCCGAGCTCGGCGTGCTCTGCGATGTGGCCCTCGATCCGTTCACCACCCACGGCCATGACGGCGTGCTGCGCGAGGGCTACGTCGCCAATGACGAGACGGTGGAGGTCTTGTGCCGGCAGGCGCTGGTCCAGGCCGAGGCAGGCTGCGACATCATTGCTCCCTCGGACATGATGGATGGCCGCGTCGGCGCGGTGCGCGACGCCCTCGACGCCTCCGGTTTCGAGCGTGTCGCGATCATGTCCTATGCGGCCAAGTACGCTTCGGGCTTTTATGGGCCTTTCCGGGACGCGCTCGGCTCCAAATCGTCGCTCGGCAAAGCCGATAAGCGGACCTATCAGATGGACCCGGCCAACAGCGACGAGGCGTTACGCGAAGTGGGGCTCGACCTGGCCGAGGGCGCCGACATGGTAATGGTGAAACCGGGGATGCCCTATCTGGACATCGTCGCGCGCGTGAAGCGGCACTTCGGTGTTCCGACCTTCGTTTACCAGGTCAGCGGCGAGTATGCGATGCTGCAGGCCGCGATCGAGAGGGGCTGGCTCGACGACAGCGTCATCCTCGAAAGCTTGATCGGGATGAAGCGGGCGGGAGCGGACGGCATCCTCACCTACAGCGCCGTCGACGCGGCGCAGAGGCTCAGGAAAGGCTGAGCACGCGCCTGAAGAACAACTCGGCTGCCTGGTGATACCAAACGCCGCCCCCACGATTGTGGAAGCCGACATGGCCGCCCTTGCTTTCGATCGCCGGGATGAGACGCCGATTGCGCGTCCAGGGAAAGTCGCGATAAGCCTCGACCGGAACGATTGGATCGTTGATCGCATGCAGCAATAAAGTCGGTACCGCGATACCCGCGAGGAAACGCTGCGCCGAGGAGCGTCGATAATAGTCGGCGGCGCTCGCGAAGCCGTTGCGAGGCGCGGTCAATTGCTCATCGAACTCCCAGAGACTCTGGACCTCCTGCGCGAGGCGGACGTCCTTCTCAGGCAGGCCGGCGGTGAACTGGCGACGGATATCGCGCAGGAAGCTCCAGTGGTAAATTCTATTGCGTCGCTCCATGACCCGGCGGGACGCCGCCTCCAAATCGATCGGCGTCGATACGGTCACCGCCGCCTGCAATGGCGTAACGCCCCCGACTTCGCCCAGATATTTGAGCAGGATTCCGCCGCCGAAGGAGAACCCCAGGGCGACCAGACCCCGCTCTTTGACGCGCGCCGGCATCCCGGCCAACGCGTCCGCGAGGTCCTGGCTACGGCCCGCGTGATAATGCAGCCGACAAAATGCCAGCGAGGGACCGGCTCCCCGTAGATTGAGCCGCAGCACAGGAAACCCCGCGCGCAGCAAGTCGGCGGCGCAGAGGCGAACATGGATGCTCTCCTCGCACCCCGTGAGGCCGTGGATGATCACCACAACCGGTTGCCGGCGCACCTCGGTGGGCCACTGCATCGTGCCAACCAAGTGATCGCCGCTGCCGTCCAGCAGCGGAAGAATCAGACGCTCGGTCCGGAACGGAGCAAGGTCAACCGCGGGTGGCCAGAGAAAGTTGCGCAGGGTCTGCAGGTCGCCACCGAGCCACGGCGCACGTTCTCGGAAGGGGGGCAGGCCTGCCGTTCCCCGAGGGGGCGAATAGGGTTCCGATGCCGCGAGCGTAACCATAGAACCACCAACGCAAGCACTCCACTCCGCGTTCCCCAGCACGCCCAAATCTTCGCGAGCATGCGCGGTATTGAGCTTTAAACGATTCAATAGCTCGGTTTATTGCGGTAGCAAGACCGCAATGAGGATTACTTACTCCGCTACTAGTAGCATCCAGGTTAATTCATGCTTGTTATGATGGAGGTGCAGCAGTCGCGAGCCGGGAATTGCCGCGAACCGGGACGCAATCTCGTGATCGGTGCTGCCCTGAAATTTCACCGTGCAGACCAAGCGCCCGCAGCGGCCCGATCGCAGCCAACGCTCCACCATGCGCAACAACCGCTCGGGGTAACAAACGACATCGGAGAACAACCAATCGAGCGGCCCGACCGTCGAGGGATCAACCGAGAATGCGCTCTCGCGCCGCACCTCCACCCCCGGCATGGCGACGATGCGCGGTTCGATCGGCGCTTTATCGATGCTGATGACCTGCGCTCCCAACCGGGCCAACGCCCAGGTCCACCCGCCCGGACTGCTGCCAAGATCAAGACAGCGCTCGCCCGGCCGCGGCCATCGGCCCAGCAGGGTGAGTGCTTCCCATAGCTTGAGGTAAGCGCGGCTAGGGGGCGCGGCTCTGTCCTCGACAAAGCGCACCTCGCCGTTGGGAAATGCACTGGTGCACCGGGTCGCCGCCAGCATTGTGCGCTCATCGAGGAGCGTCCAGGAGCCCAATGGCGCGGTCGGCGGCGGCGCCGGAAATACCAATGGCTTCGCCGATACGGGCGGTAGGCGTTCGGCGATCAAGGCGGCGCGTCGGTAGTGCGCGTGTGCGTAAAGCGCCCAATTGCGTTGCAAGCCGCGAAGCTGGCGCGCAGCGTCGCTGATCGAGGCGATCGGCAAGCGCCGTGGATCGAGCCAGATATTGGCGACCCACGCGACGGGTTTCGGCGGACCCGGCGAGAGCAACAGCCGGCCGTAGCTGCCACTGACTTCGCCGAGCTCGGTCGCGAGCTCGGCTTCGAACCCCTGCGGCGCCAGATAGGCGGTAAAGCCCGCCGGCACCGACGGCTCAGCCCAGCAGGAAGCCGCGGATCGCCGCGATCTGATCTTCCGCCATCAGCGCCGGCGCGTGACCCGCATCGGGAACCTCGTAAAGCCGCGCCCTGGGCCCGCGCTGTGTCATCGCCTGGGCATCGCTCGCGCGCAGCAAGTCCGTCTTCGCGCCTCGAATCAGCAGGGTTGGGCATGGGATCCGGTCCCATCGCGCCCAGAGATCGACGTCCTCGACCGGGCCATGCCGGAACGCCTCACCGATCGCGGGATCATAAGCAAGGCCGAGCGCCCCGTCCGGCTTCTTGCGCGCGGCATGGGTCGCGAGGTGATGCCATTGTGCGTCGGTGAGCGGACCGAAGCTCTGCGCCACTTGCCGCAGATAGGCCTCGATCGCCTCGACGCTGGGGAAGCTCGGGTCTTGCCCCACGTAACTCGCGATGCGCTCGAGCCCTTCCTTGGCGATGAGCGGACCGATGTCGTTGATGACAAAACGCCGCACCGGCGTGTCCGGCAGCGCCGCCATGAGCATGCCGATGAGGCCGCCCATGGAGGTTCCTACCCAGTGCATCTCCTCGATCCCGAGCCGCGCCATCAGAACGACGATGTCGTTGATATAGACGGGATAGCCGTAGTCCTCGCCGTGGCAGAGCCAGCCGCTCTTGCCGCGCCCGACCATGTCGGGGCAGATCACTCGAAAATCGCGGGTGAGCGCTGCCGCCAAAGTGTCGAAATCCCGCCCGTTGCGCGTGAGGCCGTGCACGCACAACACCGTCGGCGCGCCAGACGGTCCCGGCCATTCGTAGTAGGTGATGTGGTGGAACCCGTGCGTGTCGATGCAGAGCAAGCGATGCTCGAGGGGGGTCATGCCGTCGATCCTGTTTTTCCGTTCGGCGCAAGCTTGGCTCAGTGACACCCGGCCAAGCAACGGCAATTGTTGACGGGCGCGGCCCCAATTGCGGCGGCGCCGAGGCTGGGCTAAGACCGTCTGCCAAAGCGACAGCACGAGGCAAGAGCATCCCATGCCCTCTTCCGGGCCGCTGAGCGGCATCACCGTCGTCGACCTTTCGCGCATCCTCGCCGGCCCTTATTGCACTTTGCTCATGGCCGAGCTTGGGGCGCGCGTGATCAAGGTGGAACCGCCCGGCAAGGGCGACGACGCACGCGAATATGGACCCTTCAAGAACGGAGTCTCGACGTATTTCGCGTCGGTCAACCGCGGCAAGCAATCGATCGCGCTCGATCTCAAGGGAGAGCGCGACCGCGGCATCTTCGAGGCGCTGCTCGGCAAGGCGGATGTGATCGTCGAAAATTTCCGGCCTGGAACCATGGAGAAGCTGGGTTATGGCTGGGAGAGCCTGCACGCTCGGTACCCCCGGTTGATTTACGCGTCGGCCTCGGGGTTCGGGCATACCGGGCCGTTCTCGCGCGAACCCGCCTACGACATGGTGGTGCAGGGAATGGGCGGGATCATGAGCATCACCGGCCACCCAGGCCAGCCGCCGGTGCGCATCGGCATGTCGATCGGAGATATCGGCGCGGGGCTCTACACCGCCGTCGCCGTGCACGCGGCGCTGCTCCATCGGGAGCGCAGCGGCGAAGCGAGCAAGGTCGATATCGCGATGTTCGATTGCCAGCTCGCGCTCCTCGAGAACGCGATCATGCGCTACACCATGTCCGGCGAGGTTCCGGGCCCGCTCGGCGCCCGTCACCCCAGCATCACGCCCTTCGAGGCCTTCGAGACCAAAGACGGCCATATCATCATTGCCGCCGGCAATGACGCGCTTTTTCGCAAGCTCTGCGACGTGCTTGGCCGGCGCGACCTCGCCGAGGACGCTGACTACGGCAGCAACGACCTGCGCAACCGCAACCAGCCCCGGCTCAAGGCTGCGATCGAATCCATGCTCAAGGAAAAACCGACCGCCCATTGGATCGAGGTCATCGGCAAGGCCGGAGTACCCTGCGGCCCCATCAATAATGTGGCGCAGGCGCTCGCCCACCCTCAAGTCGAGGCACGCAACATGTTAATTTCGGTTGCGGACCCGAAGGCCGGCACGCTCAAGCTCGCGGGCAATCCGCTCAAGCTCTCGACCTTCGCCGACCCGCCGACGCGCGCGCCTGCGCCCGCACTCGATCAGGACCGCGCCGCGATCCTACGCGAACTCGGACTTTAACCTTTGCGCTGGGCCCCTCGTGTGGCCAGGGAGCAGCCAGTCCTTGGACTTCGACTGCGCGCGGGAAACGCGGCCGGCGCCGAGCACCATGCCGATAATCCCGATGAAAATGGCGATTCCCTCGAGGGTGTTGCCCCAGCGGGGGCCGATATGCCTTCCGAGCGAACCGCCCAGCCCGTAGATAAAACCGGCAATCACGAGGATTGCGATCGGCACAACGGCTTTCGACGCGATGATGCTCCGCACGTTGAATTATTAAATACCATTCTGCACCTGCGCGAGCCGCGATGTTCGTTTCCATGCCCCTCAAGGGGCTGGTAGGCTTGACCCAATCCGTATAAAAATCGGCTCTCCGCATTCAACGAGCCAAATGTCATTCGGGAGCCACGCCGATGCTGCAAAATCGCCTTCAACCCATTCACGACCCGCGTAGCCTCGCCCGCGAGCTCTCGGGCAAGATGCTGATCGACGGCGGAATGGTGGGCGCGATCTCTGGCCGCACCTTCCCGATCGTCAATCCCGCGACCCAGGAGGCCATCGGCAACGCCGCCGACGGCGCTGCCGCGGACGTCGACGCCGCTGTCAGGGCCGCCGCCAAGGCACAGAAGAGCTGGGGCAAGCTCGCCTCGCGCGAGCGCGGGCGGCTGGTCGGCGAGTGCGGACGCATTCTTGGCGATCACGTGGAGGAGCTTGCGAAGCTCATCACTCTCGAGACCGGCAAGGCGATCCGCACAGAAAGCCGGGTCGAAGCCGGTGTGTTCGCGGATATTCTGACCTTCTATGGCGGCCTCGGCTCCGAGCTCAAGGGCGAGAGCGTTCCGTTCAAGACCGATGCACTCACAATCACGCTCCGCCAGCCGATCGGCGTCGTGGGTGCCATCATCCCTTGGAACGTGCCGCTGTTGTTGATGGCGCTCAAGATCGCCCCGGCGCTGGTGGCCGGCAATTCCGTCGTGGTCAAGTCGGCGGAAGAGGCGCCGTTCGCCGTGCTGCGCGCATGCCAGATCATGAACCAGGTGCTGCCGCAAGGCGTGCTCAACATCCTCTCGGGCGACGGCCCCGGCTGCGGCGCGCCGCTGGTCGAGCATAAGGAGGTCGGCAAGGTCACTTTCACCGGCTCGGTCGAAACCGGAAAGCTCGTCTACAAGATGGCGTCGCAGAAATTGATCCCGGTCACGCTCGAGCTCGGCGGCAAAAGCCCGATGATCGTGATGGGCGACGCCGACCTCGACAAGGCCGTGGCAGGCGCGGTGATCGGCATGCGCTTCACGCGCCAGGGCCAGAGCTGCACCGCCGCGAGCCGCATCTTCGTGCATGAGAGCATCCACGACGCTTTCGTCGACAAGCTCAAAGCCAAGGTCGACGCCATGAAGATGGGCGACCCGCTTGACGAGCAGACCGACATCGGCACCATCATCTCGAAGCAGCAATTCGAGAAAGTGAAGTCCTACATCGAGCTCGGCGAGCAGGCGCCGGGCGGCAAGACGCTGCGGTGCTCGACCATGCCCGCCGATCCCAAACTTGTGCGCGGATATTTCGTGCAGCCGGTGATCTTCACCGGGATCGCCAACGACAATCGCGTGTGCCGGGAGGAAATCTTCGGCCCGGTCACCTGCGTCATCAAATTCAGGGAATATGAGGACGCCTTGCGCCAGGCGAACGACAGCGACTATGGCCTTGCCGCCACGATCTGGACCCGCGATCTCAAGACGGCGCTCGACGCAAGCCATCGCCTGGAGGCCGGCCTGGTGCAGGTGAACCAGAACTTGGTGGTGCAGGCGAACATGTCCTATGGCGGCGTCAAGCAATCGGGGCTCGGCAAGGAAGCTTCGCTTGAGGCCATGCTCGAACACTTCACCCAGAAGAAGACCATTATCCTGAACTTGGGCTGAGGGGGAAACCCAGGAGGGGGACGGGCGGCATGCGCCGGCGCATCGCCGTTTTCCTTCTGCTGATCCCGCTCCTGGTGGGAGCCGCGGGGTGGCTGTGGCTACGCTCGTCGTTGCCGCCGCAGAGCGCGGAGCGCATCGTAGACGGCTTGCTCGCGCCGGTTCGGATCGATCGCGACGCGAGCGGCATCCCCACGATTACCGCCGCCAATGAACTGGACGCGGCCTTCGCGATCGGATTTGTCCATGCGGAGGACCGTCTGTTCCAGATGGATTTGCAGCGCCACTATGCCGCCGGAAGGCTTGCCGAGTGGTTCGGCGAGCCGGCACTCAACAGCGATAAAATGATGCGGACGCTGGTCTTGAGCGAGGCGGCGAGCCGGCAGTTCGCGGTACTCTCCCCCGATACGCAGGCCGTGCTTCGGTCCTATGCAGCGGGAGTGAACGCCTTCCTCGAGAACCGCCGAACGGCCCTGCCGCCCGAGTACTACCTGCTGCGTACGAGTCCGGAACGCTGGCAGGCCGAGGACACGCTGCTCTGGGGGAAACTCATGGCGTGGCAGCTAGCCGGCACCTATCGCGCCAAGCTCGTGCGAGCGCGCGTGGCAACGCAAGTCAAGCCAGAGGAGCTGCCGATCCTCTATCCGGCCTACCCCAAGGATGCGCCCACGGTGCTGAGCGACCTCGCGCCTATTCTGCGGAAGCTGCCGCTCGACGGGCTGATCGAGCGCATGGCCGGCGGCGAGGACCCCGTGCGCGCCTCCAATAATTGGGTGGTGAGCGGGGCGCGCAGCGTCTCGGGTAAGCCGGTGCTCGCCAACGACCCGCACCTCGGTCTCTCCGCGCCCGGCGTCTGGTATCTCGTCCGCGTGGTCACGCCGCAGCACAGCTTGACCGGAGGCACCATGGCCGGCGCGCCCACGGTGTTGATCGGCCACAATGAGCGCGTCGCCTGGGGGTTCACGAACACCGGCAGCGACGTCTCGGATCTCTTCATCGAAAAACTCGATCCCGTCGACCCCACGAAATATCTGACGCCGGCAGGCGCAGAGCCGTTCATCACGCGAACCGAGACGATCGGGGTGCGGGGCGCCGTCCCGGTGCAGATCACGGTGCGGGCGACGCGCCACGGCCCCGTGATTTCCGACCTCGTAGGCGGCCAGAACTGGGCATTCGTGGAGAGCGGTTACGTGCTGGCACTGCAGGCGACATATCTGATGGACGGCGATCGCACGCCGCAGGCGTTCTGGGAAATCGACCGCGCGACCGATTGGGAAAGTTTTCAGCGCGCACTCGCGAAGTTCGATGCTCCCGAGCAGAACGTGGTTTATGCCGATGTCGAAGGCCACATCGCGTTCGCGGCGCCGGCGCGCGTGCCCATTCGCGGCAAGGGCGATGGCTGGCTCCCCATGCCCGGGTGGACCGGTGAATACGATTGGACGGGGTTCATTCCGTTCGACCAGTTGCCGATCACCTTCGATCCACCGGGAAATGCGATCGTCACCGCCAACAACAAAATTGTTCCGGACAGCTATCCCTATTTTCTGACACGGGACTGGGAGGAGCCGTTCCGGGCCGAACGCATTGCGACGCTGCTCGCGCGTCAACCGCAATCCATGGACACCTCCTCGGCGA
>Ga0187765_10000635_pt1 | contig 12969 bp, 14 predicted proteins | sample 0216_QUI02_MP05__3_FD_133018 | JGI IMG/M metagenome (GOLD analysis project Ga0187765, IMG submission 133018) | Tropical peat soil microbial communities from peatlands in Department of Meta, Colombia - 0216_QUI02_MP05_10_MG | ecosystem: Environmental > Terrestrial > Soil > Wetlands > Peat ...
CCTACTTTCTGATCGGCGGCGATCCGAAAGTGCCGATCATCTACGAGGTCGACCGCATCCGCGACGGCCGCAGCTTCACCACGCGACGCGTGGTCGCCATCCAGCACGGCCATGCCATCTTCTCGATGTCGGTGTCGTTTCACATCCAGGAAAGCGATCTGTCGCATCAGTTCACGATGCCGGATGTGCCGACGCCGGACGAATTACCGACCGAGGCGGAGTTCAAGAAACTGATCACGCCCCTGATGCCGGATGCGGTGCGCCGCTATTACGAGCGCGAACGGCCGATCGAGCTGCGCCCGGTCGAGTATAATCGCTACGCCGGCGGGAAAATCGCCGGCGATCGCTTCCATGTCTGGGTTCGCGCCACCGGTCGGCTTCCCGACGAACCGGCGATCCATCAATGCGTGCTGGCCTATGCGTCGGACATGACATTGCTCGATGCGGCGCTCATCGCCCACGGCCGCACGGTTCTCAGCGATGACATCATGGCGGCGAGCCTCGATCACGCCATGTGGTTCCATCGTCCCTTCCGCGCCGACGAGTGGTTGCTCTACGCCCAGGACAGCCCGAGTTTGGCGGGTTCCCGCGGCTTTGCCCGCGGTCTCATCTTCGCGCGCGACGGCACGCTCGTGGCGTCGGTCGCCCAGGAAGGCCTGCTGCGGCAACGGCACGGCCATCGAAGCACTGGACGCGCTGCGCGCGCAGCAACAGAATAGCTTGATCCGCGGGCGGAAAACCGCAATGCGTCTTGCAGACGATATTGCAGTGCTGCCCGTAAACGGGGAACATCATGAAACTGGTCACCGCCATTATCAAGCCGTTCAAGCTTGAGGAAGTGCGCGATGCGCTGCTTGCGATCGGCATCGACGGCATGACGGTGACTGAAGTAAAGGGTTACGGACGGCAGAAAGGCCACACCGAAATCTATCGCGGCGCCGAATACGCGGTGAACTTCCTGCCGAAAATTCGCATCGAGGTCGCCGTGACCGAAGCGGACGCCAATAAAGTCGTGGAGACGATCAGCAGCGCGGCCAAGACCGGGGAGATCGGCGACGGCAAGATATTCATCACGCCGATCGATCATGCGTTACGCATTCGCACCGGCGAAACCGACGCTGACGCGCTGTAGCACAAACGCGCTTTACGCCCGCTACAGGGTGAACGGATCGGCAAAACCTGCTAATTCCTTCGTCCGAGCGAAGGCCAAAGGCGGGCTGGAACACAGTCTAAGGGAGCAAAACGAGGATTCTCATGTACGCCAATCTTGAACTTTTCATCGACGGCAAATGGCTCGGCGGCAACGGCCGCCGCGGCGAAGACGTGATCAATCCGGCAACCGAAAAGCCGCTCGCGCATTTGCCGCATGCGAGCCAGACCGATCTCGATGCCGCGCTGGAAGCGGCCAAGAAAGGCTTCGCAGCCTGGCGGGCGACGCCTGCTTATGACCGCGCCAAGATCATGCGCAAGGCCGCCGACCTGATGCGTGAACGTTATGACGCGATCTCGAAAATCCTGGTGCAGGAGCAGGGCAAGGTCTATCCGGAAGCTCGTGCCGAAGTCACGACCTCGGCGGACATCATCGAGTGGTATGCCGAGGAAGGCCGCCGCGCCTATGGCCGCATCGTGCCCGGCCGCGGCAAAGGCGTGCGCCAGATCGTGGTGCAGGAGCCGGTCGGTGTCGTCGCGGCGTTCACGCCGTGGAATTTCCCGACGCTCACTCCGGCGCGCAAAATCGGCGGGGCGCTTGCTGCGGGTTGCTCGCTTATTCTTAAGGCATCGGAGGAGACCCCGGGCGCTTGCGTCGAAATGGTGCGCTGCTTTGCCGATGCGGGTCTGCCTGCCGGCGTGCTCAATCTTGTGTTCGGCGTGCCGTCGGAGATTTCCGAGCATCTCATCGTCAAAGACGATGTCCGCAAGATCTCGTTCACCGGCTCGATACCGGTGGGCAAGCATCTCGCCGGGCTGGCCGCCAAAGGCATGAAGCGCGCCACCATGGAGCTCGGCGGTCATTCGCCGGTGGTGGTGTTTGCCGACGCCGACCCCGAGAAGTCGGCAGAAACGATCGCCGCGTTCAAATACCGCAACGCCGGCCAGGTCTGCATCTCGCCGACGCGCTTCTATGTGCAGGAGCCGGTCTATGACCGGTTTCTGGCGCGCTTCACCGAATATGCCAAGGCCATCAAGATCGGCGATGGACTCGAAAAGGGCAACACCATGGGGCCAATGGCCAATGCCCGCCGCATCGACGCGATGGAACGCTTCGTCAACGACTCCAAACATCGCGGCGGCAAGATCGTCACCGGCGGCAGTCGCCGCGGCAATCAAGGCTACTTCTTCGAACCGACCGTGATCACCGAAGTGCCGGACGACAGCAAGGTGATGCGAGAGGAGCCGTTCGGCCCGCTAGCGCCGATCGTGACTTTCAAGAGCTTCGACGAAGTGGTCGAACGCGCCAATTCGCTGCCGTTCGGGCTCGCCGCTTACACGTTCACGAGTTCGATGCAGACTGCGACGATGATCTCCGAGGCGCTGCAATCGGGCATGGTCGGCGTGAACTCGATCGCGATTTCGACGCCGGAAACGCCTTTCGGCGGCGTCAAAGAGTCAGGCTACGGCAGCGAAGGCGGCATCGAGGGGCTGGCTGCCTATCTGAATACGAAATTTATTTCGCAAGCCTGACCGCGGCACGCGGCTAAGTATTACGCATAAAGCTGGAGCGAAATGGCAATCTCGAGCATGACCCGGAAAAGTGGAAGCCGGTTTTCCGATAAGATCATGCTCAATCAAAATGCTGGAGCGCCAACCGATTCAATCTGAAACGATTGCGCTCGATTGCGCTCTAAGCATTTCGCGTTCGCGTGCATCACAACGGCGTTACCGGCTGGGCGTATTCTCGCGCCGTTATTTGAACGCGATATGTCTCGCCGCTCCTGTTGCCGCTCAAGGAACGAACACCGACATCCCGCAGTTGTAGGCCGGGCGCTGGTTTCTAGCGCGAGACCATCGATGGACATTTTGGCAGGCATGCTTGCTTATGTTGCGGGCCTCGGCGCGCTTTTTGGCGCTTTCGCGGTCGCGTTTATGTTCGTTGCGACGCCGAAGGCGTCGCTGCAAACGCAAACGCAGCCACAAGGCGCAAACGCGATGCTGGTGCGGCCGAGCACGGCGCACAAGCCAAACAAGCTCGTCGAAGCACGCGCAAAGGCAACCACCCGCCATTCCGAGAACCATGCGGCAGCGCCTGGCGCGCGGGTCGGCGCACAGCGTACGGCATCAGCCCGAGATTCCCGCCGCGGCCGCGCCGTCTCCACGGCGCAAGCGCGGCGGTCGATCGAGGAGGAGCATGCCCGCCGCTGGGCCTATCAGCAGGACGGAAGCTTCGCGAGCCGCCTTCTCGGTTATTCCGAGTGAGAGCCGCGCTGACGCTTCACGCGTAGGAACGATCCAGATACGCCACCGCGTCATCGGCGAGCTCATCCGGATTGCGTTCGCCACGCTGCGCCATTTCGATGATGCGCTTGGCGATGATCTCCTGAGCGGCGCGCTTATAGGCGGGCGACGCCAGCTTGCTGCCGGATTGTTCGACCTTCTGCCACGCAGCTTCAAAGACCGCGACCAGCGTTTCGATCGTTTCCGGATCGAAAGCCGATTGTGCGAGCAAAGGAATTATCGACATGGAGCCATTCCGAGTTGCAGCCATTGGGGCCATCCCGAATTGCGGCCATCCCGAACTGGCGCTTTCGCTATATTAACCCGCGACGACGTCATCGCCGAGCCCGATTACCTCACGCCCGGATAGATAACGCACGAAATGGATGGATGATCCCGCGCGTTTTCAAGGCGCGGCTCTTCCTTTACCTCAATGGCGGGACCTCAATGGCGGGCGAGGTGAGGCAAGTACTGATCTCGGCGCACATGGACGGCGCGCCGCTACTTGCGTCCAGAGAGCGATCCCGTCTAAGCGACCGACAAAACCGGGTTGGCGGTTCTGTATTGCCGCGAGCGTAGCCCGGCATTGTGGCCGGTGTAGAACCCGGACCAATTCCACTCCGGCTCCAGCGCGCGCCCGTGCACGGGCAGTCCCATATCCACGGCGCTCGCGCCGGTCGCCACGATCAACGCAACGAAAGCAACGCTTCCAGGCAATAATTTTTTGATGGCGCGCTTCCCCCAACCGCGGGTGCAAGTGATGCGTCCGAGCCCGGCTATCGGCGTAGTGTTTTGCTCGGGCGCGATCATTTTCCACGGCCCCTTGCGCGCGGGACCCTTAATGGACGCAATAGTTTTGTTGGCCTCATTCTTAAGATGAAAATCATTCGTCTTGGCGCTGCAGCTAACAACAAAAATCATGACGCGCGTCAGAATGGATTTGCATGATCGGGGTTGTAAGGGCCGTGCGCCGCAAAGCGCAGCTAAAAAGCATCATGGAGGACAACGATGTTTCGCACGGCGACGTTTCGCACAACAATTGCACGCTCGTTGGGAATTGCGCTTGCGGCAATCCTTTTCGGCCTTTTAGCCGCGCCGCTCGTCTGCGCACAGTTCGCGTGGGCGCAAGATCCGCCGCCAGTTCGCGTGCGCGGCACCATCGAGCGCGTCGACGCGCGACCTACGTAGTCAAGGCGCGCGACGGCGCCGAACTCAAACTGACGGTCGCCGACAACGCGCAGATCGCCGGCATCATCAAGGCGTCGCTGTCCGACATCAAACAAAACTCATTTGTCGGAGTAACTGCAATGCCGCAGTCCGACGGCAGCCTGAACGCCGTTGAAGTGCACATCTTTCCCGAATCGATGCGCGGTACCGGCGAGGGACACTATCCGTGGGATCTGCAGCCGCAGAGCACCATGACCAATGCCAATGTCGAAGAGGTCGTCAGCGCGGTGGACGGGCGAACGCTGACGCTGAAATACAAAGACGGGGAAAAGAAGATCACGGTCCCTGCCAACGCACCGATCGTGACCTACGTCGCGGGCGACAAGAGCGACATCAAGCCGGGTGCGAAGGTCTTCATCGTCGCGGTCAAGCAGGCCGACGGAACGCTGCAGGGCCGCGCCTGGCGGGTGGGCCGCGACGGGCTAACGCCGCCAATGTGAGTGCGCCGGTGCAGGTTTAGGCGCCACAGTGAGCAGGCGAAACGGCTTGTTTCGCTGTGGCGCCGCCGCTAAATACGGCTTGGACCACTTGAGCTTTTTCCTCTGGAGAGGTGGCAGAGTGGTTGAATGCACCGCACTCGAAATGCGGCATACGGGCAACCGTATCGGGGGTTCGAATCCCTCCCTCTCCGCCAGTCATTTATTCCGCTCCTCGCTCTTGTCTTAGACAAAGCGAGGAGCCGAAGAACGCGCTCGCTACGCGAGCGTTATGGGTTCGAATGCCTCCCTCTCCGCCACCTCAAGGAAAGCGCTCGCGTCCAGAACGGTATAAATGAGCCCTACAGCTCGCGGCCGATCTTGCGATCGAGCGAATAGGGACCGCCGCCGCGCAGCGCGATGGCGAAGCACATCAAGCCCCATAACAGCACATATTCGTAGCCGCGCTTGAGCCACGGGAAGCCGTTGCCCCAGTAAATGATCGTGATGAACAGCATCTCAATGGCAGCCGCGGCGGCAAAGAACCGGGTGAACAGGCCGAGGATCAGCGCAATGCCGGCGAATGTCTCGATCGCGGCCGACGCCCAGAACCAGAAAGCCGGTGGCGTGAAGCCGAGATCGGTGAACCCCTTGAAGGCGGCTTCGCTGAACCCGTTGATGAATTTGGGATAGCCGTGCACCAGCAGATTCCAGCCGACGGCGACGCGAATGATCAGCCAGGATAACGGAATGACCGCGTCGTAGAACGGCTGCAGGAACGGCAGGAAAAGTTTCGATTCAGTTTCAGCTTGCGCCATTGTGTCCTCCCCTATGCGCTTGCAAGCGCAGTCGCAAACCTAACACCGTTTGCGCCGTTTTATTTCGCGGGCACGATCAGCGAATAGCGCTCATCGGCGGCAAGGCATTGCGCCTGTGGCGCGCCGAGTTCCTTGCGCACCATGTTGGTGCCGAGCACGAGCGACACCATCTTGTAGTAAGCGTGTCGTCGGCTCATGCCCTCGCGCCCCATGCCGCAATCCGACGAGATCACCAGCCGCTCCGGCGGAATGAACTTCAGCGCGGCGCGGATCTGCGCCGCCACTTCGTCGGGATTCTCGACCTGCAACGTATGATGATCGATCACGCCGATGGCGATCTTCTTGTCCGTAATGGTCTTGCCGATCGCCTCGAGATCGATGCCGCCCGAGCTCGATGATTCAAAAGTGATCACGTCGGCATCGACGGTGTTGTAGGTCTCCAGCGCCGGCTTGTAGCTTTGCACCTGCGCGAACATGCGCTGCTGCGAGGGATTGCCCCAGCAGGAATGCGCCCACACTTCGGTCTTGGCGCGCAGTCCTTTGACGGTGCGGTTGAACACTTCGACCATCAGCTGCGGCGTGATCACCTTGTCCTGGATCTTGCGCACCGCGATCAGATGGATCTGCGGCTCCTCGATCTGGATGACCGGACAGCCGGCATCGGCGAGCTCGTGATATTCCTCATTGAAGGCGTCGGCGATCGCGAACATGCGCTCGGGCACGCTTTTGTAATGGCGGTCCTGCAGCGCAAAGGCGACGATCTCGGCGGAGACGGCGCCGAATTTGACCGGCCGCGTGGTGAAGCGCTGCGCTGCCTTCCACATCGCGGTATATTGCAGATTGCCGCGTCCGACCGGACCGGTGATCGCCGGCATCACCCGCGATTCGAGATAATCGTGCAGGATGTGCCCGCGAGGAAACCAGATGCCGCCGCGCCCGGACGGCGTCGCCAAGGGATGCGCGATATCGAGACCGCTCATATGATTCGGTGGATAGGCGGTCCAGCTCTGGCCACCGACATCGTCATCGAAACGGCAATCGCCGTCGGTGAGAATGTCGAGACCAGCGAGTTCCTGATCGCGCAAATAGCAGGTCAGCGCGTCCTCGTATTGTTCGCGAAAGCGGCGGCTTACCATCGCCTCGAGAAAGTGGCGGGTGCCGAGATTTTCGGTGTACCAGCTCGGCCGCGGCAGCGAGCCGGTGATCGTCGTCGGCAATTTGATATCTTTGGTGGCTCGATACATTCTCCGCCCTCTCCGACTTCGCGCCTGCTGTCCGCGCGGCTCGCCCTTAATTTAGCAAGCCGCTCCGCCCGCTGATAAGGGCGATCGTATCGATGGGCTGCGACCTGATTTCGTGGTGGGCAAAGATGGGCAGCATTCCCGCTGCACCGAGATATTGAGTTATTTTGCGCATGATCCCGTCCGAAAAGCGGTTCCCACCCTCGGGGTCAAGTCCGAGGGCAAGCTTTTCCGGGACCATGCGCTAGGTCCCGGTAAAGACCGGCTTGCGCTTTTCCATGAACGCGGTGCGGCCCTCGGTGTAATCACGGCTGGCGAAGCAGCGCTCGACCAGCTCGGTCGATCGGGCAAGGTTGCGCCTGGATTCGTCCTTGAGCATTTCGCCGACTGTGAATTTGACCGCCTTGATGGTCAGCGGCGCGTTGGCGCAGATCATCTCGGTGACGCTTTTGACGTAAGTCTCCAAATCCGCCGGCGGCACCACGCGATTGACGAGCCCCATGGTCAGCGCCTCCTGCGCATCGAACTGCCGCGCGGTATAGAAAATCTCCTTGGCGAAGGACGGACCGACAATATCGACCAGGCGCTTGAGGCCGTTATAGCCATAGCCGAGCCCGAGCTTGGCCGCTGGCACCGCAAAGCGCGAATTGTCGGAACAGATGCGCAGGTCGCAGCACGCCGCAAGCCCGACACCGCCGCCGATGCAATAGCCCTTGATCATCGCGATCGTCGGCTTGGGAAAATCGGCAACGCTGGTATAGGCGGCGTCCGATTTCACATTGTAGGCGCGCGACGCTTCGAGCGTGGCGCGCTCGCTGGCAAACTTCGAAATATCGGCGCCGGAGACGAAGGCTTTGCCGCCGGCGCCGGTGAGCACCACCACGCGAATATCGTCATCCGCGGCGAAACCGTCGAGGATGCGCTTGGTCGCCTCCCACATTTCCAGCGACACCGCGTTGTGCCGCTCGGGATTGTTGAAGGTGAGAATGCCGACGCCGCCTTCCTTGCGCGCAAGCATCTTGTCGGTTTGAGACATTTCGTTTCCTTTTCTAGGCGTCATGCGCGATTGCGGTGCTTACAGCGCCTTCGCCTTATGCAGCGCCGCGATGTCGCGTGCGTTAAAGCCGAATTCCTTGAGGATCGCATTGGTGTGCTCGCCGAGATCGGGCGGCCGCACTGCCAGGCGCGACGACGTGCGCGACAAGCCGACCGGCTGGCCAAGGAGCCGCATCTTGCTTTTGTCCTTCATGGTGACGCTCTGCACAATGCCGAGATGCTGCACCTGCGGATCGGCAAAGACTTTATCGATCGAATAGATCGGCCCGCACGGCACACCCGCCTTGTTGAGGCGCTCGACCCAGGCGGCGCTGGTGTCGCCGACAAGATAGGTGTCGATTTCAACGCCGAGCGCGTCGCGGTTTTTCGAGCGTGCTTCGGAGGTCTGATATTCGGGCTTATGCGTCAGCGCGGTGGCCCCTGCGGCCTCGCAGAACCGCTGCCAGGTCTTTTGACCGGCGGTGGCGATGTTGATGTAGCCGTCCTTGGTCTTGAATACGCCGGTCGGAATGCTGGTCGGGTGATTGTTGCCGGCTTGTTTGGCCACTTCGCCCTTCACCAGGTAGCGCGCGCCTTGGAAGTCGAGCATGAAAATCTGCGCCTGCAACAGCGAGGTCTCGATGTGCTGGCCCTTCTTTGATTTCTCGCGCTCGAGAAGCGCGACCAGAATGCCGAGCGAGGCAAATAGCCCGGCGGTGAGATCGGCGATTGGGATGCCGGCGCGAACCGGACCCTGGCCCGGCAAGCCGGTGATCGACATCAGTCCGCCCATCCCTTGGGCGATCTGATCGAAGCCGGGCCGGTTGGCATAAGGGCCGGTCTGGCCGAAGCCGGAAATGCTGGCATAGACCAGCCGCGGATTGATCTTGGCCAGTGTCTTGTAGTCAATGCCGAGGCGTTTCTTGACGTCGGGGCGGAAGTTCTCGACGACCACGTCGGCTTTCTTGACCATGCGCTTGAACGCAGCCAAGCCCTCCGGAGACTTGAGATTAAGCGTCATGCTGCGCTTGTTGCGGTGCAGGTTTTGAAAATCGGGTCCCTCGCGTGGACCGCCCATCTGATCTTCGACTCCGGGCGGAGATTCGATTTTGATGACATTGGCGCCCCAATCGGCGAGCTGTCGCACGCAGGTCGGCCCCGCGCGCACGCGAGTGAGATCAAGCACCGTAAAGCGTGCCAGAGCTTTCGAAGCGCGGGGAAAAGGCATTGCCGAAACTCCGATTTCCGAACCGAACCAAATACCTGTCGGGCCGGGGCGAACTTCACCGATCCTGAAGGGGTTGTCTACTAGTGGTCCGATTCTAACATTCGCATGGCGCATGCGTCATTTGCCCGGCGGTAACGATGAAATAGATCGGATAAACTGACCGCCGGCCGCCATCTTTCCGTGTTTTGGAGAAGCGATCATGAACGAAGACGAATTCAATGTGAGCGTGCGCAGATTTCTCAAGAAAGTCGGCATCACCTCACAGCGCGAAATCGAAAAGGCGGTCCGCGCCGCGCTCGCCAATGGCCGTCTCAAGGGCGACGAGGCGCTGCCGGCGAAGATGACGCTTGCGGTAGAAGCGGTCGGGCTCGCCGTCGAGATCGACGGAGCGATCGAGCTGCAATAAAGCGCGCGATTGTCGAGTTCGGTGCGGGTATGCGCATGCTGGTATTATGTCGTTCGTTGATAGCGGTGGTGATGCTCGCCATCGTCGTACCTCAAAGCGTGGCGCAGGAACGCGGCCGCGAGGCCGATCGCAACGTACATGAGGAGACGCACCAGCGCGGGCCCGACGCAAGGTCCGAGCGCCGCGAGCCGAATGGGCACGATCAAAACGCTTCCGGCGTGTTGGCTTTGCTGCCGGGCGATGCCGTCACCGAGCACAGCATCGACCTGCCCTCGGGCAAACTCGCCTATACCGCAACCGCCGGCACATTTGCCTTGTTCGACCAGAGCGGCGAGCGCTCGGCGCAGATTTTTTACACGGCCTTTGTCGCGAAGTCTGGGGATGCGGCGGCACGCCCGGTGACGTTCGTGTTCAACGGCGGGCCTGGCGCCGCCTCGGCCTTTCTCAATCTCGGTCTGGTCGGGCCGCGCATTGCGCAGTTTGGGCCTGACGGGCGCGACGGCTCCAAAGTGCAATTGATCGACAATCCCGACACCTGGCTGCCGTTCACCGATCTGGTGCTCATCGATCCGGTCGGCACCGGCTGGAGCCGCGCTGCCAAACCGGACGGCGCCCGCGCCTTTTGGGCGGTCCATAGCGATGCGGAGTCCATGGCCAAGGTGATCGCGCTTTACATCGCCAAGAATGGCCGCGCCAGTTCGCCCAAATTCATCCTCGGCGAAAGTTATGGCGGTTTTCGCGCGGCGAAGGTCGCGCGCCTCCTGCAAAGCGAGCAGGGCATCGTCGCGTCGGGCATCCTGATGCTGTCGCCGACGCTCGAAGGCGCCTTTCAATTTGGCGGCGACCGCTTCGCACTCGGCGCGGCGTTGCAATTGCCGTCGCTGGCGGCGGCCAAGCTCGAGCGCGAAGGCGCGTTCAGCAAGGAGGCGCTTGCCGAGGCTGAGAATTTCGCGCTGACCGACTATCTGACGACACTGGCCGGTCCGCCGCCGCAGGGCGATGCGGCCGACAAATTTTATGCGCGCGTTGCGAAGTTCACCGGGTTGCCGGTTGATGTGATCGCGAAATCACGCGGGTTTATTCGCGATGCTTACGTCAAGAATTTCGACCCTGCAGAGCACAAGATCGTCAGCCATTACGATGCGACCTTCGCGTCCGACGACCCCGACCCGACGAGTCCGGTGCCGCGCGGCGGCGACCCGATCCTCGATAACCTGGTGCGTGCCTATGGCAGCGCTTTCGTCGATTATGCGCGCAACGAGCTCGGTTTTAAAACCGAAATGACATACAACCTGCTGGCCGGCGATATCGCGGGCAGATGGGATTGGGAGCAGGGCCACGGCCAGGCCGGCATCACCGACGATCTGCGCGTGCTACTGGCGTTCACGCCGTCATTCCGTCTTTTGGTCGCGCACGGTTACAGCGACATGGTCACCCCTTATGCGGTGTCGCGCTATCTGCTCGATCACCTGCCGCCGTTTGAAGGCCGCGTTACCCTGAAGCTTTATCGCGGCGGGCACATGTTTTATCTCGATCCCGCTTCGCGCAAGGGCTTCAGCGCCGATGCTCGCGCGATCTACGCCGCGCCGTAGCAGCCGGTTCATTGGACTTGCTCCGCAGTTTTCGCCATCATGCCGGTGCGAGGCGCGGGGTGAGATCATGACTTTGCTGCAGGTTCAGGGCGTGTCGAAGCATTTCGGCAGCCTGATCGCACTGAGCAATATTTCCATGACTGTCGAGCCGGGAGAGCTGCGCGCCATCATCGGCCCGAACGGCGCCGGCAAGACCACTTTTTTCAACCTGATCACCGGCTTTTTTCGCCCGACCTCGGGCCGCATCGTGTTCGACGGCCAGGACGTCACCGATTTTTTGCCGGCGCGGCGGGTGTGGTGCGGTATGGCGCGCACATTTCAGGTGACCGAGGTTTTTCCCGAGCTCACGGTGCGTGAGAATCTCCGTGTTGCGATCGAGGTCGCATCCGGCCTGCGTCTGCGCGCGTGGCTGTCGCAAATGGATGACGAAAGGATCCGCGCCCGCGCGCGCGAACTCATCGACATGGGCGGGCTCACCGGCAAAGCCGATCGTCAGGTGGGCGAATTGTCCCACGGCGACCAGCGCGCCACCGAGATCATGATGGCGCTCGCGCTCAAGCCGCGACTGTTATTGCTTGACGAGCCGACGGCCGGCATGGGCGACCAGGAGACATACGAAATTACGCAGCTCATTCGCCGGCTGCACAAGGACGGCAAGTTGACGATCGTGCTGATCGAGCACGACATGCGCGTCGTGTTTCATCTGGCCGAACGCATCATGGTACTCGACCAGGGGCGCTTCCTTGCCGAAGGGTCGCCGGCCGAAATCGCGGCCAACGAGGCGGTGCAAACCGCCTATCTCGGCCAGGCGGCGTGAGGGAAGGATGACTGCCGCCCTGAAAGCCGAAGGTCTGCACACCTTTTACGGCAAGAGCCACATCCTGCACGGCGTCGGCCTGGAGGCGGCCGAGGGCCAAGTGACGGCGCTGTTGGGCCGCAATGGCGCCGGAAAGACCACAACACTACGCAGCCTGATGGGGCTGACGCCGCCGCGCGACGGCCGGGTCGCGATTTTTGGAACCGACACCACCGGCTGGCCGCCATTCCGGGTAGCCGCACTCGGCGTCGGCTACGTGCCCGAAGGCCGCAGGATCTTTCCTAATCTGACGGTCGACGAAAATCTGCTGGTGCCGCTGGAGCGATCCGGACCGTGGACAGCCGACAGCGTGTATCGGCTGTTCCCGCGCCTGCAGGAACGCAGGAATAGCCGCGGCCGGCAGTTGTCCGGCGGCGAGCAGGAGATGCTGTCGATCGCGCGCGCGCTCTTGCTCAACCCCAAGCTCCTCATTCTTGACGAGCCGTCGCAGGGCTTGGCGCCGCTGATCGTGCGCGAGGTCTTTCGTATCGTCGCGCAAATGCGTTCGGAAGGCATCACGGTGCTGCTGGTCGAGCAGAACGTGCGCATGAGTCTCGAGATCGCCGACCATGCCTACGTGCTCGATGACGGTCACGTCGTCTATTCGGGTCCTGCCCGTGAACTCGCAGCCGATGAGGCGCGGGTCCAATCGCTTGCCGGCGCCAGCGCTGAGGAATGGAAGCAGACGAGCTAAGGCAGCAAGCGCGCGCCGGCTCGA
>Ga0187765_10000636_pt1 | contig 12967 bp, 9 predicted proteins | sample 0216_QUI02_MP05__3_FD_133018 | JGI IMG/M metagenome (GOLD analysis project Ga0187765, IMG submission 133018) | Tropical peat soil microbial communities from peatlands in Department of Meta, Colombia - 0216_QUI02_MP05_10_MG | ecosystem: Environmental > Terrestrial > Soil > Wetlands > Peat ...
GCGCCCGTCAAGCCCAACCGCCCTTTTTGCGCTGCGGAGCCCGCCACCAGACGCAGAGGTCGGCCTATACCCGGCTAGCGGGCGACCGACCAGTCGCCGCCACGGATGTCCTGGGCGATCCACGCCTCGTCGCGGCCTTGCTGCCCGAGCCGGTATGCCCCTCGCCGCGAGGCGTCGGCGGCCAGGAACAATATTCGGGAAATGGATTAGGTAGGGGTTAAGTTTGGACAGGGATTTCCAATTTCCTTATTTAATCACAAGTCGTTGGTCGCAGTTACGGCTTAAGTGAGCATTAACATATGTCTATTCAAATTCTGTTCAGGATTGTAAATTAATCCTGAATTCTCGAAAATTTCATCGGTGAATCCTGTAAATCCATGTATATGTGTGTAAAGGTCAATGTACTCGATTGCTTTAGTACGGCCTTAATACGGCGGGGAATGCGGAAGGCGTTGTGAAGGATCATTCACGGCGAGGACACAAATGAAATGGCCACGATGTGGTGGGTGTTCAGCGCGATGTGCGCCAGCAAACTGGAGACGCCGTACGGGCCCATCGAGTTTGAGCTTGACGTGGAGAAGCGCACGGGTCGCATGAGTATCCCAGGGACTGCCGAGATGTCGGCTCAACCGATCCGAAGTCCTGTAACCGGTGCGGAACATCGCGCCCGCATCGACCTCCGGCACGGCTTCGAATAAGAGATCGCAGAGATGGGGAGCGCCTCTTCGAGCGTGAAGGGGCCGATCGCCATGGAGCTAAAAGACAGCTACGGGCTATTCGCCGAATTGCAGCTGTCGGATAGCGGGACCGTTCGTCGACGCCGATTTCGCCGTCGGCATTGGTCAGAGTGTCGGAGTTGGCGGCGGCGTCTCGCCCAACATCCTCTGGTGCTCGATGGCGAGCTATTACGGGTTTCGGCCTAGTCCATCTGCCAACCGGGAAACGACTTTTTGATCGAAGCCTTTAGAAACGAATAGAGGCATCAAGACGATAGCTCCAACTACTGCGCCCACCTCGAGAATTTCGCTTTCGTGTACAGGTGTTCCTGCCAGCCTAAAAGGCAAAACGATTAACAAGCCGGCCACGATAAAGCCGGTGATAGCCGCCACAAGTGCCGCAACGGCAAAAATGACCACAAGGGGCACGCCACGCTTCCAATGTTGGCTGTATGTCATTTAGCTCCTCCTCGCTGAGCCACGGCCTGAGTAGGTCGCGATGTCGGGCACCGCCCTGTTCTGGGCCACCTCGCCTATGCTCTACAGCATGACAGTCTACGGCACCATGCCATAGGGATTAGCCCGAGCAGCGGGCTGCGTTATCGTCCTCAGGATGAAAGAACATAACAAGGACAACGGCTTTCCGCCCCGCTATGCCTTTGGACTTGAGGACCTTCGGGACTGGCACTGCGTGGAGGCCGGATGCTTTTTGGCTGTAACCGCACGGTTGAGCTTCGGCACGCCGCCCTAAATCGAGGGAGGCCGCCTCATACTCCGATCATGGACTTTGAGAGCAAGCTAAGGTGTAATCTGCGTGGCAAACGCGAGGTGCTTACGGTGTCGCTGATCAAGAGGTCGAGCTTTTCTCCGCGCGCGTAACGATTCGGAAAATCGATCAGACAATGATCGCCCCAGCCTAGAACCCAGCAGATCGTTCTAATGCCGGCGTTGCGACTCGTCGTGCCCACGTTCGAGCGACACGTGTGTTCAGCGGAAACTTCTACTGATGAATAATCGGTGGTTGCGTGGTCAGGTTGTCGAGGTACGCCTGCGTCACGACGCAGCGGAAGTAGTTATTTGGTGGTCCTGTTTGTCCATCGACCATTGAGTTAACCAACACCACCAGCTCCATATCCTCCGGCAAGAAAAACGCGAGGCTTTGTTCGTCCTGGTTGTTGGGATCGTGCCAGTCGCCGGGCTTGCAGTACACGTTGCCGGCGAGCGTAGTCAGGGCAGCAGGAAGTGGACCGCCAGTAAACGGGTCGACGCCAAAGCCATTGTCAAGCGTGGCCTGCGCCGCGGCGGGCGTCAGAATGCCGCCGCCCCGGCGAAATTCGCCCATCACATCGAGCAGCTCGTTGACAGAGAGATGCCAGCCGGCATAGCCGCAGCTCTCCTCCAGTGAACCCGAGTTCCAGCCGGGCTCCGCATCGTCGGGCACCCGGTAGGCCAGCGCGCACCCGGGCGGATGATCGAGCGTGGCGCCGACCACACCAGAGGGCTGAAACACGTTGGCTTGCAGATATGCCTCATAAGCGGTGACCGTCACATAATCCCAGAGGATGTCATTCCACGGTTGGGGAGGAAAGCCTGGAATCGGGGGTGGATCGAAATACGCGTTCTTGTTGATGTTGCCGTTGATGACCGCGAGCAGAATCCGGCACAGCGCGTAGTTCAGATTTTGATAGTTGTACTGTCCGCGAGCGCCCGGATTGATGCCACCAGCGATCGCCGATTTCATGATCTCGAAGTCGACGAGATCACTCGCCGAGAGGCCGCTGGTGTGGTTGAACAGGTTCCGGAAGGTGATGTATTCGACATTGGGCCCTTCCACCCAATAGTCCGGCAGATAATCCGTGATCAGCGCATCGGGCGAGATGTTGTTATCGCGGAAGAGCACCATCATGGCCATAGCGGTCATGAGCTTGCTCACGCTTGCCACATGCATCTGCACACCCGGTGCCCACCACTCGCTGCCGTCTTGCGGACGTTGGGCGTATTGCCATTCACTGGTGAACCGTATCTGGCCAGACTGACGGAGTTGCGCCACGTAGCCGGCAACGACGTCTTTCAACGCATTGTGCAGGGCGACCTGGAACGTGCCGACGTCGAGATAGTACGGTTCGACGCCTGGCGGTGGCCCAGGCCTGAACAGCACCGGGCTTTCCTCAGTTCCGCGATCCGAGGAGGCGCTCTGGTAATTGGGTGGTCGAATGACATGCGCCAGAACGGCTTGGGCGTCGACGGAGACACCTTTCACATTCTCGGCGAGAAACAACTCCAGAGCTCGTAGCAGTTCCATAGACCGCCCCCTTTAGTCAAAAGGGTCATCCAAAATCCGCCTCGCTCGTTCTCCGGTAGCCCGCATCCACGTTGTTTGACCCGCTTAGCAGATCATACTCTGTTTCGCCAGCCGTTCGCCTGCCCCACCCGATCCTTCCTCAACCAGCCGAGGGCTCCTAACGGGCGCTGCGCCCAAGGGGGCGTTCCGCAGTCAATCGCCATCCGTCGCTTTGCCCCCCTAAAGGGTGCCGCCAAAGCCCCTCGCTCTCAAGCCACCGTTCGGGACCGTTGACGGGGATTACCCCTCATGTATCCTTAGTTCACGTTCCGAAGTTTCTCGTCAAAATATTGATTTTATGAGGTAAATCTGGATTCATCGAGTAAGTGAGCGTTAATGCTCAGCAGCCAGCCGTCGCTCCGATCGCCCCGGCGCGGTAAAATCTTCCCATTACAGCCGTAAATCCGAGGAGGCACGATGCAAGTCCAACCCTATCTGTTCTTCGACGGCCGCTGCGAGGAAGCGGCCGAGTTCTATCGCAAGGCGCTTGAAGCGGAAGTGACGATGCTCCTGCGTTTCAAGGACAGCCCCGTCCCCGTCGATGACTCTAAAGTTCCGCCAGGTGCTGCAGAGAAGGTCATGCACATGCGCTTGCGTATCGGCGATGCAACCGTTCTCGCGTCCGACGGCCGATGCCTGGGTCAGCCGAGCTTTCAGGGCTTCGCTCTCACGCTAACTGTGGCGGACGAGTCAGAGGCGAGACGGCTGTTTGGCGCTTTGGCCGACGGCGGCAAGGTGCAAATGCCGCTCGAAAAGACCTTCTTTTCTCCGTGCTTCGGTATGGCAGCGGACCGCTTCGGCGTGTCATGGATGGTCTATGTGGCGCAGTGATGCCTTGTGCCGCAAGGACCGAACCGACACTGATCTGTCATATCATCGAGGGTTAACACCGCGATCAGTGCGACATTAGGAGCGGCAACATGCTGACCTCGACGATCTCCCGCGTGGCACCGCCGAACAGGAATTCGCGCCACGGCGATTGGCCGTAACCGCCCATGGCGAGCAAGTCGGCGCCCTCGTCCCGCGCAGTCGACAGAAGCTGCTCTCCAGTACCCACGCCGTGAAGTGGCTGGACGTTGCGATGCTTGGCAGCAATGCCGTGCCACGCAAGATATTCGACGACCGACTCGGCGGCGACCTTCTCCACGTCCTTGTCTTTGCCGCCCACGGTGATGATGGTGACCGCGCGAGCGGTGCTGAGAAGTGGACGGGCCGCAACCAGCGCCCTCACCGCTTGGGCCGAGCCATTCCATCCCACGGCAACGGACTCGCAGGCGGTCTCGGGCGCTTGTGCTGGCGCCAAGAGGACTGGCCGACCGGCATACAGGAGGGTCTCTTCGACCGTATCGGTATGCGGCTGGTCCACCACGCGCTCCGAGCGGCCGAGCACGACAAGATCGAAGAATCGTGCGCGACGCGATACCAGTGTGGGGGCGTAGCCGGATTCTTCGCGCCATACGGCGGAGGCGGTCGCCTTGGGCCCGCCCGCCGTCATGGGAAGGCGATGGCGCGCGGCGGCAGCGTCGAACGCCACCTTCGATTTTTTTGCTAATTCGGCAGCCTCATTGGCAATCTGGTCCATCCACGCGCCCGCAAGCGGCGTGCCGAATCCGTCGGCTGCGACCGCCACGACGGCGAGCGGATCGACCCGGACGTGGAATCCTTCCAAATGCGCTTCGAACCGACGAGCGAGTCGGCCGGCGAGCTCGACCGCACCATTGCTGGCGCTTCCACCACTTGCAGCGACAAGGATCGTTTTAATCGTCATGGCGTTACTCCGGGCAATGATTGACCAAACTGTCCGAACGAACCGTGCCAACATAGAACAGCATCATCCTTGACCTGGATCAATCGAACAAGGCTTGGAGCCGATACGCTCCTCGCTCGATAAAAATGCCGAGTGCGAGAATCCCTATGAGATAAACAGCGGAATGGGGCCGACGCCGCTCACGCGCGGCCGCGCGAGCCTCCTGGCAATATTGTTGGAGGGAGTCGCCACGCCCAAGCCACGCCACGGGCGCAGTATTTGCGTTTCAAGCGGGGTAAACGCGCAAAGGGCGATGCTTCTAAGTGCGACTGATGGCGCCCTGCTTACACCACGCCAGACGAGACTGCGGCCGAATTGGCCTACGAAGCCTTGGCCCGCGGCGTCCTCTTCGGGGGCGGCAATCTGGTGACGCCCGGGATGTCCGTATCGACCCCGAAGAGACGGGCGACGTATTGCAAGCGCTCCGCGACTTCTGGTTCGATCTCCCCGCGAGCACTCAACACTTCGCGGATCACGGCAAGGCCCTTGCGCCGCACCTCAGCTTCCCGCGGCAGCAAATTGGGGATTGCCTCGACCGCAGCCTCCGGTTCGAGCATCAGCATGCAGAACTGCTGGCGTACCATCGTCTTGAATTCCTGCAGCGCCAGTCTCGGCATGCCGTCCTGCTGGTCGCGGATACGGCGCAACATCCTCAGCGCGCGTTCGTCGACGGCCTGTCGGGGCATACCCACATACAGCATCGCGCGGATGACCGCCTCCTGAATACCGCCCGTCGAAATTCGCGATTTCAACTGGGCGACGTGCTCCGCCAGCAATTCACGGTGCAGCACACTACTCCCAGCCTTGCGCAGCGGATGAGAAGATGAGGGATCGACACCGACCGCGGCCTGGAACGCCGGTGCACCATAAACGCTGAAGAACATCAGCTCGGTCAATCCGTCGCGAAGGTCCCGCCATGCATCGAGCGCTGCGACGATCTGGCGGGAGAGTCCTTGCTCGGCGGCCGCGAGTGGATTATCGGCCGCAACGGGCATCCGGTTCTTACGCACCCATTCGGCGGCTGCCTTGAGGGGCGACATGGTGGGGTTGGAATCGCCGAACAATTCGTATTGCAATTCGAGCGGATGCAATTTGTGCATCCAATTCGCACCCGCGGCGGGCGACATGGCGCGGATGAGTGGCTGCAGATACGTGCGATAAAGCGCCAAATTGATCTCCGACACCTTGGCAACAGCGGCGAAGCTACGTTCATCGGCGGCGTCGTTGCCACCGATTGCGCGGATATCGGCGAGGGTCCGCGCTTCGCAACTCATCACCCAATCGCCCGAGGCAAGGTCCGCACCGGGCGTATCGGCGGTCTTCTTTTCGAATTTAGCCTCGTAAAGCCCCGGGGGCAGCACATCGATGAGATCGATGTTGCTCGAGAACTCGCTGTGCTCCTTTCGCGCCACCCCGCTGGATACGAATATCCCCAAGTGGCCGATGGTCTCGTGGATTGTGTAGACGATTGTCTGGCCGTGAGAGCGGATGTCGTCGACATCGTCGTAGAGATCGAGAATCCATTGGAGCGCTTGCTGAGGCGGGGTGATGTTGTCGCCCTTCGAGCAGAACACGACGATGGGCGACTGGATATTCCGCAAATCGATCGTGTAGCCCTTTGAAGTCTCGATTTCGCCAGCGACCAGCTTGTTGCCGACGAAAAGCTCGTCGACGATGAATTGGATCTCCTCTGAATTCAGTTTGACATGGCCGCCCCACCACCGTTCGAAGCCGAGATAGCGCTCGGCCTCGGTATCGACCTTCGAATAGAGGTTATATTGCTTAGTCCAATACGTGTTCGAGGGATTGAGATTCTCGAAGTTCTGAACCAGCCAGGAACCGTCGAACTTGCCGTGACCAAGGTCGCTGGTGAGTGCCGCAAGCCAGCTCCCGCCAAGAATGCCGCCGGTATATCGCATGGGATTTTTGCCGCGTACGCCAGCCCAATAGGAGAGCGGCGATCCCGCGAGAATAATGGGCCCGAATAGCCCGGGACAGACAGCGGCAAGCATCGCAACCGCCCAACCGGCCTGGCAGTTGCCGATCACGCATGGTTTGCCGTCGGCATCGGGATGAAGGGCAATGACTTTTTCCAGGAACGCCGCTTCCGCACGCGCGATATCTTCGATCGTTTGGCCGGGCATCGGGTCGGGCAGAAAGCCGATGAAATAGCAGGGATGGCCGGCCTTGAGCGCTTCCCCGATTTCGCTGTCCGCCTTGAAGCCGCCGATGCCAGGGCCGTGACCAGCGCGTGGGTCAACGACAACGAAAGGACGGCGCTTCGGATCTATCGAAGCTCCCGCCGGCGGAACGATACGCACAAGCATATAGTTGACCGGCCGCTCGAGCGTCCGGCCGTCCACCACAAGCTCGGCCTTGTAGTCAAGAACGTTCGGTGCCTTCATTGCAATATGTTCTCGATACTGATTGCCGCGCTGGCGCATAACGTCCCAGAACAACACAGTTCTTTGTGCCGCATCGACCATGTAGGCTGAAAACGGATTTGCGAACGGCGCGAACGCACCGAATACTGGCCGTGGTTGAACGGTCGAGCCCTGGGACTTTTCGATCGCTGACATCGTGACACCTTTCGCTTATGACGCCTGATCCGCACCCGTCGCTTCGATCGACGCGGATTTTCGCTCGCTGGTAAACATTAGAATACACTAATTTGCAGTTGTCATATCGCTCTTTGACCTGTGTCAATCGTCACACAACGTTCACGCGCTAGAGCTGCTCTGCGGCCGGGCTGCGCGGCAAAGTGAGCCGTAAAATCGACAGCCTCATAGTGCTCAGTCGCGCCGTAGGGTTTGCCAGTTGCAATGAACCGACTATAGTTTCCGTACGGGTTCCGGGTATCGTGATGCAGGACACTGTAGAGCGTTTCTAATAAAGCCGGCGCGTGCCCTTTTGGGCGGTCGACCATTTGCCGAAGAGTGGAGTCAATGTTTTAAGTTGTGCCTTCGATGAATCGTGGTGGGTGGGACCGGAGGGGGTCGAACCATGGCACCAAAGACCACATTGGCGATATTGTTCGCAAGCTTGGCACTCGGCGCGTGCGAACATAAGCCGACGACAACGGCCAAACTCACCGCCGTGCACGTAACGACCGTCCACATGCAGGACTACGACCAAACTCGTGCGCTAACGGGAGAGATCGAATCCCGAATCCAAAGCGATCTCGGGTTCCGAATCGCTGGAAAGGTGATCGCGCGACCGGTCGACGTCGGCACGACCGTTAGGCAAGGAGATCTGCTTGCGCGGCTCGACGAACAGGATCAGCAGAACGCGCTCAGCGCCGCCCAGGCCGATCTCGCTGCAGCACAAGCGGAGCTCACGCAAACCCAAGTAGAAGCACAGCGCCAGCGCGACCTGCTCGCAAAAGGGTTCACGACCAAAATCCGCTTCGACATCGCGGAAAAGAACTACCGTGCAGCACAGGCCCATATGGACTCCGCCAATGCCAGCGTCCAAATCGCGAAGGACAACGTGTCCTATACGGAACTGAAGGCGGACCGCGACGGAACCATCGTCGCAACGGGCGCTGAGCCGGGACAAGTCGTGACAGTTGGGCAGATGATCGTGCGTTTGGCGCAACCCTCCGAAAAGGAGGCCGTCTTTCGAATCGGAGGGGCGAGGCTAAATCTGGCGCCCGAGATCAAGTCGGTCGAGATTGCGCTCGTCGAAAACCCCGCAATCGTCACCCACGGCCAAATCCGGGAAATTTCGCCGGGAGTCGATCCGGTCACGCGAACCTACACGGTCAAGGTGGCACTACCCGATGCACCCGACACCATGCGCCTCGGTGCCACCGTGATCGGCACCGTTAAGCTCCCACTCGAGCCGGCTGTCGATCTTCCCTCGTCGGCCCTTTTCTCAACCAAGGCGGAAACGCCTGCTGTCTGGGTCGTGGATCGTGCGACCAGCACGGTTAGCCTCAAACCTGTGACGGTGGTGCAATACGACACTGGCACAATCGTGGTCACCGGAGGGCTCGATGTCGGCGAGCTCGTGGTTACCGGTGGTGCGATGAAGCTCAGGCCGGGCCAAAAGGTCGTCGTCAAGGACACCGGGACATGAGCCGTCAATCGACGAGATGGGTGAACATCGCCATGATCGCGGCCTTAGCCTTTATGACTACTGCCTGGAGCTGCGAAAAGGAGCATGTCGAGGAAGAACCGCTCATCCGACCCGTGCGCAGCATGACCATCGAGCCGCAAGCGCTTGGGGGCTTCATCGCCGTGACGGGTACGATCGAACCGCGCACGGAGGCGAATCTCGGATTTCGGATTGCCGGCAAGCTCATCGACCGGGCTGTGGATGTCGGCGACAAAATCGATCGCGACGACGTCCTTGCGCGACTGGACGATCAGGACCAGCGCAACGCCCTGGTTACCTCGCAGTCCAAGTTGGCCGAGGCGGAGGCCGAGCAGACCCGCGCGCGGAACGCGGAGGAACGTCAGCGCGTGCTCTTGGCCCGGGGTGTGGTGGCGCAAGCCGATTATGACCTTGCCTTGCGCGCGGCGCGCACAGCCGATGCAAAAGTCGATGCCGCCAATGCCGACGTGCGGGTCGCAACCGACCGTGTGAGCTATACGACGTTGACGGCGGATCAGGACGGCGTGATCACCGCAGTCGGCCCCGATGTCGGCAAGGTCGTGCAGGCGGGTGAGATGATCGTCCAAGTTGCACGCCCCGAGGATCGCGAAGCGGTGTTCCACGTTTCCGAGGCGATCCTGCGTAGCTCACCTGCAGATCCGGTCATCGAGGTCTCACTCGCCGAAGCACCCGGGGTCATGGCGACCGGCCACATCCGGGAATTCTCCCCGCAAGCCGATCCCGTCACTCGCACCCATGCCATACGGGTTACCTTGGAAAATCCGCCTGAGCTGATGCGCCTTGGCGCCTCGGTGACCGGCCGGCTCAAGGCTCCAGCCGAGGCCGTCGTGGAAGTGCCGCGCTCCGCCCTTCTCGAGGAGGCGGGCAAGACCCTGATCTGGCTTGTCGACACCAAGGATAAGACTGTGCATCGGAAGGAAATCGTGGCCGGCCCACCCGGTAAGGCGGGATATGTCATTGTTTCCGAGGGCCTTGGCAAGGGCGACGTCGTTGTCACAGCGGGCATTCATAGTCTCACGGACGGGCAACGCATCTTGCTTACCCCTTGATGAGCGACGACAACAACGTTGGCGAGGGTAAGAGACAGGCGCAATGACAGGATTCAACCTCTCCGAATGGGCACTGCGGCACCGGTCACTCGTCTGGTACCTGATGATCGTCCTGCTTGTATTCGGCGCGTTCTCCTATATCAATCTCGGCCGCGAAGAGGACCCGGCTTTCGTCATCAAGACCATGGTCGTCCAGGCCCGGTGGCCGGGTGCGACCATCGATGAAACGATCAATCTCGTGACCGATCCGATCGAGAAGAAGCTGGAGGAGACCCCGTATCTCGACTACGTAAAGAGCTACACGAAACCGGGCTCCTCCGTCGTTTATGTTTATCTTCTTGATTCAACTCCGCCCGATCTCATTCCCGATATTTGGTACCAGGTCCGTAAGAAGATAGGCGACATCCGAAGCACTCTTCCAAAGGATATCCAGGGGCCGGCGTTCAATGACGAGTTCGGCGACACGTTCGGCATAATTTACGCCTTCACCGCCGACGGATTCAGCTATCGCCAGCTCAAGGACTACGTCGAATCCGTGCGCACGGATCTAGCCCGCATTCCGAGTGCGGGCAAGATCCAATTCATCGGCATTCAGGACGAGAAGATCTATCTCGAGTTCCCAACGCGTCGCCTTGCCGGAATGGGTGTCGACCGCGATCAGGTCATCGCGAGCCTCCAGGCCCAAAACGCCCTTGCCCCAGCCGGCGTCATCGAGGCCGACAAGGAAAAGATCATCGTCCGCGTCAGCGGCGAGTTTTCATCGGAAGAGAGTCTTCGTGACATCAATTTGCACGCGAATGGCCGCTTTTACCGGCTCGTCGATCTGGCAGACGTCCGGCGTGGCTATACGGAGCCGCCCACGCCGATGTTCCGCTATAACGGCCAGCCCGCCATTGGCCTGGCAATCGGCATGGCCCCTGGCGGGAACGTGCTCAAATTCGGGAAGGAAGTCGCAGAGCACATCCGGCAATTCGAAGCCGCATTGCCGGTCGGCATCGGTGTTCATCTCGTCGCCGACCAGCCGGTGGTCGTCGAGGAGGCCGTCGCCGGGTTCATGAAAGCCCTCGAAGAAGCCGTGATAATCGTGCTCGTCGTGAGCTTCCTCAGCCTGGGTCTTCGCGCCGGGCTGGTGGTTGCGTGCTCGATTCCGCTCGTTCTGGCCATCACATTCGTCGGCATGGAGTTCGCGGGAATAGCGCTCCAGCGAATATCGTTGGGCGCTTTGATCATTGCCCTTGGGCTTTTGGTGGACGACGCCATGATCACGGTCGAGATGATGATCACCAAGCTCGAGGAGGGTTTCAACCTGGAGAAATCCGCGACCTTCGCCTATACCTTGACTGCCTTTCCGATGCTGACGGGAACCCTCGTCACCGTCGCAGGTTTCGTGCCGGTCGGCTTTGCCCGCAGCGGTGCCGGGGAATACTGCTTCTCCATCTTCTATGTCGTTTCGTTTGCACTGATCGTTTCCTGGTTCGTCGCGGTTGTCTTCGCACCGCTTATCGGCGTCTCGATCCTGCCTCGGGAGATGAAAAAGAAACATTCCGCGGAACCTGGACGATTAGGCCGAATGTTTCGCGCGGCACTTCGATTCGCAATGCGCGCAAAATATCTGGTGATCGTCGTGACCATCGCGGCGTTCGCCGCGTCGGTGTTCGGTCTGCGTTTCGTTCAGCAGCAGTTCTTTCCAGCATCCGATCGTCCCGAATTGCTGGTCAATTTGACGTTGCCGCAGGACAGCACCATTGACGCCACGCAAGCGACCGTCGACAGGCTTGAGAAAGTGCTTTCGACGGATCAGGACATCGCTCACTGGAGTTCCTATATCGGCCAGGGTGCGGTCCGGTTCTACCTTCCACTCGACGTGCAACTCGCGAACGACTACTTCGCCCAGCTGGTCATCGTGACCAAGGGTCTCGAGGAGCGAGAGCGGCTACGCGCCAAGCTCGATCGTCTCCTGAACGATGAATTCTCCGACGTCAACACGCGGGTGAGCCTGCTTGAACTCGGCCCGCCCGTCGGCTGGCCGGTTCAATACCGAATATCCGGTCCCGACATAGGCGACCTCCGCGACTATGCATACCAGCTCGCCGGCGTGATCGGATCGAGCCCCTATACCGAACTCGTCAACTACGATTGGAACGAGCCGAGCAAGGTTGTGCGCGTCGTGGTCGACCAGGACAAGGTTCGAATGCTTGGGATAAGTTCAGAGACGCTGCACGAGACGCTGCAGGCGACCGTAAGCGGAACGCCCTTTACTCAAGTGCGCGACAGCATTTATCTGATCGACGTCGTCTCTCGGGCCGGGACGGAGGAGCGCACCTCGCTCCAGACCTTGCGCAATCTTCAGGTGCCGCTTGCGGACGGGAGAACCGTACCGCTCGAACAGGTTGCCTCCTTGAGCTATGGGCTGGAACAACCGCTCATCTGGCGCCGCAATCAATTGCCGACGATTACCGTCCTCGCCGACGTCGTACCGCCAATCCAGGCTGCCACCGTCGTCAAGCAGCTTGAGCCAAGCATCCAGAATTTGCGCAAGAGCCTCCCGCCCAGCTACACCATCGAGGTGGGCGGCGTCGTCGAGAACAGCGAAAAGGGTCTCCGCTCGATCGTCGCGGTGTTTCCGGTCATGATTTTCCTGATGTTGACGGTGTTGATGATTCAGCTTCAAAGCTTCCAGAAGCTGATTCTGGTGATGAGCGTGGCGCCGCTCGGGCTAATCGGGGTCGTGGCCGCATTGCGGCCAACGCGCACGCCGCGCGGGTTCGTGGCGATTCTCGGAGTCGTGGCACTCATCGGCATGATTGTCCGAAATTCAGTCATTCTCATCGCACAAGTCGACACGCACATAGAAGAGGGCGAACCGGCATGGGACGCGGTCATCAACGCAACCTTGCATAGCGTGCGCCCGATCCTGTTGACGACCGCCGCCGCA
>Ga0187765_10000637_pt1 | contig 12961 bp, 8 predicted proteins | sample 0216_QUI02_MP05__3_FD_133018 | JGI IMG/M metagenome (GOLD analysis project Ga0187765, IMG submission 133018) | Tropical peat soil microbial communities from peatlands in Department of Meta, Colombia - 0216_QUI02_MP05_10_MG | ecosystem: Environmental > Terrestrial > Soil > Wetlands > Peat ...
ATGGTGGAGGGAACAGGACTCGAACTTTGATCCATGCGCACCGGTGGTTCCCGGAAAACACAGCGGCGTCGACGACTGTGTCATGAAGTTATCCACGTCCGGCTGAAATAGCCATGGAATGACGGCTCTTTCGCTTGATGTCTGTGCCCATGAGAGCGAATGCATGGAACCGCCAGCCAGTGGGCTGGCGCCCTCCATTCAAAGGAAATGCCATGTCAACGCCACGAACAAAGAAGCCGCGCCGCGGCGGGAAAGCCCTTAGCGAGAACCGCCGGACGAAGAATCCTAAGCCGCGCACGGCACGTATGAGCAAAAGAGGCCAAGCGCCTACCAAGATCCGCGCTTGCCTCGACTTGCTCTCGCGACCCAATGGGGCCAGTCTCGACGACCTGCGATCGATCACCGGTTGGCTGCCGCACAGCGTGCGTGGCTTCCTCGCCGGAACGGTGAAGAAGAAGCTGGGGTTGGCGCTCACCTCTGAACAGACTGGTGACGGAACGCGCCGTTATCGGATCGATCGCGTCCCGGCCTAAGCAGCATGACACCTCCACCGGCCGCTTCCCCAAAGTCGTCAGGTGGGGCAGCCTCCCCGAGCGTCATCACACAGTTGAAGCGGCTGGGCGATCTGAACGGTGTCCAGCTGCGCAGCGAGTGGCAACGCTTCCATCGCATGACGCCACCCCGGTTCTTGAGCCGTGATCTGCTAAGGCGCGGCATTGCCCACGGGATCCAGGAGCGTGCCTATGGCGGTTTGAGCCGGGCGGCCTGCCGCCGATTGTCCACTCTCGCGCAACACCTAACGAAGCAAGGCGACGGCGCCCTCGATGCTGCGCCGTCCCTCAAGCCAGGTGCGATGCTGGTGCGGGATTGGCACGGTGAAGCCCATCGCGTGCGGGTGCTGGCGCAGGGGTTCGAGTATAAGAACCGGCGGTACCGCTCTCTCTCAGAAATCGCACGCGTGATCACCGGTGCTCGTTGGTCGGGCCCCCGCTTCTTCGGGCTCGGTCAACAACCCACTTCCTCGCGCCAGCGAGCCAAGGATGAATAGATTGGCCGTGGCGACCCGACGAAGGCGCTGCGCGGTCTATACGCGGAAGTCGTCCGAGGAGGGGCTAGGGCAGGACTTTAACTCCCTTGATGCCCAGCGTGAGGCTTGCGCGGCCTATATCAAGAGCCAGAAGCATGAAGGCTGGGAGCTGGTCCGCACAGCCTACGACGATGGCGGTTACTCCGGCGCCACGCTGGAGCGGCCGGCGCTCCGGCGGCTGCTCGATGATATCGGCGCCGGCAAGATCGATGTCGTCGTGGTTTATAAGGTAGATCGCTTGACGCGCTCGCTCGCCGACTTTGCCAAAATTGTCGAGGTGCTGGACGCCCATGGTGCCTCCTTCGTCTCTATCACACAGCAGTTCAACACCACGACCTCGATGGGGCGCTTGACACTCAATGTTCTGCTCTCCTTTGCCCAGTTCGAGCGCGAAGTCACCGGCGAGCGCATCCGCGACAAGATCGCGGCCTCCAAGAAAAAAGGCATGTGGATGGGCGGTCTGCCGCCGCTGGGCTACGACGTCCAGGCTCGGAAGCTGCAAATCAACGAGCCCGAGGCGGAGATCGTCCGCCACATCTTCCGACGCTATCTCGACCTCGGTTCGGTGCGCCTCCTAAAGCAGGATCTCGATCGCGACGGTATTGTCAGCAAGCGCCGGACCAGTCCCAGCGGCAAGTGCCGAGGTGGCAAGGCCCTCTCCCGCGGCGCGCTCTATCTGATGCTGCAAAACCGGATCTATCGCGGTGAGATCGTGCACGGAGATCGAGGCTATCCTGGCGAGCACCGGTTGATCATCGAGACCGCGCTCTGGGACAGCGTCCACCAACGACTGCAGGAGGGTCGCTCGGAGCGCATCAATAACGGGAGGGCGGCCCATCCGAGCCTGCTCGCCGGGTTGGTTTATGACGAATCTGGCGAGCGCATGTCGCCGAGTCACTCGGTCAAGAACGGTACCCGCTATCGGTACTATGTCTCGCGTGTGCTCATCACCGGCAGTCGTGCATCGGCGCCGCACGGGAGGCGTATTCCCGCGGGAGATATTGAAACCCTGGTCTCAGAGCGCCTGCGCCAATGGCTGTCCGACCCAGCATCTCTCTCCGAGACACTTCGCTCGCATGTGTCCGATGCTTCGATGCTGAAACGGCTAATCGATGCTGCGGCCGGAATGGCCGCGCAATGGCCAGATCTACCTGCGCCCGAGCAGAGAGTACTCATTCATGCCCTTGTCTCGCGGGTCCAGGTCCTTGCTGACTGTGTCGATATCCAAATCGTACCGATTCACCTTCCAGCGATCGTCCGCGGCGAACCTTCTGATCCGGCGGCGTTCGCTATTGATCGGACGGCCGCCATGCTGACGCTCTCCGTGCCAGCTCGCCTCAAGCGTGCGGGTATCGAGACCAAGCTGCTTGTCGAGGGAGAGCGCGCAATCACACCCGACCCTGCTCTCATAAGACTGATGCTCAAAGCGCAAGCCCTACTTAAGCGGCTGATGAGCGGTGAAGCCGATAGTATCGAGGAAATCGCCGGCCAGGAGGACATAACCGGGTCCTATGCGACGCGCCTCATACGGCTCTCCTATCTCGCGCCTGACATCGTCAGCGCCATTCTCTCCGGAACGCATCCACGTGAGCTTTCGGCAGCAAAGCTTCTCCGAGATTCCCGTCTCTCCCTCGACTGGGCCGAGCAGCGCCACGCCCTCGGCTTCGTCTGAAACACGGGCCGCCTCTCGTCTGAGACGCCTGTGCTCGCCGGCAGTGGCGTTCATGGAACAGCGAGTTGCGGCAAACGCGCCATACCTGTATTTCCGTTTCCGCAGCGCTTCGGAGCCGATGCCGTTCTCGAGGACCCGAAATGATCTTACGCGCGCTAGAGCTTCGTCTCCTGCTCCATAATGCATATTTTTATTTCCTGTTTCTTGGGCTCACCATCGGGACCTGACACTTCCTGCGCGACCTTCTCTCGCCAGCCCGCCCGCGACTTCATGATGAAGATCTGCGCCGCGACGTTACCCGCCTTGGCGGCAGCAAAGAGATATCCGGCAACAGTGGCGATGCCCTCGGCCGCACCGCGATCAAGTTCTCGACGGAAGTGTTTTCGCAGAGTCTTGGGTGAGCAATCCACGATCTTTGCGATGTCGTCCTGAGGGATCCCAAGTCCCGACAGGTAGCGCACTTTCTGCCGCAGCGGCTCGGATGGCTTGAACGCGACTCTGGACATTTTTGTGACCTCTCACGGCTGAAGTTCGACGCCTAGTTTCCGAGCCTGCGCCTTGAAACTCTCACCCGACGCCTCGAGAATTGCCTCGCGCCCAGTGTCGGTCCAGAGCGGGAGCCGGCGTGCATTCGCCTGTCGATATGTGATCGCGTCAGTCACATGTGCGCAACAACGGGTGAGCTAAGACCCGGTACATTGTCGGAAGCAACCGGCGCGCGGATTTTCCGCCCAATCAAGACGTTGCCGCCAGTCTCGGTACGATCACAGTGGTCCCAGCTCCTTTTTATAGACGGGAAATTGAATGTGCGACCGCGAGCCGACATACACTCCCTCGAGGAAGCCAGCGCGCAACAACGCACGAGTCGTACTGGAAAATAGCCCTCTGGAGACGACGTGCCCAGTTTGCGCGTAAGGGCGGAGCAATTCGTCTCCGCAGACGATTGCGCAACTCGCAGAGGCCCAAAATACGCGTAAATCGGGGCATTTTGAGCCGCGAATTAAAATGTGGACCGCATTATCTGTTGATCGCGGAAGACTGGCGGAGGGAGAGGGATTCGAACCCTCGTTACGGTTGCCCGTAAACACGCTTTCCAAGCGTGCGCCTTCAGCCGCTCGGCCACCCCTCCGTCCCGAGGGGTTTGCACCCTCGAAGTGGCGCGAGCCTACCGGCCTTGAAGGCCGCGCGCAATTCCGTTGCGCACGGCCCCCACCCTACCTAAGCTAAGTCACGCCCGAGCACCCTTCGACGGTGTTCGGACGTATCAGCGCCGAGACCCCGGGGGGTTCGGATGGTGCTTGGGCGCGTCATCGGTTGGATCATTCTCCTCCTCGCCATCGTTGCCGCGGGCAACGATCTCTGGGGCTTTTACGACACTGGCCATTATCAGGCCTCGGAGATCGGCGAGCTTTGGCAGCGCATCGACCGGGAGAGCCTGCTCGCGATCCGCGCGCCGCTTGAGAGTATCGCTGCTTGGATTTGGGATCCCTTGTCGACGACGATCCTCGGGCTTCCAGCGGGGCTTACCCTGGCGGCGGTGGCCCTGCTGGTGCTTTGGGCGTTCCGTCGGAAGGAAAGCCGTCGGCGCCGTTGACCGCGCCCGACCGGACCACAAGGTGCTGATAGAGATAGGCTAGACCGATGAAGCTTGCGCCCAGACCCAGGAACGACGCGGCGCGATAGAGCCCGGTCAGCGCGGCCATGTCGAAGATGAAGGCTTTGACCGCGACGATGCCGCCGACTGCGAGGCCGGCGATCCGCAGCATTGGTGCCTGGCGCACGATGCCGAGACCAAGCAGCGCCGCGCCATAGACCAACCAAACCGCGGAGTATGTATACCACTCAGCATCCGAGGGTTCGCCCTCGGCAAGGATCGGTCCGACGAACCAGTGCCGCACCTGCATGGTCACGTAGAGAAATAACAGCGCAAGGCCGAGCACGCCGGAGAGTGCGCCGATTCCCGGATGGGTCCGCCGCGCCAGCGGATGCGCCAGCAACAACGCCAGCAATGCCGGCACACCGAACGCGAGCAAAAGCGCGTTGAAGAATAGATTGTGGCCGACGTCGATCGGCACGAGCAGCGGGTTGGCGAGCAGCGCCGAGATCACCACGATATTGATCGCCGCCACGATCGCCATGAAGCGCCAGGCGAATTCCCGTACGACATGCGCCAAGCCAAAACCGTAGCGCATCAGCAGCACCGCAAGACCGAGCCATGCCGTCGAGAAAAGCCCCTGCTCCGCCAATTCGTAGGGGCCGACGAGGCGGCCTCCGTGAACGAGATGGCGGATTTGGACGCTGACCAAAGCGAGCATCAGCGCGACCGCTCCGCCGTCGAGCAGCCAGCGCGTTCGATCGGACTCGTCGAGTCGGAACAGCCGCGACGCCGCCAGGAACGACAGCAGCGGCACGCCATAGAGGTAAAGCAGGTCATTCAGGATCGGCCGCGCATCGAGCGCGTAGTGGCGCAGTTGCGGGTTGAGCAACAGCCGCACCAGCACGATTGCCGCCAGGATCGCGGCAACCCGTTTGAAAGCCCGGCTCGGCACGCGGCGGTTTACGGCGGCGAGCGCCGGCAGCTCCAGCGCCAGCGCCACGGTAAGCCATCCCACACGCAGGGTGAGTGTCATCGCCAAGGTCACGGCAGCGGTCATCGCAACTGCGTAGGCAGCGAGCGCCAGACGGTGCCGCTCCTCGTCGCCGTGCGGCGCCAACCGCTCGACCGCGGCCAATGCCAATGCCGCCAATAGCAGCGCGATCCCGGCCCAGGGCAGGCTCAGCGCAAAATGCTCGAGGCGCCAATAGGCTGCGATCAGCAGTAATAGCGGTGTCACCGCCGAGACGATCGCCCAGCGCGCGGGGTTGATTGCGCGCCACAACAAGGCGAATCCGCCGAAGCCGTAGAGGGCACCCAGGAGCGCCGCGAGCAGAACGTAAGACCCAGTGCCGTTCGCGGGCGGAACGAGCAGCAGATGGAGCGAATCGCGACCGGGACGGTCCACCGCTTCGAAATGCCAACACGCGATTACGATCGCGGCGAGCGCGGCGCCGATCCAGGCGAGCCGATCGACGGGTGAGTAGCGCCAGGCGAGAGCGGTCAGGAGTGCGATCTGTGCAAACGCAATGCCGAGCGTGACCGCGTCATAGTCGGCGCCCTCCAGCAGAGCCCACATCGTGAGCGCGGCAAAGCCCGAGGCAATCCATGCCGCAGGACGGCGCAGTCGCGCCTCCGGATAGTCGCCAACCGCATCCGCCACCAGCACGAACAAGACCGGCAGCGCCATTAGGAACAAGCCCAAAGGCCAGCGCAGCTCATCCGCCGACCACTCGAGGAGGGCTAGCAGCGACCAGGTCGCCGCGCCCGCGAATGCAACCCAGCCGAGCCATACCCAGCCGCGCCAGCGCAGCAGTGCCATGCTTCCGGCGGTGGCAATGCCCACATAGCCCAGCAATCCCACGGCCGAGGGGTGCGGTGTTGTCACCAGCGCCGGCACCACATAGACGCCGATGAGGCCGAGCCATGCCATTGCAGCGCCATGCAGCAGCGAGAGCAGCACCGTCGCCGCCGCCACCAATGCCAGCAGCACGAAGGCCGCCAATGGGCCGAGCAGGTCATAAAGCGCATAGGCGCCGTAGACGCTCGCGAACAGCGCGACCGAGCCGGAGGCGGCGAGCGCCGGCGGAATCGCGTCGGGCCGGCCGGCGAAGTCGGCGGGCTTCCCTATGTCGCCGCGACGCGCCATCTCGCTCGCGACCCAGAGCGCCAACCCAAGGATCGCGCCGGCGACGACGCGCGCCACCGGACCGAAATAGCCCTGGTCCACGGAATATTTCACCAGGAAGCCAGCGCCGAGACAGAGCGCCACGCCGCCGAGCCAGACGATCCAGCGGCGCATCACCCGCTCCTCGAGGCTGACCCTCGGCGGCGCTGGGACCGCCGTCGCTGCGGCCGCGGGCGCCGGCGTCGGCTTTGCCGGCGCGGACGCCGGGACCGAGACCGGCTCGCGCGCGGGCACGGCAGCGGGCTCGGGAGGCGCCGTGACGGCGGCTTCGGGCGCGGGCGCAGGAGCCGCGACGGCCGCCGGCGCGGCCGTTCCCCCCAATCGCGCCTCAAGAGTGGCGATGCGCCGCATCAGCGCTTCGAGTCGCTGGGCGGTCCGGCTGCGATCGCTCAGCACCAACACAAACAGGACCGGGACCGCGACAAATTCGATCAGGGCTATGAAGCCCAGCAATCCGAGCATCGCTTCCATCGGGTCCCCCTTGGACCGTCCCGGTTGCCTCGAGACGCGCCCGTGCCGAGGCAGAGGTCAGCCAAAGCATCGCACAGACGGGGCCAAGGTGCGCGGGATTTTAGGCGACTCGCGGCAGACCTTTGCAGGGATGGCTTGGCGGTGCGGGTCGAATCCTCGCATCAAGTCTGCGAGCGAGTCCCGGCCACCGCAGCCGCCTGAAAGAATTTACGTCTGATCCCCCATCTTGAGGGCCGCGATGAAGGCGCTCTGCGGAATTTCGACTTTGCCGAATTGGCGCATGCGCTTCTTGCCCTCTTTCTGCTTCTCGAGGAGCTTGCGTTTGCGCGTGACGTCGCCGCCGTAGCACTTTGCCAACACGTCCTTGCGCAGGGCCTTCACCGTCTCGCGGGCGATGATGCGCCCGCCCAGCGCCGCCTGGATCGCGATCTGGAACAGCTGGCGCGGGATCAGGTCCTTGAGGCGTTCGCATAGCGCGCGGCCGCGGCGCTCGGCTTGCTCGCGATGCACGATCAGCGACAGCGCGTCCACCGGCTCGCCGTTCACGAGGATGTTCATCAGTACGAGGTCGCCAGTCGCGTAGCCATCAAGCTGATAGTCGAAGCTCGCATAGCCGCGGCTTACCGATTTGAGGCGGTCGTAGAAGTCGAACACAACCTCGTTGAGCGGCAGCCGATAGATGACCATGGCGCGGCTTCCGGCATAGGTCAGGTCCTTCTGCACGCCGCGGCGCTCCTCGCAGAGCGAGAGCACCGAGCCCAGGAATTCGTCCGGCACCAGGATCGTGGCTCTGATCCACGGTTCCTCGATGTGGTCGATTTTGACGGGATCCGGCATGTCGGTGGGGTTGTGCAGCTCCATCACGGTGCCGTCGGTGCGGTGGATGCGATAGACGACGCTCGGCGCCGTCGTCACGAGATCGAGGTCGAATTCGCGTTCGAGCCGCTCCTGTATGATCTCGAGATGGAGCAGGCCCAAGAATCCGCAACGAAAGCCGAAGCCGAGCGCCGCCGATGTCTCAGGCTCGAAGGTGAAGCTGGCATCGTTGAGGCGGAGCTTCGCGAGGCTCTCGCGCAGCTTCGGATAGTCGGCGGCGTCGGACGGGAAGAGCCCGCAGAACACCACCGGCTGCACCGGGCGGAAACCCGGCAGGGGTTCGGCCGCGAGCCGGCGCTCCTCCGTGATCGTGTCGCCGATGCGGCAGTCCGCCACCGACTTGATGCCCGCAGTGATGAATCCGATCTCACCAGGACCCAACTCGTCCGCCGGCTGCGGTTTCGGCGTGAAGATGCCGACGCGCTCGACCGCGTGGGTGGCGCCGGTCGCCATCAGCCTGATCTTGAGGCCGGGTTTGAGCACGCCGTCCTTGACCCGCACCAATGTCACCACGCCCAGATAGCTGTCGTACCAGCTATCGACCAGCAGCGCCTTCAAGGGCGCCCCGACGTCGCCCTTCGGTGGCGGCAAGCGATTCACCAAGGCCTCCAGCACGCTCTCGATGTTGAGCCCGGTCTTGGCGGAGATTTCGACCGCGCTCGACGTGTCGAGGCCGATCACGTCTTCAATCTGTTGCTTCACCCGCGCGGGATCGGCCGAAGGGAGATCGATCTTGTTGAGGACGACGACGATCTCATGGTTGGCGTCGATTGCCTGATAGACGTTGGCAAGCGTTTGCGCTTCAACTCCTTGACTTGCATCCACCACCAAGAGCGATCCCTCGCAGGCCGCCAGCGAGCGGCTCACCTCGTAGGCGAAGTCCACGTGGCCCGGCGTATCCATGAGATTGAGCTCGTAGTCCTCACCGTTTTTGGCCCGGTAGTTGAGACGCACGGTCTGCGCCTTGATGGTGATACCCCGCTCGCGCTCGATATCCATGCTGTCAAGCACTTGCTCGCGCATCTCGCGCTCGGCGAGTCCGCCGCAATATTGAATCAGCCGGTCGGCCAAGGTGGACTTGCCGTGGTCGATATGGGCGATGATCGCGAAGTTGCGGATGTGCGAGAGGTCGGTCATGGGTCCGGGGAATCGCGGGTGGCCGGACCATAATGGGCCGCGACGGCAGGCGCAATGGCGGGCGCCGAAATCCGTCTACGAGCTATTCCAAGTGATTAATTACCAAGGCTTACCGCGGAGACACGGGGATCACAATGAAGGTTGCTCCGTGTCCTCAGTGGCTCAGTGGTGAATACTCGTTTTCTGGCGATCCTGCGCGATTCGCGAGGTCACAGCGAGGAGGTGAGGCACTTATTTTTCTCTCGCGACACCCTCACCGCCTCATTGGTACCCTTCGGATAAAATCGCTATCCCGCAGGAAGGCCGAAGGAGGGCGCGACTTGCTTGCGCGGCTCGCGCACCGCGATCAGCGTCACCACCGCCGAGAGCAGCGCCCAGCCGGCGAGGCCATAAAGCCCCGCTTCGAAGCTCCCGGTGCTGTCCTTGATCCAGCCCACCATATTGGGGCCGATCAGACCGCCGAGATTGCCCAGCGAATTGATGGCGGCGATCGCCGCGGCGGCGGCGGTCCCACTCAAGTAGGTCGAGGGCAGCGGCCAGAACGGACCCTTCATGCCGTAGAAGCCGATGGTCGCTGCCGACATGCCGGCCAGCGCCCAGATGCTGCCGTTGAGCAAGCCCGCGACAGTCAGGCCGATCGCGGACAGCAGACACGCGAAGAACAGATTCCAGCGGCGCTCATTCATCCGGTCGCTGATATATCCCATCACCACCATGCCGATGCTGCCGATGACATAGGGAATGGCGGCGGCAACGCCGATCATCATCGTCGAAAGGCCGAGCTGCTTCAGCATTTGCGGCAGGAACAGCACCAGGCCCAAGGCCGCGGTGGCGATGCCGAGATAGATCACGGAAAGCGCGAGCGTGCGCCAATTGGCGAGCGACTGCAGCACGGTATAGACGCGCACGGAATCGACCGCGTGACGCTCCGCCTGCAGCTCCGCGGTCAGCCAATTACGTTCCTCCTCGGTGAGCCAGCTCGCCTTCGCCGGGCGGTCCGTCAGATAGAACAGCACGCTGATGCCCAAAAGCACCGCTGGGACCCCTTCGCCGATGAACACCCATTTCCAGCCAGCAAGCCCGAGGAAGCCGTCCAGCTCCAAAAGCGCGGTCGAGATCGGCGAACCCATCGCGATCGACAGCGGCAACGCCGCCATGAACGCCGTCACCACGCGTCCCCGATACCGTCCGGGGAACCAATAGGTGAAGTAAAGGACAATGCCCGGGAAGAACCCGGCCTCGGCGACGCCGAGCAGAAGGCGCACGATCGCGAAGCTGGTGACGCCGGTGACGAAGGCGGTGGCGACCGAGAAAATGCCCCAGGTGATCATGATGCGCGCGATCCATATCCGCGCGCCGATCTTTTCGAGCACGATGTTGCTCGGTATCTCGAAGATGCAGTAACCCCAGAAGAAGAAGCTCGCGCCCAGCGCATAGACCGAGGCGGTGAAGCCCAGATCGGTGTTCATGGTCAGCGCGGCAAAGCCAACGTTGATGCGGTCGAGATAGCAGATGAAATAGAGGACAAAGGTGAACGGCAGCAGGCGCCAATAGAGCTTGCGAATGGTCGCGCGCTCGATCGGGTGCGTCGGCATGGGCGTGGCCCTCCCTGAAAGGCCGTTTTGCACGCGATATCAAGGTGCAGACGTCGCCGGCGGCACCGTTCGGTTCGGCGGCCGCGGATTAATTTAATTTAATGTACCACAAACAACGCTGTGGTCGAAAGCACGCGGCTGGGATTCGCGAGTTGTGTGAGTTGTCGCACCTTGGCGCCTCGCGCGATCGGTTTGTTGCGCCGAGCGGGGCCCATTCGCTGCAACGCTTATTGCCTTAAGAATGGCCTCATCCCTGCCCGGGAACGGTCCCAAGGCCGCTCCTTCTGTAAAGAAATCGTGCCGTGCGTGCTTGAGAACTTGACGCCGGGGTCTTACGTCATCGATCCCATGGGTTGTTTGCACTGCAACATCAGTCGCGTTGGCTCTCGCATGTTTGTGGCAAGCAACAATTTTGCGAGCCCCTTTTTTGACATCGAGATTGCGTCCCGAGAGGCACGGATGCTGCGTCGTCACGCCCAGCGAAGCCTCGCAACTCGCGAACCCGGAGATTGCGTTGAAAGCTGATTTGCTGGTGTCCGCGGCTGCAATTTTCGGTGTCATTTCAGCGGCGCCCGGCCACTCGAATGCGACGCCGATAGGCGATACGATCACGGTCTCCTCCTCGAAAGGCGTTATCCCCGGTTCGCCGAACGAATCGGATTTCGCCGGCCTTCTTCAACCGGGCGATTCCTTGTCGGGTCCGACAACTCCTCTGGGTGCGAGCGTTCGCGTCGACCTGGATCAAACCGGACACTGGGGCCCGGCCTCTGCGCCATCTTCCATGGATCCACCGGCGACGCTTCCGGAGCCGTCGACGCTTCTGCTGATGGGCGGCGGCCTCGTCATCCTCGGGCTGTTGCACAGCCTCTGGATCAATCGCCAGTGAGCGAGCATTCCGCGCTCAATCGAGCGAAGTGGCCGCGATCATACTGAGATGGGCGAGCGGGAAACCGGTCTCCTCGGCCCAGGCATTGAAGACCTCCTGCACTTGCGCGCGGGCCTTCTTGCCCTTGGGCTCGCCCGCGAAGGCGCCCCAATGATTGAGCGCCAGCACCACCGCGTCGGTCAGGATGAAGGTGTCCTTTCCAGCCATGCGCAGGAAGTAGGCACTTGAATTGCCGCCCATCTGCTGAAAGCGCTTGGCCATCTCCTCCCAGAGCTCGACCACGCGCTCACCGGGCCAGCCCGCAAGATAAACGCCGAAATCGCCGCGCTCGGCCACGAGATCACAGATCGCCGCGGCGTTTGCGTGCACGGCCTTGAGCTTGCCGAGATGGCGGATGAGCCGGCGATCGCTCAACATATTTTCGACGGACTCGTCGCTCATGGCGCGGACCTTGCGCGGATCGAAGCCCTTGAACGCGATTTCGAAGGCCGGCCACTTGGCGTCGACCATCTCGTGCCTCAGGCCGGCGCGAAAGATGCGCAGCGACATCAGCGAGAAATAGCGATCATTCCCGACGCGCTTCAGTGCCGCCGGCGATTTGACCTTGGGGAGCCGCGCCGCCAGTCCCTCTTTCCCGAGGCGCTTCTCGGCGGCTTTGTGGATTTTGGCAAAAGGCGTCATGCCCGATTCTCCTCGCGATGCCTGCAACATCAATACACCGATGGACACGAATGAACACAGATGAGCACAGAATTTTTATCCTGATCTGCGTAAATCTGTGTGCATCGGTGTTCATCAGTGTATTCCCAGGAGACGCCGACATTCGTCTTGAGCATCTAGGGTGACGGGGCGATCCCGCGCCGCTACACTTGCACCAACTTCCCGCAGCCCGAGGCAACCCGATGCTCGTCGAACAGATTTGGACCGCCAACGCCTATCGCAATTTCAATTACCTGATCGCTTGCGCTGATACCGGCGAGGCGCTGGCGGTCGATCCGCTGGACCACGAGAAATGCCTCGCCACTGCCAAGGCCAAGGGTTGGACGATCACGCAAATCCTCAACACCCATGAGCACCGCGACCACACCGGCGGAAACGCCGCGATGGTGGCGGCGACCCATGCCAAGGTGCTTGCGCACCAGAATGCACGTGACAAGATTCCCGGCTTGGATCGCGGCCTCAAAGCAGGCGACGTCATTAAGGTCAGCAAGACCGCGGAGCTCGAGTGCCTGGACACGCCCGGCCACACCATGGCGCATATCTGCCTCCGCGCGCATAGCGACCGTCCGGCGCTTTTCTGTGGCGACACGCTGTTCAACGCCGGCGCCGGCAATTGCCACAATGGCGGCCACCCGAACGAGTTGTACGGCACCTTCGCCTCGCAGCTGTCGAAGCTGCCGGCGAGCACGCTGATCTATCCCGGCCACGACTACATCGTGAATAACCTGCGCTTCA
>Ga0187765_10000638_pt1 | contig 12954 bp, 13 predicted proteins | sample 0216_QUI02_MP05__3_FD_133018 | JGI IMG/M metagenome (GOLD analysis project Ga0187765, IMG submission 133018) | Tropical peat soil microbial communities from peatlands in Department of Meta, Colombia - 0216_QUI02_MP05_10_MG | ecosystem: Environmental > Terrestrial > Soil > Wetlands > Peat ...
ATGGCCTGCCGCGCGTGCAGCTGGGTCGGGGTGGCGAGGATGACGGCGTCGACGTCGTCGCGGGCGATGACCTCGTCCAGGCCGGTCGAGGCGAGGCCGATGCCGTATTTCCGCGCGACCTCCTCGGCCTGCTCCAGTCTGCGGCTGACGATGGCCGTGACGGTGACGCCGTCGATGTCGGCCAGGCCGTCGAGGTGCTTGATGCCGAACGCGCCGGCCCCGGCGAGTGCGATCCGCATGCGTCTAGTCCTGTTCCCGGCGGGGGTGACCGGCCTGGTCGGAGGGGCGCAGCACGATGTGCCCGACCGCGGTATTGGATCCCGGAACGTGGTAGAAGCGGTACAGCTCCTCGACGCCGGGTCCCATGGCGCCGCGCATGATCAGCTGCATGACCAGCTCGATGCCCTCGGAACCCGCCTCGCGCACGTACTCGATGTGCGGCATCAGCGCCAGGTCGCCCGGGTCGGCGACCAGCCGGTCGAAGAACGCGTGGTCGAACGCGGAGTTGATGAAGCCCGCGCGGGGTCCCTGCAGCTGGTGGCTCATGCCGCCGGTGCCCCAGACCTGGACCTTGAGGTCCTCGCCGTAGCTCTGCACCGCCCGGCGGATCGCCTGGCCCAGCATGTAGCAGCGGTGGCCGGTCGGGGGCGGGTACTGCACCACGTTCACGGCCAGCGGGATGACCCGCACCGGCCACTCGTCCGGCTGGCCGTAGACCAGGGACAGCGGGACCGTGAGGCCGTGATCGACGTCCAGCTTGTACATCAGGGTGAGGTCGAACTCGTCCAGGATCAGCGCCCGGGCCAGGTGGGCGGCCAGGTCGGCGTCGCCGCGGACGACCGGCACCGGGCGGGGCCCGTACCCCTCGTCGGCGGGCTTGAACTCGTCGGCGCAGCCGAGCGCGAAGGTGGGGACCACCTCCGGCGTGAACGCGGACGCGTGGTCGTTGTAGACCAGGATGACCACGTCCGGGACCTCGCTGGCGGCCCAGGCCTTGGTCCACTCATACCCGGCGAACAGCGGCTGCCAGTAGGGCTCCTCGGTCTTGCCGAGGTCGATCGCGGCGCCGATGGCCGGGATGTGGCTGGTGGTCAGCCCGGCGGTGATACGCGCCATCGCTAGTCGCCTTCCTTCACCGAGCGCCAGCCTTCGGGTGAGCGCCCTCCGTGCAGCATCATCTGCTGGTAGTCGTCGATGTTCATGCCGGTCATGGTGCTCACGGCCTGCAGGTAGCTGAGCCCGTCGGTGGCGAAGATCTTGGCCAGGAAGTAGATGTTGCCGCCGAGGTCGAGCATGGCGTTGTAGTCGCGGTCGAGCACGGCCTGCTTCTGGGCCTCGGACATCGGCCACTCGTCCAGGTAGGCCCGCTCGTCGGCCTTGAACCGCTCCCGGTTCTCGGGCTTCATCAGGCTCATGCAGAACTGGTTGAGCTGGTAGCCCTGCTTCGCCCGCTGCGCCGTGAACACCCGGGTGCCGGGTATGTCATCGAACTCCGAGGTGTACTCCGTCATGTGGTCTCCCAGTAGAGGCGCAGCGGGTTGTCGACCAGCAGGCGGCGCTGCAGGTCTTCGGTGGGGGCGATGCGGGGGACGACGTCGACGAGGTGGCCGTCGTCGGGCATGTGGCTCTTCATGTTCGGGTGCGGCCAGTCGGTCCCCCAGATGACCCGGCCCGGGAACGTCTTGACGATGTGGCGGGCGAACGGGATCACGTCGGCGTAGTCCGGCGGGCCGGAGATCGACAGCCGCTCCGCGCCGCTCACCTTGGACCAGACATTCTCGTTCTCGCTCATGAAGCGCGTGAACCGCGTGAAATCGGGGCCGTCGACGGGCTGCGACACGTCGGGCCGGCCCATGTGATCGACGACCACGGCCGTGGGCAGGCTGGTGAACAGCGACCAGCGCTCGGCCAGATCCGGGGCCTCGAAGTACACCACGATGTGCCAGCCGAGCTCGGCCACCGCCTCGGCCAGGCGCAGGTAGTAGTCGTCCGGCTTGGGGTCGGCGAGGCGCTTCACGAAGTTGAAGCGGATGCCGCGGACACCGGCCGCGTGCAGGTCCGCGAGCTCCGGGCGGGACACGCCGGCCCGGACGGTGGCCACGCCCCGGGCCCGGTCCCCCGCCGTGAGCAGCGCGTCCACCAGGGCGCTGTTGTCGGCGCCGTGGCAGGTCGCCTGGACGATGACGTTACGGTCGAAGCCGAGGAAGTCGCGCAGCGCGAACAGCTGCTCCTTGCCCGCGTCGGCCGGGGTGTACTTCCGCTCCGGCGCGTACGGGAACTTATCGCCGGGTCCGAACACGTGGCAGTGCGCGTCCACCGCACCCGGCGGCGGCGTATATCTCGGCTTGCTGGGGCTCGGGTCGAACGCGAGCCAGTCGGCGTCGGGCGTGAATACGGCGGGCATCACAGTCCTCGTGCGCGCAGGGCCTGGTCGAGACGGGGGTATACCCGCCTCGCGTTGCCCGAGTACACCTTCGCGCGGTCAGCCTCGGGCAGGCCGAGTTTGTCGACATATCGTTTTGTATCGTCAAAATAGTGGCCTGTCTCGGGGTCGATCCCCCGGACGGCGCCCACCATCTCGGACCCGAACAGGATGTTGTCGGTTTCGATCACCTCGAAGAGCAGGTCGATGCCGGGCTGATGGTAGACGCACGTGTCAAAGAACACGTTGCGCATCACGTGCTCGTTCAGCGGCGGCTTGCCCAGCATGTCGGCCAGGCCGCGGTAACGGCCCCAGTGGTAGGGGACGGCGCCGCCGCCGTGCGGGATCACCAGCCGCAGGTCAGGGAAGTCGGCGAACAGGTCCCCTTGGATGAACTGCATGAACGCGGTGGTGTCGGCGTTGATGTAGTGCGCGCCCGTGGCGTGGAAGTTGGGGTTGCAGCTGCTCGAGACGTGCACCATGGCGGGCACGTCGAGCTCGGTCATCTTCTCGAAGATCGGGTACCAGTACCGGTCGGTGAGCGGCGGCGAGGTCCACCTCCCCCCGCTCGGGTCCGGGTTGAGGTTGCAGCCGACGAACCCGAGCTCGGTGACGCAGCGCTCGAGCTCGGCGACGGACGAATCCAGCGGGGCGCCGGGTGACTGCGGCAGCTGGCCGACGCCGATGAACGTCTCCGGGAACAGCCCCACGACGCGCGCGATGAGGTCGTTGCACGCCCGCGCCCACTCACCGCTGACCCGCTCGTCGCCCTCGTGGTGGGCCATGGCCGACGCCCGCGGCGAGAAGATGGTCATGTCCGCGCCGCGCTCGCGGAGCAGCCGGAGCTGATTCTGCTCGATCGACTGGCGGATCTGATCGTCGTTGATGGCCGGGTAGGGCGGCGACGGGCGGCCCTCGCGGAACGCCGCGAGCTGGCCTTGCCGCCAGTCGCTGTGCGGCCCGGGAGCGGTCGTGTAGTGCCCGTGGCAGTCGATGATCACAGCGAGGTCCCCCGGGGCAGCGGGCCGGCCGTCGCGGCGGCCCGGCTGCGGCGGATGTGGTCGATGATCGCGGCCAGATCGGGCTCGGCCAGCGCATCGGCATGGCCGGCCGCCTCGAGCTGGTGTTTCGATGCCGCGAGCGACATCAGCGGCTCGACGCCGGCTTCCGCGACGGTGGCGGCGGCCTCGAGCATCTCCTCCGAGCGCCGCTGGCCGTGCCGGAGCGACCGGGAGATGAAGTACGTTGCCACCGCCTGCCAGTCGGCCTCGGGGAGAATGTTCGGCAGCGAGTCGAGGACCTCCTTCTCCACCCCGTATTCACGCGCCGCGAGCAGCGACTCGGTCAGCAGGGACTCGAGCCCTTTGATGATGACCGAACGGCAGAGCTTGCTCGCGGCGGCCCGGCCGATCTCCTCCGAGTACACGGTGAGGTCGGACAGGCCCCATGCGCCGGCGGACGCCGCGAACCCGGTGGCGTGCGGGCCGCCGAGCAGGAACGGCGAGGCCAGGCGCCGGACGGCGATGGGCGACATCAGCGCCGCCTCCACGTAGCGCCCGCCCGCCTGCTCGACCGCGTGCGCGGCCTGTTTCTTGTGGCCGGGTGAGCTGGAGTTCAGGTCGAAGTACCAGGCCCCCGGGCTCAGGCCCGGTGCCACGTCGGCCGCGGCCTGCTGGCAGTTCGCCGCGGTCACGGCGCTCACGACCAGGCCCGCGCCGGCCACGGCCCCGGCAGCCGCTCCGGCCGCGGTGACCGGCAGTGCCGCCGCGGCGCGCGACGCCGGGCTGCCCGGATCGGCGAACGCGATGTCCCAGGCGACGAGGTCGGCGTGGCCCCCGGCCGCGAGGTCCTCCGCGAATACCGTCCCCACCTCGCCGAGGCCGATGAGCGTGACGCGGGTCATGCCGGGCTCCACACGGCGGACGGCACGAAGACCTGGCCGCGCATGAGCAGGCGCGCGGTGCGCAGCAGCGCCGACCTGGTCACCGTGAAGTCGCCGCCGGACGTTTCCACCTCGAGGGTCACGGTGAAGAACCCCGTGGGGTGCTCGACCTCGACATCGGTGGGCCCCTCGGTCTCCTCCTTGAGGACCGCGATCGCGTGCGCGACCGATCCGGGCAGCATGCAGGCGGTGGCGACCGACACCGCGCCCAGCACCCCGATCGCCTCGTGCACGCGGTGCGGGATGAACGTCCGGGTCGAGATGGCGCCGCCACTGGCGGGCGGCGACAGCAGGCTCATCTTCGGCACGGTCTTGGCCGCGACGTCGCCGAGGTTCATCAGCGGCCCGCAGGCCAGCCGGATCGCCTCGACCCGCCGGGTCACCTCGGCGTTGCCCTCGAGCTCGGCCGGTGATTCCTGCCCGGACAGACCGAGGTCGGACGCGGCGATACACACCACCGGCATGCCGTTGTCGATGCAGGTCACCTGCGTTCCCTCGACCACGTCGGTCATGTTCCCGGTTGGGAGCAGCGCGCCGCAGGAGGACCCGGCGACGTCCGCGAACTCGATCGGGATCGGTGCGTGGGTGCCGGGCACGCCGTCGATGCGGGCGGGCCCGTCGTAGCGGACCTGGCCGCCGGGGGTCTGGATCAGCGCCGTCGCGAGGGTCTGTGTGTTGCGCATCCAGATCCGGACGGGCGTCACCGGGTCGCCCGCGGGCACGAGCCCCTGCTCGATCGCGAACGGCCCGACGGCGGCCAGCATATTTCCACAGTTCTGACTGTCGGAGACCTCCGCCCGGTCGGGCCATACCTGGAGGAACAGATACTCGACGTCCGCATTGTCGCGAGGCGACAAACTCACCACGGCCACCTTCGACGTCAGCGGGTGGGCGCCTCCCATGCCGTCGATCTCCCGCCGGTCGGGAGATCCCATGGCGGCCAGCAGGACCGCGTCGCGCGTCGCGCGGTCATCCGGCAGGTCGCCGGCGAGGAACACCAGGCCCTTGGACGTCCCTCCCCGCATCACGGAGCAGGAGATGGCGGTCTGGGTCACGGGGAGTCCGTGTAGTCGACGTAGCGCAGTCCGCGGTCGGCGAGCCGGCCGCGCATATCGTAGATGTCGAGGCCGAGCTCACCGCCGTTCAGCCGGGTTCGTTTGGACGCCTCGCTGGCCTCCCGGTCCCGGGCCGCTTTGAGCACCGTCGCCGCCTCCTCACGCTGCACGACCACCACCCCGTCATCGTCGGCGACGATCACATCACCCGGCCGGACGTACGCACCGGCGCAGACGATCGGGGTCTGGACGTTCCCCGGCGTCTCCTTCACCGTGCCCCTGGCGGAGATCGCCTTCGACCAGACCGGGAAGCCCATCTCGGTCAGCGCCCCGACGTCGCGCACGCCGGCGTCGATGACCACCCCCCTGACCCCGTGCGCCCGCAGGCTGCCGGCCAGCAGGTCGCCCACGTACCCGTCATCGCACGGGCTGGTGGGGGTGACCACGAGCAGGTCGCCGGGCCGCGCCTGCTCGACGGCAATGTGGATCGACCAGTTGTCGCCCGGGGCGACCTCGCAGGTCAGCGCGTTGCCGGCGACGCGCGCCGGCCGGTAGATCGGGCGGATGTCCGCCCGGAGCAGCCCCGTGCGGCCCTGCGCCTCGTGTACCGTCGCCACCCCCGCGTTGGCCAGGCCGTCGACGACCTCGAGGTCTGTCCGAGGGGTGTTCTGCACAACTAGCGGCACCTGGTTGCTCCTCTCCGGGCACGTGGCTTAGGAACCGGGGGTCGTGGCGTGCAGGGCGTGCAGCGCGGCGAGCTCGGCGCCCGTCGGCTCGGCCAGCTCGTGCAGGCCGGCGGAGACGGCCAGGTCCCAGCCGGTCCGCGACCGCACCTCATCGGTGCTCACCCCCGGGTAGAGGCCGGTCAGCGTCAGCTCGCAGGTGACCGGGTCGGGCTCGAGCACGCCGAGGTCGGTGATGACCTTGCGGGGCCCGGCGCCGGTCAGTCCCAGCCGCTCCCGGTACCCGGGCCCGTCGCCATAGCCGACCGAGGTGACGAAATCGACCCGCTCCACCAGGGACCGGCGGGTCTGCCGCAGCACGATGATCACCTCCCGGCAGGACGCCGCGATCTCCGGGGCGCCGCCCGCGCCGGGCAGGCGCACCTTCGGGTCGGTGTACCGCGGGCCGATCACGGTCGTGTTGATGTTGCCAAACCGGTCGACCTGAGCCGCGCCGAGGAAGCCCACGTCGATCCGGCCGGACTGCAGCCAGTAATTGAAGATCTCCGGCACGCTCACCACGGCGTCCGCCGACTGCGCGAGCACGCCATCGCCGATGGACAGCGGCAGCCGGCCGGGCTTGGCGCCGATCGTGCCCGACTCATAGATGAGCACCAGGCCGGGCGCATGGGTGGCCCGGGCCAGGTTGGCCGCCGCGCTGGGCAGCCCGATCCCCACGAAGCAGGTCATGCCGTCCCGCAGCGCCCGGGCGGCACAGCAGGTCATCATGTCGTCTGAGGTGAACGCGCTGTCTTCGGCCGCCATGGTGGTGGGGGCGCTCATGATCCCAGCCCGCCCCGGCCGGCCCTGCCCGCCCCGGCCGCTGCCTCTGCCGTCCCGGCCCTTGCCGTCCCGGCAAGGGCGAGGACGTCGGTCTCGAGCCACCGCCGGAAGCTCTCCCGCTCCCGGCTGATGGCATCCCAGGCGAGGTAGAAACCGTTGTCGCGCTGGGAGTAGCCGAGCGCGTAGGAGGGGTGCGCCCCGCCCGGGATCTCGGCCACGTAATCGACGGTCCAGCCCGGCAGCACGATGCCACCCGGCTGGGGAGTCAGCTCGTCCACGATCTCCTCGACCGTGACCACCGCCCGCCGGGCCCCCAGCACCGCCTCCTTCTGCACCCCGGTGATCCCCCACAGCTGGACGTTTCCCGCCCGGTCGGCCCGCTGCGCGTGGATGACGGCCACGTCGGGGGTGAGCGCGGCCACCGCGGTCAGCGTCTCGCCGGTGAACGGGCAGGTGACCGGGCGGACGGAGGGCTGGCCGTCCAGCCCCAGCAGGCCCTCGAGGCCGGTGCCGCGGTATCCCCGCAACACCGCGAAGGGCACCCCGGCCGCGCCGGCCAGATACCGGTTGGCCATGCCCGCGTGGCTGTGCTCTTCCAGCCGCAGCGGCCCCGGCCAGCTGTTCTCGACCGCGTCGCGAAACCTGTGCAGCGATCCCACGCCCGGGTTCCCGCCCCAGGAGAAGATCAGCTTGCTCGCGCATCCGGCCCCGATGAGCTGGTCGTAGATCACGTCCGGGGTCATCCGGATCAGGGTCAGGTCGCGGCGGCCCTGCCTGATGACCTCGTGCCCGGCCGCGAACGGGATGAGGTGCGTGAAGCCCTCCATCGCCACCGCATCACCGTCATGGACGGCTGCGGCCACCGCATCGGCAAGTGACACGATCTCCGCCATTCCCTCCCCCGTTCTGCTACCCACTTTCAGCATAATCATAATGGTCATATAATTTTTTGGACGCAATCAGCACAGTCGTGCGAGATACGGACACTGTAGCTGGGCGATGTCATGATCGGTAAGCGCCCTTCCCGCCCTCAGCCGGTCTCCGCCAGCATCTACCCACCCCACACGCGGGCAAGCACGGCCGCGGCGGCCCGGGGAGCGCCGCGGGGCCGCCCGGACCGTTATCAGAATGGGCGTGCGGGCGGCCGCTCCGGGCCATGATCATGGGGCATGGCCTGGTTCTTCAGCGCCGACGTCGGCGATTATCTCGGTGCCGCGGGCGGGTTTCTCCGGTCGCGGCCCGCCGAGCACACCATCCTGCTCAGCGCGGCCGAGACCATCCGGGCCAAGGGGCCCAGCGCCTTCGGCGGCCCATGCCTGTTCGGCTGGTGGCAGGCTCCCGACGGCGCGGTGGCCGGGGCGTTCCTGCACACGCCGCCCTTCCCGGTGGTACTGACCGGCATGGCCGCCGAGGTCGCCGCCGAGCTGGCCGGGCTCCTCGCCGCCCGGGACCACCAGATGAGCGGCGTGAACGCGGAAGCCACGGCGGGCGGCGCGTTCAGCAGCGCCTGGGAGCAGCTCACCGGGAACCGGGCCCAGGTGCACATGCGCACCCGGCTGTACCGCCTGGGCACGCTGCGGCCGCCGGACCCGGCGGCCCCCGGGCACGCCAGGGTGGCCGGGCCGGCGGACCGGGGCCTGGTCATCGCCTGGTGCGAGGCCTTCCACCGGGAGGCGGAACCGGGCCCGCGGGGCGATCTGGAGCTGATGGTGGATGACCGGCTCAGCTACGGGGGCTTCACGCTGTGGGAGGCCGCCGGACAGCCGGTATCGCTGGCCGGGCTGAGCCGGCCGGTGGCCGGGCAGGCCCGGGTGGGCCCGGTCTACACGCCGCCCGGGCTGCGCGGCCGTGGCTACGGCGGCGCGGTGACGTGGGCGGTGAGCCGCGCGGCGCTCGATGCGGGCATCACCGGCGTGCTGCTCTTCACCGATCTGGCCAACCCCACCAGTAACGCCCTCTACCAGCGGCTGGGTTACCGGCCGATCGCGGACCGCGCGGTCTGGTCGCTGCGCGGCGAATAGGAGCTGGCGTGGGCGGCCAGGGCGGCGTCGGTGAACTCACCGGCCGCCCCGAGATAGGCGGCCGGGTCCAGGGCGGCGTCGATCTGGGCGGTGCTGATCTCCGCCTGGTCAATCCACCGCCGCACGGCGGGGATGCCCAGCAGCGCGTCGCGCAGCGACATCTGGCCGACGGCCGCCTGCGCGCTGGCCCGCGCGACCAGGTCGTGGGCGGCGATGGCACCGACCGCCGGGGCCAGCAGCCCCGATACCCGCTCGGCGAGCGGGAAGCCGCCCGCCGCGTCGAGGTTGGCCCTCATCCGCGCCGCGTCCACGGTCAGCCCGGCGAGCAGTTCCACCCCCCAGGACGCGGCGGAGCCGGTCAGCCGGAGCAGGTCCGCGTATGGCTGCCACTCACTGTGCCAGGCCCCGGCCGCGCGCTGGTACTCCTGCTCGGCCGCGGCGGTCAGGGTGGCGAGCAGCCCCGGCACCTGACGCGTGCAGCCGAGGATGGCGATCGCCGCCACCGGGTTGCGCTTGTGCGGCATCGCCGACGAGCCGCCCCGGCCCGGGCTTCCGGCCTGGTCTGGGGCACCGGCTGGGCCTGCGGCAGCTGCCTGACCTGGCGCACCGGCCTGCTCCCCCGCATCCCGGGCGGCCTCCGGCCCCGCCCGCGCCACCGGCCCCGCCTCGTGCACCTCGGCCACCTCGGACTGGGCCAGCAGGGTCACGTCCCTGGCGATCTTGCCGAGGGTAGCGGCGGCGCCGGCGCAGGACGCAGCCACCTCCACGATCCGCAGCCGGTCGGTGTGCCAGGGCAGGACCGGCAGCGGCAGCCCGAGTTCCTCGGCCAGCAGCCGGGCGACCCGCGGCCCGTCGGCGCCCAGCGAGGACAGGGTGCCCGCGGCCCCGCCGAACTGGACCGCCAGCCGCCCGGACCGCACCCGGTCGAGGCCCGCGCGCGCTTCGTCCATGCCGGTCAGCCAGCCGGCCGCGACCAGGCCGAAGGTTACGGGGACCGCCTGCTGCAGCAGGGTCCGGCCGATCATCACCGTGTCGCGGTGGCCGGCGGCGAGCCCGGCCGTGGCGTCCGCGGCCGCCGCCAGGTCGGCCGCGACCGCCGCGAGCGCGTGCCGGGCGAGCAGCATGGCCGCGGTGTCGATGATGTCCTGGCTCGTCGCGCCCTGGTGCACCGCCGCGGCCGCGTCCGCGGGCACGCGCTGCGCCAGCGCCCTGACCAGGGCGGGTACCGGGTTGCCGGTGACGGCGGCCTGACGGCCAAGGTCGGCCATGTCGACCGTGGCCGCGGCCGCGGCCTCGGTCACCGCCGCGCCGGTGCCCTCCGGGGCCAGCCCGGCCCGTTCCAGCGCGCGGGCCAGCGCGGCCTCGGTATGCAGCATGGCCATCAGCCACGCCTGGTCCCCAGTGTCGACGTCGCCGCGGCCGAACACGCCGCCGAACAGCCCCCGGTCAGCCATGGCGGGAGCGGAGGATGGCTGGGTGGCTGAGGGATGTTGGGCTCATATCACCGCAGCTGGAGGGCTGGCCGGCCGCCCGGCCCATGAGGAGGGCAAGCGGCCCGGCGCCGGGCGGATAAGGACGCCCGGCCGTTCCCGTCCCGTGGCCGGGGCGCCGGGTCCCACGGCGGGCCGCCGACCACCGTCGGCCGGGTGACCGGCATGTACGGGCTGGCATGCCGGGCGGCATAGCTGCCGTTGCCGGGCTGGCCGGCGGCGCCGGCAGTGAACACGGGGAACATGGGGACCTGCGGCGGCCGCCTCACCGGCAGCGCCGTCGCGGCCGGGGGTGGGGAGGGCGGCGCGGCCGGGGCGGGCGGGGGTGGTTCGGGCAGGTTCAGCACCGGCTGCTCGGTTGCCCGGGCGAGCTCCGGCGGGGTGCGGACCACCTCGTAGAGGAACAGCACCAGCAGCACCGTCATGAGACATATAAGGACGAAAAAGAGATTCGTTAGGTTTGCCCCGCTCATGGCCGCCTCCTGAACCGTAGGCCAGTCACGTTAGCCGGTTGCGGACGGGCACGTGAGCGTTACGCGCAGTGCTCACGATTGCAGATTTCTCGCTCGCGGTATCCGGCACACCACGGCGGGCAACCTTCTAGACAATCTCAGCCGGGGGCGTTGTAACGTCGGGTCTATGACCACGCACCCGCCAGTTGGCGGCCCTGGGCTGCCCCAGCAGCGCCGCCTTGTCACCGAGATCCCCGGGCCCGCCTCCCGCGCGCTGCTCGCGCGGCGCGAGAGCGCGGTCGCCCGCGGCGTCAGCAACATCCTGCCCGTGTTCATCACCGCCGCCGGCGGCGGCGTGCTGGTGGACGCCGACGGCAACTCCCTCATCGACTTCGGCGCCGGCATCGCCGTGGTCTCGGTCGGCAACAGCGCGCCCCGGGTCGCCGAGCGGGTCCGCGAGCAGGCGGCCCTGTTCACCCACACCTGCTTCATGGTCACCCCCTACGAGGGGTATGTCGCCGTGTGCGAGGAGCTGGCCGAGCGCACCCCGGGTGACTACGAGAAGCGTTCGGCGCTGTTCAACTCGGGCGCCGAGGCGGTGGAGAACGCGGTCAAGATCGCCCGGCACTACACCCACCGCCAGGCCATCGTCACGTTCGACCACGCCTACCACGGCCGCACCAACCTGACCATGGCCCTGACCGCGAAGAACATGCCCTACAAGGACAAGTTCGGCCCGTTCGCCGGCGAGATCTACCGGATGCCGATGGCCTACCCGCTGCGCTGGCCCGGCGGTCCCGGCCAGTGCGCCAAGGAAGCCCTGGACGTGATCACCACGCTCATCCACACCCAGGTGGGCGAGGACAACGTCGCCGCGGTGATCATCGAGCCGATCCAGGGCGAGGGCGGCTTCATCGTTCCGCCGGACGGCTTCCTGCCCGGGCTGGCGGACTTCTGCCGCCAGCACGGCATTCTGCTGATCGCCGACGAGATCCAGACCGGGTTCTGCCGGACCGGCGACTGGTTCGCCTGCGACCACGAGGGGGTCGTGCCGGACCTGATCACCACGGCCAAGGGCATCGCCGGCGGGATGCCGCTGGCCGGGGTCACCGGGCGGGCTGAGGTGATGGACTCCGTGCACCCGAGCGGCCTCGGCGGGACTTACGGCGGCAACCCGGTCGCGTGTGCGGGCGCGCTCGGGGCGATCGAGACGATGGAGGCCGAGGACCTGGCCGGGCGGGCGCGCCGGATCGGCGAGATCATGCTGCCCCGGCTGCGCAAGCTGGCCGACACCTACCCGATCATCGCGGACGTCCGGGGGCGCGGCGCGATGCTCGCCATCGAGCTCGCCCAGCCGGGCAGCCTGGAACCGGACGCGGCCACCACCGGCAAGGTCGCCAAGGCCTGCCACGCCAACGGGCTGGTCACCCTGACCTGCGGGACGTTCGGCAACGTGCTGCGGTTCCTGCCCCCGCTGGTGATCGGCGAGGACCTGCTCGAGGAGGGCCTGTCGATCCTGGAGGACGCCTTCGCCAGCGTGTGACCTGCCCCGGCACCGGCGGGCCTGGCCGCTCACTGGGAGATGGTGATGTCTCCCGACTCGTCGGTCGCCGAGATCACGTGCGGTGACGTCGGGCTCTGCGGCACGCCGATCGAGGTCTGGCCGGACGAGGTATTCGCGCTGACCCGGTAGGCGGTCGGCCCGGGCGGGAGCACCAGCTTGATGTTGCCGGATGAGTCGCTGATCCGGACCAGGTCCGGGACCTTGGTGAACACCACGGTGATGTCCCCCGACTGGTCCTGCGCGTTCAGCTGACGGCTGGACACGCCGGTGCCGGTGATGTCCCCCGAGTCATTCATGATCAGCACCCGGGCCCCGGCCGGGGAGGTCACGGTGATGTTGCCGGAATGGTCGCTGATCGTGGCGCGGCCGGAGATCCCCGTGGCCTGGATGTCCCCTGAATCGGCGCTCAGGGTGACCGTGCCCGCCAGGCCGCTGGCGGTCAGGTTGCCCGACGCGGTGGAGACCTCCGACCTGGCCGCCGGGGGGACGGCGACCGCATAGTC
>Ga0187765_10000639_pt1 | contig 12954 bp, 10 predicted proteins | sample 0216_QUI02_MP05__3_FD_133018 | JGI IMG/M metagenome (GOLD analysis project Ga0187765, IMG submission 133018) | Tropical peat soil microbial communities from peatlands in Department of Meta, Colombia - 0216_QUI02_MP05_10_MG | ecosystem: Environmental > Terrestrial > Soil > Wetlands > Peat ...
ATGAAGATCGGCGCGGACGACCACGCATAGGTCGTCCCGCCGAGCGAGGTGAGCAGCACCAGGCTGGTCGCCGCGCCGGCCAGGAGCACCGTGCCGAGATAGTCGATGCGGTGCTGGGCCCGGCGCAGCTGCCCGGGCAGGACCGCGGCGACCACGGCCAGCGCGACGACGCCGATCGGCAGGTTCACGTAGAACACCCAGCGCCACGACAGGTTGTCGACGAAGAACCCGCCAATCAGCGGGCCGATGACGCTGGTCACCCCGAATACGCTGCCGAACAGGCCCTGGTAGCGGCCGCGGTCCCGGGGCGGGACGACATCGGCGACGATCGTCTGCGCGCCCGTCAGCAGGCCGCCGCCCCCAATGCCCTGCACCGCCCGGAACGCGATGAGCATCAGCATGGAGTGGGCCAGCCCGCAGAGCGCCGACCCGATGAGGAAGATGACGATCGCGGCCTCGAAGAACACCTTGCGCCCGTACAGGTCGCCCAGCTTGCCCCACAGCGGCGTGGACACGGTGGACGCCAGCAGGTAGGCGGTCACCACCCACGACAGATGCGACAGCCCATGCAGGTCACCGGCGATCGTGGGCAGCGCGGTCGCCACGATCGTCTGGTCGAGCGCGGCCAGCAGCATCCCCAGCAGCAGCGCGCCGATGATGATGAGCGTCCGGCGCTGGCTTATCTCGCTGGGGTCATGGTGGTCCACTGCCCCTCCTCGGGCTCATTTCCCAACATCATCACCCCCGGCGGGCTCGGCTCGCGAGGGAGGCCCGCCCGGGCGTACGTTGTACCGGTGACGCCCGCCGTCGAGTCGATGGTCGCCGTGGCATACGTCAGGGACATCGATACCTCACGCGCCTTCTACGAACTGCTCGGCTTTCGCGAGCAGCGGTCCGGGAAGGCCGATACCTCAGCGTGGCTGGCCCTGTATCAGGGCGCCCAGACCGTGCTGCTGACCTCGACACGGCCACCGCTGGCCGTCCCGCGGCTGCCACTGCTGTTCTACTTCTACTTCGACGACCTCGACGCCGTGGCCGGCCGGCTCGAGGCGGCGGGCGTGGCGGTCTCCCACATGGGCCATCCCCCGCACGCGCTCGGCGGCGAGGTGAAGCTGACCGACCCCGACGGCAACACCGTCCTGCTCGGCCAGCGGGAGCGGTCGCCGTCCCAGCCGCCGGCCGCCGACGATGAGGCCTCCCCGCATTTCTCGCTGCTGAAAGAGGCCGCCGCCCTGGTTGAGGCCCGCGGCGGGACGACCGCCACCTGCCAGGTCAACGACACTCACGCGGCGCCGTGCGAGAAGAAGGCCGAGGTGAAGCTGGCCGACTCGGCCGGGGACACGGCATGGGCGTGTCTCGCCCACGCCGACGAGATCCTGGTGACCGTGCCCGGGGCGTTCATCGCGAGCCAGGACGGCCAGGGGCTGGCGGCGTTTCTGTCGGGGCGCAGCTAGCCCTTCGCGATGGCCCGGCCCTCATCCAGCCTGTGCCCAGGCCGGCCGGGGCGCCGGCCCCCATCGGAGGCCGGTGCCTGTACGATGCGCGCTCGGCTGAGCACTGTGCGTAATGGGCATAACGGGTATTCTCGGACCAGATCACCGTTGACCCGACGGGGGCGTTACCGTCAGCGATGTTCACCCAGGGCATCACGCGCGGTGCGCCGGGTCGGGGAGACGTGGTTGCCGTCCCGCCCGGCATTGGAGGTCACTCATGCGTGAGCGGCCCGTTCTCGCGCATAGGTTCGAGCATGCCGCGGTGTTTTACCGCAGCACCGATGAGTACCTGGACGCGGTCCTCGGATTCGTGGGCGACGGCCTTGAGCGCGCCGACCCGGTGCTGGTGGCGGTGCCCGGCCCCAAGGTTGGCCTGCTGCGCAAATATCTGGACGGGCTGGCCGGCCGGGTCTGTTTCGCCGACATGGCCGAGATGGGCGCCAACCCGGCACGGATCATCCCGCGGGTGGCGGCCTTCGCCGACGCGTACACCGGCCGGGCCGTGCGCTACGTCGGCGAGCCGGTCTGGGAGACCCGGACCGCCGCGGAACTGTGCGAGGCGACCCGGCATGAGGCGCTGATCAACCTGGCGTTCGCCGGCACGGACGCGAGCATCATGTGCCCCTACGACCGCTCCCGGCTGGCCCCGGGCGTCATCGCCCATGCCGAGCAGACCCACCCGGTGCTCGTCCGGGGCGGCCGTCCCCGGCCCAGCCGCACCTACCTGCGGGCCGGGGCGTTCCCGGCCGACTGCGACCGGCCGCTGCCCGGCCCGCCCGGCCGGGCGGCCGCCCTCACCTACCGGGACGATCTGGCCGGGGTCCGGGCGTTCGCCGCCGGGCACGCACGGCGGGCCGGTCTGTCCGCCAGCCGGACCAGCGACCTGGTGATCGCGGTCGGCGAGCTGGCCGCCAACACCTGGCGCCACACCGATGCCGCCGGCACCCTGCACATCTGGACCGCCGGTGGCGAGCTGCTGTGCCAGGTCCATGACAGCGGCCACATCAGCGACCCGCTCGCCGGCCGCCGGCCCCCCGCCACCGAGGCCGCCAGCGGCCACGGCCTGTGGGTCGTGCACCAGCTCTGCGACCTGGTCGAGCTGCGAACCGGGCGCGCCGGCACCACCGTCCGCCTGCACATCCGGCTCGGGAAACCGGCGGGCAGCCCTCCGGCCGGGCCGGCCGCCCCGGCGGGGTGAAGCCCCGGCGCGCGGCGCTGCGCCATATCAGCCCGGTGCGCCATGTCAGCCCGCGAGCCCGGGCCGGTCCACGGGCCCGGTGCGGCTAGGCGCCGTCCCCGCTGCCGTCCGAGACGGCCGCTATGGCCTGCTCCAGGGTGTCGTAGCGCGGCAGCCGGTCGGCCAGGCCGGTGATCCACAGCGTCTTGGTGTACCGGTACCTGGCGCCCGCCAGCGCCAGGATCCCGTTCCTGGCGGTGAGCTTCTTCCAGTGCCCGACGATGACCGCCAGCGAGCTCGTATCCATGAAATCGACGGCGGCCAGGTCAAGGATGATGCGGTCGCTGCGGTGGCGCGCGGAGGTGAGGTACTCGTCGAACTCACGGCTGGTCACCGCGTCAAGCTCGCCGCGGATCGCGACCACGGTGACCTGGCCGTGGCTGTGCGACGACAACTCGAGCCCCTCCACGCACACCCCCGGCTGGTCGGCACTCCCATCAGCAGAACGCGGGCCAATCGTATGCCGAAACGATGTGTGTGGCCTCCTCCGCATGGCCGCGCGGTAACGGGGAACGTGCGCACCGTGGGTGATGGCGAAAGACCGCCCCCGGCACCGGGTTCCGAGGCCGGGCTGGCGGAGCGCGGGCCCATGCTCGCCCGCGGCGCTGGCCTCAGCCATTATGCGCTCCTCTACCACGACGCGGACGAGTATCTGGAGCGTGTGCTGGCCTTCGCCGGGGAGGGACTGGCCCGCCGCGAGCCGGTGTTCGTGGCGCTGCCCAGCGGCCAGGCACGGCGGATGCGGGGGGCGGCGGTGGCGGCCGGCCGGCAGCTGTCCGTCGCCGACATGGACGATCTCGGCCGCAACCCGGCCCGGGTCACGCTGGCGCTGGCCAGCTTCGCCAGCCAGCATCCGGGCCAGCGGGTCCGCATCGTCACCGAATCGCTGTGGCCGGGCCGCACGGCGGCCGAGGCCGCCGAGGTGATGAAGCACGAGGCGCTGGCCCAGCAGGCGGTCGCCGCGGCCGGTGCCGGCATCCTGTGCCCGTATGACGCCTCCCGGCTCGCCGCGGCGCTCATCGACGGCGCGTGCCGCACCCACCCCGGGATTCTCGAACGGGGGCACCAGCGGCCAAGCGGCGGTTACCTGGCCGGCGGCGTGCCCGAGCCGGACCTCCCGCCGCCGCCGGCCTCGGCGGAGTTCCTTGCCTACCGTTCCCGGCTGTATCCGGTGCGGGTGCTCGTGGGCCGCTATGCCGAGCGCGCGGGCCTGCCCGGGGAACGCTGCTCCGACCTGGTCGTGGCGGTCAGTGAGGTCACCGCCAATACGCTGACCCACACGGCCGGCGGCGGCACGGTGCACATCTGGGCCTCGGCGGGCGAGGTCATCTGCCGGGTGCACGACGGCGGGTGGATCACCGACCCGCTGGCCGGGCGGAAGCGGCCGCCGCCGGGCTCGACCGGCAGGGGCTGTGGGTGGTGAACCAGGTCTGCGACCTGGTCGAGACGAGGACCGGCCCGGCCGGCACCACCACCCAGCTGCGCTTCCGGCTGCCGGGCGCCGACGGCAACGGGACACGATGGCCGGCGGATCGCTGCTCGCCGGCGCCCGGCCTCCCGGCGCCGGAAGCCGGGCCGGCCGCCGGCATCCGGGCCGGGTGCCTACTCGATCGGGATCTCCTTGTAGGTGGCGTCCAGGTCGACCCCGCGGCGGCGCTGGACCACCCGCGCCACCAGGTAGATGACCAGCCCGGACAGCAGGATCAGGATGTTCAGCAGGAACATGTCGAACGAACGGCTGCCGAACAGGATCCCGCCGCCGCCTTCCGGCCGCCAGGTGATGCCGGACAGCGGGTCGTGCAGGTAGTCCCAGCCCATGAAGCCGACCGCGATCAGTGACAGGACGCCGACGATCGACATCACCGGCACCCCGGCCAGCCGCCAGTTGACGGAGGAGTTCTCCCAGACCTTGCGCTGCCGGTAGGGCAGGACGATGGCGGCGACGGAGGTGATGCAGAACGACAGGATGAAGCCGAAGATCCCGGTCAGCGTCTTGAACGGGGAATCGGGGCGGGTGTAGAAGAACAGCGCCCCGATCGAGCCGAGCCCCATCACGGCCAGGGCGTTCACCGGGGTGTGCCGGCGCTCGTTGACGTTCGCGAGCCAGGACGGCATGACCCCGTCGATCCCGTAGGCGAGCAGGTTCCTGGACGCGTTGAGGATCTGCCCGGGCAGCCAGGAGTAGGCCCAGAAAATGAACCCGAAGCAGAGCAGGAAGGCCACGACGGCGTTCCCGGTGGCGTAGGACGCCAGCTCGCTGTAGGTCGGCGCGGTGCTGAAATGGAGCGCCGCACCGTTGTTGAAGGAGACCGCGCCGAGGAAAGTGGTGCCCGCGGTGCGCTGGAACATCCAGACGAGCAGCATGGCCGCGCCCGTCGATATGATGGCCGCGGCCGGCATCGACCATATTTGCACCCGGCCCGGCCTGCGCACCTCCCCGCCGATATAGGCGGATGACTGGTTGAACACCAATTCGATGTAGATCCAGGTGATCGGGATGATCGTCCAGTACAGGCTAAACGGGGCGGTCGTGAAGCCGCTCTTTTTAGCGGCGGCCATTACCGCTCCGTAGGGATCCGGGGTGCCGGCGGTGCTGGCCAGTGAGTGGTTGAACCCGGACTGGAAGCTGGCCGGGTTCTTCGGCAGCAGCACCGCGATCGTGAGGATGACGCCGAGCGTCGCCACCACGAACAGGACGTTCTGGATCCGGAAGTAGAAGTTCAGGCCGGTCGCGAAGATGACGACCAGGATGACGATCAGCGCGGTGCCGGTCAGGAACGCCCCGGTCGGCGTGGACAGCCGGTCACCCCAGGTGATCAGCGCAGGCTGGTTGGTCAGCACGCCCAGCGAGCGCAGCAGGGGGGTGAGCCCGTAGTAGGCGAAGAACGCGGACGGCACCCCGCCGTAGAGAATCCACCAGACCGTCTGGTTCCAGTTGGACATCATCCCCCAGGCGGGCCCGAGCGCGCGGCTCACGTAGACGTAGTCCCCCCCGGAGCGGGGCATGGCCACGGACAGCATCGCGAAGACCATCGACGTGGGCAGCACGATGACCAGCGCGAGGACAAACGAGAGCTGGATGTTGGAGCCGGGATAGAAAGCGGGGATGGTCGAGATAGCGAACAGCGTCATGAGCCCAATGCTCACGAACATTATGTTATATACCAGGACGCTCCATTTGCCCGCTGCGCGGACGAGGCCGGTCGCCTGCCTGACATACAGCCCGGCCTCGTCATGTACTGCCATGGCAGCCTCCTGCTCCGCACGTTAGCGTCATGATTCTCTTTGCTCCTGGCCGAATGGCATCTTAACGCTACCGGGACCGGGAGCGGCATAATTTGCCGCCACTGCCCGGTCCGCGATCCCGCACATCGGGGCGAGCCAGATCTCCCCGTGCTGAATGATCTTGTCGTTCAGCCCGCCGGGCGCCCCGGCCCGCGCGGCCACGGCCCGGTGCCGGGCCCGCTCCCGGGTCCACGGGCCGCGCTCATCCGGTGACGAACCGGTGCGAAGACACCTTGGCCCGGTTCAGGGTCAGGACCGAGCCCTGCAGGATCCCCTCCGGGTACTGGGATCCGGGGTTGACCACCAGGGTCCGCCCCAGCTTGGTGGTGGCGCGGGACTCGTGGATGTGGCCGCACAGCGCCACGACCGGCTGCACCTGCTCGATGGACTCCCGGATGGCGTGACTTCCCACCGGGACCTGGAGCGGCTCGCCGCCGGCGGTCTTGATCCGCAGCTCGCCGTCCAGCTTGAAGGCGCGGTCGGTGGAGGTCCCGAACGGCGGGTTGTGCAGGTTGAAGATCGTCGGCTGGCCGGGATCCAGCTGCCCGGCCAGGGCGGCCAGCTTGGCGCGCATCTGATCTTCGGTGATCTCCCGGGGCGAGTCCCACGGCGTCGGCGTCGAATAGCCGAGGCTCAGCACCTGATAGGGCCCGAAACCGACGATGCGCTCCTCGGCCTGCTGCAGCCACCCGGCCTGATCCAGCAGCCGCCGCACCCAGGGCGGGTCATCGTTGCCGGGCATGACCAGGCAGGGCAGGCCGGCCGCGCGCAGCCGGTCCTCGGCCAGCGAGATCCACCGCTCGAGCGTCTCGCTGATCACCTGCTCGAAGGCGCGGTCCAGCTGGTCGGGGTTGTCGCGCATCTCCTGAAGCTGGTCCGGGGTGGTCCGGTAGGGATAGCAGCCGAGCGCGCGGATCCGGTCCTCCAGGCTGGCCAGCCCGTCCTCGCCCTCGGCGCGGACGGACTTGCCGAAGACGTGCGCCTCGAAGCTGCCGCCCGGGCCGCTCACGATCGGGACGAGGGCCTTGCCGGCCACGTCCCCGCCCAGGATCACCGCGTCCGCGCCGTAGAACTTCCCGGCATTGATGAACTTGCGGAAGCACCGTTCCGAGCCGTGCAGGTCTGTCGCGAAGTAGACGGTGAACCCAGACATTGGCCTCTATCTCACATCATGCGGGGGCACCTCGATCATCCGAGGGCAGGGGGTTGCGCGCAATGGGCGAGGCGCGGGCGGGCGACTGCCCCGGACCGGGGGAGCAGGGCCGTCCGGGACGCGGGAAGTCACTCGTCGGCAACGGCCCGGAGGCTCTCTCGCACGGTCATCGCCAGCGGGTGCCCGGGCGGCAGCACCCGCTCGCAGTCCGCGGCCACACCCCGCAGCAGCGCCACCGCGTCGGTGAGGCGGCCCACCGCGTAATACGCCTGCGCCAGGTTCGCCCGCGAGGCCAGGGTGTCCGGATGGTCCGGCCCGTGGGTCCGCTGGCAGCTGGCAATGGTCTGCTCGTAGAGCGGGATCGCGACGGCCAGCCGCCCGGCCGAGTGACAGGCGGAGGCGAGGTTGCCGCGGGCGGTGATCGTCTCCGGGTGATCCGGCCCCTGGAGCCGGCTCCGGTTCTCCAGCCTGCGCTCGTACAGCGGTATGGCGTCCTTGAGACGCCGGCCAGACTGGTAGGCGGTCGCGAGCGTGCTCAGTGACGTGAGGGTGTCCGGGTGGTCGGGGCCCAGCACCCGTTCCCGGTCCTCCAGGGTGCGCTTGGCGTGGCCGATGGCGTCCTTCGGCCGGCCGGCCGCCAGGCAGGTGGCGGCCAGGCTGGCCCTGGTGGCCAGGGTGTCGGGATGGTCACTACCCTGCCGGCGTTCCCGTTCGGCAAGCGTGCGCCGGGCGAGCCGGATGGCGTCCGGGTACTGGCCCGCTTCGGTGTAGGCGGAGGCCAGCGCGTCCTGGATGGCCAGCAGGTCGAGGTCGTCCGGCGCCGGCCCGCGCTCGGAGGAGGTCAGGACCCCCTCCAGGACGATGATCGCGTCCCCGGACCGCCCGGCGGACCGCAGCGCATTGCCCAGATCGGCCCGGGCGGCGACCGTGCTGGGGTGGTCGGGCCCCATCGCGCGGGCGCGCGCTTCCACCATCCGCTCGCGGAGCGCGGCCGCCTCCGTGCTCAGCCCGGCGGCCACCAGCGCGCTGGCCAGCCGGTCGCAGGCCGCCAGGGTGTCCTGGTGACCGGGCCCGAGCGCCCGCTCGCTGGCCGAGGCCAGCGACCGCCAGTGAGTGACGGCCGGGCCGGCCAGCCCTGCGCTGTCGAGGCTCTGCCCGGCCCGGTACAGGACCCGGTAATCCGGGCCCGACCAGAGCGGCTCGGCCGCGGCCTCCTGCAGGCTGGCCGCGCAGGAACACAGCGCATCGGCCACCGCGGCCTGCTCGCCGTCGGCTGGCCACGCCTGCAGCAGCGCCTGCGCCGCCGCCTGCGCCGCCTCGTCCCGCATCGGCCCCGGCGTGGCCGACCGGGCCGCAGCCTGCACGACCGGGTGCAGCCGTACCGTCTGCGCACTGCTCGCGGGATCGAGGGTCAGCAGACCGGTGCGCTCCAGGCTGAGCAGGGCGCTGCGGACCCGCTTCGGGTCGGGCGCGCCCCCGGCCACCCTGCCGATGAACTCGCACGCCGCCGGGGTGCTGAACACCTCGCCAGGAATCCCGTGACAGTCGAGCAGCACCGACAGCGCCAGGCAGGACTGGGCCAGCCGGCCCGACGAAAGCTGGTCGGCCTGCTCGACCGACAGCGTCCATGTGACCGCCTTGGCCGAGGGCTCGGCGCCGACCGCCTGGGCGATCTGCTCCTTCCGGCGTGCGAACAGGTCCTGGTAATCGCGGCAGCTCAGCCCGGAATTCGCGATGGTCGCGCTGGCCTGCGCCAGCGCGAGCGGCTCCCGCCCCAGGTCCTCGAGCAGGTCCACCGCCCCGATCCGCTGGTCCGGGTCGGTGCTCAGCCGGGCCATGAGGTAGGTCAGGGCTTCGTGAGAGCTGAACACCCCGACGGGAAGGACCAGCGGATCCGGTACCCCCTTGAGCACGGCGGGCGTGCGCGCCGTGATCAGGACCTTCCCGGCCGGCCCGCGCGGCCATAGCCCGTCCAGATCCGCCGGGGCGGCCAGATCGTCCAGGACGACCAGCCAGGGCTGCCCGGCCGCGGCCAGCCAGGCGACGAGGCGGGCAGCCGCCGCCTCGGCGTCACACCCGGAAGGCGCCCCCGTCGCCTGGGCGAACGCCTGCGCGTACCCGGCCAGGATCGACGCGCGGCTGGTGGCCGTCACCCAGACCAGCAGGCCGACCTGGCGCCCGTGCCACACCGACTCAGCGTGATACGCGGCCAGCTGTGTCTTGCCCGTGCCGCCCGGCCAGTCGTACAGCTGCCGCCGTGCCTCCGGTCCCGTCAGCGCGACGGCGCGGCCCTGCGCCAGCGCGTCCCCCAGCCGGGGGCCGGTCTCGGGCCTGGCGCTGAAGCAGTCGGCCAGCGGCGGTACCCCGCCGGACCGGACCGGGGACGCCGCCTGATGATCTCCTGAGCCGGCCGGATTCGCAGCTAGAAGCTGGCTTTCCACGGCCGCCTCACCCCTGCTCTTTACGCCCGCGCACCGTGATGCCGGTAGGGCTCTGTATTCCTGCCGGCATCACAATACGGTGATTCATACCAAGCACGATGACAATTGGCGCGCAATGGCCCAGGATAGTTCTTCGGTAGCGACCGGGCATGCGCGAGCGGTAGCGGCCAGTTCGGTAGTGTCGGGTCCCCCGCCCCGTGTCGATCAGGAGTCTCCACATGGGCGTAATCAGTTCCCAGGGCACTGCGCGGCCACGAGGCTCCCGTCGCACTATCTGGTTCACGTTCGCCGCGATGGTGGCCGGGCCGGTCGCATGCCTGGTCGTGCTGTGGGGACTGCTCTTGGCCGGCGTGGTCGGCGGGGCGATGGGCGACCCCGACCGCCCGGGCCGCGACCACCGGGTCATCGTCGATTTCGTGACCGTCGTCGGCCTCGGCCTCATCATCATCGTCGCCGGGGTAACGCTCATGGGGTTGTTCGCGCGCCGTCTCGCGCGGGACATCACCGACCTGGAGGCGACGGCCCGGCGCCTGGCTGATGAGGAAATGCCCGAGTTCGTGGAGCGGCTGCGCCGTGGGGAGCAGGCGACGGTGCCCGCCGAATTCACCGTGCGGCCGCGCACCAGGACGGCGGAGGTCGCCGAGGCGGAGACCGCCATCGCCAGCCTGCAGCATTCGGCGGCGAAGGCCGCGGCCGGTGAGGCCAGCCTGCGCAATGGCATCCGGCAGGTCTTCGTCAGCCTGGCCAGAAGGAACCAGTCTCTGCTGCAACGGCAGCTGCGCCTGATCGACGCGCTCGAGCAGAAGGCCGCCGACCCGGCGACCCTGGCGGACCTGTTTCCGCTTGACCACCTCACCACCCGGATGCGCCGTCACGCCGAGGGCCTGATCATCCTGTCCGGTGCGGCGCCCGGGCGTTCCTGGAGCGAACCGGTGCCGGTCATCGACGTGATCCGGGGCGCGGTGGCAGAGGTTGAGGACTACAAACGGGTCACCGTTCTCACCCTGGCCGAGGACGCGGTGGCCGGCCTGGCCGCGGCCGACGTGATCCACCTGCTGGCCGAGCTGATCGAGAACGCGACCCTGTCCTCGCCCTCCGGTACGCGGGTGGAGGTCAGGGCCGAGCGGGTCGCCAACGGCTTCACCATCGAGATAGACGACCGGGGCCTGGGCATCGAGGCCGACCAGCTGCACACGATCAACCAGCAGCTGGCTGAGCCGCCTGACTTCGACCTGGCCAACGCCGATCAGCTCGGCCTGTTCGTGGTGGGCAAGCTCGCCGCCCGGCATGGGGTACGGGTAGCGCTCCGGCCGTCTCCCTACGGCGGCACGACGGCGGTCGTGCTCATGCCCAACAGCATCGTGGTGCCGATGGGCGAGACCGAGGCGGACACCGATCCGGGCATCCGCCTCCCGGCCGGCCGGACGATCGACAGGGACCTGCGTCGCGCCGACGCGCTGATCCTGACCGGCCGCCAGATGCCCAGGCCGCTGCCCGGGGGTGCAGCGGGCGAAGCGGTGACCACCGGCAAAGTTTCCGGTGCGGGCCCGAGCCCGGCCGCCGCCGTCCTGGGCCCCATCGGCACTCCCGTGGGTTCCGCTGACCTTGCTCCGGGCGCCGCGGCCGACTGGGCAAGCTCCGCTTGGGGCCCGGCCGGCAGCGCCTGGGGCCCGCCCGCCACCCCCGGGCCCGCTGGCACCACCCCGGGAACTGCCGGTACCACTCCGGGGGCCGCCGGTACCACTCCGGGGGCCGCCGGTACCACCCCGGAGCCCGGTGGCGAGGACCCGATCAGCACCGGCCCGGATGTGGCCGACACCGCCGTGGGCCGGGTCGGCTTCAGCCTCGGCTCACCCGGTCCCGGCTTCGGCTCTCCGCCCCCCCGCCGGGGCTCCCCCGCTCCCGGCCCGGGCTCCCCTGCCACCGGCCTCGGCTCTCCATCCCCCGGCGCGGGCCCCGCTGCCCCCAGCCAGGGCTCTCCTGCCCCCAGCCAGGGCTCTCCCGCTCCCGGCCCTGCCTCCGCCGTTCCCGGCCTCGGTTCTTCCGCCCCTAGCCTCGGTTCTTCCGCCCCTAGCCTGGGCTCTTCCGCTCCCAGCAGCGACGTCGGTGATGACCCGGGCCCGGCGTCCGCCACGCAGGCCGCCGGCACCTACCGCGGCCTTCCGCGCCGCGTCCGCCAGGCGAGCCTGAACCCGCATCTGAGAGACAGCCAATCAGCAGCCGTCCGCAGACCAAGGGCCGACGGTGCTCCGCCATCCGGGATCCGGAGCCCGGAGGAGGCACGCAACCTCGTCGCCTCCTTGCAGAGCGGCTGGCAACGCGGCCGCGAGACGGACGCTCCGCACACGGAATCCACCGATGCTGCGCAGGCACCGCAGCAGCGGGACTCCGAGGCCACGTAAGGCGAGGAGGGCATCATGGACGAGCAGAGCGCCGCCGGGCCCGGCCAGCAGCTGAGCTGGCTACTCGACGACCTCGGCGAACGGGTCGAGCACTTCCGGCAGGCCGTGATCCTGTCCCGGGACGGGCTGGCGGTGGCGTCCTCGCGGAACCTGAGCCGCGAGGACGCGGAACATCTGTCCGCGCTGGCCGCTGGCGTGCAGAGCCTGGCCAGGGGCGCGGGAGAGCATTTCGGGGTCGGCGAGGTCAGGCAGACCATCATCGAACTGGAGCAGGCCTTCCTGTTCGTCACCGCGGCCGGTCATGGCAGCTGCCTGGCCGTCCTCTGCTCGTCCAACACCGACGCGGGCCTCATGGCCTACGAGATGGCCATGCTGGTGAAGCGGGCCGGGCCGCATCTGGCGGCACACCCGAGATTCCCAGCCGCGCAGATCCAGGCGGAGTGAGTGGGGCATGCCCGGAGGTGACAGGTGGGTCGACCGGAACGCGGGGCCGGTCGTCCGTCCCTACGCGCTGACCGGGGGCAGGACCGAACCCACGAGCGGGACGGTACTGGACCTGATCGCGGTCATTGCCGCTACCACCTGGGCTCACGGGTCCGACGATCTGAGCCTGTCCCCGGAGCACCGGAAGATCATCGGATTGTGCCGCACGCCGGTGACGGTGGCCGACGTGGCTTCCAGCACTGCGCTGCCGGTGGGGGTGGTCCGCATCCTGCTTGCCGACCTCATCCTGGAGGGCCGGGTCACCGTCATCACCAGCCGGCCCGCGGGCGAGCAGCCCAGCACCGCCCTGCTGAAGGAGGTCCTGCATGGGCTCCGCGCCCTCTGACGGTCACGCCGACGTCCCCCTCGCCGCCTTCAAGGTCCTCGTCGCGGGCGGCTTCGGGGCGGGCAAGACCACGCTGGTCGGCGCGATCAGTGAGGTCCGGCCGTTGCACACCGA
>Ga0187765_10000640_pt1 | contig 12949 bp, 9 predicted proteins | sample 0216_QUI02_MP05__3_FD_133018 | JGI IMG/M metagenome (GOLD analysis project Ga0187765, IMG submission 133018) | Tropical peat soil microbial communities from peatlands in Department of Meta, Colombia - 0216_QUI02_MP05_10_MG | ecosystem: Environmental > Terrestrial > Soil > Wetlands > Peat ...
CCTTTTTGTATTCTCCCTTCCTGCCGCGAACGATCGGAGACAGGATCTGGATGCGCGTATCCCCCGGCAGGTCCATGACCGCGTCGGTAATCTGTTGAACGGTCTGTGCCGAGATCTCCCGGCCGCACTTATAGCAATAGGGTTTCCCGACGCGCGCGAAGAGCAGGCGCAGGTAGTCGTAGATCTCCGTGACCGTGCCGACCGTGGAGCGCGGGTTCCGCGACGTCGTCTTCTGCTCGATCGAGATGGCGGGGGACAGCCCCTCGATCGAGTCGACATCGGGCTTCTCCATTTGCTCGAGGAACTGGCGCGCATAGGCCGACAGGCTCTCGACGTAACGACGCTGGCCCTCGGCGTAGATCGTGTCGAACGCGAGCGTTGACTTGCCCGAGCCAGAAAGCCCGGTGATGACGACCAGCTGGTCGCGCGGGATCTCGAGGTCGATGTTCTTGAGGTTGTGCTCCCGAGCCCCGCGAATGACGATGCGATCACTGGCCATGGCGCCGTCGGTCCATTCTTGCCCGCGCTCTCCCCGAACGCAACCGAGCGGGGCGCCGGCGGCGCGCGGCGCGCGCGCTCAGCTCGCGCGCGGCGTGGCCGGGAGCGTGACGGAGAGGCCTTCGAGACCCGGAGGGAGCGGGCTCCGCGGCGAGGCCGCGCTGCGGGATCGGAGACTCCAGGCGATCAGAAGGTGAACCGGTGCGGCGAGGGCGGCCGGCACCGCCACGGCGAGGCTTCCCCACCCCTCGGGCAGGGTGCCCTCGGTCGCCGCCGCCGCCGCCACCAGGAGGGCGAACACCGCGAGCGCCGCACCCGCGCCCCCGGCGGTCCCCTCGGGGGTGGCGCGCTCGCTCCAGCAGGCCACCGCCGCCGCGGGCCCGAGCGTCGAGGCGGCGAGCCCAAGGGCCACGACGAGTACCGTCCCGGCCCCCAGAGGGACCAGGCACGCCAAGGTCGCCGCCGCGATAACCACGATGAGCGCGAGGCTCCGCCGTCCCCTCCCACCGTCGCGTCCGATGCGCGGGAGCCCTCGGAGGCCTCCCAGGGCCGACGCCGCGCCGCCGACGGCGAGGCCACCGAGGGCGATCCAGGTCAGCGAGGCCGCGGCCGCGGGTGACCCCGGCATGCTGGAGGCGAGCGTGTACACCTCGGCCCCGGCGATGCCGCCCACGTAGACCTCCGGGGTCAGCCAGGCGGCATACAGGCTCCAGCCCACCACGAGCGCGACCCCGACCGTCACCACGAGGGCCGCCAGCCCCGCGCTCCGTCCCGGCGCCAGCCGTCCCGTCACGACGGGCGCGTCCCCGGTCGGCAGGCCGAGCGCGCCGAGGCAGCCCGTCATGCCGAGGGCCACGAGCCACAGCCACCCGGCTGGACGCGAGGGCGGCTCCATCCACTCGGGTCCGGAATCCGGCGCATTGGGCACGCGCCGTCCGGCCTCGAACCGGAGGCGGAGACCGCCGGGGACGAGGAGTCGGTCGCCGGGATGAAGGGAGACCTCTTCGCCCGCCTGTACGTCCCGCGCGAGCCGCCCGCCCTCCCGTGGCTCCACGACGACGGAGCCCGCCGCAGGGAACGTGACACGCTGCTCGTCGGCGAACTGGAGGATCAGCGTGGAGGCCGGCCCGCGCACGGCCGCCCCCTCGGCGGTCCACCGACTGCCCTCGCCAAACGCGATCCGCGCGCGTGAGGCGACTGCGCTCCAGACGAGGGGCCACGCCGTCGTGGTGGCGACCGCGATCACCACGAGCGGCACCGCGAGCCCGCAGAGCGCGAGACCGCTGCCCACCGCGGTCAGCCGGATCCGCGCGAGCTCCGGCAGGAGCAGGATCACGACGACGGCGGCGGCGGCCAGGAGCGTCGCCGCGCGCGGCCAGCCGGCCATCGTGCCGACCTCGCGCACGGCGGCGAGCTGGGCCCACACGAACAGGCCGACGACGATGGTCTCGATCGACCCCAGGAGGATCCGGCAGCCTCGCGCTCCCGGCCAGCGAATCGATGCGAGCGTCGACGTGGACGCCATGAGGCCGCCGGTCCGGCTCCACGGTGTTCCGAGGAGCAACAGCGCCACGACGACGCCGGTGACGACCACCGCCGGCGCCCAGAGTCCGCGGCTCCCGTCGGCGAGCAGGAGCGGCGGAAGTCCGAGCCAGAGCGCGGGGGAGCTCCAGACCGCCGCCAGCGCGAGGGGGGCCAGGCGCGACGTGCCGGCCTCGACGCCGGCGGGCCCCACGCCCCGGAAGCCCCAGATGACCGCGGCCAGCCCGACGAGGCCAGCGGCCAGCGCCACCCACCACGCGAGCGCGATGTCCCCCAGCTCGAGGCTCGCGAGCCGGTTCGGCGCGACGAAGACGCCGGCGAGGGCCGCGAGGGCGCTTACCGCGACGGCGCTTCCGACGAGAGCGCGGCGGCGATTTCGGAGGAAGGAGCGGCGGTCGTCGCGAACGGCGCCGGTGGCGGGCTCCGTCACCGCCGCCCGCTCGCGACCGGCGCCAGCGCGGTCAATCAGCGTTGGCTACGTTGGTGACGGCGAAGCCGAGGCGGCGGGACACGTCCCGGGCAGCGGCGCGCACGCGAGGCGCAATCTCGGTCTCGAGGCGCTCGAGCGAGAGGCGGAAGCCCGGGCCCCGGACACCGATGGCGCCCACGACTCGGCGGGCATAGTCACGGATGGGGGCGGCTAATGCACGCACGCCAGCCTCGAGCTCCTCGTCTTCCAGCGCCCATTCGCGCTCGGCCACCTGCGCGAGCTCCACCGTCAGCCGGGCGGGGTCGAAGAGGGTCCGACCCGTCACGCTCGCCGGCGCCGACCGCTTCCACATCTCCTCGCGCTCCTCGCCGGAGCGGTACGCGAGCTGGGCCTTGCCGAGCGAGGACGCGTGCGCAGGCAAGCGCCGGCCGAGATGCGAGACCACGCGGACCGGCTGGCTCGTGTCGACCATGTCGACGCACACCACGAACGGTCCGTCCAGGACGCCGAGATACGCCGCCTCGCCGGTCGCCTGGGCCAGTTGGTCGAGAGCGGGGCGCGCCTGGCGGACGAGCCCCAAGTGATGCGTGAAGATGTTTGCCACCTCGAAGGTCTTCATCCCGAGGCGGTAGTTGCCGCTCTCGCGATCCTGCTCGACGTAGCCCCGGGTCTCCAGCGTCGCCAGCAGCCTGAAGACGTTGTTCTTGTGGAGCTTCAGGCGGCGCGACAGCTCCGTCACACCGAGCTCGCCCTCCCCCGGCGTGAACGCCTCGAGGATGTCGAGCGCCCGGCTGACGGACTGGATCAGATAGTCGGACTTGGCTTTCTTCATGTACCCAAACAGAAGTCGAGCAACAAGGTTAAAACACGGTCACTCCTCCCGTCAAGAAAACGCAGCGGGGCACCTGACCGGGGGGTGCAGACCTGGCCCGCGGAGGCCGGGACGCAAACGCAGTTAGCGACGGCCGGAGTTGGGCGCGTGCTCAGGTCCGCGCTGGCCGCCCCTCGCCGAGCCCGAGCCGTTCCCGCCCGTACTTCCCGCCCTGTGCCGTCGCGCACCATCCGCGGTGCTCGAGATACCAGCCAACCGTGGCGTGGAGGCCCTCCTCGAACCGATGGGCGGGGCGCCAGCCGAGCTCGCTCATGATCCGCGTCGCGTCGATCGCGTAGCGCCGGTCGTGGCCGGGACGATCGGGCACGAACGCCCGGAGATCCGAGTACCGTCGGGCGCCGCGCGCGGCGAGGGCCGGATTGCGCGCGGCCGGCTGGATCGCCTCGAGCGCCGCGCAGATCCCATCCACGACCTCGAGGTTCGTCCGCTCGTCGTTGGCTCCCACGTTGTAGCGGCCGCCCGGCACTCCCCGCGTGAGGACGAGGAGCAGCGCCGCGCAGTGATCCTCCACGTGGAGCCAGTCGCGGACGTTGCCGCCGTCCCCGTAGAGCGGCAGCGGCCGCCCCTCGGCGGCGTTCAGGGTCATAAGCGGGATCAGCTTTTCCGGGTACTGGTACGGCCCGTAGTTGTTGGAGCAGTTCGTCACGAGGGCCGGCAGCCGATACGTCTCGTGGTACGCCCGAACCAGGTGGTCGGCGCCCGCCTTGGACGCGGCATACGGCGAGTTCGGCGCGTAGGGGCTCGTCTCCGCGCTTCGCTCCCCGGGCCCGAGCGATCCGTACACCTCGTCGGTCGAGACATGCAGGAAGCGGAAGCGCGCGCGGCGGCCGGGCTCCTGGCTCTCGAGATGCTGGCGGGCCGCCTCCAGAAGCTCGAAGGTGCCGACCAGGTTCGTCTCGATGAACGGGCGCGGCCCGTCGATGGAGCGGTCGACGTGGGTCTCCGCCGCCAGGTTCACGAGCGCGTCCGGCCGGTGCTGCTGGAAGAGCGACGCGACCAGCGCGCGGTCGGCGATGTCCCCGTGCACGAACACGAAGCGCGGGTGCGATCGGACGTCGGCGAGGCTCTCCAGGTTGCCCGCGTAGGTAAGACGGTCCAGGACCACCACCCGAGCGTGCGTGCGGCCCAGCAGCACGCGGACGAAGTTCGAGCCGATGAACCCGGCGCCGCCGGCGACGAGAACGGATTCCATCGAGTCCCGCTCCTTCGGGTCCAAGTGTACCCCGCGCAAGCGTCGTAGCCGGCGGAACGCCGGAACCCCGGCGAAACCCGCGTGGTAGAGTGATCCCCGAACGCAACACATTCTCACGCAGGGGAGCCCGCATGGCCGACGTCCAGCGGATCTTGGTGGTGGTGGCCCATCCCGATGACGCCGAGTTCGGCTGCGCGGGCAGCGTCGCGCGCTGGGGCGCGGACGGCGGTGAGGTCTTCTACTGCCTCTTGACGAGCGGGAATCGCGGCTCGGACGACTCGACGATGACACCGGAGCGCCTGGCCACCGTGCGGGAGGCGGAGCAGCGGGCAGCGGCGCGGGTCCTCGGCGTGAGGGACGTCACCTTCTGCCACTACCCGGACGGCGAGCTCGAGGACACGCGCGAGGCCCGGCGCGACGTCGTGCGGGAGATCCGGCGGGTCCGGCCTGATCGCCTGGTCACGACGAATCCGTTCCCGAGCCTCAACCCCTACTCGGGTCATCGCGACCATCGTCACGCCGGGCGGCTCGCGCTGGACGCGGTCTATCCCTATGCTCGAGATCGCATGCACTTCCCCGAGCTCATGGCCGAGGGATTCGAGCCGCACAAGGTCCGCGAGGTCTACCTGATGGGCCATGAGGAGCCGGACGTCGTGGTCGACATCACCGGCACCATGGACCGGAAGCTCGAGGCGCTCCGGTGCCACGCGAGCCAGTTCCGCGACTTCCCGGGCGTCGAGGGCCGGGTCCGCGAGCGTGCCGCCGACATCGGCAAGCCGCACGGCTACACCTACGCCGAGGCGTTCCGGAGCATCAGCCTACCGCGATAGCGCGGCGCGGAGCTCCGCCTGGGTGGACGCCCGCGACGCGACGCAGGCAAGCGGCGCGGACCGGGCGGCCGGAGGATCGCGAGCGGCGCTCGCCGGAAAACCGAGGGTGCTAGAATCGGGTCGCGTCCTACGCAACGGTCCATGACGCACTCCCCCAATCTCTCGCGCTCCGTGGCCGCACCACCTTGGAAGCCCGAGGAGTGTTCGACACTCACCGATCTGGTCGCCCGCCGGGCCGCCGCCGATCCCGAGAGCCTGTACTTCACGCTCTTCGGGACGCCGCTGACCGCCGCGCGGCTCCACGCCACGAGCCTCCGCTACGCCGGGGCTCTCCGGGAGCGGGGCTTCGGGCCGGGCGACAAGGTCGCGATCATCCTGCCGACGTGCGAGGAGTTCTTCTTCGCCTTCTTCGGGGCGCTCGCCATCGGCGCAGTGCCCGTGCCCCTCTACCCTACCCTCGCGCCCGAACTCAAGGCGCGGATCCTCAAGGACGCCGAAGCGCAGGGGATCGTCACGATCGACTGGTTCCGCGCCGACGTCGAGGCGGCTCGAGCCGAAGCGCCGGAGGTCCGGCACATCCTGACCCCCGACGTCCTCGAAGCCGCGACCCCCATCACCAGCGGCGTCCGCGAGGCCGAGGACGGGGTCTGCTTCCTCCAGTACACCTCCGGCAGCACGTCGGTGCCACGGGGCGTCGTGCTGAGCCACCGCAACGTGATGTGGACCGTGCGGATGATGGTCGACGCGGTGGGTGTCACCCCGGACGATCGACTCGTGAGCTGGCTCCCGCTCTACCACGACATGGGACTGATCGGCCTCGCCTTCGGAGCGCTCTATACCGGGGCGCGGCTCGCACTCCTCCCGCCAGACCTCCGGGATCCCCGCCCGTGGCTCGAAGCGATCACCGAGCATCGAGCTCACGTCACCGTGTCCCCGGACTTCGGCTACCGGAACTGCGTCCGGCACGTTCACGACACCGCAGGCCTCAACCTGTCGAGCCTCCGGATCGCGCTGTCCGGCGCCGAGCAGGTGCGGCTGTCCACGATCCGCGCATTCCAGGAGCGTTTCGGCGTCGGCGACATCTTCTCGCCGGCGTACGGGCTGGCCGAAGCGACCCTCGCAGTGGCGGTCTGGCCGCATGGTCGACCGCTCCGCACCGACCCGACGGGGCGCTTCGTCTCGGTAGGCCCGCCGTGCAGGGGTGTGCGGGCGGAGATCGCCGCATTCAACGGCACCGGCCGCGCTCGCTCAGGTGCGGTGGGCGAGATTCTCGTCCAGAGTCCCGGCGTCATGCAGGGCTACTACCGCGATCCCAAGGGCACGGCTCGCGTCCTCCGCGACGGATGGCTCCACACAGGCGACCTCGGATTCCTGGACGCCGAGGGCAACCTCTTCATCACGGGGCGCATCAAGGACGTGATCATCGTGAGCGGGCAGAACGTCGCCCCTTCGGACGTCGAAGAGGCCGCCGACCACGTTGCCGGCATCCGGTACTCCGCCGCCATTGGGATCGAGAGCGAGCGCACGGGCACCCAGCGCCTCCACGTGATCGCCGAGGTGCGCGGGGACGGGCTCACGCCCGAGGAGCTCTCGCGTATCGCCCACGACGTGACGCAGGCCGTGCGCCGGCAGAGCGGGTTCCGGCCGGCGCGCGTCCTGCTCGTCCGGCCCCAGACGATCCCGAAGACGTCCAGCGGCAAGATCCAACGATCCGCGCTCGCCGCCATGGTCGCTGACGGACGCGTGGCAGACCGGATCCTCCATCACACGGGCGCGGCCGGACACGAGCCGGACGCGGCGGGCGAGGGGTGGTGAGCGGACTCCTCGTCATCCTCGTCATCGCCGTTGTGATCGGTGTGGCGGTCGGGCTCTACAACGGGCTGGTGCGGCTCCGCAATCAGGTCGCCGCCGCCTGGGCCCAGATCGACGTGCAGCTCAAGCGGCGCCACGACCTCATTCCGAACCTGGTGTCGGCTGTTCAAGGCTACATGCAGCACGAGCGCGAGCTCTTCGAGCGCATCACGGCGGCGCGGGGCCGCGCGCTGTCGGCCACCGGTGCTGGAGCCGTCGGCGCAGCGGAGGACGCCCTCACCCAGGCGGTCGGCGGACTCATCGCGGTGATGGAGCGGTACCCGGATCTCAAGGCCAACCAGAACGTGCTGGCGCTGCAGGAAGAGCTGGTCACGACCGAGAATCGCGTCGGCTTCGCGCGCCAGCTCTACAACGACCTGGTCGCGCGCTACAACACGCGGCAGCAGAGCTTCCCGGCCAACCTCGTCGCGGGCGCGCTCGGCTTCAGACCGGCCGAGTTCTTCCAGGTGGATGCGGGAGACCGGGAGCTTCCTCGGGTCGACCTCGGCGCGCGGTGACGGGATGGCCGCGGAGGCGTCACCACCCTCCGGCGGCCCGGCGCGGGTGCCCGTCGGGCCGGCAGCGGGCAACGTCTTCGACGAGCAGCGCCGAAACCGGCGCGACACGTGGCTCCTCATGACCGCCTTCGTGGCGCTGCTGGCCTTCGTCGGCTACGGGTTCGATCTGTTCGTCCTCGGCGTCACCGGTGCAGCCCATTCGGGCGGCGTGCCGTCGCCGGTGCCGATCGCCGCGACCTTCGCCGGACTCTTCGGCCTCGGGTCGGCCTGGCTCGGCTACCGGTTCGGGGACCGCGCGGTCCTCGCGTCGAGCTTCGCTCGGGCAGTCGCGGTCGACGACGGCTCCCCCGACGTCAAGCGGCTCCTGAACGTGGTGGAGGAGATGGCGATCGCCGCCGGTGTGCCGAAGCCGCGAGTCTATCTGATCGACGAGCCGGATCCGAACGCGTTCGCCACCGGCCGCGACCCGGAGCACGCCTCCATCGCGGTGACGACCGGCCTCCTCCAAACGATGAACCGGGACGAGCTCCAGGGCGTGATTGCCCACGAGATGTCGCACGTCCGGAACTTCGACATCCGGACGATGACGCTCGTGGCCGCGCTCCTGGGCGCCGTGCTCCTCTTGAGCGACTGGGCGACGCGCGTGCGACTCGGGATCCCCTCCTCCCGGAGCTCGAAGGACCGGGAAGGCGCGGGCGGCGGTCTGCTCATGATCGTGCTGCTCGTCGTCTGGCTCCTCACCGTGGTCCTGACGCCCTTGATCGGCCGGCTCCTCGCCACCGGCGTCTCCCGCCGCCGCGAGTACCTGGCCGACGCCTCGGGGGCCGAGCTCACGCGGAACCCCCTCGGCCTGGCGAGCGCGCTCCGGAAGCTCGACGCGGCCACCGCGCCGACCGCGCGCATCTATCGCGGCACGGCCCATCTCTGTATTGCCGATCCGCTCGGCAAGCCCGTCAACGACCGGCAGGGATGGGTCGCCGACCTGTTCGCGACGCACCCGCCGATCGGGGACCGCATCGCGCGGCTCGAGGCCATGGCCTACCGGCCAGGCGCGTAGCCGGGCGTCAGGGTTTCGATTCGGCGCGCGGGCGATAGGACTTGATGATGAAGCGCTTGCCCGAACGTTCCTCGGGGATGCGGTCGACGATTTCCACGGATACGCTCATCGTCGGGCCCATCATGCGCTGGAGGACCAGCCGGAGGGGCGCCACCATGGCGGTCGTGAAGCCGGGCAGCGGCACGACGCGGAGTATCATCACGCCCGACGCAGTCTGATCCGCCTGATAGTCGGCGAGGAAGCGGGCGACGTCGCTCTGCACCGGCAGCTGGGTGGCGAGCATTGCGGGGGTGATCGCGCGCCCGTCGGCGGTCTCGATTACCTCACCGCTTCGACCTTCGACCGCGGCGAGGGTCGGGAATCCACGACCGCACGGACAGGGGTTGCCCCGAACGGCCCAGTCGCCGAGATCGTAGTTGATGAGCGGCATCACGTCGTTGGCCAGCATCGTGATGACCACGCGACCCCGCTCCCCTGGCCGGACGTCCAGCCCGTCGGTGTCGACCACGCGCACGACCACGCGCTCGCTGTTGACGTGCAGAACCCCGGCGTTGTCCGGGCAGCTCTGGGCCATGTGCGGCACTTCCCAGGTGGAATAGTGATTGACGACTTGGCAGCCGAAGGCGTTTCGGATCGCCGCCTCCTGGACCATGGTCAGTGTCTCGGCCCCGGTCATGACCGCCATCGGGCCACGGGCGAGCGGGCGGCCGTCGGCGAGAAGCAGGGTGGCCAGCCGAGCCGCATAGGAGGGGCCTGCCCGGATGAAGTACGGGCGGCCTCGCGGGAAGCGATCCACGTGGGCCCGAAGCGCGGCCAGGGTCAACGTCACTCCGGCGACCGCAACGACTCGCTCTCCCAGTATCAGCCGGCGCACGGCCTGCGGCAGTGCCGACGATCCCGGCGTGTTCGCTGTCGTGAGACCACCGGGCGGGCCGAAGATGTCGATCCGGGGCGTCCATATCGCCGCCCCGAGCCAGTCCAGGAAGAACAGGTGCGAGCCTAGCCAGCTGTCCATGCCCGCCCGGTCCGCGTAGAAGTCGAAGGGGCGCGCAGTGGACCCGGACGTGCGAGTCAGCCACCGGCGAGAGGCCGGGAGGTCCTCCGCGGTCGTGCGCTCCGGGAAGCCCGCACGCAGGTCGGTCCTGGTGACGACCGGCAGCCGGGCGAGCGCCGACAGCGTGGTAATGTCTTCGGGGGCGATGCGGGCTCGCGCGAAGAGCTCCCGGTAGTAGGGTACGTGCCTCGCGGCATGATCGAGCACGGCGCAAGTGCGTCGAAGCGTGCGACGCTCGAGCTCTTCGCGGGGCCGCCATTGCAGCTCCCGAAGGCGGAGCGCTTCGGTCCAGGGTCGACGCCCCGTCAGTCGCTCGTAGAGCGGCAGAACGACACGGGGAACGAGCCACTGATGCATGGCGTCACCGTCGCGATCGACCGATCCTACACCGCATCCCGCGCCGGCTGGTAGCCAGCCACCACGAGACTCGGCAAACCGTGGCCTCCTTGCTCTCTCTGGCGGACCTGATGATGGGCGCCCGGCTGGTCGTCGAGCTGCCCCGTGTCCTCCGTCACCCGATCCCGGCCGACGTCGCCCGGACGACCCTCCGGCGGCGCCTCGACCGGCGGGAGACCGATTTCCTGGACCTGGTCCTCCGCGGTGTGTACGCGAATCCGGGGAACCCATATCACCAGCTGCTTCAGGTGTCGGGCTGCGAGCCCGGCGACCTCGAGCAGATGGTCGCGCGGGATGGTCTCGAGGCATCCCTCGGGCACCTCCATACGCACGGGGTGTACCTGACCGTCGACGAGCTGAAAGGCCGTCAGGACGTCGTGCGTGGCTCGACTCGAATCCACGTCGACCCGGCCCGACTGTTCAGCCCTTGGCTCGCTCCGCATCTCCTGTCGCAGACCAGCGGGAGCCGCGGCGACCGTAGCATCGTTCCGATCAGTCTTCCCGTCGTCGTCGACCGGGCGGTCGATCTCGCACTGGTCCTGGACGCCCACCGGGCGCGCGATTGGCGGCTAGCGTGCTGGGCGGTGCCCGGTGGGAGCGCGCTTGCGCAGGTGCTGGAGTACGGAGCGGTCGGCATTGCGGCTCGCCGCTGGTTCTCGCTCATCGATCTCCGAGCGGGTGGGCTGCATCCGCGCTATCGCTGGAGCGTCCACGCGCTGCGACTTGCCCAGCTCCTCGCGGCGTCGACGCCGATGCCGACGCCCACCCACGTTGCGCCGGACCACCCACTGCCGATTCTGCACTGGATCAAAGAGGTGCTGGGCCGGGGCGAGATACCCCATGTCATGACCTATCCGAGCGCAGTGGTGCGCCTCTGCAGCGCCGCCGCGGAGGCCGGCGTGGATTTCGGCCGGGTGGTGTTCACGAGCGCCGGTGAGCCGTTGACCGCGGCCCGTCGGGACATCATCGAGCGCACCGGGGCCCGGATCATCCCGCGGTACTCCAGTGTCGAGTCCGGTCCCATCGGCTACGGCTGTCAGGCGCCGGCCACGCCGGACGACATGCACGTGCTGCGCGATTTGGTCGCGCTCATCCAGCCGAGTACGGCGATCGCGGGCCGCGAGAAGACGCAAGACCCCCGCGCACCACTCCGCGCCCACCCCCTGTTCCTGTCGACCCTCCGCCCGTCGGCGCCGCTCATCCTGATCAACGTGTCGCTCGGGGATCAGGCCGTGATGCAGGAGCGCGGGTGCGGGTGCCCCTTGCAGTCGCTGGGCTGGACGACCCACCTCCAGGACATCCGGAGCCACGAGAAGCTCACTGCGGGAGGAATGACCTTCCTCGATACCGACCTGATCCGCGTGCTCGAGGAGGTGCTGCCCGCCCACTTCGGCGGAGCGCCGACCGACTACCAGCTGGTCGAGGAGGAAAGCGAGGGCGGCCGGCCACGACTGCGGCTCCTCGTGCATCCACGCGTGGGCGCGGTCGACGCCGAGGCCGTGGCCGAGATCTTCCTGGCCGCCATCGGCGCCGGCGCGGAGAGCGAGCGCGTCATGGCGCTCTTCTGGCGAGAGGCGAAATTGCTCCGCGTGGAGCGCCAGCCGCCGCTGGCGGCGCCATCCGGCAAGATCCAGCACCTTCACGCGATGACGCCCCGGCCTTGACCTCGGTCCCCGCGAACCAGCCCGCCCAACCGGGCCAGTCTGGGGTAGGCTGAGCGCCATGATCCGGCGAATCGGCGAGGCGCGTCCGTGAAAATCGACGTGGCGCTCGCCATCGAGGGTCTCGGCGATGTCCCGGCGCTGGCCCGGGAGGCCGAGGCCCTGGGCTTCGACGGGCTCTGGACCGCCGAGACCCGTCACGACCCGTTCCTTCCGCTCGCCCTGGCGGCCGAGCACACCCGGCGCGTCAGTCTCGGCACCGCGATCACCGTCGCCTTTCCCCGGAGTCCCACGGTCATGGCGCACACCGCGTGGGACCTCCAGGCCGTGTCGGGTGGACGGCTGATCCTCGGGCTCGGCACGCAGGTCAAGGGTCACATGGAGCGGCGCTTCTCCGTCAAGTGGACGGCGCCGGGGCCGCGCCTTCGCGAATACATCCTCGCCCTCCGCGCGGTGTGGGACGCGTGGCAGACGCGGGGTCCCGTGAACTTCCGCGGCGAGCACTACACGATCACCCTCACCACCCCGTTCTTCGCCCCCGCCCCGCTCGAGCATCCCCGGATCCCGATCTACATCGCCGCGGTGAACGCGTACAACATGCGGCTCGCCGGCGAGCTGTGCGACGGCGTCCACCTCCATCCCTTCCACTCCGTGAGGTATCTGCGGGAGTTCGCCCTCCCCAACATCGAGGCGGGGCTCGCTCGGACCGGGCGCCCCCGCCAGGCCCTGGAGCTCGCGTGCTCGGTGTTCATGATCACCGGCCGCACCGCCGATGAGATCGCGCGGGCGCGGGAGCACGCCCGGACGCAGGTCGCCTTCTATGCCTCGACGCGGACGTACGAGCCGGTGCTCGCCGCGCACGGCTGGCAGGACCTCACGCCGCGCCTCCACCGGAAGTCGGTCGAAGGCGACTGGACGGGAATGGCGGCGCTGGTCACCGACGAGATGCTGAGGGTGTTCGCGGTGGAGGCGCCGCTCGACGGCCTCCGGGCCGCGCTGGCCGAGCGCTACGGCGGGTTGCTCGATCG
>Ga0187765_10000641_pt1 | contig 12942 bp, 16 predicted proteins | sample 0216_QUI02_MP05__3_FD_133018 | JGI IMG/M metagenome (GOLD analysis project Ga0187765, IMG submission 133018) | Tropical peat soil microbial communities from peatlands in Department of Meta, Colombia - 0216_QUI02_MP05_10_MG | ecosystem: Environmental > Terrestrial > Soil > Wetlands > Peat ...
CGCCCAGGCTCAGCACGTTGGCGTTGTTGTGCAGGCGGGCCAGCCGGGCCGTCTCCTCGCTCCAGGCCAGCGCGGCCCGGATACCGGCGATCTTGTTGGCGGCGATCTGCTCGCCGTTGCCCGAACCGCCGATCACGACCGCGATGCTGCCCGGGTCGGCGGCGGCCGCGGCCGCCGCGTGCATGACATAGGGCGGGTAATCGTCGCCCTCGTAGTAGGACGCCGGGCCGTAGTCGGTCACCTCATGGCCGGCCGAGGCCAGCCAGTTGACCAGGACCGACTTCAGCTCGAAGCCAGCATGATCCGATCCCACATAGACGCGCACGCGCGCCAGTTTCGCATGCACCAGCAGCCAGCCGCAGCCCCGCCCGCCGGCCGCGCCGCCCGGCTGGCCGGGGTGGCTATCGCGGCCCGGGCAAAGTCAGTCGGTCAGGACTTTGCGCAAGGTGGTGGCGAAGGCGTCCGGATCGCCGGTCCGGCCGTATTCGCCGCCGAGGAATCCGTCGTGGCCGCCCGGGAAGGTGACAGGGGTCGTCCCGAGCCGTTCGGCCACGGCCACGGCCGCGCGGCCCGGCAGCATCTGGCCCGATTCCGCTCCGACGCCGATGACGACGCGGGTCGGCGCCGATCGGATCGCGTCGAAATCGTGCTGGTAGTAGCTGCACGAAACCATGTTCTGACCGACGAGCGGGTCGCCGCGGGACCCGTCGTCCTCGGCCGGCAGCCGAAGCTGGCGGGATCCGGGGCGGGCTGGTCGGCGAAACCGGCCGGGACCGGGCCTTCGTGGCTGACCAGCGCGATGAACTTCGCCATCGCCGGGCCGAAGCCGCGGTGCTGGTAGGTCTCATGGATGTCCGTGGCCGCGGCCAGTGCGGGCTCACGGTCCGGCAGCTCCTGGGTGGCGGGCGGCTCGTGGGCCACGAGCACCCGGACCTGTTCCGGGTGCTTGGCCACCAGAGCCAGCGCGTTGACCGCGCCGCCGCTGCTGGCGAAGATGTCCACCGGCCCGGCGTCCAGCGCGGAGATCAGCCGGTGCAGGTCGTCCGCGTGCTCGTCGGGCGTGGTTTCCAAGGCACCGTCGGTCCGGTGACTGCGGCCCGCCGCCCGGGGGTCGTAGGTCACGACCGTACGGTCGGTGAAATGCCCGGCCAGGGTGACGAAGCCGTCGGAACCCATCGGCGACGCGATGAGCAGCAGCACCGGCTCGGTGCTGGATTCGTTGCTCCGGACGTCGTAGTGCAGCACGGCACCCGGCACGTCCAGGGTGTAGGTCTTCGGCTCAGTCATGGGTGTCTCCTCAGCGGTCTCGATCTACCCATGCTGACGTCCCGGGCCGGCCGGACTCATCGGCCCGTGGCCCGGATCCCGGGCCCTGGCTAACCCTGCTGACCGGGCCGCTGGTACGCCTGCGTCATGTTGCTCGCCTGGCCCAGCGTCTCGCCGAGCTGGTCCTGGGTGAACAGCTCATGGGTCTCCATGTGCTTGAAGGCCCCGGTGCTGCTGACCGCGATGCTCACCGCCGCCGCTCTGACCGAGTCGGGGACGTCGAAGATCGCAATCCCGTCGTGCGGCCCGAACATCCAGTGGATGGACTCCAGCGAGCCGCCCACCGAATCGAGCACCTGCCGCACGGCCGCCGTCCGGTCGCCAGGGGCGTTGATCATCCGCGCCCATGTCTCGCTCGAGTAACTGAAGAAACTCGCGTACCTCGCCATCGTTCTCCCCTTCCCGGTCATCCCGCTGCGGCTGGGCGGCCGACGCCCCCGCGTCCGACAAGTCTGCCCGGCCCAGACGCCCGGGCGTTACCGCGGGGCAGCGTCCTCGGCCGCGATGCGGGCCCGCAGCGCGGAAACGGACCAGGCCGTCACGACCGCGCCATCGGCGATGCGCTCCCCCCAGATCCACCGCCGGTCGGGCCCGCTGACCGCCGCGGCCCACTGAGCCCCAAACTGCCACCCAGGAAACTCAACCCGCAGCTCGCTCAAGTCATCCACCGTCATGCGTCAAGAATCTCATAGGATCCTATGGGATCACAAGGGATCACCCAAGGTCATCGGTTAGCTTCTGGGTTCCTACGGTGATCATTATGACCGTGGACCCGGATGAGCCCACTCCGCTCTATGTACAGCTTGCCGACATCTTGCGCGGGCAGATTGAGCGTGGGGAACTGACTGGGCGAGTGCCGTCGATCAAGACGCTCGCTCAGCAGCACGGGGTTGCAATGGGCACCGCTGAGCGGGCCCTTGTCCTGCTGCGCGACGAGGGAACGATCAAGGTGGTGATCGGCCGCGGCGCCTTTGTCGCCCGCCGCTGAGTGACTAGCGGACACAGCAGACGTAGCGGGCGCGACGCCAGGTGATGGCCCCGCACTTGCGGACGCAGAATGTCCGCAATGGCGTTTACCGTGGCGTCATGACCAGCAGCGACGACTATCCGTGGGAACCGCCACTCGCCGGGACCGAGGCCGAGCAGCTCACCGGTGCGCTCGACCGCCTGCGCACGACCTTCCGCTGGAAGGCCGACGACCTCGATGCGGCTGGGCTGCAGACCCGCGTCGGCGCCTCCTCACTGACCCTCGGCGGCCTGCTCAAGCACTTGGCGGTCAACGAGGACTACATGTTCACCACCAAGCTGCGGGGGGAGCCGCTCGGCCCGCCGTGGGACCCCACGGCCTGGGACGGCGATGACGACTGGGAACTCACCTCCGCCGTCGGCGACACCCCCGAACAGCTCTACGCAATGTGGGACGCCGCCGTCGAACGGTCCCGCGCCCGGCTCGCCGCGGCCCTGGCCGACGGCGGCCTGGGCCAGCTCGTCCACGCCTCCGGGCCCGATGGCCGTCACGCCAGCCTGCGCCGACTCGTCTGCGACCTGATCGAGGAGTACGGCCGGCACACCGGGCACGCCGACCTGCTCCGTGAGGCGGTAGACGGGCTAACCGGCGAGGACCCTCCGGCCGGCTGGCGCCCAAAAGCGGGCAATCCCACCTGAGCTGCGTGAGCGGCCGCTAAGGCACCGCCGGGACCGCCACCGATCTCCACCCAGCAGCATGCCCGCGACTCGCTCCACGCTTCGCTGATCACAGAGCGCGGCCAACCAGCAGTTGTCGTTCAATCGAACGATTCCCGGGCACCCAGGCCGGATGCAACGGGTGGGCCTCCTGCGGCGATCGATGGGAGACTCGACGGTATGACCGAGCTGGGCGGCCGTCCGGGCGGGGGGGTAATGCCGGGATGGCGATGGGACGTGGCGCTGTCGTTCGCCGGAGAGCAGCGTGAGTACGTCGAACAGGTCGCCGAGGCGCTACAGGCGCTGGGGGTGCGCTGCTTTTACGACGCCGATGAGCAGATCGAGCTGTGGGGCAAGTACCTGGCCGAGGAACTGCCGGTCATCTATGGCGAGCAGGCGGCGGCGGTGGTGGTGTTCATATCCGCCGAGTACGCGGCCCGGGACTGGACCCGGCACGAGCGCCGAGCCGCACTGGTCAGGGCGTTGCGGGAGCGACGCGAGTACGTGCTGCCAGCACGTTTCGATGACACGCCGCTGCCAGGGTTGCTGGCCGATATGGTCGCGATCGATCTGCGCGGCCGGCCCCCGCAGCAGTTCGCCGTCATAATCGCCGACAAGCTCGCGGCCCTCGCTCGAGACCAGGGCCACAAGGAAACGGCCGCGCAACTGCCGCGCGAACCCGACGAACCACGCCGGAAACCCGCTCAAGCAGAGCACCGGGCTGAAGCCGCGCAAGACCGCGCCGGCGCTGATACGGCAGTACCGGCGGTGGAAACAGAATCCCCTATGGTGCCGGGCGGTAGCGACGAATTTCTCGTCTACTCCATGAGTACTCTCAGCCGGGAGCTGGCGTACGTCATGAGCGAGATCCAAAGCACCGGGAAGCGCGCCTTTATCACCAGGCAGGGCCAGTTTGTCGCCGTAATCACGCCCCTCGCGCCCGGGCAGGCCGAAAGCCGGACCGTGGCCGAGAAGGCACGCGAAAACGAAAAGCGGAAGGGGGATTGATGTGCCGGTCACGGTGCGGCTTGTCACGCGTCCCGGAGGCGCAGCAGTAGCCCGCCGGTCAGCAGCGCCCCCACGGCCCAGGCGGCCAGGACGCCCAGGCCGGCCCAGGGGCTGAGGGGCAGGCTGCGCAGGCCGGTCGTGGCCTGGATCTCGAGCCCGGCCGTCATCGGCCCGATCTGCTGGAGATGACGCTGCACATACGGGTCGGAGACCACGCCGGCGACGATCGGGAACAGGTACAGCAGGCCGAGCACGATCCCGATGGCCACCGCGGAGTCCCGCACGGCGGTGGCGGCGCCGAGGCTGAGCAGGGCGATCAGGGCGAGGTAGAGGACCGACCCGGCGGCGGCGCGCAGCACCGGCCCGTCGGCCAGGGACAGTGGCGCGAAGCCGTGGGCCCCGGTGAAGCCGTGGCCGGGCAGGATGAGCCGCCCGGCCAGCAGCGACCCCAGGACGGCCACGGCCCCGGCGGCCAGCGTCAGGCCGGTGACCAGGACGGCCTTCGCGGCCAGGACCGTGGCCCGGCGCGGCATCGCGGCCAGGGTGGTGCGGATCATGCCGCTGCTGTACTCGCCGCCGATGGCCAGCACGGCCACCACGGCCACGACCACCTGGCCCAGGTAGATCCCGGTCAGGCTGACCTTGGCCGGGTCCTGCCCGCAGCCCGCGGCCGGGCACCGGGTGGCCGCGCCCGCGGCCGCGCCGACGGCCACGGTCAGCGCGACGGCGGCGGCCAGCAGCCCGGCCGTGCCCGGCGCGGTGCGCAGCTTGGTCCACTCGGCGTGCAGCGCGTCCCGCAGGCCGGCCGCGGCCGTGGCGGGCGCGGGCCGGGTGAGCGCCCGCGGTGCACCCGGGGCCAGGCTCATGCGTCCCTCCGGCGCACCAGGAACACCGCCAGCCCCAGGGCCGCCGCGGCCCAGGCGCACAGCACCGCGAAGCCGGCCCATGGGGCCAGCGGGTAACAGCCACCCCCCACCGAGCAGACGTTGCTCACCTGCGGGTAGTTGGGGATGGTCTGCTGGATCGAGAAGGCGGCGGCCGGGGCCAGCCGCATCAGCCACTGGTCGGCGCCCGCGGGCAGCAGGTTGGTGACCGAGATGAGGAACGGCAAGACGATCGCCACGATGACCACGGTGACGGCGATGGCGCTCCGGCGGAGCAGGGCCCCGATGGCCAGCGCCAGGACGGCGGCGACGGCCAGCATCGCCGCGGTGCCGGCCACCAGGCGCACCTCGGTCAGCGGGGTCACCGGGTACAGGTAGTTGCCGTTGCCGCGCAGCACATGGCTGCCGAGCGGGACCGCGACCACGGCGGCCACCAGGGCGGCGATGAAGGTGACCGCGCCGATCACGATGGCCTTCGCGGCCAGCACCTGCCCCCGCCGCGGGCTCGCGGCGAAGGTGGTGCGGATCAGGCCGCGCCGGTACTCGGCGGTGATGAACATCGTCCCCACCACGACCACGGCGATCAGCCCGGCGAACGCGCCCACGAGGGTGTGATCAAGGGTCTGGCCGGGGCCCGCGCCGCCGGGCACATCCGGCGCGATGTCGCCGGACCCGGTCACAGTAAACGTGCCGCCGGCCCGGTGGTACCGGCCGCCCTGGACCGGGGTCGCGGCGCTGGGGCCGCCGCCGATGAGGGTGCCGCTCCACGCGCCGGCCGGCTGGCCGCCGCGCAGGCTGACGTGGTCGAGGACGGCGGTGGCCAGGGTGGGCCCGCCGGTCCCGCTGACCCCGAGCAGGCCCTGGGCCGTCGTCACGTTGTAGGCCGGGGAGGTGGCGAACAGCCCGGCCTGCACGGTGGACCCCAGCCCGGGCAAAACGGCGGTGCCGACCAGCGTCCAGTGCCGGCCGTCGGCTGAGTTGTAGCCGGTGACCGTGTCACCGGCGCGGGTCAGCCGCAGCCAGCGCGGGGACGCCGCGGTGACGGCGCCGGGCAGGCCGGCCACGTCTTGGGTGTAGTCGTACTGCATCCGGGCCCCGTGCCGGCCGGTGACCATCATGGCCGCGTACGCCGACCCCTGCCGGGTGCTGGCCTTGATGATGATCCCGGCCTTGGACCACGGCTCGAGCCCGGGATGCAGGCCCGACTGCGGGCCCTGGCCGACCCGGACCCGGCCGCCCGTCGCCGTGGGGAGCAGGCCGGTCAGCGAGGTCACCCGCGCGGTGATGCTGCCATGGCTGGCCAGCGGCCGGTGGACGAAGTAGAAGCTGTCGGTCACCGCCTCGCCGCCGGGCCCGACCGGATACAGGAAGCGGCACGGCCCGCCGTTGCAGGACGTGTGGCTGCCCGCGGCCGACAGCAGCCCGATCAGCACGGTGACCAGCGCCGCCACCGCCATGCCGATCACCCACCCGCGGACGGTGCGGAACTTGGTCCATTCGGCGCGCAGCAGGTCGCCGAACCGGCCGCGCCCGGCCCGGGTGGCCGCGCGGTCCGGGGCCGCGGTCGCGGTGGTCATCGCCCCGCCTCCCCCGCGCCGGCCCGGGCGGCGGTCCCCCCGGCGCCCCCGGTCCCCCCGGCGCCCCCGGCCGGCTCGGCGCGGTACTCGACCGCGTCCTGGGTCAGCCCCATGTAGGCCTCTTCCAGCGTGGCGCGGTGCTCGGATATCTCCGACAGCGGCACCGCGTGCCCGCCGAGCAGCGCCGCGACGCGCCCGGCGGCCAGCCCGGTGATGGTCAGCGCGCCGGGGCCGGTGGCGGTGACGGTGGCCCCCGCGCGCTCCAGCACCGTCATCGCCTGCGCGGCCTCGGTCGTGCGCAGCAGGACCCGGTCCCCGGACGCGGCCGCCAGCAGGTCCGCGACGCTGGTGTCGGCGATGACCCGGCCGCGGCCGACCACCACCAGGTGGCTGGCGGTGTCCTGCAGCTCGCTCATCAGGTGGCTGGACACCAGCACCGCCCGGCCCTGGGCGGCCAGTGACCGCAGGAAACCGCGCATCCACACGATCCCCTCCGGGTCCATGCCGTTGAACGGCTCATCGAACATGAGCACCGGCGGGTCGCCCAGCAGCGCGGCGGCGATCCCCAGCCGCTGCCGCATGCCCAGCGAGAACCCGCCCGCCCGGCGGCGGGCCACCGCCTGCAGGCCGGCCTGGACGATTACCTCGTCGACCCGCCGGGCGTTCAGGCCCTGCGAGTGGGCCAGCCACAGCAGATGGTTGCGCGCGGACCGGCTCGGCTGCAGCGCCCCGGCATCCAGCAGCGAGCCGACCTGACGCAACGGCTGCCGCAGACTCGGGTACGGCCGCCCGCTGACCAGCGCGGCGCCCCCGTCCGGGGCGTCCAGGCCCAGGATGACCCGCATCGTGGTGGACTTGCCCGCGCCGTTGGGGCCGACGAACCCGGTCACCTGGCCCGGCCGCACAGTGAAGGTCATGCCGTCCAGGGCGAGCGTCCGCCCGAACCGCTTGCGCACCGAGCTGACTTCGATGGTTGTGTCCATGCGCCGGTTGTACGGCAGCGGCCCTAACACGGGCCGAACGCCGGCCGTTATGCCGTTGTTAGGCCCGGCCGGGCATCCTGGAGGCCGGGACGGCAGTGCCGCTCGCGGCCAGCATGGCCCGGGCGGTCCGCGGAGCGTCCCACGCGGGAGGCGATGATGAGCGCGCAGGAGGCGACGATGACGGCGCCGGGGGCGCGGGGGCGCGGCCACCGGGGGCGGCCGCGCCGCAGCGTGCGGGCGCGGCTGACCTTCTGGTACAGCGCGCTGTTCCTGCTGTCCGGCGCCGTGCTGCTGGCGATCACCGGCGGCGTGGGGGCGTCCGTCACGTCGCCGGCCCACACGAGCTCCGCGGCGGGCAGCCCGCAGCCGTCGTCCGAGGCTTCGAACATCCATGCGGCCGTGTCGCATTCGCTCGTTGTCGGGTCGGCGGTCGCGCTGGGCGTCATGACCGTCGCTTCGCTCGTGCTCGGCTGGGTCGTCGCGGGCCGGGTGCTGCGCCCGCTGCGGGAGATGACCGCGGCCACGCAGCGGATCTCCGAGGACAACCTGCATGAGCGGCTGGCCATGCCCGGGCCCGCGGACGAGCTGACCGACCTCGCCGACACCATCGACGGGCTACTCGAGCGGCTGGAGGGCGCGTTCGCCGCGCAGCGCCGTTTTGTCGCCAACGCGTCGCACGAGCTGCGCACGCCGCTGACGACGATGCGGGCCTGCGTGGACGTCGCGGTGGCCAAGCCGGAACCGGTGCCCGCGTCAACCGTGGCCCTGGCCGGGCGGCTGCGCACCGAGCTCGACCGGGTCGACCGGCTGCTCGACGGCTTCCTGGTGCTGGCCCGGGCGCAGCACGGCGACCTCCCCGGCCAGGCGACGCTCTCGCTGGAGTACGTGGTGTCCGCGGCCCTGGCCGCGCGGGCCGAGGCCATCGCCGCCCGGCACCTCGTCGTGCACCACACCAGTGACCCCGACGGCACGTGGGTGCGGGGAAGCCAGGCGTTGCTGGCCCGCATGGTCGACAACTTGATCGACAACGCGATCACGCACAACACCGACGGCGGCTGGATCATCGCCACCACCGGCGCCGATGGACGGCTGGCCCGCCTGGTGGTGGAGACCGGCGGAGACATTCTCGACCCCGGGCTGGTGGGGCAGCTGGCGCAGCCGTTCCGCCGGCTCCGCGCCGACCGGACCGGTTCAGACGACGGCGCCGGGCTCGGGCTGTCGATCGTGGCGGCCATCGCCTCGGCCCATCGCGGCGCGCTGGACCTGCGGGCCAGGCCCGGGGGCGGCCTGCGGGTCACCATCACCCTGCCGCTGGCCGCCGCCGCCGAGCGGGTGGGGGTCCCGGCGTGAGGGTACTGGTGGTGGAGGACTCGCGGCCGCTGGCCGACGTCCTGGTCGAGGGGCTGCGCGACCAGGGCATGGCCGTCGACGCCGCCCATGACGGGCTGGAGGCCGCGGCCAAGCTGGAGCTCAACCCCTACAACGTGGTGGTGCTCGACCGCGACCTGCCGGGAATCCACGGCGACGCCCTGTGCCAGATGATCACCGAGCGGGACGACCGGGTCATGGTGCTCATGCTGACCGCGGCCGGCACGCCCGGGGAGCGGGTCAGCGGCCTGGGCCTGGGCGCCGACGACTACCTGGCCAAGCCGTTCCACTTCCCCGAGCTGGTGGCGCGCATCCGTTCGCTGGCGCGCCGCCAGCCGTCCGCCCGGGGCCGGATCCTGCGCGTGGCCGGGATCGAGCTCGACCCGCTGCGGCGCACGGTCAGCCGCGACGGGCGGCAGGTTCAGCTGTCGGTCAAGGAGTTCGCCGTCCTCGAAGCGCTCCTGTCGGCCACGCCGGCCTTCCTCAGCGCCGAGGACCTGCTCGAACAGGTCTGGGACGAGCAGGCCGACCCGTTCACCAACACCGTCACGGTGACCGTCGGCCGCCTGCGGCGCAAGCTCGGCGACCCGCCGGTCATCACCACCACCCCGGGTGTCGGCTACCGCATCGCCGATCAGTCCGGCCAGTGAACGCGCGGACACCGGGACCGCTGGCCCGGCCCGGCCCAGCGCGGGCGGATCGTCGGACTGTGGGGCTAGCTTCGTGCTATGGCTGACTTCTATGGGGCCGATCTGCGTGGCTCCCGGTTCGAGCGCGTCAACCTCAGCGGCGCGCAGCTATCCAACGTCGACCTGACCGACGCGCGGTTCCGCGACGTCGACCTGAGCGGGGCCGTGATGCGGGGGGTCGAGCTCGTCGACGTCGAGATCACCGGCGAGATCGAGAACGTGACGATCAACGGCGTCGACATCGGGCCCCTGGTCAATGCCGAGCTCGACCGGCGCGATCCGGACCGGGCCAAGATGCGCCCGGCCGACCCGGCCGGCTTCCGCGAGGCGTGGGACATCCTCGAACGGCTGTGGGGCCAGACCGTCGAACACGCCCGCCGCCTGCCGCCCGAGTTGCTGCACGAGTCGGTCGACGGCGAGTGGTCATTCATCGAGACGCTGCGCCACCTGGTGTTCGCCACCGACGCCTGGATCAGGCGGGCGATCCTCGGCGATCCGTCGCCGTGGGACCCCCTCGGCCTGCCGTGGGACGGAATGCCCGACACGCCGGGGGTGCCGCGCGACCGCGGAGCACGGCCCGCCCTCGACGCGGTGCTCGAACTGCGCCGGGACCGGATGTCCACCGTGCGACAGGTCATCGAGGGCCTGACGGACGCGTCGCTGGACAGCCAGACCGTGCCCGTCGAGGGGCCCGGCTGGCCGCCACCGCGGAGCTTCTCCGTGCGTGAATGCCTGCTGGTCATCCTCAACGAGGAGTGGGAGCACCGGCTGTACGCGGAGCGAGATCTTGACGCCCTGCAAGCGCGCAGTACGTAGCAAGGTGCCGGGCCGCCGGACTATGGGACCGTTCCCCGGGGCACAACCCATTGCGTTTGCTGTCCCGTGATGTGCGCGATGAGGTCGTAGTCGCCGTCGTAATGCAGCAAGGTGACACGTTCCCGCTCGGCCACGGCGGCGACTAGCAGGTCAGGGAAGCCGACTGCCCTGACCTGCCCACTGTGCCATAGGGCACCCTGGACATCGAGGGCGCGCTTCCAGTCTTCATCGTGAGTGGCGAGCCATTCGTAACCGGTGTCGCGGTCGGCCCGGACCTGGTCGAATTCCGCTGCTGTCCTGGTTGCCCAGCCAAGCCCGAACTCGATCACCCCACAGGTGGCGACCAGGCCCGCCTCGATCAGCGGGCTCAGGACCGCAGCCACGCTCTGGTGGCGCAGGCGGGCCAGCGCGCTGGTGTCCGCCAGGTAGCTGGCTACCGCTGCCATGCGGCGCGCATCACCTCGGCGTCCGCCAGGTCAGGCAAGCCGCCAGAAGTCAGCCGCTGCAAGTCACGCCGCCGGGCGGCCAGCGCGGCAACCGCCCGCAGGGCAGCGTTAATGGTGTCTTTTTTGGTCTCGGTCTGCAGGACCTCCTGGGCCGCAGCCAGGTACTCCTCGTTGACGTCGATGAGGGTCTTGGCCATCTCCACCTCCTCGCACCAGGATATCCCCTGAACTAGTCGTCAGATATACGAGCGGCATAGCGCGGCGACGGTCCGGATGCTTGTGCCAGCGGCTGGCCTCTCGTAGCGTCGCGTGATGACTCACCGGTACTGGCCCCTGTTCGACCTGCGGCTGGCCGCGCCCGACCTGGACCTGCGCGCGATGACCGAGGCCGATCTGGACCCGATCGCCGACCTGCTGCCCGACGACGTGGAACAGGACCCGGCCGCGCAAACCTACGACGTGGGCGATGCCCGCACCGGCCGGGGCATCGTCTCCCACCAGAGCTACTGGAGGGCCTACGGGACCTGGCGCCCCGGCGCCTGGCGGCTCAACTTCGTGGTCCGGGCCGCGGGCGAGATCATCGGCGTCCAGGAGCTTGAGGGCAACGACTTCCCCGCCCTGCGCACCGTCGACACCTCGTCTTTTCTGCTGCCCGCGGCCCGGGGGCGGGGCTATGGCCAGCAGATGCGCGGCGCGGTGCTCGCGCTGGCGTTCGGGCCGCTGGAGGCGCAGGCGGCCATCACCTCGACGTGGCACGACAACCACGCCTCGCTCGGCGTCTCCCGCGCCCTGGGGTACCGGCCCAATGGCGAGTCGCTGCAGGCGCGCGGGGACCGCGCCGACGTCATGCAGCACATGCGGCTGCTGCGGGCGGACTGGCTGGCCAGCGGCCGGGCCGGCCAGGTGCGGATCAGCGGCTTCGAGGACTGCTGGCCCCTGTTCGGCCTGCCCGCTCGCTGAGCACCGGCCGGGCGCGGGCCACCGCCAGCGCGGGTTCTCGGTCGTCCGGTTCGCCCGGCGTTCAGGACGAATCGACCGACCGCGCGTTGGCCCGGTCGCCGGGATCGATGCCCATGGCGATGATGCGCGTGGGCTGGATGCGGACGATGGTGTCCTCGAACCGGTCCCCGAACGCCTTCCCGCCGGACGGGATCACGGCCGCGGTCCCGCGGACCTCGATCATGCGCGGCTGCCACGGCGGGAGCACGTCGTCGATCACGATGCTCGCCCGGCCGGTGCGCTGCACGTCACGAAGCTTCTTGGTCTGGCTCATCCGCAGGCCACCCACGTCGATAGCGTCGTGTTCGGCGTTGTAGCGGAACGAGGTGGGCACCACGTGCGGCTGCCCGTCCGGACCAACGGTCGCGATCCGGCCGAGGCGCTGCTCCCCGAGGTAGTTGAGCTCGTTGTCAGTGAACACGCTCATGCCCCGGCTAACCGGTTTGCCCGCTGCGGCATTCCGCCGACTCTTACCGTGCCCATCCTGGTGCACAACCTTACAAGCCACCGGGCAAGTCACATGCGGGTAGACGAACAGGGACGACGAAGGAAGCGGAAGACCCGCATAGATAGCTGAAAGATCGGCCGTACCAGACGTATTGACCACCTCTTGAGTCACATCCCTTCTGCCCGCTTCGGGAGAAATGCACGTTCATGACGTGAAGCCCACGACCCGCGGCATTCCATCGGCCCCGCCACCAGGGGATTCCAGCCCGGGCCGCTCGCCCGTCAGCCGATCGGTGGATGCGGCTGGCCCGTCCGGCCGATCCGGCGGCTCAGCCGGCCGCCCGCGGGATGTGGCTGACCAGGCGATGCGCGCCGGGCCGCCCCGTTGCCACGCTGAAAACACCCGGCCACGAAGGGCCGGAGCCGGAAGGACGGGCGCATGTCAGCAGTGATCGAGGTGCAGCATCTGCACATGAGCTACGGGGACACCGTGGCGGTCGACGATGTCTCTTTCACCGTGGCCGACGGCGAGATCTTCGGGATCCTCGGCCCCAACGGCGCGGGCAAGACCACGACCGTGGAATCCATCGAAGGGCTGCGGGCACCGGACCGGGGCACGATCCGCGTGCTCGGCCTCGACCCCCGGCGGGACCGGGCCGAGCTGACCCAGCGGCTCGGCGCGCAGCTCCAGGACAGCCAGCTGCCGGACCGGCTGC
>Ga0187765_10000642_pt1 | contig 12939 bp, 12 predicted proteins | sample 0216_QUI02_MP05__3_FD_133018 | JGI IMG/M metagenome (GOLD analysis project Ga0187765, IMG submission 133018) | Tropical peat soil microbial communities from peatlands in Department of Meta, Colombia - 0216_QUI02_MP05_10_MG | ecosystem: Environmental > Terrestrial > Soil > Wetlands > Peat ...
GGACCTCGATCTTCCCGGTCGCCTCCTCCACCTCGACCAGAGCCGCCTGCGCCGCGAAGCCGTAGGTGACCGAGACGTTCCCCCGGAAGTCCTTGTCCAGCATCTGGGTCGGCGGATCGTAGAAGGCCTGCCCGATCAGGATCCGGCCACCCTCCCGGAAGTGTCCGGCGCGGACGACTCGCTCGTACGCCATGCGGCGCTGAGGGCCCGCCTTCACGTACACGTACCCCTCGTCGACGTCGAGCGCCTCCACGGGCTCGTCGAGCTGTGTCGCGGCGAGCGCAAGCAGCTGACGCTTCACGTCTCGGGCGGCCAGGAGCGCCGCGTTCCCCGCGATGAAGGTCGTGCGGCTCGCGTGGACGCCGACGTCCCAGGGCTTGACCGCCGTGTCGCTGTTGACGACGTCGACCCGGCCGAAGGGGATCCCGAGCTCCTCGGCGACGATCATGGCGAGGACGGTCTCCGACCCCTGTCCGATCTCGCTCGCGCCGGTGATCAGCGTCACCTTTCCGAAGTCGTCGAGCTTGACGATCGCTCCGCAGCCATCCGACCGGTACACGCGCGCGCCGCCGCCCACGTGGAACATGCCCGCGTAACCGACCCCGCGTGTCCAGCCAGGCCGGAGCGGCCGCTCGACGGGCCGCTGGACGTCTCGCGCCGCCGCCTCGAGACACTCGGTGAAGGCGCAGCTCGTAATGCGAAGCCCCTGCGGGGTGACGTCGCCCGGGCGGTTCGCGTTCCGGCGCCGGATCTCCAGGCGGTCGAGCCCCAGCCGCTCGGCGAGATCGTCCATCTGCGCCTCGACGGCGAACGTCGATTCCAGGTTGCCGTAGCCCCGCATCGAGCCGGAATAGACGTTGTTCGTGTAGACGATCGCGGTGTCGAAGCGGATGCTCGGGCAGCGGTAGAACCCGGCGAGCGTCGTCATCATGACGTACGGTGTCGTCGAGCCCCATGACACGTACGCGCCGTTGTCGATCAGCACCCGCGCGTCCCGCGCGAGGAGCGTCCCGTCCGCCCGCGCCGCCGTGCGCAGCGTGAAGACGCACGGCTCGCGGGTCGGGCTCGCCAGGAACTCCTCTTCCCGGTCGAAGACGATCTTGACCGGTCGGTGGACGTGCCGAGCCAGGAGCGCCGCAATGATGTCGATCGGGTAGAGATCGAGCCCGCGGCCGAAGTTTCCGCCCACCGGTGGCTGGATCACCCGGATGCGGTCCCCGGAGATGCCGAGCGCTTCCGCGAGATCCCGCTGGTAGAGGAATGGGATCTGCGTCGTCGACCACATCGTGAGCTGACCGCGCGGATCCCACTGGGCAATCGCCGCCATGGTTCCGAGGCAGGCCGTCGTGACGTAGTTCAGCCGGTAGGTGCCCTCGACCACCGCGTCGGCCTCGCGGAAGGCGCGATCGACGTCTCCGGCATTGAACTTGTACGCGAAGTTGACCAGGTTGCCGGGGAACTGCGAGTGGATACGCGGCGCGTCCGGCCGGAGCGCCGCCTCGGGATCGAACACCCCGGGCAGCTCCTCGTACTCCACGTCGATGAGGCGGCACGCCTCGGCCGCGATCTCCTCGGTCTCGGCCGCCACCGCCGCCACCTCGTCCCGGATGCAGCGAACCACGTCAGTCTTGAGCGCGAGGTGATCCTTCGCGTAGCCGAACGGGCGCTGCTCGACGTTCCGGCCGGTGACCACACCCAGGACGCCGGGGAGCGCCTCCGCGCGGCTCGTGTCGATGCGCACGATGCGGGCGTGCGGCACGCGCGTCCGGAGGATCTTGCCCCACACCGCTCCCGGGATCTCGAGGTCCGGGAGGTACTGGACCGCACCGGTCACTTTCTCGACCGCGTCGAGCTTGGCAACCCGCGTGCCGATGACCCGGAAGGGCCGCGCCGGCTCTGACGTCCCGAGCGCGCGCGACGTCGACCGGTGACCTGTGTCGCTCACCCCTTCGCCTCGCGCGCCGTGCGCATGCGGCGGGCGGCGGCCTCCACGGCGCGGATGATCTTGACGTATCCCGTGCACCGGCAGAGGTTGCCCTCGAGGCCGGCGCGGATCTCGACCTCGGTGGGCTCGGGCGTCGCTTCGAGGAAGCCCGCCGCCGCCATGATCATCCCCGCGGTGCAGAACCCGCACTGGGCCCCGCCTTCCTCGAGGAACCCCTGCTGCACGGGATGGAGTGACGGCGGCCGGGCGTCCGATTGCGCGTGCCAGCGCCTGGCCAGGCCCTCGATGGTCGTCACCTCGGCACCCGCGGCGTCGAGCGCCAGGATGAGACACGCCGTCACGGGCCGACCGTCGAGCAGGACCGTGCAGGCCCCGCAGTCACCCGTGTCGCACGAGAGGTTCGTCCCGGTGAGACGGAGATCGCCGCGGAGGAGCTCGAGGAGCGTCCGGGAGCCCGGCACCTCGCGGCGCACGCCGCGACCGTTGACGGTCAGGGTGAGCGGGTAGCGAGCCATCGTGACTGGGTCAGGCGCCGGCGAACGCCCGCCGGACCAGGGCGCCGACCATGTCGCGACGATACTCCGCCGTCGCCCGCACGTCGCCGATCGGTCGGGCGGCTCCCATCGCGAGCTCCACGGTTCGCTCGATGACGACCGGCGTGAGCCCCTCGGTCACCAGCGCGGTCTCCGCCTCCGGCACGCGGATCGGCGTCGGCGCCACCGCACCGAGTACGAGGCGCGCCTCGACGACGCGGGCTCCCTCGCGGTGGAGCGCGGTGGCCACGCCGGCGATGGCGATGTCCATGGCCCGGCGGACGTCGAGCCGTTCGTAACCAACGGTCCACCCCTCGTGCTTCCGCGGAATCTCCACCCACGCGAGGATCTCCCCGCGCTCGAGCGCGGTCTGTCCAGGGCCTCGGAAGAACCGGTCGAGCGAGAGGCGCCGCGGCCCGGTGGGCCCGGCGATCCCGACCTCCGCGTCGAGCGCGAGGAAGACCGGCGACAGGTCGGCCGCGGGCGAGGCGTTGCAGAGGTTGCCGCCGACGGTGGCGAGATGCCGGATCGCAGGCGATCCCATGTAGCGCGCCGTGAACGGAAGCACGGGGTACTCGGCACGGATCGTCGGATGCTCGATGAGCGCGGTCAGGGTAGTCAGCGCGCCGATGCGGATCGCGCTCGCCGTCCCGTCGATCCGATCGAGCCCCGGGATGTGCCGGACGCTGATCACCGCGGGTGGCCGCTTGCCCCGCTGCGGCTGGCGCAGGTGGACCATCAGGTCGGTGCCCCCGGCGAGGATGGCCGCGCGCGGCTCGGCAGCGAGGAGCCGGCACGCGTCCTCGAGCGTCGCCGGGCGATGGTAGGCGAATGAAGGCCTCACGCGTCCTCCTCGGCGGCCGGTCGGCGCCAGTCTAGCATTGCCACTTCGCCCCGGAGCCCCGCGACGCCACCGCGCCGAGGCGCGGTACGCCCGGCCCACCCTCGCCGATGCGCAACGAGCCGTCCGGCTCGAATCGCACGTGCCCCTGTGCGAAATATCGTCGCCAAGGCCCCAGCGCCCAGTACCCCACGGTTCCCTCAACGCGCGATGCAAACTGGCGCGCGAGCCCGAGCGAGCGCTTGTTCCACCAGGCGACCAGCCACGCCAGGCGCAAGGTGCCGTTGGCGCGCGCCCGTCGGCCGGTGTCCACCATGACCGCGCTCGCAATGCCGCGACCACGGAAGGCGGGCGCCGTGTAGATCCCCACGACGATCTGGTCTCCGGGCCCCGGTCGCAGGATGCGTCCGAGATACGGCAGGTAAACGGGCACCGTGCTGTCCCAGCGGGCATGGGCAAGATCGCGCCCCCACCATCCCAGCGTGCATTGCTGCCCCTCGGCGAGACGCCGAGCGACCTCCTCGCGGGTCATCGTGTGGTCGACCGAGCTGAGCGCCGACAGGTCGGTCGGTTGGAGGGCGGTCACCCGCATCTCCGGCCAGGATGGCCGTTCCAGCGCCCGGTTCGTCAGATCCGCCACCAGGCCGAGATAGCGACGGCAGACCAGCCACTCCGGCGCGATCCTGAGAACCTCGCGCCAGCCCACATCGGCGGAGACGTCCTGGATGCGATGAAGTGTCGAGAAGGCCACGTCAGGCGATGACGCGCTCACGCCGGAGCGCGTCGATTCGCTCGGGCGCATACCCGAGGAGCCGGCGGAGCACGGTCTCCGTGTGCTCGCCGAGCCCCGGCGGCGGCAGCGGTCGGAACGAGGGCTCCCCTACCGCCTTGATCGGCGTCCCGAGGGTGCGGAGCGTGCCGAGCTTCGGATGGTCGAGATCGACGACCATCTGTCGCAGCAGCACCTGCGGATCGGTCACGACCTGATCCACGCTGTTGATCGGCGCGACCGGCACGCCTTCCCGCTGGAGGCGGTCGAGCCAGTCGGCGGTCTCGCGCGCGGGAAAGACGGCTTCCAGGATGGGGACGAGCTCGCCCCGGCGCTCGACACGCTTCGGGTTCGAGTCGAACCGCGGATCGGCCGCGAGGTCCGGTCGCTCAATCGCCCGGCAGAAGCCGGCCCAGAACTTCTCGGCGAAGACCGCGACGACCACGTGGCCGTCCCGCGTCGGGAACGCCTGGTACGGCACGACCGAAGCGTGCCCCGAGCCGACGCGGCCCGGCACGCGCCCGTCCGCCCAGAAGTACTGGGCGATGTAGGTCAGGAGCGAGACCTGGCCGTCGAGGAGCGAGAGATCGAAGTGCGCGCCCTCGCCCGTCCGCTCGCGACGGAATAGCGCGCTGGTCACGGCCAGGGCCCCGAACATCCCGCCGGCGAGGTCTCCCATCGGGAGCCCCATCCGAGCGGGAGGACGTCCGGCCTCACCGGTGAGGCTCATCCCGCCGCCCATCGCCTGGAGCGCGAGGTCGAAGGCCGGCCACTCCCGGTACGGTCCGTCCTGCCCGAAGGCGGAGATCGAGCAGACGACCAGTCGGGGATTGATCCGGCGGAGCGTCTCAGGCGCGCAGCCGAGGCGCGCCATGACGCCCGGGCGGAAGTTCTCCCAGACGACGTCCGCCGTCCGGCAGAGATCGTGGAAGACGGTCTGGCCTTCGGGCCGCTCGAGGTCCAGGGCGACGCTCTTCTTGTTGCGGTTGATGGAAAGGAAGTAGGCGCTCTCTCGATCGGGCCCGAGGAACGGCGGCCCCATGACTCGCATCGGGTCTCCGCCACCCGGCTCCTCGATCTTGATGACCTCGGCGCCGAGGTCGGCCAGGAGCATGGACCCGTACGGGCCGGCGAGCATCCGTGAGAGGTCCAGCACGCGGATGCCGTCGAGGAGCCTCATCGAGCCCTCCTCACCCGCGGCGGGCTAGGACATCGTAGGACGGCTGGCCGGCCTGGAACGAGACGCCGGCGCCGTCGTAGAGGTCAGTGACGACGACCACCTCGAAGCCGTGGCGCCGGAGCGCCACTTCGATCTCTTCCACGTCGTAGAGCCGCATCACGTGGCGCTCGCGGGCGACATGATCGGGCGTCTCCAGCGTGAGATCGACGGAGAGCGTCCGGGCCGCCTCGTCGAATCGGCCCCGACTGTCGGCCACGATGCGCCCACTCTCGATCGCCCGCGAGTTCCGGAAGGTGTAGCGACGCCGGCCCGCGGGCGTGATGAAGTCGAAGAGGAAGAGGCCGCCGGGCCGAAGTCGGCGTCCGAGCTGGCCGAGGAAGGCGTCGAGGCTCCCATCCTGCGCACCCACGTACGCGACGACGTCGTCGATGGCCGTCACCAGGTCGAACGTGGGCGTTGCGCGAAGGCAGTCGAGGCTCCCGCACACCCGGTGCAGGCGGCCCTCGGTGCCGCCGAGCCGCGCCCGCACCAGCATCTGGTGCAGCAGGTCGAGGCACACCGATTGGAAGCCGGCGCGCGTCCAGTACCGGCTGTAGCGGCAGGTCCCCGCTCCCACGTCCAGATGCCGTCCGGTGCGAAGCCCGGCCGCCGAAACCAGGCCCGAAGCGCCGACGAACCACCGACGGATACCCCGGGGCTCGAACAACTGGGCGAAGTAGGGCGCGAGCGTCGCGTAGGGACGCTCGGGAAGCGACGGAGCCGCCGGCGCGGACGCGAGCGTCACGCCCGGTGCCCGGTCACCGTGAGTACGACCTGGGCGCAGACGAAGCGCCGGGTCCGATCGGCCTCGACCAGGCTCGCGACCCATCGGGCCGCAGCCTCGGCGGTGATCGCGCCCGTCGCGGCGGCGCGCTCGGCCTTGTCGCGGAGCTTCAGCACCTCCTCGTCGTACTCGGTCGCGATCGCCGCGTAGGGCGTGATCTCGATCGAGGTCAGACCCGCGTCGAGGAACAGCCCGCGGAGGCGCCGCCCGACCCGGCCGCACTCCATCCGCTCGGTGTGGTGGAGGAGGATGCGCCGGGTGAGATCGACGTCGGGAGCCTGTACGACCAGCGTGTCATAGTCCGTGTCGCTCACGACCACGCGGCCCCCGGGCCGCGTCACGCGTGCCATCTCGGCGAGCGCTTTCTCCTGATCGACCAGATGATGGAATACCCGGTCGGCCCGGCAAGCGTCGAAGGTCTCCCCGTCGAACGGCAGCGCGTAGGCGTCGCCCACCTGGAAGTCCACGGGTCGCGGCAGGCCGAGGGTCTGGGCGCGCGCCTCGCGGATCTTGTCGTCGCTCGCGTCGACCCCGGTCACCGAGACGCCAGGAGCCCGGGCTGCGATCGTCCGCGCATCCTCACCGGTGCCGCAGCCGACGTCCAGGACGTGGTCTCCCTCGGACAGGGCGAGCAGCTCGATGCTCCGTGCCTTGTAGCCGAGCCAGGCGGCTTCCGCGGTCCCCACGGTGTCCGTCAGAAGGCCGTCGGTTCCTTGTGCTCGCCCCACACGTCGCGAAGCGCGCCGGCCATCTCGCCGAGCGTGGCGTACACCCGAACTGCCTCCAGGATCGGCGGCATGAGGTTGTCGCGCCCGCGAGCGATATCCCGGAGGCGCGCGAGCGTCCGCTCCACGGCCGCGTGGTCTCGCTCGCGGCGGAGCCGCTCCAGGCGCCCGATCTGTGCTTTGGCTACCTCCGGATCGAACGCGTAGAGCTCGATGGCATCCCCGGAGTCTCGGGCCGAGTCGGGCACGACGTGGCGGTTCACGCCCACTTTCGGGTACTCGCCAGAGAGCATCATCTGCTCGAACCGGTACGCCTGGCGCGCGACCTCCGCCTGGATCGCGCCCGACCGGACGGCCTCGACGATGCCGCCCATCCGCTCGACGCGCTCCATCTCGGCCACGATCTTCGCTTCCATCTCGTTGGTGAGCGCCTCGACGAAGTAGGAGCCGGCCAGGGGATCGACGGTGTCCGCGACACCCGTCTCCTCGGCGCAGATCTGCATGGTGCGAAGGGCGATGAGCTGAGCCTTCGGCGACGGGATCGTGTAGGCCTCGTCGTAGGTCGGGAGCGCGCTGGTCTGGCACCCGGACAGCGCCGCGGCCAGGCTGTAGTACGCCCCCCGCACGATGTTGTTCTCGGGCTCCTGCACCGTGAAGCCCGAGCCACCGCCGCCGATGAGAGACCGGAACATCATCGACCGCGGGTTCTGGGCCCCGAAGCGCTCCTTCATGAGCCGCGCGTAGAGCCGTCGGCCCGCCCGGAACTTCGCGACCTCCTCGAAGAGCCGGCCCCAGGCCGTGAAGTTGAACGAGAGCCGTGGCGCGAACTCGTCGACCGGCAGGCCTCGCTTCACGAGGAGGTCGGCATAGGCGGCGACGATCAGGAGCCCGTAGGCCATCTCCTGGGCCGGCGTGCAGCCCGCCTCGCGGATGTGATAGCCGCACACCGAGATGGGATTCACCTTCGGCGCGTGCCGCGCGCAGAACTCGGCGATGTCGCACACCAGCCGGAGCGAAGGATCGACCGGATACACCCACGTGCCACGCGCGACGAACTCCTTGAGGATGTCGTTCTGCGGCGTGGTCACGACCCGGTCCCAGGCGACGCCCTGCTTCTCCGCCACCACGAAGAACATCGCCTGGATGAAGGCCGCCATGGAGTTGATCGTGAAGGAGATCGACACGCGGTCGGCGGCGATCCCGTCGAACGCCTCCTCCATGTCGAGGAGCGAGTCGATGGCCATCCCCACCCGGCCCACCTCGCCCTCCGCGCGCGGGTCGTCGGAGTCGAGCCCGAGCTGGGTCGGCAGGTCGAACGCCACGTTGAGCGCGTCCTGCCCGTGGGCCATCAGATACTTGAAGCGCGCGTTTGTCGCGGCGGGCGTCCCGAAGCCGATGTACTGCCGCATCGTCCAAAGGCGCGAGCGGTACATCAGCGGATGGATGCCGCGGGTGAACGGGTACTCGCCCGGATCCCCGAGGTCCCGCCGGTAGTCGAGACCCGCGACGTCGGCAGGCCCGTAGACCAGCTTCACCTCGATGCCGTCCAGGTACGTCACCTCTCGCGGCTTTCTCTCCCCGCGCGGCTCGGCCATCGGCCGGCTCCTCCTACGCATCCATCCGGCGGAACGCCCGGAAGTAGGACACGATCTCGGGCAAGGGCGTCCCCATCGGGAAAACCGCCTGGACGCCCATCTCCCTGAGCCTCACCGCGTCGCGCGCGGGAATGGTCCCGCCGACGACGACCGCGACATCCCCGGCGTCCGCGGCGCGCAGCCGCTCGAGGAGCCGCCCCGACAGGGTGAGATGGGCGCCGGAGAGCACCGAGAGGCCGATCACGTCCACGTCTTCCTGGACCGCCTCGGCAACGAGCTCGTCCGGGGTCCGCTTGAGCCCGGAGTACACGACTTCGATCCCGGCATCTCGGAGGGCGTGCGCCACAACCTTGGCGCCCCGATCGTGGCCGTCGAGGCCCGGCTTCGCAATCAGCACCCGGAGCGGGCGGTCGGTCATCGCGGTTCAGGCTCCGGAGCGAAGGCTGGCAGGTAGCGCGGCTGCCCCTGCGGGTCGTCCGCGACCCGGACGGGCGCGAGCTTCACGCGAGCGCCCACGGCCAGCGCGGCCGGATCGACGACGCCGACGAGTGGCGCGAACACACGGAGCCCCGCGACCTCCACCATGGCGAGCACAAGCGGCCTCGCGAATCCGGCCGGCACGCCGGTCTCCTGGACCGTGAACCCGTGGATCCGGCCGGCACGCGGGAGGTCCACCCAGTCGAAGGCGTCGGACGTGCAGGCCGGGCAGAATCCGCGCGGCGGCCAGTCCATCCGGCCGCAGCCGCGGCACCGGGTGGTGGTCAGGCGCCCCTCGGCCAGGTGAGCATAGAAGGCGTGGAGCTTGTTGTGCTCGGAGGACTCGAGCGGCAGCGGGTCCACCACCCGGGCATACGGCGCCCGAGATTGCGCGCCCGACACGCTGGCGGGCTCCGTCATGGGATCGGCTCTCCCCGTCGGCAGTCTACCATCCAGCGGAGATCGCGGCGGCGGCCGATGGTCGGCGGAGCGCCCTCGGTCCGCGCGACGATCAGTCGGCGGGAAGACTCCGGACAAACGCCTCCTGGACGGGCTCCTCCATGGCCGTCGGCCGGTAGATGCGCCGGAGCTCGATCACAGGATCCGCGGCCAGCCCGTGGACCTTCAGGAGGGACGCCAAGACCACGGCCGTCCGGCCGAGCCCCGCGTTGCAGTGGACGAGGACACCGTCGCCGGCGGCCAGCCGCTCTCCGACGTCGCGCAGCAGCCGGCTGAACCTTGGTACCTCGCTCGGCACGCCGAAGTCTTGGATGGGGTAGCGCCGGAGATCGATCCCCGCCCGCCCGAGGGCCTCGAAGAGGCCGGGCGCGCGCCGGGGCACCTCCCGCTCCTCGATGAGGCTCAGAACCAAGCCGACCCCTGACTCCCGCCAGGCCCGTACCCCGGCCTCCACCGCGTCACTCCTGGGCGGCTCGTCCGGGTAGCTCGGTCGGCCCGCGCCCCAGAGCCTCGACCGAGGAGGCAGCACCGGGTGGACAAGCTGGACGGGTTGTCCGATCGGAGGCGTGACGACGGCGGCATTCACAGCGGGGAGTATAGCAGCGGCGTGCGCGGGACCGGTCCGAGACCCGCCCCGCAGCGCCCCCTCCGCCCCGGTCTCCGACCCTGCGCCCGTCGGGTGAACGAGAACGGACCCTCATGCGTTACACTGAGGCGACCGTGACGACCAGCTCGAATCGCGACGGCAGCCGGAAGAAGGCGCGCAGCAGCGCTTCCCGCCCGGCGTCGAGCGCACGCATCGCGAGGAAGCCCGCCGAGAAACCACGACGCCCGACCGTCGAGGAGCCGCCTCCCGAGCCGCTCGCGCCGCCCCCGGTTCTCGAAGTCGTCGAGGAAACCGGGCCGCTCCAGATCCAGGTGTCGGCCGTGGAGCGGTCCTTCGTGGCGCGCGTACCCCCGCCCGAGCCCGAGCGTCCCCGCCCGCCGGGGCGGCGCGCGATCTTCCTCGACGTCGAGAACACGAGCCGCGCCCAGCACCTGGCCCACGTGATCGACCACCTGGGCGTCGATCCGTGGGATCGGCGGACCGAGCTGGTGGCGGTCGCGAACTGGCGGGTCGTCGGCCACGAGGCCGCGCGGCTGCTCGCGGCCCGCGGCGCGCATCTGGTGCACAGCGCCCCGTCGACGGGGGTGCGCGACTGGAGCGACCTCCGCATCGCGGTGGCGGCGGGGATCTGGCTGGCGGCCGCGCGGCCCGGCGACCTCATCGAGATCGTGTCGGACGACCGCGCCTTCGACGCCGTCGGAGACGTCTCCGCCAGCCTCGGCATCGAGTTTCGCCGCCTCTCCTACCGGCGCCTCCGCGAAGGCGTCGCGGCGCCGATCGAGGAACCCGAGGAGCAGGCGCTCGTGGTGAGCTCCTCGGGGTCAGGGTCGGCGCCGGGCTCCGGCTCGCGCCGCCGCCGGCGACGTCGCGGGCGCGGACACGGCGGCCAGCCGCAGGGTTCGGGGGGGGATCGCCGAGGGCCCCAGCGCAGCGGCATGCGACCGGTCGGCCCGGGTCCCGCACCGGGGGGGCGGCGCCCGCAGGGTCCGACGCACGCGCCACGACCGCAGCCCGAGGCTCCGCACATGACCGCCCCGCACGACGAGCTGGTCTCCGTCGTGCGTGGACTCGTCGAGACGTCCCCCCGGCGGAGCGTCAGCATCGACACCGTGGCCAACGCGCTCAAGGCCCGTGGCTTCCAGCGGCCTCCCGGCTCGCCGCGCCTCGTCACGCGGCTCCGGCGCATTCGCGAGATCTCGGTGAGCACGTCCGGTACGATCACGCTGGCCGAGGACGGCGCCGCGCCACCGCCGAGCGAGCCTCGAATCGAGAGCACGCCGCAGGTCGAGCCCGAGTCGGGGAGCCCGAGCGCGCCGGTGGACGAGGAGCTCGACGAGGACCGTCAGCCCGATTTTCTCCGGCTTCAAGACGAGACCGAGCTGCCCGAGGTCGACGGGAACCGCGCCGACCCGCCACCGCCCGCGGCCACCACGCCCGCCCGCAGCGGACGTCGGCGCCGCCGCCGTCGCTGGCGCGGTGGACCCCGCCAGCCGTCACCCGGCGCACCGCTCGGCTGATCCCACCGGCTCCGGCCCACCGGAGCCGTCGGCTCTCGCCTCACTGCCGATCACGGCTTCCGCGCGCCGCCCCGCGGCGCAGGATCTTGCCGCTGGGCTCAGACGGCGGCGGCCGCCGCCGGATCAGGCGGCGTCGCGACCGTACAGCATGACCACGTGCTCGCCCATGCCCGAGTTGTTGTGGGTGAGGGCAATGCGCGCCTCGGGCACCTGCCGCGGGCCAGCCTCGCCGCGGAGCTGCCAGAACGCCTCGGTCGCCTGGGCGATTCCGGTGGCCCCGAGCGGGTGGCCGCAGCCGATGAGACCGCCTCGCGGGTTGACCACGACCTTCCCGCCATAGTCGGAGAGCCCCTTCTCGACGAAGCGGCCGCCCTCGCCCTTCAAGCAGAACCCGAGCTCCTCGTATGCGATGATCTCGGCGATCGCGAAGCAGTCATGCACCTCGGCGAGATCCACGTCGTCGGGTCCGACGCCGGCCATCCGGTACGCCTCCTCCCCCGCCCGACGCAGGGAGGGCCAGCTCCCGTAGTCCGAGGGCAGCGACGAGAGCGTGAACCCGTCCAGCGCCTGCCCGGTGCCGCGGATCCAAACGGGATGATCCGTCAGGTCGCGGGCCCGCTCCTCGCTGGCGACGATCACCGCCGCGGCGCCATCGGTGATCGGCGAGCACATGAAGAGTCGAAACGGAGCCGCGATCATCCGGGAGCAGAGCACCTGGTCGAGGCTCGCGCCCTTCTGGAAATGGGCGTACGGATTCTTCGCGGCATGGTTGTGGTTCTTGACGCTGACCAGCGCCATCTGCTCCTCGGTCGTGCCGTAGCTCGCCATGTGGGCCTGCGCGGCGAGCGCGAAGCACGGCGGAGCGGTGAGCCCGTGCGCCGCCTCCCACTCGCGGTCGACCCCCGTCCCCATGTTGAGGATGGCCTCGTCCGGCGTGGGCACGTTCAGCTTCTCGACGCCCAGGACCATCACGAGGTCGGCGAGGCCCGCGGCGATGAACGCGTAGGCGTAGCGCAGACCGACGGTCCCGGACGCGCACATGTGCTCGGTTCGCGCCGACAACCGGCTCGGCTTGATGCCGAGCGCCTCGGCAGCGAGCGAGGAGATGTGGCTCTGGAAGGCGGTGCGCTCCGGCATGACCGAGCCGACCACGATGCCCTCCAGGTCGGCGGGGCGGAGAGCCGGCACGGAGTCGAAGCAGGCCTTGCCGGCCTCCCAGATGAGGTCGCGGTACGTCGCCTTCCGCACGCCGAAGCGGGTCATCCCGGCTCCGACCAGGGCCACTCTTCGGATATTTGGCCGCATGTCCTGCGCTCCTCCCGGCCGCCGACCTCGGCGCCCGGTCCTCACCTTACCCCAGGGCCCCCGGGCCCGCGACCTCCGAGGGGGACGGGGGGCTGTTCGGCCGCGGGCGTCAGGGGCCTCCCCGGCTTGGACCGACCCCTCCTGCGTGCTAGTATCCGGGCCC
>Ga0187765_10000643_pt1 | contig 12938 bp, 15 predicted proteins | sample 0216_QUI02_MP05__3_FD_133018 | JGI IMG/M metagenome (GOLD analysis project Ga0187765, IMG submission 133018) | Tropical peat soil microbial communities from peatlands in Department of Meta, Colombia - 0216_QUI02_MP05_10_MG | ecosystem: Environmental > Terrestrial > Soil > Wetlands > Peat ...
AAACCCACAAGCATGTCGAATTCCGACTCTTGCTCAACGGCTTACGAGTTGTTCACGGGCGACTAATTACTTCCACTCCCTGATATCCACGAAATGCCCGGCGATCGCGGCGGCGGCGGCCATCGCCGGCGACACCAGATGCGTCCGCCCGCGTGGGCCCTGCCGGCCCTCGAAATTGCGGTTCGACGTCGAGGCGCAGCGCTCCTCCGGCAAAAGCTTGTCCGGATTCATCGCCAGGCACATGGAGCAGCCCGGCTCGCGCCATTCGAAGCCGGCCTTGATGAAAATCTTGTCCAAGCCTTCCGCCTCGGCCTGTTCCTTCACCAGCCCGGAGCCCGGCACCACCATCGCGGAAACGTGCGCGCTGACGTGCTTGCCTTCCGCGATCTTGGCCGCCGCGCGCAAATCCTCGATGCGCGAATTGGTGCATGAGCCGATGAACGCGCGATCGATCTTGATGTCGGTGATCTTCTCGCCGCCTTTCAGCCCCATGTAGCCGAGCGATCGTTCGGCGGCGCGGCGCTTGTTCTCATCGGCGATTTCGGAAAGCACCGGCACGCGGCCTGTGATCGACACGACCTGCTCGGGGCTCGTGCCCCAGGTCACCAGCGGCGGCAGCGTCGCCGCGTCGAGCCTGATCTCGCGGTCGAAATGCGCGCCGTCGTCGGTGCGCAATGTCTGCCAATAGCGCATGGCCTCATCCCAGGCCTTGCCCTTCGGCGACTTCGGCCGTCCTTTGAGGAATTCGTAGGCCTTCTCGTCCGGCGCGATGAAGCCGGCCTTGGCGCCGCCCTCGACCGACATGTTGCAGATTGTCATGCGGCCTTCCATCGACAGCGCCCGGATCGCTTCGCCGGCGTATTCCAGCGCATAGCCGGTACCGCCGGCGGTGCCGATCTCGCCGATGATCGCCAGGATGATGTCTTTGGCGGCGACGCCTTGCGGCAGTTTTCCGTCCACCACCGCGCGCATGTTTTTCGATTTGCTCTGGATCAGCGTCTGCGTCGCCAGCACGTGCTCGACTTCCGACGTGCCGATGCCATAGGCGAGCGCGCCGAACGCGCCGTGCGTGGCGGTGTGGCTGTCGCCGCACACCAGCGTGACGCCCGGCAGCGTGAAGCCCTGCTCCGGGCCGATCACGTGCACGATGCCCTGCCGCTTGTCGAACTCGTTGAAATATTCGAGGCCGAAGAACTTGGCGTTCTCGGCGAGATACGCGATTTGCGCCTCGCTTTCCGGATCGGGATTTTTCTGATGCCGGTCGGTGGTCGGCACGTTGTGGTCGACCACGCACAGCGTCTTGTCCGGCGCGTGCACTTTGCGGCCGGAGAGCCGCAGACTCTCGAACGCCTGCGGGCTCGTCACCTCGTGCACGAGATGGCGGTCGATGTAGATCAGGCACGTGCCGTCCGGCTGCTCGTCAACCAGATGGTCGTCCCAGATTTTGTCGTAGAGCGTACGCGGCTTGCTCATCGCAATGTCCTGAGGTTTTTCGTGTCTAATCTATGGTTTCGGATCGCCGAGTGGAAGTGGTCGGCTAATCGGAGACGAGCTCGACCTCGATCTTGCCGCCCGACGACAACCGCTGCGCGATGTCCTTGGCTTCGTTCAGGCTATAGTGCCCCGAAATCTCGAATACGCCGGCCAGCAGCGGCTCCCTGATCACCGGCTTCATCAGGACGCGTCCGTCCACCCGAAACTCCGTGGTGCGGCCGACATTCTTCTGCGTCATTTCGGCAATCAGGCGCTTCGACTCTTCCGTCAATTTCACGAAGATGATCGATTGTTTGGACAGCGGGTCGATGCGCGCGTCCGCCACCTTGACTTCGATCAGCAGCACGTCGCCGGCGCACACGCCATTCGACCAGAGCGACGCCGCCGAAATCGCGCAACCGAAGACAAAGCCGGCGAAGCCGAGCCTTCCCGACCGGCCGCGCGCCGGCGCGCTCACGACTCTTGCGTTTCCGCCACGTCAGCGCTCTGGCCGCCGTGATGCGCGCCTTCGGCGATGCGCGCCTTCTTGCCGCGCCGTCCGCGCAGGTAATAGAGCTTGGCGCGACGCACCTTGCCGCGGCGGAGCAGCTTGATCGAGTCGATCATCGGCGAATAGAGCGGGAATACGCGCTCGACGCCCTCGCCGTAGGAGATTTTTCGCACGGTGAAATTTTCGTTGATCCCGGTGCCCGCGCGGCCGATGCAAATGCCCTCGAACGCTTGGATGCGGGTGCGCTCGCCCTCGACCACCTTGACGTTGACGAGCACCGTGTCGCCCGGTTCGAAGTCGGGATAGTCCTTGCCGGCGGAGAGTTTTTCGACCTGTTCCTTGTCGAGCTGCTGCAAGAGGTTCATGGCAAATTCTCCATCGGCGGCGCCGCTTTCGGCGCGCAATTGACAAGGCGGTAAATGGCTTGTCCGGGTCGGGCGAGCTTCTACGACAAAGCGCGGGCCTTGTCACCCGTTGTTCCCTCTCCCAGCGTTCAGCCGAACTCCCTCTCCCCGTTGGGCAGAGGGTTGGGGTGAGGGGGTCTAAGACTCTCGATAGGCCAAAACCTCTCACCCGCCTCGCTTCGCTCGGCGTCCTCTCCCTATGGGAGAGGTGCAGCGCGTTTACTGCTCAGTCCTTCCGCCTCTTTAGGTATTTCGCCCACAAATCCGGCCGCCGCTCGCGCGTGAGCCGCTCGGCCTCCGCCCGCCGCCAGGCCGCGACCTTGGCGTGATCGCCGCCGGTGAGCACGTCCGGGATGGTGCGGCCTTCGAACTCCGCCGGCCGCGTGTACTGCGGATATTCGAGCAGGCCCTCCGAAAAGCTTTCCTCGGTCCTCGACTCCGCCTTTCCCATGACCCCCGGCAACAGCCGCACGCAGGCCTCGATCAGCGCGCAGGCCGCGATCTCGCCGCCCGACAGCACATAGTCGCCGATCGAAATCTCCTCGAGTTGCCGCGCCAGGATCAGCCGCTCGTCGATGCCTTCGTAGCGTCCGCACACCAGCACCGCGCCGGGGCCTTTCGCCAATGCTTCGACGCGCGCCTGCGTGAGCGGAATGCCGCGCGGGCTCATCAGCAGGCGCGGGCGGCCGTCGGCGCCCGCCGCGTCGATCGCGCGCGCCAGCACGTCGGCTTTCATCACCATGCCGGGCCCGCCGCCGGACGGCGTGTCGTCCACGCTCGCGTGCTTGTCGGTGGCGAAGCTGCGGATATCCAGTGTCTGCAGCGACCAGATGCCCGAGGCGAGCGCCTTGCCCGCAAGGCTCGCACCCAGCGGGCCGGGAAATATTTCCGGAAAAATCGTCAGCACCGTCGCGCGCCACATGGCTTCTATTCGCTTTCGACCAGCGGCACCACGACGATCTTGCCGCCGGCAATATCGATGGTCGGCACCGTATCTTGGCGGAACGGTACCAGCAGGGTCTCGCCGCTGCCCGTGATCTCGATCAGATCGCCGGCGCCATAATGATAGATCGCGCTGATCTTTCCGAGTTCCTCGCCCTCCGGAGTCACCGCTGAAAGCCCGACCAGATCGGCATGATAGAATGTGTCGGCGTCTTCGGTCGGCGGCAGGCGGTCGCGCGGCACATAGAGCTTGAGGTTGGTCAACCGCGCGGCAGCACTGCGATCTCTGATCCCGAACAGTCGTGCAACGATGAAGCCCTTCGCCGGTCTCAAATCCTCGATCTCGAAATGAAGCGCACCGTCCTCAGATTCGAGCGTGCCATAGGACGCGACCGCCATCGGGTCCTCGGTGAACGACCACAGACGCACCTCGCCGCTGATGCCGTGCGGCGCGCCGATCTTGGCGACGCAAATTCTGTTTTCCTGAATATCGCCGCGCTTTTGCCTACCCTCCCCTGGAGGGGGAGGGTCGCCGCGGCACGAACGCAGTGAGCGATGGCGGCGGGGTGGGGTGAGTTCTGCTGACATCACCCGGCTCGTTTCACTCGCCGACCCTCCCCCTCCAGGGGAGGGAACATGCTTGGGGGGACGGCGGCGCGGCACGATGGCGATCAGCTCGCCGCCGGCGCTTCGGCGGGCTTGCCTTCCGCTTTCGGCGCGGCGCCGCCTTCCGCCTTCGGCTTTTCGCCTGCCGCCTTCGCGGCGGCTTCGGCTTGCGCCTTGCGCTCCTTGCGCGGAATGGCTTTGAGCGGATTATTGCGCTTCTCGCGTTTCGCGATGCCGGCCGCGTCGAGGAAGCGCATCACGCGGTCGCTCGGCTGCGCGCCTTTCACCATCCAGGCCTTGACCTTGTCGAGATCGAGCTTGAGGCGATCCTTGTTTTCCTTCGGCAAGAGCGGATTGAAATAGCCGAGCCGCTCGATGAAGCGCCCATCGCGCGGCGAGCGGCTGTCCGCCGCCACGATGTGATAGACCGGCCGCTTCTTGGTGCCCGCGCGGGCCATGCGGATGACGACTGGCATTGCGTTAGTCCTTTCTGTCAGCGTTGAGAGTTGAATTCACTTTTTCTTCCCGAAGAAATCCGGCGGAAGGCCGCCCGGCGTCGGCGGCTTTCCGCCGCCAAGGCCCGGCAAGCCGGGAAATTTCGGCGGCAGGCCGGGCAGGCCGGACAGCAGCGCGCCGGGGAGTCCGCCCTGACCCTGCATCTTCTCGGCAAGTTTCTGCATTTCTTCCGGCGACGGCATGCCGCCGCCGAGCCCCAGCATGTTGGCGATGCCGGCAAGCGGCCCGCGTTTGCCGCCGCCCATGGCTTTCATCACGTCGGCCATCGTGCGATGCATCTTGAGCAGCTTGTTGATCTCCTCGACCTTGGTGCCGGAGCCGGCCGCGATGCGCTTCTTGCGGCTGGCCTTGAGGATGTCGGGATTTTTGCGTTCGCCCGGCGTCATCGAATCGATGATCGCCATCTGCCGCTTGAGCACGGTCTCGTCGAGATTTTTTTCCGCGAGCTGGTTCTTGAACTTGGCGACACCCGGCAGCATGCCCATCAGCCCGGTCATGCCGCCCATCTTCTGCATCTGCGTGAGCTGCTCGCGCAGGTCGGCCAGGTCGAACGCGCCCTTGCGCATCTTCTCGGCCGCGCGCATGGCCTTTTCGGCGTCGATATTGGCGGCGGCCTTTTCCACCAGCGACACGATGTCGCCCATGCCGAGGATGCGGTCGGCGATGCGCGCCGGATGAAAATCTTCCAGCGCGTCCATCTTTTCGCCGGTGCCGATCAGCTTGATCGGCTTGCCGGCGACCGCGCGCATGGAGAGCGCCGCGCCCCCGCGGCCGTCGCCGTCGATGCGGGTGAGCACGATGCCGGTCAGCCCCACGCGTTCGTTGAACGCGCGCGCAAGATTGACCGCGTCCTGGCCGGTGAGGCTGTCTGCGACCAGCAGCACTTCGTGCGGCGCTGCCGCGCGTTTCACCTCGGCCGCCTCGTTCATCATCGCTTCGTCGAGCGTGATGCGTCCGGCCGTATCGAGCAGCACCACGTCGTAGCCGCCGAGCCGCGCCGCCTGCAGCGCACGGTTGGCGATCTGCACCGGCGTTTGTCCGGCGACGATCGGCAGCGTCTGCACATTGACTTGGCCGCCGAGCACCGCGAGCTGCTCCATCGCGGCCGGACGCCGCGTATCGAGCGAGGCCATCAGCACCTTGCGCCGCATCTGCTCGGTGATGCGCTTGCCGATCTTGGCCGTGGTCGTGGTTTTGCCCGAGCCCTGCAGGCCGACCAGCATGATCGCCACCGGCGCCGGTGCGTTCAGATCGATCGGATCGGCGCTGGAGCCGAGCGTGTCGACCAGCGTGTCGTGCACGATCTTCACGACCATCTGGCCGGGCGTGACGGATTTCAGCACCGCGACGCCGACCGCGCGCTGCTTGACCTGCTCGACGAACGCCCGCGCCACGTCGAGCGCGACGTCCGCCTCCAGCAACGCCCGCCGAACCTCGCGCATCGCGGCATCGACGTCGGCTTCCGACAGCGCGCCGCGCCGGGTCAGGCGATCGAGAATGCCGCCAAGTTTTTCCGTCAGGCTGTCGAACATCGCGACTTTGCGTCCTATCTCTCTTCACCTCTCCCCGCTTGCGGGGAGAGGTCGACTTGCGAGCGCTGGGCGAGCAAGTCGGGTGAGGGGCACTTCAATTTGCCTGAGTGCTTCGAATTACCCCTCACCCGGCTCGGACCTTCGGTCCTCGCCACCCTCTCCCCGCAAGCGGGGAGAGGGAAAAACAAAATGCGCCCGAGGGCGCATCGCGCTGTCGGGCGGGGACCTCCGGCCTCTCCAATGGACCGGTCGGCTGGTTGAATTCACGGCTCTGTTTAGAGAGCAGCCGGAAATTAGGAGTGCGGGGGCGCTAAGTCAAGGCAATCACTTCACCAGCACGTAGACATTGACCACGAGCTTGTCTTCCGGCGTCGTCACCGGATCGGTCACGTATTCTTCGACGAATGGTCCGAGCTTCTCGAACTGTTTTTCGTCCATGTAATGGGTGATCGCCTCGTACAGCATGTCGAGCGAGTCGTAATCGCCGCGATGGACGAATTTGACCGCCTTGCCGGCGGGCGACTGCCCGGCGCTGATCGCCCCGCGCGGCAGGTTTGCCGGTGCCTCGCTCACCGGCACGGCGGCCTGATACTGAAAACCGTTGTTGTCGACCGAGAGGAAGATCATCATCGCGGGTCCGGCAGCTTTGAGATTTTGCTTCCCGAGCAAACTCGAGATCGATTTGAACTGACCGACCAATGTGGGAAACGCGCCGCCCCAGGATGACTTTCCCGCCACGAACAAGACCGGCTTGGCGGTGAGCACCACTTCCTCGCCGAACACATCGGGATTTGCTTCTTGCACCGAAGGCGGCGCAGGCACCTGTGCGAAGGCGGCGGTCTGAGCGAGGCCGGCCGCCAGCGCGCAGGCAACGATGAACCCTCGCAACGAGGGCGCTTTCGCCTTACGCCGTTTGCTGCCATCGGAACGCGGCATAGACGAATTCTAGCACGGACGGGCGCGGCCGTTGAGGCGTCAGATCGAGCCGACGGACGCTGCCGGCCGCCCCTGGCCAAGCCGCGGCCACTGGCCATATAAGTCAGGCCAATGAGCGCGCTCGCCAACCATCCCTTCGTCAAGATGAACGGTATCGGCAACGAGATCGTGGTGGTCGATATGCGCCGAAATCCTGCGACCATCAGCGCCGACGACGCACGCGCCGCGAACCGCAAGGAAGGCGCGCCCTACGATCAACTCATGGTGCTCTACCCGCCGCGCGTTGCCGGCACGGACTCCTTTGTGCGCATCTACAACAACGACGGTTCGGAGGCCGGCGCCTGCGGCAACGGCATGCGTTGCGTCGCCGATCTGGTCACCAGGGAAACCGGCAAGACCGCGGCGACCTTCCAGACGAAAAGCGGCATTTTGAATTGCTGGAAGGACGCGGGCTCGGGATTTTTCACGGTCGACATGGGCGCGCCGCGGTTCGGCTGGAAGGATATTCCGCTCGCCGAGGAATTTCGCGACACCCGCGCGATCGAACTGCAGATCGGTCCGATCGACAGGCCGATCCTGCATTCGCCTTCGGCCGTGAGCATGGGTAATCCGCATGCGATCTTTTGGGTCGACGATGTGAATGCCTACGATCTCGCAAAGATCGGCCCGCTGCTCGAACATCATCCGATCTTTCCCGAGCGCGCCAACATCACGCTCTGCAGCGTGAAATCCCGCGCCCATATCGTGATCCGCACCTGGGAGCGCGGCGCCGGCCTGACCAAGGCCTGCGGCTCGGCCGCTTGCGCCGCCGCGGTCGCCGCCGCGCGCCTTCGGCGAACCGATCGCAAGGTCAAGGTCACGCTGCCGGGCGGCGATCTCGCCATCGAGTGGCGCGAGAGCGACGATCATGTGCTGATGACCGGCCCGGTGGAATTCGAATACGAGGGCCGATTTGATCCCGGCCTGTTCGCCAAAGTCGGAGCGGCGTGATGGCCGTCGAAGTCGTCACCTTCGGTTGCCGGCTCAACGCTTACGAGTCGGAAGTCATCCGCCGCGCGGCGGACGGCCGAGACGCCGTTGTGGTCAACACCTGCGCGGTCACCGCCGAGGCCGTGCGCCAGGCCCGCCAGACAATCCGCAGGATTCGCCGTGAGCAGCCGTCTGCGCGCATCGTGGTCACCGGCTGCGCCGCCCAGACGCAAGCGAACACCTTTGCCGCCATGCCGGAGGTCGATCACGTCCTGGGCAACGAGGAAAAGCTCAGTCGCGAGGTCTGGGCCGGCCTCACCGCCGAGAGGAAAACCGCCGTCGGCGACATCATGGCGGCGAAGCAATCCGCGCCGCGCCTGATCGAAGGGCTTGACGGCCGCGCCCGCGCTTTCGTGCAGGTTCAGAACGGTTGCGACCACCGCTGCACGTTTTGCATCATTCCCTTCGGGCGCGGCAACTCGCGTTCGGTGCCGATGGACGAAGTGGTCGCACAGGTGCGGCGGCTGGTCGAGAACGGCTATCGCGAAGTGGTGCTCACCGGTGTCGACATCACGAGCTACGGTTCGGATTTACCGGACGCGCCGAAGCTTGGCGCCTTGGTGAAGCAAATCCTCAAGGCCGTGCCGGAGCTCCGGCGCCTGCGCCTCTCCTCGATCGATTCGGTTGAAGCCGATGCCGATCTGCTCGGCGCGCTTGCCGGCGAGCCGCGGCTGATGCCGCACCTGCATCTCTCGCTGCAGTCGGGCGATGATCTCGTCTTGAAGCGCATGAAGCGCCGCCACCTGCGCGCCGACGCCATAAAATTTTGCGCCGATGTTCGGCGCCTGAGGCCCGACGTGGTGTTCGGTGCCGACATCATCGCCGGCTTCCCGACCGAGACCGTGGACATGTTCTTGCGCTCGCTCGATCTGGTCGAGGACTGCGGGCTTACGTTTCTCCATGTCTTTCCGTTTTCGCCGCGCCCCGGCACGCCGGCCGCGCGCATGCCGCAAGTCGCGCCGGCGACGATCAAGGATCGCGCCCGCCGCCTGCGCGAGCGCGGCGAGACGGCGCTTCGTCGCCATCTTGACGGCGAAATCGGCCGCCATCGCCGCGTGCTGGTCGAATCCCGCACGCTCGGCCGCACCGAGCAGTTCACGCCGGTTCACCTCGTCGCGCCGCACGACCCCGGCACGATCGTCGAAGTCCAAATTTCGGGCCATGACGGGCGACAATTACGCGCCGCGTGAGTGATGGCTGCGGCCGGGGAGAACCGCAACCGCATCAGTCCGCCTTCGCAGGCTCGACCCCATCCCACCCGCAGGCGGTCAGCCGCGCGCGCATGTGCTCGGGTACCGGCGCAGTCACGCGGATCGGCTCCTTTTTCTTGTAGAGCGGCACCACCACCTCGCGCGAATGCAGATGCATCGCCGGCCCGCCGGAGCGAGGCGCCTTCCCATAAATGCTGTCGCCGACGACCGGCCATCCCATGGCGGCGCAATGCACGCGCAACTGATGCGTCCGCCCGGTCAGCGGCTCGAGCGCGAGCCAGATTAGCGCGCGCCTGTTGTTGCCGCGAGTTATGTCTGTGGAGGGTTGGGGAGGTGGGGTCGAGGTGCACGACGAATTTGCCGCATACCCGCGTCCCATCACTCTCCACGTGGTCGCCGCCGGTTGGCCGTGCGGGTCGGGTTTCATCCACCAGCCGCGGGTGTCATCGAGCCGCCCCAACGGCAGATCGATCCGGCCTGCGTCCTCGGCGGGCCCGCCCTCGACCACGGCCCAGTAGGTCTTTCCGACCGCGCCGCGCTTGAACAGCCGGCCGAGCTCGGCCAGCGCCTTGCGATGCCGGCCGAGCACGAGGCAGCCCGAGGTGTCGCGGTCGAGCCTGTGGGCGAGCGCCGGCGGCCGCGGCAGGCCGAAGCGCAGCGCGTCGAAATAATCCTCAAGGCTGGTGCCGCCCTTCGGGCCCTTGTGCACGGCGAAGCCGGCGGGCTTGTCGATCACCAGCATCAGCCCGTCGCGGTAGAGCAGGCGCTTGAGCAGCTCTTCCGGTGTCATTGCCCTTACCTACATCCGCCGGAACGGGTATCACGGCTTTCGGCATGAGCGACAGCACCCCAAACGAAACGGCGACACGGCGCAGCTGGTGGCAGCGGCTGACAGGCGGGCTGAAGAAGACCTCGTCCTCGCTCGGTACTGCGATTTCCGATCTGGTCACCAAGCGCAAGCTCGATGCCGCCATGCTCGATGACATCGAGGAGCTGCTGATCCGTTCCGATCTTGGCGTCGAGACCGCGGGCCGCATCGCGCAAGCCTTGGGCGAGGGCCGCTACGACAGGACGATTTCGGCCGACGAAGTGAAGGCGGTGCTCGCGGCTGAAGTTGAAAAAATCCTCATCCCCGTGGCGAAGCCGCTTGTGCTCGGAGGGCAAAAGCCGTTTGTGGTGCTCGTGGTCGGCGTCAACGGTTCGGGCAAGACCACGACCATCGGCAAGCTCGCAGCCAAATTCCGCGCTGAAGGAAAAAAGGTCATGCTCGCGGCCGGCGACACCTTTCGCGCCGCCGCCATCGATCAGCTCAAGATCTGGGGCACGCGCGTCGGCGCCTCCGTCATTGCGCGCGAGACCGGCGCTGACGCGGCGGGCCTGGCGTTCGATGCGCTCGCCGCGGCGAAATCCGAAAATGCCGACGTGTTGATCGTCGACACCGCCGGCCGCCTGCAGAACAAGGCGGTGCTGATGGACGAGCTGGAGAAGATCGTACGCGTGATGAAGAAACTCGATGCCGCCGCCCCTCACGCCGTGTTGCTGGTGCTCGACGCCACTGTCGGACAGAATGCGCTGTCGCAAGTCGAGGTGTTCTCGAAAACCGCCGGGGTCACCGGACTGGCGATGACCAAGCTCGACGGCACCGCGCGCGGCGGCATCCTCGTCGCCATCGCGCAAAAATTCGCGCTGCCGATTCATTTCATCGGCATCGGCGAAAACGTCGACGATCTTGCCCCCTTCACCGCGCGTGATTTTGCGCGCGCGATCGCCGGTATCGATTCATAGGACATGGCGATGCCGACAAAGACGCAACCCAATCCCTGGCTCAAGCTCGCGCTCGATTTCGGCCCGCTTGTTCTGTTTTTCTACGCCAACGCGCGCCCGGCGCTGTTCCAGCCGTTGCTCTCGCCGATCATCCCGGCCGCTGTGGCGACCGGCGAACGCGCCGGCATCTTCGTCGCCACCGCCACCTTCATGGTTGCGATTCTCGCAACGCTCGTCATCTCCTACGCGCTGACACGCCGCCTTCCGATCATGGCCCTGGTGTCCGCCGTGGTCGTGCTTGTATTCGGCGGTCTTACGCTCGTTTTCCAGAATGAAACCTTCATCAAGGTCAAGCCGACCATCATTTACCTCTTGTTCGCCGGCACGTTGCTCGGCGGATTGCTGCTGCGCAAACCGCTGCTCGAAATCGTGTTCGATCAGATGTTTCATTTGACCGAAGAAGGCTGGCGGAAACTGACGGTGCGCTGGACCCTGTTTTTTCTTTTACTGGCGCTGCTCAACGAAATCGTCTGGCGCACGCAGTCGACCGATTTCTGGGTGGCGTTCAAGGCCTTTGGCGTACTGCCGCTGACCTTCATATTCGGCGCGCTGCAATACCCGCTGCTCATGAAGCATCACGTCGGCGAGGAGAAATAGATTATTGGGCGGGCGCCGCGAGCGCCTTTTCGATTTGCGGTTTGAGCGTCGTTTCGAGATTATCCGCATCGATCTCGCCGATCAGCTTGTACGCGATCCGCCCGTCGCGGCCGACGAGGAAAGTTTCCGGCACGCCGTACACGCCCCAATCCATCGCGGCGCGTCCGCTGTCGTCGAGGCCCGCCGCCGCAAACGGATTGCCGTATCGGCCGATGAATTTCAGCGCATTCTCCGGTTGGTCCTTGTAGTTGATGCCGACGATCCGGATGCGCTTGTCGTGCGCGAGTCGCATGAGCAGCGGTGCCTCTTTGCGGCACGGTGCGCACCATGAGGCCCACACGTTGACCAGCGTGACCGCGCCCATGAAATCGGCCCGCGCGATGCCCGGCACCGGCGCGCCGTCGCGCGTCAAGCCCGGCACCGGCGGAAAGTCGTGCTCCGGCACCGGATGACCGATCAGCGCCGAAGGAATTTGCGAAATGTCTCCGGCGAACAGACGGAAATAGAACAGCGCCGCCAGCCCGAGAAAAACGGCGAGCGGCAGCAGTACGACGATTCTGCGCCGGCGCACGCTCGCGGCGTTGTCCATGGCTGCGCTCATGTTGCAACCCGGCTGGCGCGTTCGGAGCGCCGTGTCACGCCGCGCGCTTCGAGCCCGCTCAGATTTCGCCGCTGCGCGCGATAATCGAGCGCGATCCAGGCGATCAAAGCAATGACGATGATCGCCGCCGCCGCGTAGGCGATTTCGATGAAGGCTGCGTGCGGACCCAGATTCATTTCAGCTTCCCGGCGCGCTCTGCGCCTGCATCAGCCGCAACGTTCGCACGCGCCGCCTCAAGATTTCGTTTCGCATGGCGGCCAGATGCAGCGTAACGAACAGCAGCGTGAACGCGACCGCCATATCGAGCAGCGGCACCAGAATCGTCGGGTACACGGTCGAGCCGCCGAGACGCAGCACCGACGCGCCCTGATGCAGCGTGTTCCACCAGTCGACCGAGAACTTGATGATCGGCAGATTGATTGCGCCGACCAATGTGAGAATCGCCGCTGCGCGTCCGGCGCGCGCCGGATCCTCGACCGCGCGATGAAGCGCGATCACGCCGAGATACATCAGGAACAGCACCAGCACCGAGGTGAGCCGCGCGTCCCACACCCAATAGGTGCCCCACATCGGCCGGCCCCACAGCGAGCCGGTGATCAGGCAGATCAACGTGAAGGCTGCGCCGATCGGCGCCGCGCTCTTGGCCGCGACGTCTGCGAGCGGGTGTCGCCACACCAGCGTGCCGAGCGCCGCTGCGCTCATCAGCGCCCAACCGAACATGGCGAGCCAGGCCGACGGCACATGGATGAACATGAT
>Ga0187765_10000644_pt1 | contig 12936 bp, 11 predicted proteins | sample 0216_QUI02_MP05__3_FD_133018 | JGI IMG/M metagenome (GOLD analysis project Ga0187765, IMG submission 133018) | Tropical peat soil microbial communities from peatlands in Department of Meta, Colombia - 0216_QUI02_MP05_10_MG | ecosystem: Environmental > Terrestrial > Soil > Wetlands > Peat ...
CGATCTCGCCACTGGCGCCGCCCATGTGGTGGCCGGGCGGCAAGGGCTGCTGTTCATCTTCCGCCTCGGTGAGCGGGCGACCTGGCGGCTGCTCGGGACCCGGCCCGCCAGCGCGGGCCCGGCGTCGTTCGGGCAGTTCGGCCCCCCGGTTCCCGCGGCTGAGGTTCAGGCGCTGCTGGACGGCGCGGGCCTGGATGCCAAGATCACCGGCCTGGCCTGGTCGGCGCGGGTCAGGCTGCAGCACCGCGTGGCGGAACGGTTCCGCCAGGGACGGCTGTATCTGGCCGGCGAGGCCGCCCACGCCTACTCCCCCGCCACCGGCCAGGGCATGAACGCCGCCATCCAGGATGCGGCCAACCTCGGCTGGAAGCTCGCGTTCGCGGCATCGCGGCCGGGCGACAGCGCGGTCCTGCTCGGCTCCTACGACCGCGAGCGCCGGCCGGTGGCGCGGAAGGTACTCGCCATGACCCACCTGGCGTTCTGGGGGGAAGCCTCGACCGGCCGCCTGCCGTCGCTGCTGCGCGGCAGGCTGGCGCCGCTGGCCGCACCGCTGGTGCCCGCGGTCCTGGATCGCCGCCGCCTGGTCGCCGGGGGGATCCGGCTGCTGTCGCAGCTGCGGGTGAGCTACCGGGGCAGCCCGCTGTCGGTTGAGGCACGGCCGCGGCCACGCGGTGGGCCCCGCGCCGGGGACCGGCTGCCCGACCGGACCGTCTGTGCCGCCGGGCGCAGCCTCCGGCTGCACGAACTGCTGGCCCGGCCGGGCGTGCACGTGCTGCTCGACCGCGACGCGGACCGGCTCGACGCCCTGCCGTTTGGCCCGCTGGTCCACGTCCACCGCCTCACCAGCGTCCCCGGCCGCGGCCTGATGGCCGTCCGCCCCGACGGTTACATCGGCCTCCGCAGCCAGCTGGCCGGGGCCAGCGAGCTCACCGCCTGGCTGGCCCGGGCCGGGGCCGGAAGCTGAGACGTCCCCCTGGCCCGGTGGGCCGCCGCTACCGGCGGGAACGGGCGGGCATGAGCTGCCGTGCGATGCTGCCGGCCCACTCCCGGATCTCGGCCCAGTCGCGGAAGTCCCCCTCCAGGCCGCGGAACACCAGGAGCGCCGCCCGCTGAGGACGGGTCAGGACCTTCCTGTCCAGCTTCCCGGCGAACATCCGGTGGTCCCGCGCGTAGGTGGCGGCGCGCAGGCCCGCGAGCTCGACGGGATCTTTCCTCATCGCCTGGGCCCGCTTCCCGGAAGGGTCCCCGACCGGCCCGCTGGAGAACAGCCACACCTGGCGGGCCGCGAGCGCGTCACGGCACCGCTCGATGAGGTCGATCGCCTGGTCGAGCCAGTGACCCACGTAGACCGCACTGCCGATGATCACCGCGTCGTAGTCATCGACGCTGCGGACCTCCCCCGGCGTAGCCAGGGTCACGATGAGCCCCCGTTCCCCGAGTTCCTGCCCGATCGCCCGCGCGATCTCGGCGGTTGACCCGTGCATCGAGGCCGCCGAGACCAGCACCCTCGGCCCGGGTGCCCGGCCCGGTGTGGCCTCGTCGTGAGCTTCCGTCATGGTCACCTCCCTGGCCGACCTGAAGGCAGGCTCTCTCCCGGCCGCCTCCGCTGGCCAGGGCAGTTGGTCATCCGGCGCGGGGTCCTTCAGCCTGGTCCCGGACCCAGTGCTCGTAGGCGTCCAGCGCGGTGGGCAAGGTGGGGAAGAGGTGGTCGGGGCCGATCTTGCCCGCCAGCCCGAAGGCCGTCAGCCGGGCCAGGAGGTCCTGCTTGACCCGGGCCAGCGCGAAGACCGCGCCCCGGCGCGTGAGTTCCGCGCGCACGGCGTCCAGCGCCTCCAGCGCGGTGAAGTCCACCTCCACGTTGGCCTCGACGTTGAGCACGAACCAGCGGACCGGGGCGTAGGCGTCGGCGGTGGCCAGCGCCCGGCGCCGGAAATCGTCCGCGTTCGCGAAGAACAGCGGTGCGTCGTACCGGTACACCACCAGTCCCGGGAGCATCTGAGCGTCCGGGTAGTCGTCCACGTCGTGCATGCCGGCCAGGCCCGGCACGCGCCCCAGCACCCCGTCATGCGGCCGCGCCACCCGCACCAGCAGGTCGGCCACGGACAGGCCGACCGCCAGCAGGACCCCGTAGAGGATGTTGAAGACCAGGACGCCGGCGCACGCCGACAGGGCGATCACCAGCTCGCCGCGCCGGAAGGCGAGCAGCCGGCGGAAGGCGGCCACGTCGATCAGCCGGATCGCCGCGTAGATGACGATCGCACCGAGCGCGGCGACCGGGAAGCGGGCCAGCAGCGGCCTCAGGGCGAACAGCGCCGCCACCACCGATGCGGCAGCCGCCAGCGAGTACACCTGGCTCCTGCTCCCGGTGGCCACCGCGATCGCCGTTCTGCTCGCGCTGCTGCTGACCGGGAAACCCCGCAGCAGGCTGGCCCCGGCGTTCGCCACGCCGAGCGCGAGCAGTTCCTGATTGGCCAGCACGGTCTCCCCGCGGCGCGCAAATGACCGGGCGGTGAGAACGTCATCGGTAAAAGCGACGATCATCACGCTGAACGCAGGCAGCAGCAGCTCCCGGAGGTCGGGCAGGTGAACGTCGGGGAGCTGAGGAACGGGCAGCCCGGCGGGAATCTGGCCGACCACGGCGACGCCGTCGGCGGTCAGGCCAAAGGCGGCCACCACCGCAGTGGCCAGCAGCATGGCCAGCAGCGGGCCGGGCGCGTGCGGCCAGCGGGACTGCACCACGAACAGGAACACCAGCACCGCGGCCGCCAGCACCACCGTGGCCGGCTGCGCCGCGCCGATGTGGCTCACGAACGAGACGATCTGGGCGGTGAAGGTACGGCCTTCGGCCGGCACGCCGGTCACCCGGCCGAGCTGATCAGCGATCATGATCAGCCCCACCCCGGCGAGGTAGCCGACCAGGACGGGCCGCGACAGCAGGTCGGCCACGAAACCCAGCCGCACCAGCCACGCGCCGACCGACAGCGCCGCGACCAGCAGGGCGAGCGACGTCGCCAGCTCCGCGTACCGGGCCGGGTTCCCCGCTGCCAGCGGCCCGATGGCAACCGCCGTCATCAGCGCGGTGGTGGACTCGGGCCCCATCGACAAGCACGGCGAGGAACCGAGAAAGGCGTAGGCGACCAGGGCGGGCAGGGCTGCCCACAGGCCCGCCACCGGGGGCAGCCCGGCGACCTGCGCATACGCCATGACCTGCGGGATCAGGTAGGCGGTCACGGTGACACCGGCGAGCAGATCACCGCCCAGCCAGGCCCGCCGGTAGTGACGCAGGCCCGCCGACCCCGGCAGCCGGAGCCATCGATGGCCATCGCGCCGGTCCAGCTCGGTCACCGCTCCTACCTGCTCACTCCACTGCCCCGCTGGCCATCTGTCCCATCATTGGCCGCGGCACCGCGGTCGCGGAGAGCCGTTACGCCGCTCCAGCCGGGACCTTTGTCCCTAAGTGCCGGCCAGGATCCCTAGCGCCGGCCGGCCAGCTGCCTGGCGCCCGTGGCTGACCTGCGAGACGATAGATGTTCCTGCGACGCCTGCGTTGAATCTGAGGGCGCTGGGGCGCTTGTGAGGGAGGCAGCTGGCATGACGAGCGAAGGCGATGCGCGGCGGCCCGTGACCGTGGGCGTGGACGGCTCGGAAGGATCGGTGGCGGCGCTGCGGTGGGCCGTCCGGTACGGGGCCGCCACCGGCACCCCGGTCCGGGCGGTGCTGGCCTGGCACTACCCCACGGCGGCGTCGGTGCCGCCGGTCGGCTACGCCCCGGAATCGGTGGACGAGGAGGTCGAGAGCGAGGAAACGGTCACCCTCCGGGAGGCGCTCAGCAAGGTGGACGCCTCCGGCGCTCAGGTCCACGGCGCGATCGTTTATGGGCACCCGGCCCAGGCGCTGATCGACGAGTCCGGCCGCGCCGACCTCTTGGTGGTCGGCAGGCGGGGACACGGGGGGTTCCTGGGCATGCACATCGGATCGGTGAGCCAGCACTGCGTCACCGGCGCGCAATGCCCGGTCGTCGTGGTCAACCACGAGTGGCAGCCGGCAGCCGCAGGTAGCTGACGGGCCGCCGGCGTGGCCCGCCCGGGGGACGGCCGCGCCGGACCGATATCCCTTTTCGGGCGGCCGATCCGCACCCAGACTGGCAGATGCCCGGGCAGGGATGCGGGCACGGGCGCACCGCAGCGGACGGCCGCCGCACGTGGCCGGGAGGTCCCGAGGTGAGCAACCTTCGTGTCGCGGCCGTCATTGGGGGTGCGGCGGTCGCCTGTGCCCTCCTTGCCCGGCGCTGGCAGCTACGGTGGGGTGCCACCCCCCAGGAGCTCGCCGGCCCCCTGCCCGGTGACGGGCTGATCGCGAAGCCGGACCTGACGGCGACCCGCGCGCTCACCGTGCGCGCCCCGGCGGCCCGGGTCTGGCCGTGGATCGCCCAGCTGGGCCAGGAACGGGGCGGGTTCTACAGCTATGACTTCCTCGAGAACCTGATCGGCTGCGGCATCCACAGCGCCGACCGCATCGTCCCCCACTGGCAGGAGATCAGGGCCGGGGACCGGGTCAGGCTCCACCCCGAGGCGGCGCTCGACGTCGCCTCGGTACAGCCGGGGCGGTCGCTGGTTCTCCGCGGCGGGCCACCGGCCGGGGACGGCCCGCCTCCGTTCGATTTCACCTGGGCCCTGGCGCTCCGCGACCAGCCCGATGGGACGGTCCGGCTGATCGCGCGGGAGAGGTACGCCTATACCCGGCCGTGGGCGCGGTTCCTCGTCGAGCCCGTCCAGGTCGCCGACTTCGTCATGACCCAGAAAATGCTCCGCGGGATCAGGGACCGGGCCGAGCGGCCCGCCTGAGCGGGCCAGCGGTCCCGGCCCGGCCGCCGGCGCCGGAAAGGGAAAGGGCGCCACTCGGCCCAGCCTCCGGGGACCAACGCCCCTGCCTGCGGAAACCGGCAGCGGCGCACAGTGGTGGCATGACGGCGGGTACGCGCGGCAACGGGTGGCCGGCCGGGCGGGAAGGATCGCCCCGGCAGCCGGCCGATGAGCTGCTGCGCGCGGCAACGGCCGCGCCGTCGATGCACAACACCCAGCCGTGGCGGTTCCGGGTCTGCCACGAGACAAGCACGATCGAGCTCTGGGCCGACCCGGCCCGGATGCTGCCGGTGGCCGACCCGCACGGCCGCGCCACGCACATCGCCTGCGGCGCCGCGCTGTACAACCTCAGGCTGGCCGCCATGGTGGACGGCCTGGAGCCGCACGTCCGGCTGCTCCCCGATCCCGGGCAGCCGCTGCTGCTGGCCACGATCCGGCTGGCCGGCCGCCACCGCGTGACATCCGGCGAGCGCGAGCTGTACGCCGCCATTCCCCGGCGGCAGACCAACCGGGAGCCGTTCAGCAGCCAGGCGGTGCCACCGGGCATCCGGGCCGAACTGGCCGAGGCGGCGGGCCTCGAAGGCGCGCTCCTGCACTTCCTCGACCACAGCGAGGCCAGGCGCGTGCTGAGCCTGGCCGCGGACGCCGAGCGCGACCTGCTCGCCGATCCCAGCTACCTGGCCGAGCTGGCCCGCTGGGCCGGCGGCGAGCGTGATCGCGACGGCATCCCCGACCGCGCGCTTGGCCCCAGCGCGATGGAAGCTCCCGCGCCGGTCCGGGACTTCACCCCGCTGCGGCGGCGGACCCCCGTCCGGTACGCCTGGTTCGAGAATGACCCGCAGCTGGCCGTGCTGTCGGTCCGCTTCGGCGGCCGGGCCGACTGGCTGCATGCCGGGCAGGCGCTGCAGCGGGTCTGGCTGACCGCCACCTCCCGCGGGATCGCCGTCTGCCCGCTCACCCAGCCGCTGGAAACCGCCGATGCGTGGCAGGTCCGCGATCCGCGGCTGGCGGACGAGCGGCCGCAGATGATCTTCCGGCTCGGCTACGGGCTGCCGCTACCGCCCGGAGCACCCAGGCGCCCGGTCCCGGAGGTCCTCGACGACCGCGCCGGCCAGGGCCAGGAACACCCCGCCCATCAGACGTCCCCCACGTCGATAAGCAGTTCCCGGCCATCCGGCAGGAAGACCCCCAGCGAGTAGATGATCCCTTCGGGCAGATCGAGCTGGCCGAGGACCTCGATGTCGACGACATCGGGGTGGCCCATCAGCAGGCGGCACAGCACGCTGCCCGCATGATCGGCTGGAGGAGTCGCCTGAGTCTTGCTGGCGTCATCCGGAGACGTCATGCGACCTTCGATCGGCCGGACCTACGGCCGTGAGTATGGGTCCGCGGCCGCAACGACCTTGTCTCGCTGTCCCCGGTCAGCCCGGCGCACGGCGCCGAGCCGGACAATCGTGACAGGTAGCAGCGGACTGCACATCCGTACACATTTCCCTACGGTAACGCAGCGTTAGCACAGAACCCCGGAATGAGTGCATTTACGCGGCGTGGCGTGTCGCACGCGGTGCGGTGTGCTAGCACAGCCACTACGCTCCGGACAGAGGTGAGGCTCCAAGGCGGGACGGCATGGAAGACACCGCAGGCGTCTCGGTCAGCCGCCACTCCCCCCGTTGGGTTGCGTGGGGCAGGCGGCGGCTTGACCCCGGGACACCGAGAGGGCTCCGGCTGACGCTGGCGGCCGTGGCGGGGCTGCTGGCCGCCTGCGCCTTCGGCGTCATCATCTCCGACGTGACGGGCCACGAAGGGGCGGCGCTGCTCGACCCTCACGTCACCGCGTGGGCGGTCGCCCACCGCGCCCCGTGGCTGACCGGCGTGCTGCGGGTCATCACGTGGCTCGGGTCAATGGCCGTCATCATCCCGCTGGCGGCGATCGTGGGCCTGTTCTTCGTGGTGCGGCGGCGCCGGTGGCGGCCGCTGGCCCTGCTGGCCGCCGCCATAGCCGGTGCGGTCGGCCTGTACGACATCGTGAAGCCGCTGGTCAGCCGGCCCCGGCCGCCGCAGGCGATCTGGATCGGGCACTTCCGGGGGGCGTCCTTCCCCTCCGGGCACGCGGCGCAGTCCATCGCCTTCTACACGATGCTCGCCATCGTGCTGGGCGCCGGGAGATCGCGGCGGGCGAAGACGGCGCTATGGGCCGCGGCCGCACTCATCGTGGCGGTCGTCGGCGCCTCACGCATCTACCTGGGAGCGCACTGGCTGACGGACGTCCTCGGCGGCTACGCGCTGGGGGCGTGCTGGATCGCCGTGGTCATCATCGTCATGCTGGCCATCCCGCCGCCGGGAACCGGCGAACCGCCGCCGGCCGGCCCCGGGAGCGGGCGGCCGGGCTGATCTCAGCGGCCCGGCGTCTGCGTGTCGATGATGTCGGCCGCCTGCCGCAGGGCCCGGGCTACCCGGTCCCGCAGCCGCAGCTTCTCAAGCTCCTCCACCAGCTCGGCGATCAGCTCGCGCAGCGGGGTCAGGTCAAGCATCCCCGGCTCGTCCTCGCTGCTGCTCACCACCCGGCCGGCCTTGGCGGCGCTCGCCGTGCGGCGCGCCTGGTCAGAGAGGTGGCCAGCGATGCTGCCGGCGATCCGCGTGCCGTTGGCAGGCGTGATGCCGTCGCGGCTGAGATCACCGTCCGGGCCGGTGGGCATGTCGGGAGTGGCTCCTGACGACGGGTCCTCGGACACCGCAATCACCTCTCTTGCGGAAGGGTGGCCGGCCTGACAAATCGGGCGGTGCTAGTCCGCCGATGCACCATCCTATGCCGGTAGCCATGTGCCTGCTGAGGCACCCGAGGTTCTGCCAGCCGGCCTGCGCATCGAGGCCCCACCGCCACGGGCGCAGGGTGGGCCATGAGGTGCCAGTGGATGGCCGGAACCGCGCGGGCGGCCCGGCTCATCCGGCCGGTATGAGAAGCGCGTTGTCGCTGAGCACGGAGAGCCAGTAGTTCATCCGCTCGGCGTTGGTGGTGTCGCGCCAGTGAGGAAACAGGCCAGCCGCGTCGCCGAGCGGTAGCCGGCCTTCGACCTGGTGAATCTCCAGCGTGAAGGACACTCCGTCCGGGCACGTCCCGCTGGCCGCCGACACGATGGCGGCCAGCCCGTCCGGCCCGTACATCATCGGCAGCGACCGGCGGCCGTGGCAGCTGAACGGGACAGGCAGCCGGGCCAGGAAGCTGAAGTGATCACGCAGCCCCGGCACGAGGGGGTGCGCGTCGTGCAGGTGGAAGTGGACCGGCTTGCCGAGACGGCCGATCGCGGCGGTGACCTCCAGCACGTGCGGCAGGGCGCTGTCCACCGCGTCCTGGACGTCGGCGGCCAGGCCGGGCAGCCGCCCGTCGGAGGTGCCGAGCTTCTTGAGGTCCAGCCCGGGATGGCTGCGCGCGAAGGTGGCGGTCGCCTGCCGGAGGCCGACGTGGCCGACGTCGATGCAGCAGCTGACCCGCCCGGCGTCCCGGAGTTGCTCCGCCACCTCGACGAACCAGCCGCGGTCCAGCCCGGCGGCGTACTCGAGGAAGACCAGCGGGCCGTTGTGCAGCTGGCTCAGCCGGGCGTCCAGCTCCCGCATGACCGCCAGCAGTCGGCCCGTCTGCTTCCCCATCTCCCGCTTGTCGTGGACGACCAGGCCGCGTACCCGGCCGGTGAAACGGCGGGCGAACTCGCCGACCAGGGCGCGGTCCTGCTCGTGCAGCACGTTGACGCCCCGGCTGAGGTGGACCATCGGCAGCCGCGGATGCGGCGGCACAAACCGCAGCACGTGCTCGAGCTCATCAGGCGTGCTGGCGTATGCCTCGGCGGCCACGCCCATCTGCGCGAAGCGCAGCCCAGCCAGCTCGAGCAGCGCGTCATCGCCAGCGACGCGCCGCTGGAACAGCGCGTGAACGGGCCGGGGCACCTCGTGCCCCGCGATGGTTCCCCCCGTGCTGGCCTCGCCAGGACCTGGCCGGGCACAATACATGATTCTCCCCACAGCGCAGCGGATGATCCTCGCATGTGTCTTACCCTCGCATCCCGGCCCGGGCCGGGCCGGACGGCGCTAGGCGGCCAGCAACTGCTGCGCCTCCTCGGGGAAGCCGACGGCGCCCCGCGGAATCGCCCGCCTGTACTGCGCCAGCTGCGCGCGGGCGCTGTCGTGGCGCATGCGGACGTAGTGGACGATCCCCTCCATCGTCTTCTTGCCGTACCGCAGTTCGCGCTGGCGGCAGCCGGCCTGGTAGACCTCGTCGTTGCTGTAGCGCCGGCCGGTGAACGGCCGCCCGTACGGCGTGTCGGATTCCAGGTAGGCGGCCCGCCGGACGCGGTGCCACAGGCCGTCGCCCGAGTGCGCCCCGATCTGGCCGGCAATGGCCACCGGGTTGAACTCGGTGTCGAGCATGTACTCCAGATAGTCCAGGTAGTACCGGCGGTAGTCGCGATTGCGGAGCAGGTTCCGCACCAGCGGGATCTTCTGCTTGCGGCGGTTTGCCTTGCCCGGCCAGTCGACGATGTCGGCGTACTGCCATTGCGTGCCGGAGTAGTCGATCCCGAGGCAGTTGTCGTAGTCCCACGGGATGAAGTGGAAGTAGGGGTAGCCGACGAAATCCTCCGCCGCCCCACTGTGCCCCGAGTTGTAGAGATAGTAATTGGACCCGGTCGCGTAATAGTTGTCCCAGCTCCCAAGGAGCACGTTAACGGCCGCCCACCTGAGGAAGGCGTTGACGTTCATGATGCCGTCCACGGCCCCGCGGAAAGCGTCGGTGTCGAACCTCTCCTCGCCGCCCGGGAGCCCGATGCCATTGATCGTCCTGATGAAGCAGGCGAGGTCGTCGTAGGTGCTGGCGTCGGGGTCGTTCTTGTTGGTCTTGAGCCGGTAGGTGCGCTCCCCCGGCCCCGGGATGAAGTACTGGCGGCCGGAGTCATCGCCGTCGCGCCCGGTCCGGTAGGTCAGATGCGCGCACCCGATGTCGCGGCAGCCGGTCTTGTAGAGGTTGCCCCGGTGGTTCTCGCCGAAGTTGTCTTTCAGGAACCTCTTGTCGACCTGCTCGATGACCGAGAACAGGCCCCGGTAGGCGTCGTCAAAGGCCAGCTTGCCGTAGGTGTGACGGGGCGCCGGGACGTCGGCCTTGGCGAACAGCCGCCAGGCCAGCGCCTCGCGCATCTGGGACGGGTCGTTGTACATCGCCTTGAGGTTGATCCGGACCATGCCGGCCAGCCGGTTGCCGGGCCCGGCCTCGTCCAGCGTTATCCGCCAGGACTTCTTGGGCGCGCCGAGGGTGCGGTTCCCGCTGTTTTTCAGCACGAAGTCCTGGGTGCTGAACAGCACACCCCCGGCAGGCGGGGCCGGGATGCGCTGGCGGTCGGCCGGATCGGCCTTCCACACATCGACCCGGGCGCCGGAGGCGGGCCTGACCTGCTCCCTCAGGGTGCCACGCCCGGGCTGGAACCCGGTGACGTGGAACATGTACATGTCCGAGTCGAAGAACTCCGGCTTGCCCTGCGACGCGCCGAAGAAGTCCTCGATCGCCCGCGCCGCGGCGGTGGGGCGACCGGCGCCGTCGACCAGTCTCAGCCTCGCGGGCGCGGATGGCAGCACGTGCGCGAGCAGCAGGTTGAACAGCGCCCGGTACTCGGCCTTGGAGCGCAGCGACGCGTCGTCGCGGCCCGCTAGCTCGCTGGCCAGGTGGGCCAGGGTCCGGCTGGGCCCGTCGGGCAGCTCCGATACCACTACCGCCCGGCCCTTGAACATCTCCCAGAACCGGTCCCTGCTGACCGCCGTGTCCATGCTTCCCCCCGTGCCTGCTTCCCCGTGCCTGCGGACGTGGGATAGCTAGGTACCTGTCTTTGTTGAAACAGGAGCAGGGCAGCCAGGCCGCTGATACATGGGCGGCCCGCGCGGATCACGCCGCGGCGGCCACCGCCGCCCAGAAGTCGCCGAAACCGTCCTGCGGGCCGGTCAGCGCCCGCTGGGTCAGCAGCACGCCGACGGTGCCGCGCACGGGGTCGACATAGGCGGTCGTTCCCGTCCCGCCGTCCCAGCCCCAGCGGCCCGGCGCCATCCACGGCTCGGCGGCCTCGACGTCCACCCCGGTGGCCAGGCCCCACGACCCGCCGGGGCCGACGACGGGCAGCGCCTGCTGCCGCTGGGCATCCGTGAGCGCGTCGGCGGTCATGAGCGCGACCGAGCCCTGGGTCAGCACCGGCCCGCCGCCATCGGCCATGGCGGAAAAGAAGCGCAGCAGGTCGGGCGCGGTCGACACCAGGCCCGAGCTCAGCTCCTCGAAGCTGGGCGGCCCGGCGAAGACGCCGTCCGGCGGGTCCAGCACCTCCAGCCCACCCGTGGCCGGCTGGTAGGCCGTGGCCAGCCGGCCGGTGTCGGCCGTCCCGAAGCTGGTCGAGGCCATGCCCAGCGGCCCGGTGATGCGCTCGGCAACCAGCTGCGACAGCGGCTTCCCGGTGGCCCGGGCCAGCAGCACGCCGAGGACGTCGGTGCCGGTGTCATACAGCCAGCCCTCCCCCGGCTGGAAGGCGAGCGGCAGGCCGCCAAGCCGCGCCACGAACTCGTCCCCGGACATCTTGGGAATGAGCGGGCCGGGGTAGAGGCCCCGCTCAATCATGGCCGTCTGCAGCGGGGTCTGCTCCAGCACCGCGCCCCAGCCGGCGGTCATGGTCAGCAGATGCCGGACGGTAATCGGCCGGGCCGCCTCGGTGGTGGACTCGAGCGGCGCGCCGGGGGAGGTCAGGACGCGCGGGCTCGCCAGCTCCGGCAGCCAGCCCGCGACCGGGTCGTCGAGGGTGAGCACGCCGTCGGCCACGAGGCTGAGCGTGAGAGCGCCGCCGACCGGCTTGGTGACCGAGGCGATGCGGAACAGCGTGTCCTCGCGCATCGGCGCGCTGCCCGCCCCGACCGCCATCCGGCCGCCGGCCCGTACCCCCGCCTGCCCGCCGATGCGGACCGCGGCCACGTACCCGGGGATCCGGCCGGACGCCACCCGCGCGTCCGGCACCCGCCAGATGGGCTCGAACCTCGTGCCCGGTGACCCGCTGCCCCTGCTCTGCTTCATGAGCCCTCCTTGAGCTCCGTTCAGAGGCTATGACGCACGTGCCGCCCGGAACTCATCGGCACGTAGAGCCGGCTCACGTCAGGCCGCGGCGACCGGGCCGATCTCGACCCCCGCTTGCTCGGCGTAGATGAGGAAGCGGAACGGGTCCTGCAGCTGGTGGCGCTCCATCAGCCGGTAGAGGGCCTGCTGCCGCAGCTGCGCCAGCTCGTGATGGCCCGGATGCCTGGCCAGCCCCGCGCTGATGATCTCCAGCGCGAGCGCGGGATCCCGCTGGTCCAGCAGGGTCTGTCCCGCCGAGGCGAACTGCTCCGGCCTGCCGCCGGCCAGCAGGTCGAGTGCCGCCGCCCGGTCGGCCGGATCGATGGGCTCCATTCCCTGCCCGTCCGGCTGCCAGTACCCGGTGTGCTGGTGGTAGAGCCGCTGCACGAAATGGTCACGGGTGACCAGGTAGGGACCCACGGCAGCAGGATGCTCGCGCAGCACTTCCGGCAGGACGCTGGCCTTCAGCAGCCCGGTCAGGGTCAGCCCGCGGCTGATGCCCGCGAGCGACCGGTCGCGCAGTTCGGTTAGCGCGGCCAGCAGGCCGGGGACGGCGTCCACGGGGAACTGCTCGGTCAGCAGCGTGTGGCCGTGCACCAGCACGCGCGGGTTGATCTCGGCGATGAGCGCGAGCGTGTCGAGCAGCCCGTCAGGTGATCCCTCGGCGAAGAACGGTGCGCCCAGGTAGGGCATCATCACGTCGCCGGCGAACAGGACGCCGCTGGCGGGCAGGTAGACCATGAGGGCGTCGCCGGTCTCACCGCCGGCCGTCGGGTACAGGACGAATTCCGTCCCGCCGGTCGACAGCCTGGTTTCGCCGGCGATCTTCTGGTCCACCGCTATCTCCGCGGGCACGGCGCCCGCATCGGAGCTGCCGAATCCGGCCCCGTTTCCGGTGAAGTAGCGGAACGGGACCAGGTTCGCGTGCTGCCGCCGCAGCTCGGACGGGAA
>Ga0187765_10000645_pt1 | contig 12931 bp, 7 predicted proteins | sample 0216_QUI02_MP05__3_FD_133018 | JGI IMG/M metagenome (GOLD analysis project Ga0187765, IMG submission 133018) | Tropical peat soil microbial communities from peatlands in Department of Meta, Colombia - 0216_QUI02_MP05_10_MG | ecosystem: Environmental > Terrestrial > Soil > Wetlands > Peat ...
CGGATGTCGCGGCAGGTTGACGGCGCGGGCCTGCTGGTGGTGTCGGGGGTATCGGGAGCCGGCAAGTCGTCGCTGCTCCGGGCCGGCGTGCTGCCGCAGCTGCGGGGGACCGGCCTGGTGTCGGCGCGCGGCGCGCTGTCCTGGCCGTGCCTGCTGCTCACCCCGTCCCGGGCGCCGCTGGAGGAGCTGGCCGTGCCGGTGGCCCAGCTGGCCGGGGTGGACGCGGCCGCGGTGCGGCGGGACCTGGACGCCGACCCGGCCGGGTTCGCGCTCACCGCGCGCCAGGCCGCCCTGGCCCAGTCGGGCCGGCAGGAGGGAACCCCGCCCGGCCCGGCGGAGCAGCCCGCGCGGCTGCTGCTGGTGGTCGACCAGTTCGAGCAGCTGTTTACCCAGTGCACCGACGATGAGCAGCGGCGCTCGTTCATCGTCGCGCTGCACGCGGCGGCCACCGTCCGGCACGGGCCGGACCACGAGCCCGCGGCCCTGGTCGTGCTCTCGGTCCGGGCCGATTTCGAGGCCCGCTGCGCCGACTATCCGCAGCTGGCCGGCGCGGTCCAGGATCGCTACCTGGTGACGGCGATGACCGAGCGGCAGCTGCGGCTGGCCATCACCGAGCCGGCCAAGAAGGCGGGTTCCAGCGTCGACGACGACCTGACCGACGTGCTGCTGCACGAGGTGCGCACCCGCCATCCGGGAACCTCCAGCGTGGGTGTGCTGCCGTTGCTGTCGCACGCTCTCGACCAGGCCTGGCGCAGCCGCGCCGGGCAGACCCTCACCCTGGCCGACTATGAGCGCACCGGCGGCATCGAAGGCGCCGTCGCCGACAGCGCCCAGCGCGCCTATGACGGTCTCACTCCCAGCCAGCAGGCGGCCGCCCGGCAGGTCTTCACCCGGCTGACCGCCTGCAGCGACGGCGTGGACACGGCCGACTGCGCGCTCCGGCCGGAATTGGCCGAGGGTAAGGACGCGGCCGGGGCCAGTGACGTAGAGGCGGTGCTGGAGGCCTTTGCCGCCGAACGGCTGCTCATCCTCGCGGCCGGCACCGTGGAGATCAGCCACGAGATCCTGCTGACCGCGTGGCCGCTGCTGCGCGACGTGTGGCTGGCCGAGACCCACACCGACCGGATCGCCCGCACCCGGCTGGACAACGCCGCCGCTGAGTGGAGCCGCAGCTCCCGCGATCCGGTCTATCTCTACACCGGGAGCCTGCTGGCCGCCGCCTCCGAGACCGCGGCCCGGATCAGCGCCGATCCGGCCCGCCACCAGCCCCTCAGCCAGGCCGAACGTGACTTCCTGGACGCCAGCCACCGCGCTCAGCACCGCCGCGTGCGTCGGCGGGAGGGCCTGATAGCGGTTCTCACGGCCCTGGTTATTGGGCTTACCTCGCTCGCGGTCTACGCCTTCCAGTCGAGTCAGGACGCCGCGCGCCAGCGCAGCCTCGTCGCCGCTGGCCAGCTGGTCAACGAGAGCGAGTCCCTGGGTGAATACAATCCCACGCTGGCCAAGCTGCTGAGCCTCGCAGCCTGGCGTATCTACCCATCCAAAGACACGCGCTACGCGATGCTGGCCGCGGCCACCAGCCCCGGGATCGCCGCGCTCATCGGTCACACCGACCGGGTCCACGCGCTGGCCTTCAGCCCAAACGGGAAGATCCTGGTCAGCGGTGCCTACGACGGCACGGCGCGGTTGTGGAACATGGCCACCCACGATCAGATAGCCAGGCTGGACGTCCATGGCGGTCACGTCTACGCGGTGGCGTTCAGCCCCGATGGCAAGATCATCGCCACTGGCTCCGACGACGGGAAGATACGACTGTGGGACGTGGCCACCCACCGCCTGGTCGCCACCATGAACGGCCATGCGGATGAGATCAACGCGGTGGCGTTCAGCCCGGACGGCAAGACCCTGGCCGGCGGCGCCCGCGGCGAGGTGCAGCTATGGGACGTAGCGACCCACCGCCCGCTCGGCGATCTGATGACCGGCAACGCCGGCCTGGTCTACTCGGTGGCGTTCAGCAAAGGCGGCCAGACCCTGGCCGTCGGCGGCGCCAACGGGATGGCACAGCTGTGGGACATGGCCATCCGGCAGCCCATCGGGTACATCTCCGGTACCCGCCAGAGGGTCTACTCGGTGGCGTTCAGCCCGGACGGCCGGACCGTGGCCACCGGCAGTACCGACGGCATGGTGCGGGTGTGGAACGTGGCCACCCAGCAGCTGGTCAGGTCCTGGCCCACCAACAGCCCGGTCTTCGACGTAGAGTTCAGCCCGGACGGCCAGACGCTGGCCAGCGGCAGCCTCAACGACACCGCCCAGCTGTGGGACGTGGCCACCGGCCGGCCAATCGGGAATCCTATCCTCGGGTATTCACTGGCGTTCAGCCGTCACGGCACGATCCTGGCCACCGGCGGCTACGACCACATCATCCGGCTGTGGGATGTGGACAGCCGCACCGGCGTCGCGACGCTCACCGCGAACGTCAGGCAGATCACCTCGGTGGCGTTCAGCCCAGACCGCAAGACCCTGGCCACCGGTGGCGCGAATGGCACGGTATGGCTGTGGGACGTGGCCACCCGCCGCCAGACCGGCACCCTGCTGACCGGCGGCGGTGCGGTCAACTCGGTGGCGTTCAGCCGGAACGGCACGACCCTGGCCACCGGTGGCGCCGATGGCACCGTACGGTTGTGGGACGTGGCCACCCGCCGCCAGACCGGCACCCTCGCGAACGGCCACCAGGGCGCGGTCAACTCGGTGGCGTTCAGCCGGAACGGCACCATGCTGGCCAGCGGCAGCGCCGACGGCACCATCCAGCTGTGGGACGTGGCCACCCACCGCGAGCGGGGCGCCCCCCTGAATGGCCACGCCGGTACGGTCTACGCGGTGGCGTTCAGCCCGGACGGCAAGATACTGGCCAGCGGCAGCGCCAATGACACCGTGCGGCTGTGGGACGTGGCCACCCGCCAGCAGCTGGGCAAGCCCCTCACTGGTCACACCGGTGCCGTGTTCTCGGTGGCGTTCAGCCCGGACGGCCAGACGCTGGCCAGCGGCAGCGCCGACGACACGGTCCGGCTGTGGGACGTGGCCACCCACCACCAGATCGGCAGCCCGCTGGCCGGCCACGCCGACTGGGTTCTGTCGGTGGTGTTCAGCCCGCATGGCCAGGCCCTGGCCAGCGGCAGCGCCGACGGCACCGTCCGGCTGTGGGATGTGGCCACCCGCCAGCAAATCGGTGACCCCCTCGGGGCCGGCCCCGGCAGGGTCTACTCGGTGGCGTTCAGCCCGAATGGCAAGACGCTCGCCAGCGGGGACGCCGGCACCGTCCGGCTGTGGGACATGGGCTACCTGGTCGATACCGTGTCGCACCTGTGCGGCTCGGCGCGGCGGCCTCTTACCCGGGCCGAGTGGAGGCAATACGTGCCCTCCGGCCCGGCATATCAGGCCGTCTGCCCGTAACGCCGTCTCTTAGGCTGGCCGCGAGGAGGTCGGCGGCGTGAAGACGGCATTCGTGCTCGGCGGCGGCGGGGTGCTGGGCGCCCACGAGGTCGGCATGCTCCAGGCGCTGTCGGAGGCCGGCATCGCACCGGACGTGATCGTGGGTACCTCGGTCGGTGCGATCAACGGCGCGTTCGTGGCGGCCGACCCGGCGGGCGCGGCGGAGCGGCTGCGTGCGATGTGGCAGGGCGACGCGGTGCAGCGGGCGTTCAGCGGGACGCTGTGGGGCCGCGCCGTGCGGCTGGCCAGCTCGGGCACGCACCTGCACGCGATAGAGCCGCTGCACGCCATGCTGCGTGACACGCTTCCAGTGGCCGACTTCGCCGGTCTTGAGCTGCCCTTCCAGTGCGTCGCGGCCAGCATCGAGCGCGCCCGGGCCCACTGGTTCTGCAGTGGGCCGATCGTGCCCGCCGTGCTGGCCTCGTGCGCCGTCCCCGGGCTGCTGCCGCCGGTCGAGATCGACGGCGAGCACTTCTTCGACGGCGGCCTGGTCCATTCCATCCCGGTCGGGCGGGCTATCGCGCTGGGCGCGAGGACCGTCTTCGTGCTGCATGTCGGGCGGATCGAGCGGCCGCTGACGGTGCCCCGCCGCCCGTGGGAGGTGGGCCTGGTCGCCTTCGAGATCGCCCGCCGGCACCGGTTCCACGAGGAGATGGCGGCGCTGCCCGACGACGTGCGGGTGCACGTGCTCCCGGCGGGGGCGGACCGGCGCTCGCCAGACCTGTCGCAATTGCGATACCGCGACAAGACTAAGGTCACGGCGAGCATCGAGCGCGCGCACGCCGCATCCGCGCGCTACCTCGCCGAGCTGGACGGTCCCTGACCCGGCCATCGCGGCCATCGAGGACGGAGAGGAGCCATGCTCCCACCCAGGCTGCTGCGCCGGGTCGTGCTGGCGCCGCTGGTGATCGTCCTCGCCATCGCGCTGATCGTGCTTTCCCCGCTGATCGCCCTCCTGGCCCTGACGACCAGCCTGGTCAGGAGGGCATCGTCCGGCCGCATGCGCGGGCTCAGGCTGCTGGGCTTCGCGCTCGTGTGGCTGACCGCGGAGACCGCGACGCTGTTCATGTGCCTGGGGCTGTGGCTGGCCAGCGGGTTCGGCGGGCGGATGCACACCGAGCCGTTCCAGAGCCGCCACTACGCGATCATGCGCTGGTTCCTCGACGTGATCTACCGCACGGCCACCGGCACGTTCGGGCTGCGGGTCGAGGTCGACGAGCCGGAGCTCACCGCCGAGGAGCAGGGGGCCCGGCTGGCCCGCCCGGTCATCGTGCTCAGCCGCCACGCCGGCCCCGGCGATTCGCTGCTGCTGGTCCGCCACCTGCTCAGCGTGTACGGGCGGCGGCCGCGGGTGGTGATGAAGGCGACGATGCAGCTCGACCCGAGCGTCGACGTGGTCGCCAACCGCCTTCCCAACGTGTTCGTCCGGCACAGCCGGGCCGGCGAGGGGATCTTCAGCGAGCAGATCGAGCGGCTCGCGGGCGGACTCGACCACCTCGGCGCGCTGGTGCTCTTCCCGGAGGGCGGGAACTGGACCCCCGGCCGGTGGCGCCGTGGCATCCGGAGGCTGGAGCAGCAGGGCCGCGAGGACCTGGCGGCACGCGCCCGGCACATGCCCAACCTGCTCCCGCCGCGCACCGGCGGCACGCTCTCGGCCATCGCCGCCTGCCCCGATGCCGACGTGATCTTCGTCGCCCATGCCGGGCTAGACAGCATCATCAGCGTCGGCGATGTGTGGCGGAACCTGCAGGTGGATCAGACCATCCGCGCGAGGTGGTGGCGGGTGCCGGCCGGTGAGGTACCCCGGGCTGCTGATCACGCGGTCCAGGAGCGATGGCTCTACGACTGGTGGCAGCGCATCGACACGTGGATCTCGCTGAACCGGCCGGGCGGGGCCGAGGCCCCGGCGCTCAGTCCTGACGGGTTAGCCGCCCCGAGTGGTCACTGAGCTGGTAAGCGGCCCCGGATCACGGCCGCCGCCGTCTCGGTGCGCGAGGAAACCCCCAGCTTGGCGAAGATGTTCGACAGGTGCATCTCGATCGTCTTGTCCGTTACGTGCAGCCGCTGGGCGATGCGCCGGTTGGTCAGCCCCTGGCTGACGAGCGAGGCGACCTGCCGTTCCCGGCGGGTCAGCGCGGACAGCACGGTCCGGCCAGCCCCGTTGCCGGTCTCCGGCTGCCCGCGGGAGCCGCGCGCGACGATCCGCCGGCGGAGGCTGGCCGCCTTGCGGGCGTAGGGCGCGGCGCCGCAGGACTCGAACACCGACTGGGCCGTCTGGGCCTGGGTGGAGGCCTGGTCGCGGCTGCCGCGCGCGGCCAGCGCCGCCGCGTTCACCAGCGCCGCGCGGGCCCCGTCCAGGACCATGCCGGCGCCGCTCAGGGCGTCGCGTGCGGCGGCGGCGAAGCCGGATGCCGCCGCGGCATCGGTTGCGGCGACGGCCTGCGCCCGCGCCAGCAGGGCGAGCCCGGTGGATCCCGGCAGGTCCCGCCGGCGCGCGGTGGCCACCGCCGCGTCGGCCCACCGGATCGCCGCCGGCGGGTGGCCTGCCGCCAGCTCGGCCCGGGTCAGCAGCTCATACCAGCCGATCCTGGCCCAGTCGGCGGCATCGGGTGGCTCGGTCACCGCGGCGGAGGTGGCCAGGGCCAGGCATCCCTCGGGATCGCCCATGGCCAGCCGGGCGTCCGACAGGGTCCGCGCGGCGAGGAACGCGCGCCAGCCGCGCGGATGCCGGGGCCACTGCTCGGCGGCGATCGCCGCCGTGGCGCGCGCGGCCTCGAGGTCACCGGTCCAGGTCGCCACCCAGGCGCGCAGGGCCAGCGCCGCGGTCCGGTGCTCGCCGTAGCCGGACAGCGCGGCCAGCTCCACCGCCTCCTCCGCGGCCGCTGACGCCTCGGCCAGCTGGCCGGTGGCCCGCAGGGCCAGGATGCGCCCGATGAGCAGGGGTGCGACGGTGAGGGCCCGGCCACCCCGGTGGGCCAGGGCCAGCCCGCGATCGAGGTGGCGCAGCGCGAAGCCCGGGCGGTCGAGGAGGAATTCACTCCAGCCGACCAGCAGCGCCGCCTCCGGACGCTGCTCGAGCTCGCCGTCGAGCATGCCGTCGAGCACCGAGGCGGCGGCGGTGACGTGCATGATGGCGCTGCCAACGTCGCTGGAGATCGCTTCTGACTTGGTCAGCAGCCCGAGAACCGCGGCCCGCAGCCCGGCCGGCCCGCACCGTTCGGCAACGGGCAGCGCCTCCAGCGCCCACCGCCGCGCTCCGGCCGGGTTGCCGGCGGCCAGTTCCGCGCTGCCCAGCTCGAACCTGAGGGCGGCGGCCGCGGCGGTGTCGGCGTCGGCCAGTGCCGACAGCTCGGCCAGCAGCAGCGCCTTCCCCTCCTGGTGGCGGGACAGCTGCCGCTCCATCAGCGCGCAGAACGTGACCGCCTCGACGCGCGTGTCCTGCTGGTCGCTGCCGAGCTGGCCGAGCACCGTGTGCAGGGTGTCGCGGCTCTCGCGCGGATGGCCGGCGGCACCGAGCGCCAGCGCCAGCCGGAGCAGCAGCGCCGTCCGCTGCTGCGTCCCGGCGTCCTCCGGGAGCAGGCGAAGCGCCGCCTCCAGCCACTGCGCGGCGGTCCCCGGTGCCTGCGCCTGCACGGTGCCCGCGGCGTCGGCCAGCAGGCCGACCGCCGTGAGGTCGCCGAACTCGGCGGCCCGCTCGATGTGGTAGGCCTGTGCCGTCAGCGGCGCGCCGCAGTGCCGCAGCGCGGCCGCGGCCTGGCCGTGCGCACCCACCCGCCAGGCGGGTTGCGCGCTCTCGTATACCGCGGACCGGACGATGGTATGGCGGAAGGAGAACAGCCCGGCCGGCTCAATCGGGCGGATCAGGTCCGCCGCGGCCAGCTCATCGATGGCGGCGGCCGCGCGCTCGGGGCCGAGTCCCGAGACCTGGCCGACGGATGTGACGCAGAACGGGTCGCCGATCACCGCGGCCGACCTCGCCGCCAGCTGCCCGGCCGGGGAGAGCGCGAGCAGCTCGTCGATCAGGGCCGCGGCGACGGCCGCGGGGAGCTCGCCCCCGGCGGCGCCCTCTTGCTGGCCGCCGGGCGGGCCCGGTTCCCCGGCCCGGCGGGCCAGCGCGTCCAGGTAGAACGGATTGCCGCCGCTGGCCCGGTACACGCCGCGCCGCCACGGCCGGCTGCCGCGCCCGCCGAGCATCGTCTCGGCCTCGGCCTCGCTCAGCGGGCCGAGCCTCAGGTAGACCGGCGGATGGTCGCCCTGGGCGGCGGCCACCGCGGCCCGCAGCCGGGCGGGCGCCTGCCGCCACCGGTAGGCCAGGGCGAGCAGAACGCGTCCGCGGGGCGGCTGCCGGAGCAGCTGGGCGAGCACCTCGGCGGTGTCCTCGTCGGCCCACTGCAGGTCGTCGAGGAGCAGCACGAGCTGCGGTGCGGCCAGCGATTCCAGCAGCGCCCGTACCGCGCGGAACAGGCGGTACCGCTCACAGGTGACACCGGCGTGCTCCATGCCCGGGCGCCGGAGCGACGGGAAGACCAAGCCCAGCACGTCGCGGTGGGCCGCCAGGCCGTCCAGGACCCGCCCGGCGAGGTGGTCATCGAGCGCGTCGGCCAGGGCATAGAACGGGACCCGTTCCCCGCCGTGCCGCGCCCGGCCCGCCAGCACCAGCAGGCCGCGCTCACCGGCCCGGCGCGCCATCTCCGCGAGTAATCTGCTCTTGCCGATCCCTGGATCGCCGGTCAGCTCGATGACCTGCGATCCGCCGTCGGCCAGCCGCGCGAGTGCCTGCTCTATGACCTCGCATTCGGCCTCGCGGCCGACGAGCGTGCCTGACCACTCCGGTCCCGGATCTGCCGTTTCGCGCAACATCGCGTAGACCTCCGCGGCGCAACCACCGCCGCACCCGCTCCCCAACGCTCCCGAATTCGGCCACCGATACACAAAGCCAAATTCGCCCAATTACATAACGGGGGTGGATGCTATGCGGTTCATATTTTGGCAAGGCCACCGGCGATGACGGCCGGCCCTGGCGTTGAACTGCGATGACGAACCCGGGAAGCTGGCCATGACCGGGCCGTCCAGCGAGGCCTTATCTTAATATTTTAGTAAAGAGAAACCCACAAAATGACCACGCATTTCCGGGCGTTTCCCTATTGCCGTGGTTCCGCGCGGGCGCCCGGCCGGTGGCAGGGACCGGGACGGGAATGCGCGCGGGGACCGGGACCCGGGGATGCGCGGGAGCCGGGCGCGCCGATCTGGCCCGGGACTACGGGCCGGCCGGGCCGGGGGATTACCGGCGCCGGGGCCCGCACCGCCGGGACCGGCTACCGTGTGGGGCGGAGCGCCGGCGCGCCGCCGTACCCGCGAGCGCCGGACCGGGCAAGGAGGCGGCAGCATGAGCGCGATGACCCCGCAGCAGCTCACCAAGCAGGTGCTCGACGCCTACGCGGGCACGCCCGACCCGCGCCTGCGGGAGCTTCTCACCAGCCTCATCACCCATCTGCACGCGTTCGCGGCCGAGACCCGGCTGACCCGGCAGGAGTGGCTGGCCGGGGTGGAGTTCCTCACCGCGACCGGGCAGAAATGCGACGCCGAGCGGCAGGAGTTCATCCTGCTCTCCGACGTCCTCGGCTTCTCGTCGCTGGTCGACCTGATCAACGCCGCGGACGGGGCCACCGAGTCGACGGTGCTCGGCCCCTTCTACGTGCCGGGCGCGCCCACCCGCGCGATGGGCGAGCAGATCGGGCGCCCGGAAGACGGCGTCCCCACCCTGGTCCGCGGCCGGGTGACCGACGCCGCGGGCAGGCCACTGGACGGCGCCACGCTGGACGTCTGGCAGAGCAGCAGCGACGGGCTCTACGACACCCAGGATCCGCACCAGCCGCCGTTCAACCTGCGCGGGGTGTTCGTGACCGGGCCGGACGGCGGCTACCACTTCCGCACCGTGCGGCCGGCCAGCTATCCGGTCCCGGTCGACGGGCCGGTGGGCGACCTCCTGCGCGGGGCCGGCCGGCACAACTGGCGGGCCGCCCACATCCACCTGATCGTCTCCGCGCCCGGCCACCAGCCGGTCACCACGCACATCTTCGACGCGGAGAACCCCTATCTCGACAGCGACACCGTTTTCGGCGTGAAGGACTCTCTGGTCAGGCATTTCCGGCCGGCCGGGCCCGGCGATCCGGCCGATGTCAGCTACGTCACCGACATGGACTTCGTGCTGGCCGCCGGGAAAGACGGCTAGCGGCGGCCATCCGTTTTGCCGATGGGTGTGCGGTCATCCGTTTGGCCGGCGGATGCCCGCGCATGTGAGCCGAGCTCGAACCAGATGATCCGGCCGGCCTCGCTGCCGGTAATGGACCAGTCGCTGGCCAGGGCGTCGACGATGACAAAGCCGCGCCCGCGCTCGTCGCCGCATTCCTGCCATTGCTCCCACGCGCCGCCGTCGTCCTCGACCTCGACCCGGAGGCCGGCCGGGCGCACGGTGGCGCGGACAACGAAGCGGCCTCCGGGCCGGCGTGAGTTGCTGTGCAGGACCGAGTTGGTCGCGAGCTCGGACAGGCAGGCCAGCGCGTCCCGCGCGAGCGGGCAGTTGCCCAGGAGCTGGGCGAGGAAGCGACGGGCCTCCCGAACCTGGGCGGGGGTGGCGCGGAAGGCCCGCGAGTATGTGGGCGGGGAGGCGGCCACAGGCGCGCCGGGTGCGGTGGCTGCCCCGGACGCCGCATCTCCGACCGCGCGCATCGCGTTCTCCTCCGTGGGGAGTTGCGCTTGACGGCCCCCTACCTGCTCCCTATCGTAACTGAGGTTGGCGGTAATTTTGTCGCCAAAGTCACCTGACAATATTTGCGACGAGCCGCGGGATACTGTGAGGCCCATGGCCTGCGGTACCGGTGCGGATGCTCGTGGAAGCAGAACCCGGCCCGATGACGAGGGGTTGGTTCTTCCGTGCTGACCAGCACCACGCCGAGCGAATGGGCCCGGAGCCTGGTCAGGGGCGCCTACGACCTGCACGTGCACGTAGCCCCCGACGTGATGCCCCGCCGGGTGACCGACGTCCAGTTCGCCCGCCGCTGCTGGGACGCGGGCCTGGCCGGCTTCGTGCTCAAGTCGCACTACGTCCCCACCGCGGAGCGCGCGGCCGTGGTCAACGAGGCGCTGGGCGGCGAGGTCCGCGTGCTCGGGGGCCTGGCCCTGAACGCGTCCGTCGGCGGCATGAACCCGCTCGCGGTGGAGATCGCGGCCCGTGAGGGCGCCCGGATCGTGTGGATGCCGACGGTGGACGCGGTCAACCACCGGGCTTCCGCCGGTGAGCCGCTCACCGGGACGGTGCCGCCATGGCTGGCCCTCCAGCAAGACCTGGCTTCAGCGGGCATAACGACGGACCCGGTGGCCGTGGTCGACGGCGCCGGGCGCCCGCTCGCGGCCACCCGGGAGGTGCTGGAGCTGGCCGCGCGCCACCAGCTGGTGGTGGCCACCGGCCACCTGGCGGCGCCGGAGATCCGGGCCGTGGCCGACGCGGCGCTCGAGGCCGGGGTGCGGCACGTCATCGTCACCCACCCGGACTTCCCCCGGCAGGACCTGCCGCTCGACGACCAGCTGGCCCTGGCCCAGATGGGGGCGTTCCTGGAACGCTGTTTCGCCACGCCTTACACGGGCAACTGTGACTGGGCCAGCATGCTGGCGGGCATCAAGGCCACCGGCCCCGGCCGGACGATCATCGCGACCGACCTGGGCCAGCCCGGCAACCCCCCGGCAGAGGACGGGCTCGCGCTGATGGCCGACGCCCTGCACGCCGCGGGTTTCACCGATGGGGAGATCACCACCATGATCGTGGACAACAGCCGGCTGCTGGCCGGCGCGGACCCGCTGCCCCCGGATGGGGCGCCGTGAGGGCCGCAGGGGGTGCTGGCTTGAAGCCCGTGGTGACCGTCGAGCGGGAGGGGACGTAGGCATGGCGGATGAGGGGGGCGTGCTTGACGAGCTGCGGGCCGCCATCCTGGCCGGTGAGTTCGCGGCCGGCCAGCGGCTGGTGGAAGTGGACCTGTGTGAGCGGTTCGGCTGCAGCCGCTTCGCGGTGCGCGCCGCCATCCCGGTGCTGGCCAGCGAGGGGCTGGTGGACGTCCAGCGGCACCGGGGCGCCCGGGTCCGGATCATACCGGTCGAGGAGGCCATCGAGATCACCGAGGTCCGCCGGCTGCTGGAGGGCCTGATCGCGGCCCGCGCGGCGCAGCGGGCCACGCCCGCGGAGGTCGAGGAACTCCGGCAGGCGATCCTGCAGATGCGGGAGGCCGTCGCCTCGGCCGAGCTGATGCGCTACAGCGACGTCAACGCCCGGCTGCACGGGATGATCCGCCGGATCGGCGCCCACCAGACCGCGGCCGGGATCCTCGAGCGCCTGCGGGCCCAGCTGGTCCGCCACCAGTTCACGCTGGCCCTGGTGCCGGGACGGCCCGCGGTGTCGCTGGCCCAGCACGAGCGCATCGTCGAGGCCATCGCCGCCCGGGACCCGCAGGGGGCGGAGGCGGCCATGCTGGAGCACATCACCAGCGTGATCGAGGCGCTCAGCAGCCTGCCCGGCGGGCAGGCACGCAGCTCCGGCGCCGGGCCCGCGCCGGGCGCCGGCCGCTGACCACGGGCCCGGGAGCCGGCGCTACGGGCTGGCGCTGGTCGCCCACCTGGCCACGATCGTCGTCTGCTTCGCCGTCGCCCCCTACACCAGGTTCATGCACGCCGTGTACCGTTCCTGGCCATCATGGCGGACAACATCGAGGCCGGCCGGTAACGCGTGGGCCGCCTCGCGGCCGCCCGCCGGGTCAGCGGACGGTGTACGGCCCGGTGGAGACGGCGTGGTAGCCCTTGGCGCCGATGGCCTGGGCGAGCGGGCTGCGCGGGTCCCGGCCCGCCTTCAGCTGGTCGAGCACGTAGCGGAAATCGTAACGGGGCCGCCAGCCGAGCCCGGCGCGGGCGCGGGCGTTGACGTAGACACGGTCGATGGCCGGGAACATGGCCCAGCCGCGCCGCGCGTACTCGGCCTCCTGGTCGGGGAAGAGCCGCCACACGACCGCGGGCGCGTCCCGGCCCAGGCCGGCCACGTCGCCGGGTGTGAACGGGGTGGTGGCGCTGATGATGTACTTCGCGAAGCCAGCCGCGGGCGCGTGGGCGATGGCGAGCAGATGGGCATCCACCACGTCCTGGATGTCCACCCGCCGGTAGAGGTACTCGTTCGCCTTGACGTTGGCGCCGGGGTAGGCGGCGCGGACCGCGTCCCGGTCGTCGCCCTCGGGAAAGAAGCGGGAAACGCGCAGCACCACGACGGGCAGGCCCTCGTCCTGGCCGGTGATCTCGCACAGGTCCTCGGCCGCGGCCTTGGTCACACCGTAGATGTTCCTCGGCACCGGGGCCACATCCTCGGTGATCCACGCCGCCGCCCCGTCCGGCCGGGCCGTGAGGGCCC
>Ga0187765_10000646_pt1 | contig 12922 bp, 15 predicted proteins | sample 0216_QUI02_MP05__3_FD_133018 | JGI IMG/M metagenome (GOLD analysis project Ga0187765, IMG submission 133018) | Tropical peat soil microbial communities from peatlands in Department of Meta, Colombia - 0216_QUI02_MP05_10_MG | ecosystem: Environmental > Terrestrial > Soil > Wetlands > Peat ...
ATCAACATCACGGGTGTCTCCGGTCTCAACGATGACCTCAACACCCCCAGCATTCCGGGATTCTGCGGCACCTGCCATGACTCCCCGAATATCGGTCACCATTCGGTCAAGGCTCCGCTGGATATCGGCATACCCGACGCCGGCCAAAACAAGCCGCCGGTGCTCGATATCTCCGGTCTTCCGGTATTTACGATCACCTGCGAGCTCAAGGATGGCCCGCTCGCCGGCAAGGTCTACAAAGTCACCGACGCAGGCCGCGCCATGATCACCGGCAAATGTAAGGATATTGGCCGGTTCAAGGGGCCGATCCTGCGTGGGCTCGCGTCACGTGCGCCGTACTTCCACAATGGATCCGCGGCTACCCTGCGCGATGTGGTCGATTTCTATGATCAACGGTTCGCGATCGGCCTTACTCACAAAGAGAAAACTGATCTCGTCAATTTCCTGAACACGCTCTGACGGCGTCAGGCAGGGTGACAAGCTGGACAAGCAAAAAGGCCGGGCGAAAGCCCGGCCTCATTCGTTGCGCAAACCCGAGTCTGGCCGCAAGCGTTGCATCTAACCGGTGCAATTACGTATTCATGCTCTCGAAAAATTCTGCGTTGTTTTTGGTGTTGCGCAGCTTGTCGAGCAGGAAGTCGATGGCGTCCATGGTGCCCATCGGGTTGAGGATGCGGCGCAGGACGTACATCTTTTTGAGCACCGCCGGCTCTGTCAGCAGCTCTTCCTTGCGTGTGCCGGACCGCGTGATGTCGATAGCCGGGAAGGTGCGCTTGTCGGCAACCTTGCGGTCGAGAATAAGCTCCGAATTGCCGGTGCCTTTGAACTCTTCGAAAATCACTTCATCCATGCGGCTTCCCGTATCGATCAACGCGGTTGCGATGATGGTCAACGAACCGCCTTCCTCGATGTTGCGCGCGGCGCCGAAGAAGCGCTTCGGGCGCTGCAGAGCATTGGCGTCGACGCCGCCGGTCAGCACCTTGCCCGAAGAAGGGACGACGGTGTTGTAGGCGCGGCCGAGACGGGTGATCGAGTCGAGCAAGATCACGACGTCGCGCTGATGCTCGACCAGGCGCTTGGCCTTTTCAATCACCATTTCCGCGACCTGCACGTGGCGTGACGCCGGCTCGTCGAAGGTCGAGGAAATTACCTCGCCTTTCACCGAGCGTTGCATGTCGGTGACTTCCTCCGGCCGCTCGTCGATGAGCAGCACAATGAGATAGGTTTCCGGATGATTGGCGGTGATCGAATGGGCGATATTTTGCAGCAGCACGGTTTTACCCGTGCGCGGCGGCGACACGATCAGGGCGCGCTGGCCTTTGCCTATGGGCGCGACGATATCGATCACGCGCGCCGAGAGGTCCTTTTTGGTCGGATCCTCGTATTCCATCTTGAGCCGCTCATCGGGATAAAGCGGCGTCAAGTTGTCGAAGTTGACTTTGTGGCGCGCTTTCTCGGGATCTTCGAAGTTAATCGTGTTGACCTTGAGCAGCGCGAAGTAGCGCTCACCTTCTTTCGGGGAGCGGATGTGGCCTTCGACGGTGTCGCCGGTGCGCAGACCGAAGCGGCGAATCTGGCTTGGCGAGACGTAGATATCGTCGGGTCCGGACAGATAGTTCGATTCCGGTGAGCGCAAAAATCCGAAGCCGTCGGAAAGCACTTCGACGACGCCTTCGCCGATGATGTCGACTTCCTGGGTCGCGAGCTGTTTGAGGATTGCAAACATCAGCTCCTGCTTGCGCATGGTGCTGGCGTTTTCGACCTGATGTTCTTCAGCGAAAGCGACGAGTTCAGCAGGGGTCTTAGACTTGAGGTCTTGGAGTTTCATTTCCCGCATTGGGGGCTTACGTCCTTGGGAGTGTCACCGGCGGAGATTCAAAAATGAAATGACTTGCGCCGTGTGACTTAAGAGAGAGATCGCAGGTCTGGGGTGACGAGGAGGTTGGGAAAGGGGCCCGGAACCCGATGCTGCGACCGGCCCAAACTCTGGGAGCCGGAACGCAACTGCATCCGCCTGCGTTCGGTGGGATGCACTCAAGATAAGTTGAGCCAGCGTTTCGCGCAAGAGGCGAGGCGGCGTCTGTGCGCTAGGCAGGGAGAATTAAAACGGTTTGACGGTCGCCAAGATCACGATCACGATCAGCAACACGGTCGGTATCTCATTGACAATACGATAGAATTTATGCGCATGCCGGTTTCGGTCAAAGCGGAATTCATTTACCCAATGTGCAAAAAGTCCGTGCAGGACCGTCATGGCGAGTACCGCGATAAATTTGGCGTGAAACCACCCGGCGCCAAGCCACTGGCCTTGCAGGACAAGCACGATCCCGGCGACCCACGTCACCACCATTGCCGGAACCATGATGAAATTGAGTAGCCGCCGCTCCATCGTTTTGAACGTTTCAGACAGCTCGGAGTCAGGCTTGGCCGCCGCGTGATAGACGAACAATCGCGGCAGATACAGCATCCCGGCCATCCAGGCGACAGCCGCCACAATGTGAAGAGCTTTAAGCCAGAGATACATCGACACTAGCCTCGCACACGCTTGAGCATGCGTTCGACGTGCAGGATCGGTGTTTCTGGCAGAATTCCGTGGCCGAGATTGAAGATCAGCGGTCCGTCTGCGAGATGCGTCATAACATCGTCAACCTCGCGGTCGAGCGCCGCACCACCAGCCAAGAGTGCCAGCGGATCAACGTTGCCCTGCACCGGCACCCGTGACTGTAATGTGTCGCGAGCAATAGATCGCTCGAAGGCCCAGTCGATCCCGATGGCGCTGACGCCAGTCATTTCAACATACGGCAAAGCCATTGCGTCCGCTCCGCGCGGAAAGCCGATGATTCTTGCATTGCCAACCTGACGTCGCACACCCTCGACAATTTTCTGTGTCGGCGCGATGCACCACCGCTCGAACTGATCCGGGCCCAGCACACCAGCCCAGGTATCGAAAACCTGTACAACTTCAGCCCCGGCTTTCAACTGACCGACCAGATAGTCGATCGAGGCCTGCACCAGACGATCAATCAATCGTCCAAAGGTGTCCGGATCCCGATAAGCCAAAAGTCGTGCGGGAGCCTGGTCCGGCGTTGCCTGGCCGGCAACCATGTAAGTGGCAACGGTCCAGGGTGCTCCACAAAAGCCAATCAAGGTCGTTCGCTCGTCCAGCATTGCCTTGACCCGGCGCACCGTTTCATAGACCGGCGCCACGACATCCCCATCAATTGCATCGCGCAGTCCAGCCAGATCTGCGGCGTCACCGAGTGGATCCAGCCTGGGTCCCTCACCACTCAGGAATTCGACCTTCCGCCCAAGTGCCAGAGGCACGACCAGAATATCGGAAAATAAAATTGCTGCGTCGAACCCGAAGCGCCGCACTGGCTGCAAAGTAACCTCTGCCGCGAGTTCCGGATTAAAACAGAGATCAAGAAAGCCTCCCGCTTTCTCGCGCAGCGCTCGATACTCCGGTAAATAACGTCCAGCCTGACGCATTAGCCACACCGGTGGTACCGGTTCGTGCCTGCCTGCAAGCACGCGCAGCAGTTTTTTCCCCATGGCACGTGCAGATCCGGCTTCTTCCATAAAGACTCTACTTAAGAATCTGTTGTATCTGTTGGAGCGTTAATTGGACTCATGCCTGTCACTCAACATTCTATCCACTGGATCGGTGGGGTCGACACAGAAAGCAGCGTAATCCATTGGCGATCGGTCCACAGGATTAGACGTTGTTTTATCGCACTATCTCTGTCTTTTCCCCATTCACTATTCACATTAATGCTCCGCCAGCATGACGGCTCATGGACACTATCCCGAAGGCAGTGATGTGGATGGAAATTGAACAGATTGCCGGAGATGGCTTGCTTGTCGGGACAAGCCGTGGCCTCCTCCCATGCTATCCACATTCTGTACGGCAACTATACAGACACTGATGCCAGACACCGGCTACTTCCATCTCCATCTGGTATCCGACGCGACAGGTGAAACACTGATCACAGTCGCACGTGCGGCCGCAGCCCAATACGCCAACGTGTCGCCGGTCGAGCACCTTTATCCGATGGTGCGCTCGAAGAAGCAGCTTGACCATGCACTGGCGGAAATCGGCGAGGCCCCCGGCCTGGTCCTCTACACCTTGCTCGAAGAAGACCTCATCCAGTTGCTGGAGAAGAAATGTCGAGAACTTGGGCTGCCATGTATGTCGGTTCTCGGCCCGGTCCTACGGCTCTTCCAATCCTATCTTGGCGCCGAGACCATTCATCGTGCTGGCGCCCAACACGTTCTGAACGCCGAATATTTCCAGCGAATTGACGCCCTTAACTTCACGATGCTGCACGATGACGGACAGCACGTGGAAGGCCTCGAGGATGCGGATGTGGTTCTGGTCGGCGTTTCACGGACCTCAAAAACGCCAACCTCGATTTATCTTGCAAATCGGGGGGTGAAGACCGGGAATGTGCCGCTGGTGCCTGGGGTGACGCTCGCCGAGGCGGTGGAAAATCTGACCCGGCCGCTCGTGGTCGGGCTCTATGCAAGTCCGGAGCGCATTGTTCAGATCCGCGAGAACCGTTTGCTGGGTCTGAAAGCCCATCGCGACGACGATCAATATATCGACAAGAGTGCCGTGGCCGAGGAGGTGTCATTTTCACGCCGACTTTGCGCAAAGCACAATTGGCCTACCATTGATGTGACTCGCCGTTCGATCGAGGAAACCGCAGCGGCGGTCATGCGACTGTTGAGCGAGCGGCGGCGCCATCCGGCGCTCTAGTCTTTGATTCCAAAATGCGGAAGCTGGATTTGGGGAACTCTCTCGCGCGACGTGGTAAAGGAAGGCCATGGCGCTCTGGTTGAATCCCCAGCCTTTGGTGCTCGCATCGGGAAGCGAGGTTCGCGGCAAGATTCTTGCCGCCGCCGGCCTGCGCATTGAGATAAGGCCGTCTCAGATCGACGAACGGGCCGAGGAGGCCAAGTCCGGAATCGCCGATGCGGCCGCGGCTGCGCGACACCTTGCAGTCGCGAAGGCGACCGCGGTTGCAGCTTCGCTGCCGGGACGGTTGGTCCTTGGCGCGGACCAGACACTGGCGCGGGGCAGCAAACGCTTCAGCAAACCACTCGACCGTACCGGCGCCGCAGAGCAACTTCGTGCATTGCGTGGCCGCACGCACGAACTAAATTCTGCGCTGGCGTTGGTGCGCGATGGCACAACACTTTTTGGCTGTGTCGAAACAGCAAGACTGACCATGCGCGATTTTTCCGATGCTTTTCTCGAGGACTATCTTGATCTGGCGGGCGCGTCAGCGATGAGCAGCGTGGGCGGCTACCAACTCGAAGGAATCGGGATTCACCTCTTCGAGCGGATCGAAGGAGACTATTTCACGATTCTTGGCCTGCCAATTTTGCGGTTGCTTGGCTTCTTGCGGCAGAACAAGTTCATTGATGGCTAGCCAATGTTCGTCCTTGGTCTCACTGGCTCGGTCGGCATGGGCAAATCCGCGACAGCGAAAATGTTCGCTGAGGAAGGCGTTCCGGTACACGATGCGGATGCTGTTGTGCATCGCCTATACGAGACAGAAGCCGTACCGCTTATCGAGGCGGCCTTTCCCGGCACGACGGCGGGCGGCAAAGTTGACCGGGACAGTCTGGCCAGGCAAGTCCTTGGCGACGGTGCCGCGATCAGGCGGCTGGAATCGATTGTTCATCCGCTGGTGGCAAAGGCGCGCGACCGCTTTTTGGCCGAGGCGGAACGCAACGGCCACGCGGTCGCGGTGCTTGATATCCCGCTGCTGTTCGAAACCGGCGGTAATACCCGCTGTGACGCCGTTGTCGTGGTTTCGGCGCCGTCCGATGTTCAACGTTCGCGGACATTCGAGCGCCCTGGAATGACCGAACAGAAATTTGCCGCGATCCTCGCTAAACAGTTGCCGGACGCTGAAAAGCGCGCTCGCGCCGATTTCGTGGTGGATACATCAAAAGGATTCGAGGCGGCGCGCGTACAGGTGCGTGATATTCTCGCCCGTGTTGCTACAATGCCCAAGCGGCACCGGTGATTCTGCCGCCGGGGAATAATATGCGCGAAATTGTTCTCGATACCGAAACCACGGGACTCGATCCTGGCCAGGGTCACAGGCTTGTTGAAGTCGGTTGTGTCGAGCTGCTCAACCGTATTCCAACGGGGGCAACCTTCCACGCCTACTTAAATCCCGATCGCGATATGCCGGCGGATGCATTCGCAATTCATGGCCTTTCCACCGAGTTTCTGAAAGGCCACAAACGCTTTTCCGAAATTGTCGACGAATTTCTTGCCTTCATCGGGGATGCGCCGCTGGTGATTCACAATGCGGGATTCGATCACACCTTCTTGTGCGCGGAACTCAAGCGCGTCGACCGCGTATTGATCGCCCGCGAGCGCCTAATTGATACGTTGTTACTGGCCCGCCGCAAGCATCCTGCAGGGCCAAACCGGCTAGACGATCTGTGCGCGCGCTATGGGATCGACAATTCGCGGCGTACCAAACACGGAGCGTTGCTCGATGCGGAAATCCTGGCTGAAGTTTATGTCGAGCTCATTGGCGCGCGCCAGGCGCAACTAGGGCTTGCCGAAAGTGGCGAGCGCCGGGCGAACGGGGTTGAAGGCATAGTGGCCGTGCGCGTACGGCCTGACCAACTGGAGCCGCGACTGACCGAAGGCGAACTGGCGGCGCATTGCGAATTCGTCGCGGGCCTCGGCGAGGATGTGTTGTGGCAGAACTACCGGGCGGGCAAAGCCTGACGGTTTAACTCTGTGCCACTGGCGCCGGCTGCATCTGTGCCATTTTCTGGCGATACAGGCTGGCGAAATCGACAGGATCAAGCAGCAGCGGCGGGAACCCGCCATTGCGGACCGCGGTGGCGATAATCTCGCGTGCAAACGGGAAAAGCAGTCGCGGACACTCGATCAACACGAGTGGATTGAGAGATTCCTGCGGGACGTTGCGAATGCGAAATACGCCCCCGAATTCCAGTTCAAAGCGGAAGAGCAGGGTGCTGCCGGTTTCGCCTTTGCCTTCGAGCTTGATCACCACTTCGATGTCGGTGTCCGACAGAGGTGTGGCGCCCACATTGATCTGGATCCCGATCTGCGGCTGTTCCTGGCGGTTGGTGAGCGACTGCGGCGCATTCGGATTTTCGAACGAAAAATCCTTGACGTATTGAGCCACCACAGTGAGTTGCGGCTGATCTTGTGTTGGGCCGCCGTTGGTCGTCGTCATGAACACTCCCTCGCACGCAACCGGTTGCGCGGCGGTTGGCTAACATAGGGCCTATGAGGGAACAAGGACGCTCTCAGTTCACGGGTTTTGCAATCTGTAGCCGGACAGCGCGGGTATTTGCTGTCATCACCTGCGGGCGTCGTCGTGTTGATCCGGCAATGTGGGGTCCGGCACCTGGTGCCACTGCTCAGGCGTGAGATCGACCACGCCGTCGTTCGGCGCCGACGGCGTGCCGCCTGCCACCGCTCGCCATAGCGCAACAGAAAGCAAAATTACCGCCAGGGCATCGGTGATAAATCCCGGAATTAACAGAAGAATCCCGGCAAATAGGACCAGGCCGCCATCGCGGTCCGCCTGCAGGGCGGTAAAGCGGCCTTCGCCTAGGGCAACACGCACGCGCGCAATATGACTGCTGGTTGCGTGGCGAAGAATCCAAGCACCGGTGAATGAGCCAGCGAGCAGTAGGACCAGTGCCCATCCAAAGCCGATTGTCGCAGCTACTGCAAAAAATGCCGCCAATTCCAAAAAAGGCAGCGCCAGCAACATTAACAGCAGCCATTTTGCCACATTCATCGGTGTTTCTCTATTTGGGCGATGTTGGCCTCAGCGCCCTGATCGTCTAAGGTCCGTCCAAGAGAGTTGATTTTGCGCCGAAATGCTGGCGCGAGGCGCGGCCTTCAGGTTTGGTGCGGCCATCTGCGGAGAATGATGAGGCCCGCCGCTCCGCCGCACAGCCAGCGATAGGCTGGAGACGCTTATATCCGGCCGATGTGCCGTCACGGTAGCCGAAAGCATGCGAGACGTGTTCGATATCTATACCATCATTTTCCTGGCGCTTGCCGTGTTCATCTTCCTGCGGCTGCGGAGCGTATTGGGGCAGCGCACTGGCCGGGAACGGCCGCCCTACGATCCTTTCTCCGCGCGCGAACCCGTGCGGCCGGCACCGGAAAAAGTCGTCGCGCTGCCGAATCGCACCGCTGAGAATGCGACGACGAAACCGGTTGAGCCCGCCGAAAATGTTGCTGAACGCTGGAAGGGCATCGCCGAACCCGGATCTGTGATCGCGACGGGTCTCGATGCAATTTCTGGCGCGGACGCTAATTTCGATGGCCAACACTTTCTGACCGGCGCGCGCACGGCCTACGAGATGATCGTGAATGCCTATGCGGAGGGTGACCGCCGCACGCTGAAGAATTTATTGGCGCGCGAAGTTTATGACGGCTTCGAGAGTGCTATCAGCGAGCGCGAAAAACGCGGCGAGACGGTCGAGAGCCGCTTCGTGTCGATCGACAACGCTGACATCACCGCTGCCGAACTGCGCGGACGCAATGCGCAGGTAACAGTTCGCTTCCAATCGAAGCTTGTCTCAGTGACACGCGACAAAGACGGTAATGTGATCGACGGCAATGCCGAAAAGGTGACAGATATTACCGACGTCTGGACTTTTGCGCGTGACGTCACTTCGCGTGATCCGAACTGGAAATTACTCGCGACCGAAGCGGGACAATGAGCGCATGTCGGCGACTCGTCTTCGCACGTCATTAAAATTTAGTTTTGCATTTTGTTTGGCCACAGCGGTGAGCGGGCCCGTATTGGCGGGCAGCGCGTTCAAGCTGCGCAATGCGCAGGTTGAATCACTCAGCTTTGCTGCGCTCGATGGCTGGGTAGATGACGACCACGCCGCGGCCTTCGATACGTTCCTGAAAAGTTGTAGCGCCATTCTCAATGCCTCAAAGGCGGAGCGGGCATCGCGGCCGTTCTTCGGCGCGCTTTTCAAGGTCTGTGAACGCGCGGTGGCAGCGGGTGGCCAGCTCGATCGTGAACACGCGCGAACATTCTTCGAGGACAATTTCAAACCGGTGCGCGTCCTGCCGGCCGGCCAGACCGAGGGTTTTTTCACCGGTTATTACGAGACCGAGGTGGATGGTTCGCGTTTTCCCAGCGACGAATACACGATCCCGATCTACGCCGCTCCGGCAGAGACAGTGCGCAAACATCAGAGCAAGGTATTTGCCGATCTCGATCGTACCAAGATTGAGGACGGCGCGCTGGCCGGCAAGGATCTGGAAATCTGCTACGTCAAAAATCCGGTCGACGCCTTCTTCGCGCAGATTCAGGGCTCGACGCGCGTGAAGCTCGATACCGGCAAGCTGCTGCGCCTTAACTATGTCGCCAGCAATGGCCAACCCTATACACCGGTCGGAAAATTCCTGATCGATCGCGGCATCGTGTCCAGGGAAGAGATGTCGATGGACAAGATCCGCGAATTTATGGAATCCAATCCGGACGAAGGCCGGGAATTGCGTCGCAAGAATCACTCCTTCGTATTTTTCCAGGAAACGGCGCTGAACGCGCATGACGAATGCATCGGCGCGCAGGGCGTGCCGCTGACGCCCGGGCGTTCCCTGGCGGTCGACAAAAAAATCCATGTTTTTGGTACACCGATATGGATTGAAGCCGAGTTTCCGATCGACAGCGAAAAACCGGAGACCAAATTCCGGCATCTCCTGTTTGCCCAGGACACCGGCTCGGCGATCGTCGGGCCGGCCCGCGCCGACATTTATTTCGGCCATGGCGAGGATATCAGCCACGTGGCCGGCCGCATCAGGCAGCACGGGCAATTCGTGATGTTAGTGCCTCAAAGCGTGTCGGTGAGCGGCACTGCAGTTGCGGCCGCCACAGACATCCCGTTGCCGAGGCCTCGTCCCCGGATGACAGTCACCGCTGCCGCCCGTGCGGCCGTCGAAACGACGGGGAGCATATCGGCGCCGATGCCAAAGCCGCGGCCCTGACACCATGAGTTCCGGCGACGGGAGGCGGCGCCGCGTCCTTTCCCAGGAAGAACGCGTCCTCTGGACGACAGTCACGAGGTCAATTGCGCCGCTGCGCGAGTTACCCGCAGCCGACCTGGATGATGCGGAGGGGCCGGCCATGCCGGCCGGGCCTGCGAAACGTCCCGCAAAGTCGGCGCCCGTTGCTCCTCCATTACCGGAGAAAAAATCGCCACCGCCGCTTGCGCCGCTCGGTCGCCGTATGAAACAGCGGATTGCCAGGGGCAAAGATGAAATCGATGGCCGGCTCGATCTGCACGGGCTTACGCAAAGCGAAGCGCATGCCACGCTATTGCGGTTCTTGCGGGCCGCAAGTGCGCGCGGCGCGCGGCTGGTGCTGGTTATTACGGGAAAAGGCGCGCGTGCGGCCGAAGGAGAGCGTGGCATCCTGAAACGGCAGGTGCCCCTTTGGTTAGGACAGCCGGAATTTCGTGCTCTTGTGATCGGGTTCGAGGACGCGCACTTGGCGCACGGTGGCGAAGGCGCGCTCTATGTGCGGGTTCGGCGCGACAAGCTAACTTAACCGGCGCCAGTTCTGGAGTATCGGATATGTCAAAAAAACCGAAACTTGATAAGCCAAAGTCCGACGACAAGGGCAAAAAGCCCGGTCGACAAGAACTCGAACGCGACCTGGAGGAGGGGCTGGAAGAAACCTTCCCGGCTTCCGATCCGGTGGCGATTACGGATCCGGTGGTCGACGTGGTGAAGGGCGACAAAAAGAACTAGCGCCCCCGGCGGCTACAAAATGAACCGGCTCAAGTCGGCATTTTTGGCGAGATCGCCGATGTGCTTTTGCACATAGGCAGAGTCGATCTTGACCGTCTCGCCGGATCGGTCGGGCGCAGCGAACGAGACTTCGTCGAGCACCCGCTCCATCACCGTCTGAAGGCGTCGTGCGCCGATATTCTCGACCGAAGAGTTCACCGCCACGGCAATATCCGCGATTGCATCGATTGCATCTTCGCTGAATTCGAGTGCGACGCCTTCGGTACCCATCAGCGCGATATATTGTTTGATCAACGACGCTTCCGGCTCGGTCAGGATACGGCGGAAATCATCACGCGTAAGGGCCTTGAGCTCCACGCGGATCGGCAGGCGGCCCTGCAATTCGGGCAGCAGGTCGGATGGTTTCGAGATGTGAAATGCGCCCGAGGCAATGAACAGTATGTGGTCGGTCTTTACCGGCCCATGCTTGGTGTTGACGGTGGTGCCTTCGATCAATGGCAGCAGGTCACGCTGCACGCCTTCGCGCGACACGTCGGCGCCGCGCAGGCCTTCGCGTCCTGCAATCTTGTCGATCTCGTCGAGGAAGACGATGCCATTTTGCTCGACCGCCCTGATCGACTCCTGCACAAGCTGCTCATCGTCGAGCAGCTTGTCTGATTCCTCGTTGACGAGGATCTTGTGCGATTCTTCCACGGTGACGCGTCGCGTCTTGGTGCGACCGCCACCGAGCTTGCCGAAAATGTCGCCGATATTGATTGCGCCCATCTGCGCGCCCGGCATGCCCGGGATCTCGAACATCGGCATGCCGCCACCGCCCGCCTGTACTTCGATCTCGATTTCCTTGTCGTTGAGCTCGCCGTCGCGGAGCTTCTTTCGAAAACTTTCGCGTGTTGCAGGACTCGCGCCCGGTCCGACGAGCGCATTGAGGACCCGCTCTTCTGCCGACTGTTCGGCCCGGGCTTGCACGTCTTTTCGTTTCCGTTCGCGGACGAGTGCAATGCCGATCTCGACCAGGTCGCGTACGATCTGTTCGACGTCGCGGCCGACGTAGCCGACCTCGGTAAATCTGGTGGCTTCGACCTTGAGGAATGGCGCGCCGGCAAGTCTCGCGAGCCGACGGGAAATCTCGGTCTTGCCGACGCCGGTCGGGCCGATCATCAGGATGTTTTTTGGCAGGACTTCCTCTCGCAATTTTTCGTCGAGTTGCAGACGTCGCCAGCGGTTGCGCAGCGCGATGGCAACGGCGCGTTTGGCGTCGCCCTGGCCGACGATGTAGCGATCAAGCTCGGATACGATTTCGCGGGGGGAGAAATCAGTCAATGCGTATACTCGTTACGATTTCAGGGATTCGATGGTCACGTTGCGGTTGGTGAACACGCAAATTTCAGCGGCGATATCCAGCGATTTGCGCACGATCGTTTCGGCGTCGAGCGGGCCATCAAGCAGCGCGCGCGCCGACGCCAGCGCGTAGTTGCCGCCGGACCCGATGCCCATGACGCCGTTTTCCGGCTCCAGCACGTCACCGGTCCCCGTAAGGACTAGTGACACCTGCGCATCCGCAACAATCATCATGGCCTCGAGACGGCGCAGATAGCGATCGGTACGCCAGTCCTTGGCAAGCTCGACTGCGGCGCGGGTCAACTGTCCCGGATACTGCTCAAGCTTGGCTTCTAGCCGTTCAAACAATGTGAAGGCGTCAGCCGTCGCGCCGGCAAAGCCGCCGATCACGTCGCCTTTGCCCAGGCGGCGCACTTTCTTGGCGTTGGATTTGACGATGGTCTGGCCAATCGTGACCTGGCCATCGCCGCCGATGACCACGTTGCCGCCTTTGCGGACCGTGAGGATGGTGGTGCCGTGCCAGACAGGACTTGAGGGAATTTCGTTGGATGACATACGCTCAATACCCCGAGACCAGCGACATCTAGGCATGGCCGGGCGCGTTTGCAAACGGTTCGCAACGGCTGTGGCGAATCCGCCAAACCCCTGATAAAAGGCGCGCGAATAAAGGATATTCGCCATGCGCAAGGGCGCCATCAAGCGCACGACCAAGGAAACCGACGTCGAGGTCGAAGTTAATCTCGACGGGACCGGCCGCTCGCAAATCGCGACCGGTATCGGCTTCCTCGA
>Ga0187765_10000647_pt1 | contig 12919 bp, 12 predicted proteins | sample 0216_QUI02_MP05__3_FD_133018 | JGI IMG/M metagenome (GOLD analysis project Ga0187765, IMG submission 133018) | Tropical peat soil microbial communities from peatlands in Department of Meta, Colombia - 0216_QUI02_MP05_10_MG | ecosystem: Environmental > Terrestrial > Soil > Wetlands > Peat ...
CGCCCGGGGCCCGGGGCATCATGATCCGTATCGATTTCAACCGTTTGCGCTTTCTCGTCATCGACGACAACACGCATATGCGCCGCATACTGCGCACGCTGTTGCATGGCTTTGGCGCACGCGAAGTCTATGAAGCGGAAGACGGCGCGGCCGGCCTGGAGGCGTTTACTCATTACCTTCCTGACATCGTGATCACCGACTGGGCGATGCCGATCTTCGATGGCCTCGAGCTCATGCAGATGATCCGCCAGCCCGGCGCCAATGCCAATCCTTACGTGGCCATCATCATGCTCACCGGCCATTCCGAAAAGAAGCGCGTGACCGCCGCGCGCGATGCCGGCGTTACCGAATTCCTCGCCAAGCCGATTTCGGCGAAGGGTCTCTACCAGCGGATCATCAACGTAGTCGCCAATCCGCGCCCGTTCATCAAGACAAAGACCTATTTCGGCCCGGACAGGCGGCGCAACATCAATTCGAATTATATCGGCCCGGAACGCCGGAAGGGGGGCAAAGCGGACGTCATCAGGCAAACGCCCCTGCTCGACAAAGCCCGCGCTCCGGTCTGACAAAGGCATCTGGCCATGTCCCGCTCAAAAGACACAGCAGCGATCGTCACCTACGGCGATCACGAAGTTATTGTGCCGGAAAACAAATTGCGCGGCGCCGTTTCCAAAGACACATCAGATGCGAGTGGAGACGATCCGGTGGCGCGCGCCGAGAAGGCTCTGGCCGAACTCTCTCCCGAATTCGCCAACTGGATGGATTCCGAGTGTGAACGGCTCGATACCGCTCGTCACGAACTGCTCAAGGATGGCCTCTCCGAAGTTAACAAGGAGGCGCTGTTCCGCGCATCGCATGACATCAAGGGCGAAGCCGCAACGTTCGGCTACCCCGCAGTGGTGTCCGCGGCGAACAGCCTTTGCAGGCTCATCGAACATACACCGGCCGAGTCACGTATTCCCCTTAAGCTGATCGATCAGCACGTCGATGCAGTGCGTGCGATTTACCGGGAATATGCGCGCTCGGACGCCAAGGAGCTGGCGGCCAGTCTGACAAAGCGATTGCGCGAAGTGACCGACGAATTCCTGATGCGGGAAAATCACCACCGTCCGGAGGTCCTTGAGCAGCTCAAGGGCCCGTCGATCGTACCCGAATAGCGGTAAGTCGCTGAGTTTCGCTAGGCTGCGGCCAATTGCCGATCATCAAAATTGTGATCTGCCGCAATGACGTGAGCATCCGCGACGAGATCATCGCAAAAGAGACGCGCTTCCTCGCGGGCAGCCTCCACCGCGAAACGCCGCAAGAGTGCCATTAACGACGTGCTGCCTTCACCGCGCTCATGAGCGCAGGCATCCAGCACGCGGTCTACAATTCGCCGCTTGAGACGGGCCGCCCCGCCCTGCTCGCCGACCAGAAGCCCCGCGCGGATCGCCGTTAAAGCCTCGCGAAAGGCCGGGTAAGCGACATCCGGCAGTCCGGCCTTGCGGTAAAGCGCGCGGAAACCGGAAATATTTTTGTCGTGGACATAGCCGCTGACGCGATCGATCGGCACACCGGACAATTCCGCGAGCGCCTCTTCAAACAGGACTACATTGCCGGATAGCAAGGCGCGCAAAATCATGCCGGCAGTAAGTTGCCCGCTATGGCGCAAGTGCTGCAGCAGCGCCCCCACCTCCTCGTAAGGCGTATCGGCCGCAAGCGCGACCGTCGCCTTTTCGCAAGCATCTTTCGTTGCGTATTCCGCGTGCTCCGGACCAAGCCATTGCTTTGCTGCGACGAAGCCGGCGAGAGTTTGCGACAGCTTGGACAGGAGGGTCTGGCGCATTGCCATCGGCAAATCATCGCGTGCCAGCAAGTTCTCGCGAATCGGCGCCAGATGGCCAAACCGGTCGACCACGCGGTCGACCGAAAAAAGCGCAATATCGGCGCCGGAATTTTCCAGTAGTGTGAGACACGCTTCGGCTGATCCAACTTCGGCGATGGCGGCGGCAAGCGCGCGCGGCAGCGGCGAGCGGCCGGCAATGACGGCCTGTACATCCGCATCACCGGTACCGATCAGGTCCACGAGATCGTCTTCATCGAGGAGCGGCGAATGCGCCAGCAGGGGTAATGCCACACCTGCCTGATCGGATGCGAGCGCATGCACGACGATCCGCGGCGCCGCATCGGCTGACGCAAAAGCCTCGGAGAGCGCACGCCGGACCAGTGGTGACGGATCGTCCAGCAACATGATCATCGCGCCTTCAGCGGCTGCGAGGTCATCGGGCGATAAATCCGAATAGAGATAGGCGCGCGCTAGCGCTGATGTGGCTTCGGCCCGCTCACCGGCGGGGGCCTGGCGCACCCAATGCAGGAACTGACGAACGATCATGGCGCAACCGACGCGACGAAACCGCCCCCACGGACGGCAAAACTCAGCCTAATGGACGACGCTTAACAAAGCGTTCACCATAGAAATTGAGCGGCTGTTAAGCATGCCGGCCCGAAAACCCCAGCAATTTCAGGCGACATCAGGCCTTGTTACCCGACAGCTTGCGGGTATTGGGTCCAGGATCGGTGAAGAGATCAAACACCTGCGCGGTCTGGCTTAATGGCGGCGGTGCCCCGGTCGGAGTTGGCCCCCAAAGCGTGTTGACGGTTTGCGTCAGCGGCTGCCGCACCCGGTCGGTAAACATCGATTCGAACGACGCGCGCGCGGCCGGCGGAGCCGGCAGCTGCTCGCTGGCCTTCGCAAAGGCTTGCGTCGTGCCGGCGGTGTCATGGGTCTGGACGGACGCCGGACGCGGGATCGGTGCGGGCGGACGCGGTATGTCGGCCGAGGCCAGCCGCGCGACCGGCGCTTTCGGCACTGACTTGATCAATGGCGCAGATGCCACCGTCTTTGCGGGCGGCAGAGGCGGCGCAGATGCAGGCAGTGCTGCACCCGTGGCACTCGCGACCTCCGTCGTGCCGCCCAGCGGCGCAAATGCAACGGCGCGGGCGCTATCGAAAAGTTTGGTCAGCTTACTGTAGACCTCTCCGACGCTGCGCGCGCGGCCGGAGTGATCATAGAAGATGTTGCGGTTTGCCGCAGCCGCGTTCGGAAACATGGCGGCGGCACTCGCTTGCGGCCGGCTCGATGCTGCGTTGATCAACTTGCCCGCACCATCGGCGCCGAGAAAATGCGCGATATAGAGTTCGCCATTGGTCGGCTGGCGACCGATATTTGATCCGACCAATGCCGCATTGTTTCGGGTGAGCGCACCGGCCAGCATCGCGCTTGCTTGCGGATCGTTACGCAACCGCAGAATCGCCGCCCGCGTTGCGGGGTCCGAGACTTCGTAGTGTCCATCGGACGAGCGCGAGATGGCATCGGCGTATTGACCCAGCCCCAACGCGGCACCGTCCTGTTTCATGGTGCCAAGCCAGGTCTGGTCGATAAACTGATAGAGTCCCTTCGCCGATGAGGTCGACGCTTGCGCCGACGGATTCATGTTCGATTCGATCTGCGCCGTCGTGAGCAGATATTCGAAGCTGATACCGGTCGATTGCGCCGCCTGGCGGATCGCTCCGGTGATCTGTGGTCCCCCGCCTGTAGCAGCCGGATGAACGGCCATCGTGTTGCGCCTTGCAAAGTTCTGGGCTTATGGGTGGTAGACGCGGACGCAACGGCTCTCGCGGGCCTGCCGAACATGGGGAATTATGGTAAACGAACCGTAAATGAGCTCTGCAAGAGCCTATTTCGGCAGGATTTTTCGGAGGATAGCGATGGCTGAGGCGACCCAGCGGCACAAGCGTGGCGGCCTGTATTTTGAGGATTTCGAGGTCGGCAAGACCTATGAGCACCGCTATACGCGCACGGTGACGCAGATGGACAATATGCTGTTCTCCAACATGACGCTCAACCCGCAGCCGCTGCACATAGACCGACATTTCTGCGAAACCGAGACCGAGTGGGGCCAGCCGTTGATGAACTCGCTGTTCACGCTCGGACTCATGATCGGCATCCAGGTATCCGACATGACTGTCGGTACGACCATCGCCAATCTCGGAATGACGGATGTCAAATTTCCCAATCCCTTGTTCGAAGGCGACACTGTGCATTGCTCGACACAGGTGATCAGCAAGCGCGAGTCAAAATCGCGGCCCGGCGCCGGCATCGTCGAGTTCCATCACAAGGCATACAAGCAGGACGGTACTTTGGTCGCCGAGTGCCACCGTCAGGCCTTCATGCGGATGCGGTCGAAATAATGCGCTCGTTACTTTTCGTCCCCGCCGACGGCGGAGCCAAACTTGACAAGGCGATGGCAAGCGGCGCCGATGCCGTGATCATCGACCTGGAAGATTCGATTACGCCAGAAAGAAAGCCGCAGGCCCGCGCAGCGGCCCTGGAATTTCTAAAGTCTGCCCGCTCCGCAAAGCAGCGTCCGCGCTTGCTCGTTCGCATCAATGGTCTCGACACCGGGATGACGGACGCCGACCTGGATGCAATCATTGCCGGCAAACCGGACGCGGTCGTCTTCCCCAAGGCCGAAGGCGGCGCAAGCGTCGTGCATCTCGACGCCAAGTTGACGGCGCGGGAAGCCATCGCAGGTCTCCCTGAAGGTCAGATCAAGATTCTCGCGCAGGCCGTGGAATCGGCGGCGGGGCTTTTTTCCGCCGGCAATTTCCGGAACGCCAGCCCACGCCTGATCGGTCTGACCTGGGGGCCAGAGGACCTGTCAGCCGAGCTGGGCGCAGAAACCAATCGTGACGCGAGTGGCGATTTGACAGAGCCCTATCGCCTCGCGCGCTCCGTCTGCCTCTATGCTGCCGCAGCAGCAAAACTGCCGGCAATCGAGACGGTCTATGTGGACTTTCGCAACTCTGACGGGCTGCGCCGTGATACCGAAGCGTCGCGCCGTGACGGGTTCACCGGGCGCCTTGCAATTCATCCTGCGCAAGTGCCCGTGATCAACGATGTCTTCACGCCGACATCGGCGCAAATTGAAAAGGCAAAATCGGTGGTGGCAGCCTTTGCAGCACAACCCGGCGCAGGCGCCGTCGGCATTGACGGCAAAATGTATGACCGGCCACACCTCGTGCGGGCGCAGCAACTGCTCGATCGCCTGAAGGGCTAAATCGCCCGCTATTTGTAGACTTTTTCGGGATCGAATGCCTTTTCGGCATCGCGGAATTCAAGTCTGGTGCTGGTGCCTTTGCCCACCGGAACTGCCCGGTAGAAACAGGAGCGCCGCCCCGTGTGACAGGCCCCTGCACCTTGCTGCTCGACCTTCAGCCAAAGCGCATCCTGATCGCAATCAACGCGCAATTCGAGCACGCGCTGCACATGGCCGGATGTCTCGCCCTTCTTCCACAGCGTCTTGCGTGAGCGGCTATAGTACCAGGCTTCGCCGCTCGCAATCGTCTTGCGAAGGGCTTCGTCATTCATGTGGGCGACCATCAGTACCTCGCCCGATTTAGCGTCGGTTGCGACCGCCGTGATCAAGCCATCGGCGTCAAATTTGGGCGTGAACGCCAAGCCCTCTTCGATGTCATGTGCGGATAAGGACAAGGCTGGCTCCTGCCTTTCGCCGTCACCCTGAGGTGCCAGCGCAAAGCGCGAGCCTCGAAGGGTGATCGGCCGGGGTTGGATTCGTCATCCTTCGAGGCGCGCCTGCGGCGCGCGCCTCGAAGGATGACGGGGACACAAGTCTGAAACAAACGTGGTGGACGAGAACCTAACGTTGAGCGCCACGCACCAACGTCATGAAACGAACCTGCTCATTGGCATCGTCACGGAACGCACCGGTGAAATGTGTCGTCACGGTCAGTACGCCCGGTTTTTGAACGCCGCGTAGCGACATGCACATGTGCTCGGCTTCGATCATCACCGCGACGCCGCGCGGCTTGAGAATCTCGTCGATCGCCGTCGCCACCTGGGAAGTCAAATGCTCCTGCGTCTGCAACCGCAATGCATAAACATCGAGTAGCCGCGCGAGCTTCGAAAGTCCCACGACCCGATCCGTCGGCATATAGGCGACATGCGCCTTGCCATAGAAAGGCATCATGTGGTGCTCGCAATGCGAGTTAAATCCGATGTCGCGCACCAGCACGAAGTCGTCGTACCCGGCTGTTTCGCTGAACGTGCGATCGAGCACTTCCGCCGGGCACTCACGATAGCCCTGATAAATCTCATCATAGGCGTCGACGACGCGTTTTGGCGTTTCAAGCACGCCTTCACGCGTGGGATCGTCACCGGTATAGGCGATGAGCGTGCGCACGGCCGCTTCAGCTTGCGCGCGCGACGGGCGCGGCTCGACCGGCGCAGGCGCGGCACGCACGTGCTCTGACAGCCCCTGCTTGGGCCACGGCTTCACATTGGTATTTTTTACGTCCATGACGGGTCTCTCCGTTCGACCGGCGCTAGCCCGAAGGCCGTGCCGGGAGTGTCACCGGGGTGGCCGCGTCAGCTAACCGGTCAGGGACCACTTCGTCCCTGCGCGGCATCTGGACGCTGCATTCCCATTCGCATGGCTTACACCATGTCGGCGCCAAGAACCCCTTCTCGCACCGTTGGGTCAACACCTATATATTCGTTTGTGGCGCGGAGGCAATCTGGCGATTCTGCATAATCGGTAAAACTTCAATGCTTAACGAGGTTTACAACGCCCGAATCCTCGAACTGGCGGGCAATATCCCCCGCCTTGGGCGGCTGTCTGCGCCCGATGCCAGCGCTACGGCCCATTCGAAATTATGCGGGTCGACGGTGACCGTGGACCTCAAGATGGATGGCGGCGCAGTCGCGGATTTTGCCCATGACGTGAAGGCCTGCGCGCTCGGCCAGGCTTCCTCGTCGATCATGGCGCGCCATGTAATCGGGGCGAAACCCGCCGAACTGCGAGAATTGCGTGAGACGGTACGCAAGATGCTGAAGGAGAATGGCCCGCCTCCGACCGGCAAGTGGGCTGATATCGCGGTCTTGGAACCAGTGCGCGACTACAAGGCGCGCCACGCCTCGACATTGCTGACCTTTGATGCGGTCGTCTCGGCGCTCGACCAAATCGAGGCGAAAACAAACAGCAAGCGCGCGCAAGCAGCCGAATAGCTATTTCACAGCCGCAAGACCACCGGTCTTTGCCCTTGGCAGTTCGACACGATCACCGAGTGGCTTGATGCAGTTTGCCGCAAGCCGCGGCAGATTCTGCGCGGCGCCTGTGTTGCCTAACCGTATTCCGGTGACCAGGCGCGCGCTTTCCGTTTTGATCAGCATCGAGTGGTTGCCGACCGCAGCAAATGTGGTGATCAGCGCTGACGGAACCCGTCCTGAAGCATATGTGACGAGTTCATCGGGACCGCTGCGGCGCTCTGACGACACTACCTTGAGATCTGCCGCATTGCCGCCAACCCGCACACTGATGGCGCCGAGGGTATCAGGCAGCCGGGCTTGTTCGCCGCCGTGCCGCCGCTCGATATAGCTGACCTCATAACCATCGCCACCGGCAACGCAGGCCACCACCAGATCGAAGCTGCCAATATCCTCCCCTTCAACGGTCAGGGGGTGGCGCCGGGCCAAGGTGGCAACGCCCGAATTGTCAATCAATGCCCACCGCTGCTCGCTGATCGCAGCGGCGCGCAGACCATTGGTCATCCGCGAAACAGGTTGCGCGATTGGCGTATGCGCAGATGTTGCGACGGTTGCCGCGGCCGGGACGTCGACGTCTTCCGTTGTCAGACGCGAGCGTCTCAATTCGTCACGCGTCATCGCATGCATGGGTTCCCAAGGCGGGATGCGGAGCGCCAGGTCCAGTAGATCGGCCGACGCGCCCATGTCGGAGGCGTATTGTGCGAGCCGTCCGATATCGCGTTGGACCAATACGAGATCCTCTGCCGAGTAGCTCGCGGCCGTCGGATCATCCCGGCGATCACCGAGCCAAATTTGGTGGACCATCACGCGTGCATCGGCTGGGACTGATCGGCGCACGCCGCCAAGCAGAACGAAAGCACACATTGACTCGCAATCTGCAGCCGGCGATAGCGTCGCGCGCGGCTCCTCTTGTCCCTCGGTCGGAAGATCAACAATGTGGCCGACGGTCGTTGCCAGTTTGAGGTTGCGGATTTCACGGCCCAACGCGATGGCGCCAAGGACCGACCCGCCGTCGGAATCGATGACCATGGTGGCGCCGGTGAGATCGCGGTTTTGCGCAAACACGAGGAAATTGCGCGGCGTGTCCGCAGTGATCGCGCCAGAAGCCGCGATAAAGAGCTTGCAGTTCGTGCCACAGGCCTCGGCCGGACCCTGCGTGCGCAGTTCGAAGCGCATCGGCAACACGCGATCGGTCGCGTGCAGCGGCGACGGGAACGTCAAAAATGGCGCCGCCAATGCGAGCGCGCAAGCAAGCGAAAGGGAACGGCTCATTTTTCCCCTGTCTCGCCACCGAGCCCTTCTTCTTGCGTGGTGATCCACGTTCTGGCTGGGCTTGAGCGGCGCTGGTACCCCCGGCGACGGTAATTCTTAGTGCAGTTGCGAGATTCGGGTCTAGTGTAAAAAAGTCGCTATGACACCGGAATACCTGATTTTGCGTAGTTCCGCTGGCCTGGAACTTTGCGCGGGAACGTTCCGATATTAAGCTTTCACTGGAACTTGAATGAGCTGATGCCGGACACGCGTGATCGACTGTGTTTTATGGCCCGCCTGCCTCGCCTCGCTGGGCGAGGGCTGGTTGCGCTTTACCGGCTCACACTTTCCCCCTTGCTGGGGCCACGTTGCCGGCACCTGCCGACCTGCTCCGACTATGCCGATGAGGCGATTGGCCGCTTCGGCCTCTGGGCGGGCGGGTGGATGGCGTTCGCCCGCATTCTGCGCTGCCACCCCTGGGGGACATCAGGTCTCGATTTCGTGCCGGCAGAACTGCCCGCCCGCGCGCATTGGTTTCTGCCTTGGCGCTATGGTCGCTGGCGCAGCGCAAACGAAGCACCGCACGCCTAGTTGCGCTGTCTGATTCGCCTGCTATATCGAGTTCCACGCTTACCTGCATTCGTAGGCAGCGAGTGAGCAAGGAGACGATGCCATGGCGCAAAATATCGCGCTGACCTTTCCCGACGGCGCACGCCGCGAATATCCCTCAGGTACAACCGGTCTGGACGTTGCCAAGGGCATTTCTCCCTCATTGGCAAAGCGAACCGTCGCGATGGCGCTCGACGGCGGCCTTGCCGATTTGAGTGACCCGATCGACCACAGCGCCAAAATTGAGTTCGTATCGCGAGAAGACCCGCGCGCACTCGAGCTCATCCGGCATGACGCCGCCCACGTGCTCGCCGAAGCCGTGCAGGTGCTGTGGCCGGGTACTCAGGTCACGATCGGCCCGGTTATCGAAAACGGCTTCTACTACGATTTCTTCCGCAACCAGCCGTTCACGCCCGAAGATCTTCCCGTCATCGAGAAGAAGATGCGCGAAATCATCGCGCGCGACAAACCCTTCACCAAGGAAGTGTGGTCGCGCGACCAGGCAAAGAAAACGTTCCGCGACATGGGCGAGAACTTCAAGGTCGAGCTTGTCGACGCCATCCCCGCCGACCAGCAGATCAAGATCTACAAACAGGGCGACTGGTTTGACCTCTGCCGCGGGCCGCACATGACCTCGACCGGCAAGGTCGGAAACGCCTTCAAGCTGATGAAGGTGGCCGGCGCATACTGGCGTGGCGATTCAAAGAACCCGATGCTGACCCGCATCTACGGTACGGCCTTCGCAAAACAGGAAGAGCTCGACGCCTACCTCAAGCAGATCGAGGAAGCCGAAAAACGCGACCACCGCCGCGTCGGCCGCGAGATGGACCTGTTCCACTTCCAGGAAGAAGCCCCCGGATCAGTGTTTTGGCACGCCAAAGGGTGGACGCTTTTCCAGGCGCTGGAAAATTACATCCGCCGCCAGCAGGGCGCCGCCGGTTATGTCGAGGTCAACTCGCCGCAGCTCATGGACAAGACGCTGTGGGAGATCACAGGACACATCCCCACTTATTCGGACATGATTTTCCTCACGCAAAAACGCGAAGAGGACGAACGCGTCTACGCGGTCAAGCCTATGAACTGCCCCGGCCACATCCAGATTTTCAAAAATGGATTGCGCAGTTACCGTGAACTTCCGGTCAAGATCGCCGAATTTGGCAAGGTGCACCGCTTCGAACCGTCAGGCGCATTGCATGGATTGATGCGTGTGCGTGCTTTCACTCAGGACGACGCGCATGTTTTTATCACCGAGAGTCAGATCGCCGAGGAAGCGCTCAAGATGAACGATCTGATCCTCTCGATCTACGAGGATTTCGGTTTTTCTGACGTGCGCATCAAGTTCTCGGACCGGCCGGACAAGCGCATCGGCGACGATGCGGTCTGGGACAAGGCCGAAGCCGCGTTGATGGCGGCCCTCAAAGCCTCGGGCCGGCCGTGGACACTGAACAAAGGCGAAGGTGCCTTTTACGGGCCCAAACTTGAATACGTTTTGCGTGATGCAATCGGCCGTGACTGGCAATGCGGAACCGTGCAGGTTGACCTCAACCTGCCCGGCCGGCTCGGTGCGTTTTATATCGACGACCGTTCCAATAAAGTAACGCCAGTGATGCTCCATCGTGCCATGTTTGGCTCGCTCGAGCGCTTCACCGGCATCCTGATCGAGCACTATGCGGGTCACCTGCCCCTTTGGCTCTCGCCGGTTCAATTGGTCGTCGCGACCATTACATCGGACGCCGACCAATTTGCGCTGGAGGTAGTTGAGGCGGCCCGCAAGGCCGGGCTTCGCGTCGAAAGTGATCTACGCAACGAGAAGATCAACTACAAGGTGCGGGAGCACTCGCTGGCAAAAGTCCCCGTTCTCCTGGTCATCGGGAAGAAGGAAGCAACCGAGCGCACGGTTTCCATCCGCCGTCTGGGCAAGGAAGGACAGCAGGTCATGCCAATTGAGGCCGCTCTCAGGGCCTTTGCCGACGAGGCTGTGCCGCCGGATCTGCGGCGGACCAAGGCTGCAGCCTAGGGTTACTTCTGCGTTTTGATGTAGGTGGCAAGATCCGCTGCTTCGCTACGCGACAGGTTCATGTCGGGCATGCGCGGGTGCGGCGTCAGCAGAAAATACGCAAGCACAGTTTCGCTAAATCCTGGCTTGTTTGCGATGGCTGAAAACGGCGGCGACTGGGCGGTTCCGCGCTGCTGATCGGGAGCAACGATATGGCAAGTCGCGCACCAGCGCTTGGCCAGCGTTTCACCCTTGCGCGCATCAGCCGCGAAGGCACCTTCCGTCAGCGCTGTAGTCACAACCAGGACACACAGCGTAACCATTTTTCGATTCATTCGTGGGCACCTCAGCCGTTATTACGGACGCATCATATACGTTGGCAACTCACAATCCACATTGATTTATGTCTAAAGCGGCGCGTTAGCGCCCAACCGCTGCCCGCACAAGAGTCGGCGCATCCGCACCGCCCGGTGGCTGATCCAGCGTGCGCAAAAAGCGCTCCGACCAATGGCCGAGGTCGTTGCGCACCAGCATCTTGTAGTTGGCCGCGTGACGCTGGCGCCGTTCATCCAGCGGCATCGACAGCGCACGATTGATTGCATTACCGACGCCTTCGGAATCGTAAGGATTGACCAGCAGCGCCGCGGTGCATTCGTACGCGGCGCCGGCAAACCGTGAAAGGATCAACACGCCGGGATCGTCGGCATTTTGTGCGGCGACAAATTCCTTGGCCACCAGATTCATGCCGTCGCGCAATGGCGTGACCAGTCCGGCCCGGGCCGCACGGTAGAGGCCGGCAAGAGCCGTGCGGCTATGAGCCTTGTTGATGTAACGCACCGGAGTCCAGGAGGCCTCGCCAAAGGTGCCATTGATGCGCCCCACGGCTTCCCCGACTGCGCGCCCCATATCCGCATATTCTGCAATGCCGGTACGGCTGCGCGGCGTGATCTGAAGATAAGTGACCTTGCCGCGCCACTCTGGAAAATTGGTCAGAAACCGCTCGAACGCGTTCATGCGTTCGGGGATGCCTTTGCTGTAGTCGAGCCGGTCGACGCCGATGATCATTGCGCGGCCTGAGAGACTTTCCAGGACGCCGCGCACAAATTGGGTTTCGATGGCCCGGCGCGCGAGCCGTGAAAACGCCTCCGTCTCCACGCCGACCGGGAATGTGCCGATCCGCACCGTGCGATTGCCGAAGTGAAAACTGTTGCCACTCGCCCAAGGCAATCCACATTCATTGGCGATATAGCGGGAGAAATTGGCAGCGTCGACTTCAGTCTGAAACCCGACCAGGTCATAGTGGCAGAGCGCGGGAATGAGCTGATCATGATTGGGCAAGGCCGTTATGATTTCGGGCGGCGGAAACGGAATGTGAATAAAGAAACCGATCTTGTTGCTGTGACCACGATCGCGTAGCGCTTTCGCCAGCGGAATAAGATGGTAGTCGTGCACCCAGATCACATCGTCGGGTTTAAGAAATGTCTCGAGATGACTTGCAAAGTATTGATTGACGCGGAAATAGCCACCGAGATCGCGTCGCGTGAATTCGGCGAGATCGAGCCGGTAATGCAGGATCGGCCACAACACGCGGTTGGCAAAACCGTTGTAGAATTCCTGATAGTCGTCCTTGCGCAGGTCGACGGTCGCGTAGGTGACGTTGTCGTGCTCGACGATCTTGGCCGGCCCCGGAGCATCGTCCGTGGCGCGGCCGCTCCAGCCGAACCACAACCCGCCGCGCTTGCGCAACGTCGGCCGGATCGCGACTTCGAGCCCGCCGGCCCGCGCGTTGCGATCGGGAATGCCAACCCGGTTCGAGACTACGACGAGCCGCGCCAATATCGATCTCCCCAACTCCGCGACAGCTTGATCGCGGTCAATATCAATCCTGACATCGAATAAGTCTGCGGAAAATTACCCCACAGTTTGCCGGTCAGCGGATGGACGTCCTCCGACAACAA
>Ga0187765_10000649_pt1 | contig 12915 bp, 13 predicted proteins | sample 0216_QUI02_MP05__3_FD_133018 | JGI IMG/M metagenome (GOLD analysis project Ga0187765, IMG submission 133018) | Tropical peat soil microbial communities from peatlands in Department of Meta, Colombia - 0216_QUI02_MP05_10_MG | ecosystem: Environmental > Terrestrial > Soil > Wetlands > Peat ...
CAAGATGGTGTCTGGCAGCTCGCCGGGATTGGGATCGAAGCACTCGCCTTAGCGTCCTCGGCATTAAAGGCAGATGTCACTCAGCTTACCCTCTGCACAGGCGGCGGCGTCCAGGAACCGCCGGTGATTTCGACCTTTGGCCAGTAGGCACGGACATAGAGTGAAAAATCGCCGCTTTTGGGCGCTGGCAGCCAGTTATCGCGTTGCCCCGTGGGCGGATCCGCCTGGACGCAGAGCGTCAGCGAACCGTCCGGATTGTATTTCAGGCCTTTGTTCTTGGTGCCGAGCGAGTAGCGCTTGATCTCATTCGGCTCAAAGAAATGATGCTGATTGTAAAGCGTAAGCGACCAGAAACCGCGTACGGGCGGCGTCTGATCTTTCGCAAAGGTCACGGTATAGCCGTTGGCACCGTTCAGCCGCTGTCCGTTCGCATCAAGATCCTGATAGAAATACTTCGTCTCGTTTGGTTTGTTGACGAAGATATTAGACTTCGCCACGGCGGTGCGCGTGAAATAGTCTGCGCCGAACTCGGCGCCATTGCTCTGCGTACTCCAGTTGTGCGGGAGCTGCAGGCCGAAGTTGCGAAACTCGAAAAGCGGACCGACCAAATCCTTATCGGCCTCAACTGCCGCCTTGGTTAGCGCCGCCTTGATCGCGGGATCCTTGTCGGCGGTAGCCAGCACCGCGCGAAGCTCAGCATAGCGCGCTTCTTCCCCTGGCATCGGCGGCGCATCGGCGAGTACGAGTGGCAGCGTATCGAAGAACCTCTCGGGTACCACCCATTTGACTTCCTCGTCGCCACCGGTCGTCGAAGACACCTTCTGCAGCTTGGTCCAATCACGGCTTTTTATCGTGCCGTCAAACTCGGCCAGCGGATACATCATGACCTGCTGGGTGAGGCCTTGAACGGCCTTATTGTCTTCCGGACTGTCGTCTTGAAACACGCGCGGGATAACATACCCGGTATTGGTCGAGGCGCGAAAGACCTTGGTAATTCCCTTGGGGATTTCGCCTTTCCAGTTCGGCCCGGCCAGCAAATAGAATCCGGGCGTGGTGCCATACATCTTGCCGAGATCCGCAAAGCTGTCGGTGCGCAAATCGACAATTTGATAGACCCAAAACCGCTCGCCCAAATCGGGCACCTGAATGACCACGGCCGATTGGTCGAGCGCAAGCGCACCGACCCCGTAAACAACGTCCTGGTTCGGACAGGCGACGATCCGCTCTTCGGGCACGATGTAATCGGACAGCATGCCGAGCCGATTGAGTGGGGCCACCGGTACCGGTCCCGAGAGCATGATTTCGGGGACCTTTTCGTAGACCAGCCTGCGGCTGTAGACATTGACCATCGGCCAAGCCCAGAAGAATGCATCGCGGCCGACGAGCGCGGCGTATTGTTCCGTTATCTTCGTGGCCGGCATCGGCGCCGAAGGCATCGCATCGGTCCATTGCGGTGACGGCGCGATCGGCCTCGCACGTGCACTACGGGTTGCGGCGGCAGCGGCGAGCAAGAGTCCGGTTGTAATGATTTCGCGGCGCGTGCTTTTCACGGATCCCTCTCTTTGTTCGGAACGATGAACGGACGAGTGCCTGTTTTTGACCAGCGGTCTTGGTTCAACTATGCCGCCGCACGAGCGGTGCCGAGCAGGCGCCGCGTCGCGCTCAGAGTCAGTGCCGCTCCTGTCAGATAGACGACGAGCAACAATGCCTGCGGCAAGAGCCAGGCGTTCTTCACACCGGCGTTCGGTGCGTAAAGGAAGCCTGGATGGATCGCGTTGCAGATGAAGTAACCGAAGCCGCCGATGACGAGAATCGCGAGCAGACTGCCCACGCATGTTCTGAATGCGGCAGTCTGAAGCGGATCGGCTCCCGGAACGTATTTTCCGCTGATAAGCAGAATGACGCCAAGCCCGGCCATGCCCAGGCCCCCGGCCATGGCGAGAGCGATTGGCAGCGTCCACGGGAACAGTGCCCAAAGCGAAATGAGAGGCGAAACACTACCGTCCCAATGCGCCACGCAAAGGTAGTGGCCGGTATGGCAGGAGGTCAGCAGCGCCGGGATGGCGAACAGGCCGAGACCCCACACGACATGCTGTCGCGCAAGCAATTCGGTCGGCGTGAGGTCAAGGTAACTGCGCTTGCTCATGACATGCTCACCGGGCGGCGTGCGCACGAGACTCCATGACGTGCGAGGCACGTTTGATCCCGCCATACGCATATATGACGCCGATGGCATAGATTAGGATGCAGACACCTTGGATGCCGAGCCACGTCCACTTCCCTGCCTGGATGGGGGTGAAATAGAAGTCCGGCCAAATCGCGTTGACCGCGAAATAGAGCGGAAACCCAAACACGAATTCGGCGATGATTCCGACCGAGCAGAGCGCCGGCCCCATGCGCTCGTTGCCCGCAATCGAACCCATCGCACCCTCGCGCGCAAAGGCGAGATAGCACAGGCCGATAACCACCATGCTCAGCCCGCCTAGCTGCGTCACATAGACAGGCAGCGTCCATGGACAGCCGAACCACAGCGTGACGTTTTTCAGGAACGCCTCGTGCACGTCTTCAAGTGCGCCGTGCATGTAGTGCAACCATGGCCCGTAGCCGATCACGAGCCCGAAGACGAACAGCCCGAGGCCCCAGCGAATATATTTCGCACCAATTTCGACCGGCATCGCTTCCACGCTGGTCATGGTCATGTGTGTGTCGGTCACGAGTTGCTCCTGGTGATACAGCTTCGATCAATCGATTTTCTCGATGTCGCCGGGCTTCCAGCTCTTGTCGATTGCGGTTTCGGTTGGGCTGTAAAGGCGAAGGATCGCGAAGTAGCCTTTCCCCGGAACGGTCGCCAACCAGTTGGCTGCTTTTCCGTCAGGCGCCTGGGGGCCGAGGTAAAGATCGGTCGAGCCGTCAGCGTTCTGCGCCGGCTTGTCACGCGAGCCGAGCGAAGGAAATGGCTGACCGTTTGCGAGACCTGACGCGTTCTCGGCTTCGTAAAGCGTAAGCGACCAGAAATTGGCTGCCGGGATATTGGGCGGCAGCTTCAGACGATAGTTGGCTCCGCCGGATAGCGGAGTGCCATTGCGATCAGTAAACCCGACCAAATACTTGGCGCCCTTGCCTGGAATTTGCGAGATCATTCCCGGGCTGATCGAATAGTAGTCGGTAAAGAACCAGATGCGGGCGTCTAGATCGAGATACCTGCCTGAGGTTCTGTTCCAGGCCAGATCCAAGGCTCCGCCGGGATTGGAAGGCGTGCCGTCGGCGATCGGATTGAGCCAATGGCGATCGGGATAGACGAGATATGAGCGGGCGCCGACCGTGTCTTCGAACCCAATGACGCGGCTCATCTTGTAACCCGTCTTCGCAGCGAGGTCGAGGATCGCACGCGTATGTGCGTCGGGACTGAACGGTTGGTCCTTGATGATACCAACGGACGCCAACATGCCACGCCAATCCGCGTCCGCGAGGTTGTCCCCCTCGGTATCAACCAACATCTTGAGTTGATCGAAGGCGGTACCATCGCTGATCGGGAGCATATTCACCGGCACCCCCGATGCGTCGGGATACCGCATAGGCCTGGCATCGGCTTCTTCGACGAGCGGATGGATTTTTGCGGCTTCCATCAGCGCGACCGCAGGCTTCAGGTTGTTCGGGTCTTGATAGAACGAGCGCAGAAACACGAACACATTGTTGGTGCCGGATCGGTAGACGAAATAACCGTCGGGGATCGCCTTGTTGTAACCCGGTGGCAGAATCAGGAACTTGCCGCCCTTGCCGCCATCTGGCCCTGGCAGACCGACATCGCCGAAGAAAGCATGCCCGCCGATTGCCGGACCTGGGATCGGACGTTGCCAGAAGTCGAGTAGAATGCCCTGCAATCCGGGCGGCGCCTCGAACACCATTGGCCCCTCCTTGCCAACGTCGAGGTAGCTCATGGCATAGATCACATCGGAGTTCGGTGTCGTCACCAACGTTTTGGCGTCAAGGCGCCTCTTCCACACTGGCAAGACATTGTAGCCGGCGCCGAACGCCTTCTCCGAACCGACCTTCATGCCAAGCGTATTGATCAGAGGCAGCGCCCATAAGTAGATCTGCGTTGCGCGCTGGAACAGCAGCTCATCCTTGAGCAGCTTTGCGGTCTCCAGCGTCGGCCGGTTTTCGACCATCGGGCTGTTGGCCAAAGCCTCATAGCGATCGGTCTGGGCGTGAGCCAGCGTGCCTAGGCTGACGGTTGCGAACAGGACTGCCATCTCACGGAGAACATGTCTCACGCTCACCTCCCTTTGCCGCTCGGCCGGGTCGAGGCCCAAGCAGGCTCGATTGAGGTCTACCATGCGCCGCGCTGTGTGAAACCCCAGTGATCGTCGCGCGGATAATACACTACCCCAGGCGCCTGCTTCGGAGCTGTCCCCGTCCGGGGGACACCGATTGAAAGGACCGAGGGACGTTGGCCGGTATGGGTAGCGATCGCCGATCGAGTTTCGAGGCCGAAATCGTCACTTTTTCCCCTTAAAAATCCGTGGGAAAATGCTCAAAGTCACTCGGCTTGACTCGTGAGCGCCGCGATTGGGGGTGAAGGCAATGGTAGAGCCAGGGGTCATGCGAGACGATCATGCGGCCTCCGGTGGCCTGCCGCAGATCGCCCTGACCAAGACGGTTCCACCGTCTGCCAACAGATTCAGGATAGAACGCGGCCGGCTGCTCGACCTTTTGCAAGAGTCTGTGGCGCTCCGTCTGATCCTGCTAAAGGCACCGGCCGGATACGGGAAGACGACCCTGGCGGTCGATTGGAGCGAGCAACTGCGGCGGTCAAAGTCGATCATCGCCTGGCTCAACGTGGACGAGGATGACAACGAGCCTAGCGCCTTCGCGTACCATATCACCAACACCATCCATCGCGCGGCTCCCGCGCTCGGCCAATCAGCCATCGACCTTCTCGCAGAGACCAAGCTCGTCGCTTCCAGGAAAGCACTAACAGAGCGGCACGCCACATAAATGTAAGCGTGCTAACGTGCAGTAAGAAGATAGAAAGTGTCACACGCCAGCTAGCACGTTGCGACACAAACCATTGTGTCCCGCACGCGTCAGCCCAACTCGCCGAGCTACCACGAGCCCCCGCCCCTTCCAAGCTGGTCGCAATTGGGTCGCGGCAAGATCGAGATACCGCCCGACCACATTATTGCCCCCTACAAGTGCCGAAAGGGCTTTCCACCCCACGCCGGAGCAGTGGGAGCGTCTCGTGAACGCGCGTGCGTGCAACGCAGGGCCACACAAAACGGTGGTGGGCTGGACGATGATCAGACCGCGCTGCCAATTTGCCCACCAGCGCGACAAGAACACCCAGAACAGTCGCTCACTCGGGCGGAAACATGGCCGCCGTGTGCCTGTTCGCTGCGGGACCGCAAGCTGACGGCGCAGGACGATGAATTCCAGCAGCAGATCAAGGCGCTGGCCGGGTCGCGTCCGCACTGCAGAAAGCCATCGAAGGACCCATCCCGCCATGAGCTCTAGGCTATCCGACAATGCCCCAATGACATAGTTCCCAGGCGGATAATGTTTTGAGAATGCACAGGCGAAGCTGGCCTTCAGATCCGTACGTAAATGTCTTGATTTCAAACTGCGCAGGAATCCACGAGACGGGTATTTACAGACCAACCTTCTCGTTCCAAAGATAAGGCCAAGCGACTCGAACGAGACGACGCGTAAATGCATGCGCGGGGGCAACAGTTCACCACTGTATGACTTTCGCCAAACGCATTTCCATGCGCTCTGACTATATCCCTCGCGCACAAAAGAGGGCGGATGTCACGTGGGAAGGAGAAGGAGCCCTTCGTCAAACAGTGGGGGTTGTTGCTGACACTATCCGACGCTTTAGCGGCCATGTTTCCGTTCGCGACCCCACTACAAGCCGCAGTTGCCTCAATGGGGGGAATTTTAGTTGCCATTGTTCTGGCGTGGAAAGCCATGCCGCCGATGCTGCCGTACCGAAGCCCGAGACCAAGCGACGTCTGGAGAGTCGCGCTGATCATCCTTGGTGGCCTCGTGGCGGCCTGGTCCGTGGCCAACATGGTCCTTGCGCTGCATCTCATTTGAAAGGCGCAGAGTCAATTCGCGTTTTGAAGGGTCGTGAGACCGATCTTTCTACGAGCCGCCCCTGATGATACAATTATCAAGCGCCGGGACCAATAATGGGATCCCAACAATCCGGATGTACGTGGGTGTTGTCTCCACGGCACGTACGAAGATGACATAGCTGTTCGTCTTGGTTTGGCGATGAGACCTGAGTGGATCATCTGATATCGCACTTCACAGCTCGGCTTCGCGAATGAGAGCGTGAGCCCCACCGCAATGGCTGGAAAAAGTTAAAACTGTGACCTATCGGAAAAGCTTGCAGATTTTCCTGCGCGCCCGCGGTACGGTCGGGCGGCACGATCACCATTGTATCCGCTCTCGTTTCCTTGCTCTCGTTCCGCTTTGGTAGCCAGGCGTCACTGGAGCTTGAGCTTGTCGCCTTTCGACATCAAGAGATCGTCTTGCGGCGAACACGCTCGAGGCGTCGTCCTGGAGCGAAATGCGCAATGGAGTTACAGTATCCGATCGGCGGACCCGGATCGTCTGCAAAACAGAATGCTGCCAAGGACGCTGATACGAGAAAGCCTTGCTCCCGTGCAGTTCTAAGCCGGACGTCCTGTTATTTTGTTTGTCGGTATCTTGCTCCCCGACTTGTTGCGACTACGATCACAACATCGATGCGACAGATGGGACGATTGCCGTGGACACGGACGTTGGAGCCAGGATCATCGACCTCGAGGCCTACCGGGCACGCAAGCGCGCGACCGTCAAATCCTCGCAGCCGCTATCGGCAGGCCTGGATATCTTTCCCGCGGCATTCTATTGCTTCTGGCCCGCGATCGTGTGGGTGCCGGTTCTCAGCGGAGCCAATCAAGACCTGCGGGATCGTTGATGCCAGGCTACGGCGTCGACTCGTCGCCGAATGGCAGCACCCATCAACCGAGCGAGGTCGAACTGCCTGCGGATCTACCGGTCATCGTCGGACGGAATCTGCGACGGCTGCGGACGCGACGAGGCCTGTCGCTCGAACGGCTTGCGAAGCAGTCGGGCGTCAGCCGGGCGATGCTCGGACAGATCGAAACTGGCAAGAGCGCTCCAACCATCGCGCTGCTTTGGAAGGTGGCCGCCGCGCTCAACGTGCCCTTGGCGAATCTCCTGCAGAACGAGGCCTCGCGCACGCCGATCGTGCTGCGTGGCTCCGATGCCAAGCTCCTGACCTCCAGCCAGGGCCAGTTCGTCTCGCGTGCGCTGTTTCCGTTCGACGGCGAGCGGGGCGTCGAGTTCTATGAATTGCGGATCGCGCCGCTGCACCGGGAAATGGCCGATGCCCATCCAGCGGGAACGCAGGAAAACCTGATCGTGGCCAAGGGCGTGGTGGAGATCACGGTCGGGAACCACAAGCCGTTAACGCTTGCCGAGGGCGACGCGGTCCTGTTCGAGGCCGACTCGCCGCATTGCTATCGAAACCTCGTCGCCAACGAAGCGGTGCTCTATCTGGTGATGAGCTACGGCGAGCGAGTTTCGTAGGCTTGCAAAATCGATATGCGTCCTTAATCCGGCATGAATCCGAGGCGGCCGGCGGACCGGCCCCCTCCGTCGGACGATCGCGATCCGCCGCTTGTTCAGCTTGCGACCTTCATCGGCATGCACATCATCGTCACGCCACCGCAGTTGATCATCATTGGCATGCCCGTCTGCATCATGCTGCATATCGCTTCGCAGCACTTCATGAACATGTCCTTCATGGCGCCGTCGAGGGGCATCATTTCGCAGGTCATTCCGGTCGGCGTCATGGTGCATTTCATCTGACAGCCCATCATCGCCATGCCTGGCATCGGCATCATGGGCGCGGGCATCATCGGATTCATCATCCCGCCCATCATCATGGGCATCGGGATCATCCGATCGCTGTGTTCATGGTCGGTCTCCGGTCGAACGAGTGAGAAGGAACTGCCTGTTTCGTATTAGAGAGATGAAATGCATCGCGGCTGGCGACAAAAATGGAATATTCGTTCTGTTCGCTTTTCTCCAACGAAACGGCCGCACTGCACAAGCAAGCAACGCTTTGTCTGCAATAACGGAGGAATATCTGGTAAAACGGATAGGCAGTGTCGTTCGCGACCTTCTCTGAAGAATGCGCGGCACTCAGCGTCGCTGCCAGATCAAATCGAGCGATTCCCACGGACGCCGGAGATATTCGCGCCGTGCAGGTGACGAGAAGGCACGATCCTGGAGCGGACTGCTGACGGTCGGGCCGACCATCGAGGCCGCGGCATGGTGGTACATCGCGACGGACAATGCAGAGCGGGACGCAGCTGATCGCCGAACCGGCCGGACCGACCAAGCCGATCCCGCACGAGATCGCAAAGCCCCGCAGGCCAGGTCCGGCACCCACAAAGGCGGCGATTTCAGCTTCCAGCCTTTGTGGGACTGGATCACGGCGCAGGAGCCCGACCTATTCAACTGAGCGCTACACCGACGATACCGCCATAACCCCAGGTGATCGGCGGCGTCCAGAGCAGTTGGATCGACCTTTATAGCCCGCACGCTCGACGCTGTCTCAAGACAGCCCCACGAAACAGACGTGAGGCTTGCACCCCATCAAGGTCGAACTGACGGATGACTTGGTGTGTTCGGCGACCTGGGCGATTGCGGCACCGGGCGGCTCGGTGCAGTAACGCTGCGCCGCGTCGTGCCGCCACGGAAATTCGCCGGCGGGTCGACGGCATCGAGCTTGCGATTGTGCCCAGGTTTTGTCTGGCGGCCGTGGGACCGATCGGGAATTACGCCGTGCGCCTGTCGTTCTCGGATGGGCATGACCGCGGCATCTGTCCGTGATCTTGCCTGCCCGAGGCCGCATCGTGCTGCTCGAAAAGGCTAATGTGAAGCGCTCCGGCGCGATTTCGATGGGGATGGACCGCCTCAATACCGCGGGGTTTGTCGAGCTTGACCCGGCGGAGCTTCCCGCTCGCTTCAGCACGTCGACTTGACATCGATCAACAACAGTTGCGCGGACCAGGCAAGCCTCAATCCGACCAAGGATGCGGTCGGCCGCCGCTGAGGACGTCTATTCTTCTGCAACGTCACGTGAGAGCAGTGCTTTGGCGTTCTCGGGCGAAAAAGGAATTTCTCTACCATCGCCAGATGAATGGGGATTTGCCAAGCTGCGCACGAGTTCCTTTGGCGGAGTGCGCACGCCGCGATGAGTGACGTGCTTTCGAACGCATCCGTTGCAGACAAGACGGAGCCACCGGTGCCGCTGGAGGCTTTCTTGGCTGCGGATGCGTTTGCTGTCGTCGCTTCCGACCAGTCGCCGTTGAACGTTGACGTCGGGATATCCTTACCTGTCAGGGGAATTGCCTGGCGCGCGCTGCTGCTGCCATGGCTGCTACCGGTCGGCCTGATCGCGGTCTGGCAGGGGCTCTCGTCGAGCGGGATTGTTTCCACGGCCATCGTGCCGGCCCCGATCGAGATCTGGCGAGCCGCAAGCCAGCTTGCGCAGCGTGGCGAGCTGAAGCACGATATCCTTGTCAGCCTTCGGCGGGTCTCGATTGGGTTCGGAATCGGCGCCTCCACGGGACTTCTGCTCGGGCTCGTCGTCGGACTATTTGTCCTGGCGCAGGAGCTCCTGGATCGCACCTTGCAAATGGTCCGGACCATTCCGCATCTCGCGCTGGTGCCGCTGATGATCCTGTGGTTCGGGATCGGCGAGGAGCCGCGGCTGATCCTGGTCGCGATGGGTACGCTGTTTCCAGTCTACGTCAACACGGTCGGGGGCATCCGCAACGTCGACCCCAAGCTGATCGAGCTCGGCCAATCCTACGGGCTCGGCCGGCTGGCGCTGGTATGGTCGATCATCCTGCCGGCGGCGCTGCAGCCGATCCTCGTCGGCATCCGCTATGCCCTCGGGGTGGCTTGGCTCACCCTCGTCGTCGGTGAGACCATCGCGTCCCGCGACGGCGTTGGTTATCTCGTTCAGAACGCGCGCGAGCTGTTGCGGATCGACGTCATCGTTCTCGCGATTCTGCTCTACGCGGCGGCGGGCTGGCTGTCGGATTTCCTGACGAGATTGTTGGAGCAGCGCCTTTTGCGCTGGCATCCGAATTATGCGGGCCACCGCGGGACATGAGCGGCGCGGAGGTCAAGCTTCGTTCCGTCAGCAAGGCCTTCGGCAGGCGTGTTGTTCTAGAAGGTCTCGAACTTTCCGTTAAAGCCCGACAGTTCGTCTCGGTGATCGGACCGAGCGGCGCGGGCAAGTCGACCTTGCTCCGGCTGCTGGCCGGGCTTGAGACGCCAGATCGCGGCTCGATTGAGCTGCGACGGACAGATCGGACACCAGATGTCAGGATCATGTTCCAGGAGGACCGGCTGCTGCCGTGGCGGAGTGTACTGCGCAACGTCCTACTCGGCGTGAAGGGCCGGGCGCAAGACGCGCGGGCCATCCTTCGCGCGGTCGGGCTGCAGGGCCGTGAGGACGAATTTCCAATCGGACTTTCAGGGGGGCAACGCCAGCGCGTAGCGCTGGCGCGCGCGCTCATCCACGAGCCCGATGTGTTGCTGTTGGACGAGCCGTTCGGCGCGCTTGATGCGATCACGCGCGCAGCGATGCAGCTGCTGCTCGGACAATTGCTCGCCGCGCGGCCGCGGACAGTGTTGCTGGTCACGCATGACGTAGAGGAGGCACTCCTGTTGTCCGATCGCGTGCTACTGATCAGCGACGGCCGGATCGCGCGGGACCTCGTGCTTGCTTCACCGCGGCCGCGGCATCGCGGCGATCCAAAACTCGCAGCGCTGAAGGAAGAGCTGCTCGACGGTCTGCTCGCTTCTGAACGCGGCCTGTCGGCCGTCGCACGATCGAACGGAAGGATGTCCACATGAAATCACCCACAGATATGGCGATAGGCGGGCCGATGTCGCGACGCGCCTTGTTGACAGGTGCCGGTGCAACGCTCGCCGGCGCCACGGCGCTGCTTCTGCCAGGAGCTTCGAAAGGCGCCGCCGCCGACCCGGCGCCGCAGCAGCTGACGGTCGCGGTGATCGGCGATGGCCGTACCGGGGTCTGGGCGTCGCTGCGCGCGGGCGTTGGAGGCCGCAATCTCGAGCAGGAGCTCAGCACCAAGATCGTGTGGCAACCGGGCTTCACGGCGTCGCTACCGGTGATGGAGGCCGTGAAGGCGGGTTCGGTCGATTTCACCTTCGCGACCGCGACCGCCGTGGTCAATGCTATTCCCGCGCGGGTGCCGATCGTTCCCTTCGCCGCCTATCCGTTGCCCGCAAACGAGGTCGATTTCCTGGTGCAGGCAAAGTCATCGATCAAGACCGCGGCGGATCTCAAGGGCAAGAAGATCGCGCACCAGAACGGTACGACGGGCACCTACAGTCTGATCAAATATCTGGAAACCGCCGGCCTACGCCTGACGGACGTTGAGGCGGTCAGCCTGTCGGGAGTGGAGGCGTTCACCGCCTTTGCGCAAGGCTCAATCGACGGCTGGGTCCACTGGCAGCCGGCGACCGCGCTCGCCCTGGCGCGGCTCGGTGATCGCGCACGCCGCTTGCAGGACGTGAAGACCTATGACTATGCCTTCTACGTCGCTCGACGCGAGGTCGCGGAGAAATATCCGCAGACATTTGCGAAGTTCGTGAAGATCATCCGCGACACGCAGGCCTATATCTTCGCCAGGCCCGCCGAAGCGGTGGCGCTATGGGCGTCGCAGGGCGGCTTCCCGCCGGATTCGGTGGAGCAGGGCGTCTACGAGAAGCTGATCCGCGATGCGCGGCTCTCGGACTCCGGCGCCGTGGATCTGAAGTCGGTCGATGACGCTGCGGCCGCCTCCACCCAGGACTTGGCTGACAACTTCCGTGCCTTGGGCGTTCTGCCCAACAAGGTCGACGTCCGGTCCTTCCTGCTCGCGTCGCAATTCGATGCTGCCAAGAAGGCAGCCGCCGCTGAACTCGGAGCATGACGGCCATGACCGCGCACCACGACGAGCAACTGAGACTCGCCGCCTTTGTGACCGCAGGCCCTGGTCGCCCTGGTGGCTGGCGTTTCCCGGCCTCCGAATCCGGCTGGTTGCAGGCGGACTACTATCAGCATATCGGCCGCACGCTGGAGAGAGGCCTGTTCGACATGGCCTTCTTCGCCGACATCCTCGCGGTGCCGGATCGCTACCAGGGCAGTCACGACAGCCAGCTGCGTTACGGCGCGCTGGGATCGCTGCGGCTCGATCCCATTGTTGTGCTGACCGTCATGGCGTCTGCGACCAGGCATCTCGGACTCGCCGCGACGCGATCGACCAGCCATTACGAGCCGTTCGAGGTGGCGCGCTCCTTCGCCACCCTCGATCATATGAGCGCCGGTCGCGCCGCGTGGAACGTCGTGACCTCGTTCCAGGACGCCGAAGCGCGCAACTTTTCGAAGAACGAGCAGTTTCCGCGCAGTCGCCGCTATGACCGCGCCGACGAGTTTCTCGAAGTCGTGTTCAAGCTCTGGGACAGCTGGGATGACGATGCCCTGGTGCTTGACCGGGAGACCCCGCTATTCGCCGACCCGGAGAAGGTGCACCACATCGATCACAAGGGCGAGTGGTTCAACGTTCGTGGTCCCCTGAACGTGGCACGGCCGCCTCAGGGCTATCCGGTGATAATCCAGGCCGGCGCCTCCGACCGCGGGCGCGATTTTGCCGCGCAATGGGCCGACGTGATCTTCGTCAGCCATGATTCCTTCGACAGCGCGCAGGCATTCTATCGCGAGCTGAAGGACCGCGCGAAGGCCCATGGCCGAGATCCACGCTCGCTCAAGATCCTCCCCGCAGCGACCCCGCTCGTGGGCGAGGCCAGAGA
>Ga0187765_10000650_pt1 | contig 12910 bp, 7 predicted proteins | sample 0216_QUI02_MP05__3_FD_133018 | JGI IMG/M metagenome (GOLD analysis project Ga0187765, IMG submission 133018) | Tropical peat soil microbial communities from peatlands in Department of Meta, Colombia - 0216_QUI02_MP05_10_MG | ecosystem: Environmental > Terrestrial > Soil > Wetlands > Peat ...
GCTGGATGTTGCGCTGCACCTGCGAGCGATGGAAGCGTGCATAGACCTCCGCCGGGTCGCCGTTGAGGGCGAGCACGTGCCTGAGCGCCGTGTGGCCGACGGGTGAGGCGCCGGTGAGCGGTGCCCGGACTTCGACCCGCCTGACGCCCGCGGCGCCGCTGGCCTGCCGCAGGACCGCGGCCAGTTCCCCTTCCCGCTGCCCGGGTGACAGCAGCGGGGGGCAGTAGTCCGTGTAAGGGAGCGACACCCACTTGGGGCCGCCGAGAGGCCGGCTCACCTCGACCACCGGCAGGCCGGCCCGGATGGCGCACGTCCCGCCGGTCGTGGCCAATGCGAAGGCGCGAAATCCGTAGCAGCCGGCGACCAGCCGGGCCCAGTCCGGATGGTGGAACGGCGTCGCTGCCGGATGCGTCGTCACGAAATCTGTCCAGCGGGGATCGGTCATCTCCAGGACCGTGGCACCGTCCATGCACTCATTTACCTGACGGCACGGACCGCCCGCGGCACGACCGGCCCGCTGCCGCTTCCGGTCGGTGGCAGGGCGATGACTACATCAGCACCGATCGGCCGATCAAGTGAACCACGCATGACTAATTCTTTACCGGCACCACGAATGGCGCCACCTCTTTCTGGCGTAGCTGTCTTCCTCACGGCGAGGGTTGCCATGGCCGCCAGCTGGGCTGGATTGCTGGAACAGGCGCCATCTTGAGCGGTTGAGGCGCAATTACGATTCCATGGGCTAATACTCCAGCCGTAGATCGTGATCTTGTTGCTGAGCGGCCACAGACCGTCAGTCGTCCGGACGAGATCGACCTTTGCTGGTGTGCGCGTCCGCTGCTTCTCGGTCTGCCTGAGTCCGTCGGCGGAGGGAGTCCTTGATCTCGCTGAACCTGGCCACCGTGGCCGGGGTCCACTGCGCCGTTTGCTCGCTGGCGCGCAGGGCGTCGTCGATCTCGCCGAGCTTGGCGGCAGACACAGCGCCTGCCCGCTCGGTCAGGTCTTCCCGGCTCAAGGTGGTCAGCCAGGTACACGGGGTAAAGCCCGGCCTCGGGAAGACGAACCGCAGCACGCCGTCGAAGGGCAGTCCTTCCTTCGCGCCGACTGCGACTTCGGTTCCCAGCCCGGAGATGTCGGTATCCGCCGGGGCGACAACCTGCATTGCCCGGAACCCGGATGGGTCTTCTCCGGACAGCAGCACGACTGGCCGGTGCTCACCGGACTCGGCCCACCAGACCTCGCCTCGTCGCAGGGTGTCCTCCTGGTTCCTCAGCCGGGACCTCGGGCGTGTCGGTGCTGGAGACGGGGCGGCCACCGTCTGATCATCGCGGTTTGTGACGACTCGTGATGGTTCTCTGGTGGCCGCTGGCCCCAGCGTAGACCTGGCCGGTGGCTGGGGATATTTGACGAGCTGATGACCCGGGCCGGGTCCCGTTTCCGCAGGGCGGAGCCGCGGCGGCGGGCGCGGGCGTTCGCGCTGGGGCTGCTGGCGGAGCTGCCGCGGGTGAACTGCTGGACGATCGCCGGACACGCCGGGGACTCCTCGCCGGACGGGATGCAGCACCTGCTGGCCCGCGCGAGGTGGGATGCTGACGGCGTCCGCGATGACGTGCGCGGCTATGTCGCCGAGCACCTCGGCGACCCTGGCGCGGTGCTGGTCGTTGACGAGACCGGGGACCTGAAGAAGGGCACCGCCACGGCGGGCGTGCAGCGGCAGTACACCGGCACGGCGGGCCGGATCGAGAACGCGCAGGTCGCGGTCTACCTCGGGTACTCTGCCCCGGCCGGGCACGCCCTCATAGACCGGGAGCTGTACCTGCCGAGGTCCTGGACCGGTGACCCGGAGCGCTGCGCGGCGGCCGGGATCCCGGAAGACACGGCGTTCGCGACCAAGCCGCAGCTCGCCAGGCGGATGATCGAGCGGGCCGCTGCCGCGGGCGTGGCGTTCGGCTGGGTGGCCGGCGATGAGGTCTACGGGGACAACGGGCCGCTGCGCGGCTGGCTGGAGGAACAAGACATCGCCCACGTCCTCGCAGTCGCCTGCCGCCACCGGGTGCCCGCCGGCGCTGGCCTCGCGCTGCGGGCCGATGAGCTGGCCGCCCGGCTACCGAAACGGGCCTGGCAGCAGCTCCCGGCCGGCGAGGGCGCCAAGGGAAAGCGCTATTACGACTGGGCCTGGATCATGATCGGCGACCGCCGCCCCGGGCACCGTCACCTGCTGATCCGCCGCAACCGCTCCACCGGGGAACTAGCCTGCCACCGCTGTTACAGCCCGCATCCGGTCACGCTTGGCACCTTGGTGACGGTCGCGGGGCTCCGCTGGACGATCGAGGAGAACTTCCAGGCGGGAAAGGGCCTGACCGGCCAGGACGAGCACCAGGTCCGCCGCTGGACCTCCTGGTACCGGTGGGTCACCCTGGCCATGCTTGCCGCCGCCGTCCTCACCATCGCAGCCGCTGCCGAGCGCACCCGCCGCGTCGCGCCAGAGGACCAGATCCCGCTGACCAGGAACGAGATCGCCCACCTCCTCGCCACCCTCATCACCGGCCCCGCCCACAGCCCCGGCCACCGCCTGCACTGGTCACAATGGCGGCGCCGCCACCAGCACCGCGCCCGGACCTGCCACTACCAGCGGCAAGCGGCCCGACCGTGACCTCAGCAGGCAACCCAGTGTCACCAAAACGTCAAGCCTGCAAAGGACTCTAACCCCCCCGTCCCCGTGCACCGTCAGTGGAATATCCGGTGGAGCGGCCGTTGCCCGGGTGACAGGATGCGACCCGTGACGGATACGGCGGCCGTGCTGCGGCTCTTCGACGAACTGGCCGGCGAGTACGACCAGCACATTCCGTTCTTCGCGCCCTTCGGCCGCGACCTGGTCGCCTGGTGCGACCTGCGGCCGGGCCAGCGGGTGCTGGACATCGCCGCCGGGCGCGGCGCGGTCGCCGGCCCCGCGGCCCAGGCGGTGGGCCCGCGCGGCGTGGTCCTCGCCATCGACGGCTCGCCGAACATGCTCCGCGCCCTGGCCCGCGACTTCGGTGACGTGCCGCAGATCGAGACCCGGGAGATGGACGCACACCACCTCGCCTTCCCCGATGCCTCCTTCGACGCCGTGACCTGCGGTTTGGCGTTCCATATCATGGCGGACCCCGGGCAGGTCATTGCCGAGGCCCGCCGGGTGCTCCGCCCTGGCGGCCTGCTGGCGTTCTCCACGCCGGGACCGGGGAAGCCGGATAGCCGCTGGGACTTCGACGAACTGGTACGGGACGTTGACGAGCGAGCCAGCGAGGAGAGAAAACGACGCTCCAGTGAGGAGACCGCCCCGGAGCTGTTCACCCCGCCGCCGCGCGCGCTGCCGGAGATCTGCGCGGCGGTCGGCTTCACCGACGTTGAGCAGCGCTCGGTCCAGCGCTCCTTCGACTTCCGCGACCCGCAGCATTACTGGGACTTCGTGATGTCACACGGGTTCCGCGGCCACGTGTACTCCCTCGGCCCGCAACTGGCCGCCGAGTTCCGCACCAGGCTGTTCGCGGCCCTGGAGCAACTGCAGGCCGACGGCTGCATCACCGCCAGCTTCGGCGCCGTCTTCGCCCGCGCCCGCAAGCCCGGCGTCGGCCAAACGCAGCCCCCGAACTGCTAGCCCGGCGGCAAGAGGGCCGAACGCCCCTGGCGATCACCCACGAGACCCCGGACTTGTGGGGATTCCGTGGAGACTGGACAGCGTGCTGGTAGTCGGATTTCTCGTACTGAGGCCGCGCTCCGCGACGCACTCGCCGGAAACGCCTGGACGCCGCCGCTTCCAGACATCGCCTGACCCTGCCTCACGAGAGTCACGCAACGCAACGAGCAATAACACTGCCGAGGCAGCCTGAATGCTTACCACATAACGATCTACGGCTGGAGTACTAAGCCAGCTGGGCCTGGCCGGCCATCGTGCCTGCTCCGGCGGTGCATACCCGTCCGGTGTCTGACGCGGGGCCGTCGATGCGCCAGCCGTCGCCGTCGGCCCGGATCGTCGACGCGGCACGCCTGCGCCACCAGGCTGCGACCTCCCGCGGCAGCGCATGCCAGGCCGTGTCGTCGTCAGCGAACGCATCGAGCAGCGCCCGGTACCCGTCAGCCAGCCGCTGGTCGTGGGCGTAATCCGGGTGGCTGAGTATGAGCGCCATGCCGCTGCGGTCGCGGATGTGCCCCGCCTTCCGCAGCCACAGGCCCGCGTCCGCGTGCTGCAGGATGGCGAACAGGGTGTGATCCTGCGGCAAAGTGATGGGGAGTTCCACCATGCCGCGGTTGAAATAGGGCAGGAAGGTGCAGCAGCCACCCGGCTGCGGCTCGTACGGGTCGGTGTCGGTGTAGGACGAGTCATAGTCGAACCCGAGCCGGTGCATCAGTTCCCAGTCCCGGTGGGTGGCCGGCGACCGGAACCCGACCGCGTTCCACCGGCTGGCGTGCTCCCACATGGCCGGCAACCGCTCGTCCATGAGCCGCCCGGCGATGTCCCTGCCGTCGTGCCGGAGCCCATGTACCCCGATCTCGCAGCCATCGTCCTGGAGCGAGCGGACCGTCTCGTCGTCGACCTGGTAGCGGGCGCCGACGAAGTTCCACGACGACCGGTACCCGCGGGCGCGCTCTGGCCCGCGCAGCAGGTCCATGGCGCGCAGGCCAGCGGCGGTCTCCACGTCGTGGGTCAGCACCAGCGCCCACGACCGGCCGTCTGGCCACAAGCCCAGGAACGGCACCGGCTCGCCCGCCAGATCAGCGATCACCGCGAACAGCCAGCCGTAAAAGTCGTGCAGGCTGTCCTCGATCGGCCATCGCGGGAAGGACGAGGCGGCCTGCACCCGGGTGAACTGGCGCCGCAGCGCCACCTGAACCGACCGCGGCAGGGCCGGGCGGGCCAGGTAATACCCGCGCAGCGCGGCGGCGCGGCAGGACGCGGCGATGGCGGAGCGCCCGACCTCCCGGTATCCCTCCGACCAGTACAGCCGCATCACCTCGCCGGGATCGAACGGCAGGAACACGCTGCCGTCCATATCCCGCCAGACTGCGGCCACCCGGCGGCCATCGGCGGCGTGGATCGATTCGGCCGGGTGCCAGCCCAGTCCCGACGGCCCGAGCATGGCCAGCACCGCGGCGTCCGGCGCCACGTGCCCGAAGAAGGTGAAGTTCTCCAGCCGGTAGCGGCCGAGCTGGCCGGCGGCGCTCCGCGCCGCCGGCCTGGCCTCGGCACCGACCCACATGAGCGAGCGCGCAGCCTGGCCGGGACGTCCGGCCACGGTGAGGCTCCGCACGAAGGCCGCCGCGCCCGCGGTGCCATTGCCGCGCCGGGGCGGCCGGACCTGGTAAGGGGTGCGGAAGTAGTCAAAGAAGGCGAACGGGTGGGAAGCCTCGAACACCGGTTCCTCCTAGGCTGCAGGCGAGGTCACAGGCCACGTTTGACCGCGAGATAGGGCAGGAGCACGGTCTCGTAGAGGCCGGGCAGGGGATCGCTGACCGAGAACACCGCCTCGGTGTGCACGCCACGCAGGGAGCGCAGATACTCCCCCGGGCGCAATCTGCCGGCCCGGATGTCGCGCAGCGCGTTGGGAACGTCGGTGCTGAGCCGGATCCAGCGGACACCGGGCCGGGCGTGGGCCTCTTCCACCGGCGCGCCGATCTGGTCGCGGAACAGCAGGTAGGGAAAATCCACCCCGGCTGGCCCGCCCACCGAGTGGTACCCCCACGTCCTGGCGTTGACATCGAGGAGCTTGCAGACGCCGTCGCGGGGATCGCGCTTGTATTCGAGCTCGGCCAGCCCGTAGTAGCCGATGGCGGCCAGGAACCGGCAGGAGGGCTCCGCGAGCTCCGGCAGTAAGATCGTCTCGACGAAGGTGCTGGCCCGGCCGAAGTCGGACGGATGCTGGCGGCGCCGCCGCACCGTCATGCTCGCCACCGGGCCGCCCTCCCGGAAGAACACGCAGTAGGCGTACTGCTGCTCGCCCCCGCCGGGGACCATTTCCTGGACGATGACCTCGCTGGCCGGCATGATCGCCGTGGCCCGGCGGAAGGCGGCCAGCAGCTCGGCCGGGGTGTCGGCGCGCCACGCCTTGGCCTGCGTGGCGTAGAAGAAGTGCTCCTTGATCGCGGGTTTCAGGACTACCGGGTCATCGACCTCGATCGCGGCCAGGTCCGCCTCCGACCGCGGGAACCACATCCGTGGCACCGGGATGGACAGGCGCTCGGCCAGGCCGTACACCTCCCGCTTGTCCCAGGCATGACGGACGGAGGCCAGCCCGGGGGTGGGCACCCGGAAATCGCGCCGCAGTGCTTCCCGGTTGGCCGCGATGGCCGCGACGCTTTCCTCCCGGGTCGGATACAGCACCCACCCGGGCAGGCCCAGCCTGCCGCGGGCCAGGGCCAGTGCGTCCAGCAGGGCCTGCTCGGTGCGCAGGTCGCGGACGCGGATGGTGTTCTGGACGAATCGCGATGCGCGCGCGATGGAGATCTCGTCGTCGATGACGCACACCGGGACGCGGCGCCGCCCGAGACTGCGCGCGATACCCAGGCCCTGGTAGTCACCGCCGATCACCACCGCGCCCACGTCCCGGGCGGGCGGGCCGGAACCGGTCCGCCGGGCGGCCAGCAGAGTGCTGACGGTCACGGCGCGTGCCCCGCCGGGGCGGGCACGGGCGCTGGCTGGGCCGGCTCGAGGATCCGGGACGGACCGGCGATGGCCCGCACCAGCGCGTGGCCGGTGTACCAGCCGCCGGACACGAAGCGCATGATCGGCCCGAAGCTCCACGCGGCCGGCGCGCCGAGGAAATGCAGGCCCGGCACGGACGATTCCATCCCGGGACCGAGCAGCGGGTACCCGCCGGCCCGCCTGATCCGCGTGGTCAGCGCCCCGGTCAAGAAGGGGTACCGCGTGATGTCCACCTGGTAGCCGGTGCCAAAGAGCAGGTGGTCCACGGTCTGGGTGCCGCCGTCGGCGAAGGTGACGTCCACCTGCCCGTCCCGCGCGGCCGCGGACACCACGCTCCGGCCCAGCCTGATCGGCACCTCGGTCAGCCGCGGCGGCAGCCAGGCGGCACCGGCCGGGCGGATGGCCCGGTAGGCGAGCGGATCCTGGGCCCGCCGCGGCAGCCGCCGGAACAGGCCGGGCACCGCCACCAGCCGCGACAGTCCCATCGGGCCGACGTCGGTCGGCGCGTACACCAGCCGGGCGTACCGGCCGAGCTTCCGCTGATATATGCCGCCGTGCAGCCAGTTGAGGTGATCCTGCCGGACGGCCACTTCGGCCCGGGCGCCGCTCTCGTGAAGCAGCGCAGCGCACTCCAGCGCGCTCTGCCCGCCGCCCACCACCAGCACCCGCGCTCCGTGGAAGCGGCGGAAATCCCGGTGGTCACCGGTGTGCGAGGCCAGTTCGGGCGGCAGCTCGGCCGCCAGCGCCGGGCGGCGGGCGAACGGCTCGATACCGGCCGCGACCAGCACCCGCCGGGCGCTGATCGTGGCGCCGTCATCGAGGGTGAGCCGGAATCCGCCCGGGCCCGGTTCCAGCGCCCCCACCAGGCGGCGGTCCACGTCCGGCGCGACCCGCTGCTGCACCCACAGGCCGTAGGTGACGAACCGGTCCAGCGGTACCGGCTTGGCCGGGCCGGTGCCGGTAGCGGCGCAGAATGAGTCCAGGGACAGCTCGCCCTGGTGCTCGGCGATGCAGGTGGCGGTCCAGTTGGAGCGCAGCAGCAGGCCGGCCGGCATGTCCTGCCAAAACGACATCGGCTGGCCGATGACCCGGACGTCGATCCCGGCCCGGCGCAGGTGCGCGGCCGCGGCGAGCCCGTACGGGCCGGCGCCGACGATGGCGACGTTGGTGTCAGTCACAGCGGTCACCCACTCCTCCGCACGATTCCCGCGACACGCTCGGCGTACCGCGGCCGCGGCCCATGACCCTGGTGCGCGGCCGGACATTCGTCGACACAAATGACTCCGCAGGGCTTGCATTCGATAACACACTGCCGCAGCCCCGACGATTACTCATCGGGCAACCGCTCTACAACCTTCTTCCATGCTCACAGGCCGGCGCAGCCCCTGCATGACGTAGCCGTCCTCATCAATGTGAGGGTGGCCACGGCCATTCGCCCAGGACAGTTACCTGGCACGGGCGGCGCCGTCCATTCCCGGGATTCATTGCCGCGAAAGTAGCCCGGCAGCCGAGATGGCACATCCCCCAATTGACGTAAAGCCAGCGTAAAGAAGCGGGACGGCATGGCGCTACTCGTGTTCCGGCCCTGATCGGGGAGGATCGTCAGCATCTGTTTCGGCATCACGTGTTTCGCGCACCCGAGCTGACAACGCACTGTGGTCCTGACGTTGCCCATTCGTCCCTGGCGGCGGCACCATGTCGGCCGGCATCGCCGACTCGCCGTTCGGAGCGGACAGCAACACCAGCCCACGCGGGACGTTGGGCTGCGCCCGGCCATTGCTGGACGGGCGCACGCCGTTGAGAACGCCGATGACATGCCGCTGCCCGATGGCCCGGATCTGCTGTGCGGCGGCGCTTACCGCCTCCCGGCGGGTGCGCCGGACGTCGGCCACGATCATCACAAGATCGCTCATCCGTCCCAGCGTGATCGGATCGGACACCGCCAGCAGCGGCGCGCTGTCGATGACCACGACGTCTGCTGCCGCTCTCATCGCGCCGAAGGCCCGGGTCAGCCGGGCGGCGTCGAACAACTCCGCCGCCCCGCCCGCCACATCACCGGCGGCCACAAGCTGCAGCCCGGGAACGCGGGTCGGAGATACGACCTCATCGAGTGACGCCGCTCCGGCAAGCAGCTCGGTCAGGCCAGGCCTCTCACTGGCGCTGAAATGCTCGGTCAGTGACGGATGCCGCAGGTCAGCGTCGACCATGATCACTGCGGCACCTGCCTGCGCCAGGGCTGTGGCCAGGTTGGCGACCACGCAGGTGCGGCCATCGAGGGATTGCGCGCTGGTCACCAGCACCACCGCGCCACCATCCGGTGCCGACCTGATCAGCGGTTTGACGTGCGAACGCAGATAGCGATATGCCTCGGCCGCCCGGGATTGCGGGATGCGGCAGAAGACGAAGGCCGGGTCCACGGCGTGGCGCCGCACACGCGGGACCTCGGCCAGCACGGGGGCTTCAATGCACCGCTCCAGATCGGCGCGGTCGCGCACCCGGTTGTCGAAATGATCGCGTATAAGGGCCCCCCCAATGCCGAAAGCCAGCCCCAGGATCGCGCCGAGCACCAGCAGTATCGGCTTGCCCGCCCCGGCCGGCTTGGTGGGCAATGACGCGTCCGTCACCAGCGTGACGTGCAGCGGGTTGTGGCCGCCGGCGGGCCTGTTGCGGAAGGCGACGTAGGCGGCCGTGGCGGCAGCGGCGCAGCGCTGAGCCGCCGCGGGCGACGCCATCGTGCAGTCGATCGACAGCACGTTGGCGGTGCCTGACACGGAGGTCGACAGGACCTTCGTCAGGTCGGCGGGCTGCACGCCCAGCGTATGTGCGGTCCTGGCCAGGACGACGCCGGACTTGGCGACCTGCTCCTCCGTCGCCATGTTCGGCACCACCGGAGTCCCGATGCCGACATTCGGCTCCACGTCGACCTGGGCCGCCGAGGTGTACGGCGCCGGCCGGCTTGCGAAGATCAAAGCTCCTGCGATGCCAACCAAGGTGGTGACGATCAGCCAGAGGCCATGTTTGCGCAGCACTGTCATGACTGCCCACCCGCCAATCCTGTTCCTTGCGTGAGCCGCCCCGGCACCATCCGCGCCCGGACGGGTGCAGCCCAGTGGGCTCGGGCCTCTCGCCCAGAAATCCGTGCCACGCTCATACCGGCACCTCCTGCGGCCGGGCGGCGGTAACCGCCGCAACGGCGGGCCGGTACCGGCGCTCGGGCGACGTCCGCCGCGCGGGCAGGCTGCGGACGAGGGCCAGAACCCAGAAGAAGGCGTCGCCGGAACCACGGTAGGTCAGGTGCGGATCGAAGAGCATGACGACCACTTGGGCGCATATTGCCGCGGTCACCGCGGTGGCCGCAATCCCGGCTACGTCGGCACGCCGGGCGTAAGCCCAGCCTTTTTGTATCACCGAGCCGGCGAACGCGATGTAGCTGGCCAGCAACGGGATCCCGCCGCCCCAGAGCAGCCAGGTATAGCCGCTTTCGATCCAGACGTAGCCATATTGTCCGTTCACGGGGACGCGGGCCGAGGGCTGCACGCCCAGGATCCAGTTGTAATCCGAGAACAGCACAGGCCAGAAGTACGTACGGAGGTTATAAAGCCGGATGACCCAACTCATCGGGAGGCCGCTCGCAGAGTGGAAACCCGCGAGCCTGATCTGGATCGCTGGCCAGAGCAGAACTCCGCCGAGAAGCGCCACCGGAATTGCATAGACGGCAAGCCGGCCCGACTTTGTCAGTGCCATGAGCACGGCGACCGCCACCACCAGGCCGATGGCCGTGGAGAATTCCACCGCGGCCACGACGCCCAGCACATAGAGGATCGCGAGGCCACCCAGCCACAGGCGGTGCGGGTAGCCCCGCACGATCATCGCAATCGCAATCGCCAGGCAGAGGACCGCCAGATCTGCCGTCGCGGCGGGCATCCCAAGCAGGGAACCACCGCGGCCCGTGGACAAGGTGGGGTCCACGCCGACCGGCGCATAGTACTTCGCAAGCAGCCCGGGAACCCCGAAAAGGCCGGCCGTCTGCAGCATACCGACGGCGCAGACGATCGCTGTCGAGGTCATCAAGAGCACCAGGCAGCGCGTCGCCTGCTCGCGCGTCGAGATGGCCGCCCGCACGATGACGTACTCCGCGAGCAGCTTCCATATCACGATGCAGTACAGGAGGTCGTCCGAGCTGATCGCGCGCTGCCGGACCACCATCATCACCAGTGGCAGGACGGAGCTCGTGACGCCGATCGCGATGAGGCTTGCGTCGACGCGGTCCAGCCGCGGCCACCGGAGCTCACCGGTGCGGGCCCCCGCCAGCCACCGCAGGCCGATGGCCGCGCCGAGCAGGACGATGAGGGCCTCGTTCAGCCGCAGCACCGGAACAACCGAGCCCGCGTTGATTCCCACGATGAGTGGCGTGAGGAATATCAGCAGGTACGCCGCGGTGGGCGGCCTGGCCATGACCCAGCCGATGATGGCGATCGCGATCGCCGCGCCCACCGCGTGCTTGACGCTGACGGCGGCCAGCATCCCGGCCGCGAGGGGGCCGAGCAGCAAGACCGCGTCAAGCCGCCAGCGCCGGAGGACCGGTCCCGGCCTCGCTGACAGCTCGCCGGGGTACCAGCGCGGCCGGTGCACTGCCGGGCGCCGGGACAGGGGAGCATGACCCATCGGCCGCCGCCAGCGGGCCAGCACCGCTCCCGCCAGCCACTGCACCTGCGGGGCGCGCATGGCGGCCTGCGCGGCAAAGTAGATGGCGGCCCCCCCCACGCAGACCAGGAGCACTGCGGCAACGCGTCCTGCGGCATTGCGGGAGTGGCTGACAAGAAAGTTCGCGCCCGCCCAGGCCGGTACGATCATGATGGCCGAGCAGGCGGCCGTCCGCAGCAACGGGCGCAGCGCCGACTCGCCCCCGCGTGGCAATGCCCGCCGCAGGTGGTGCACGAGATAGCAGGCCGCGGCGATGCTGCCGGCCGAGAAGGCGAGGCCAAGGCCGGTGAGCAGGGCGGGGCCGCGGGTCTGCACCACGAGGGCGATACCCGCCGCGCACACGATCGACTGGATGATCATCCCGCGCAGCGGATGGGTGGCGTCTTTGCGTGCATAGCAGGCGTATGTCGTCACCAGGAACAGCGTCTCGCCGACGATGGCCGGCGCCAGCCCGACGAACGCGGCCGCGACAAGCTCGCGGCTACCGCTCGCGGCGAAGGCACCGAACCCGATCGCGCCGGCCAGCGGCTGGGCGAGGACTGCATAGGCCGTCGCCGCCGGGATGGTGATGAAGGCTGCGAAGACCAGGCCGCGGACATAGGCGTCACGGAACAGCCCGGCCTGGTCCGGCGCTGTCATTCTCGACAACCTCGGCACCAGCGAGAGCGCGACCGGCGCCGCACCGACGGCAATCGGCAGGAAATAGAAGTTCGTCGCCAGCTGGAATGCCACGACACCACCGGCCACCCGGTCGGCGACGAGCAGCAGCGCACCGAGCTGCAAAGCTACCAGCCCGGCTTGAGCCAGCGCCGGCAGGGCCTGGCGGATCGTCGCGCGCACCTCAGGGTCACGCCAGCCGGCATTCGGCACGAGGACGATGCCAACCCGCTTGGCGCCCCACCATTGCACGCCCGCGTGCAGCATGACCGCCGCGGTGGTACCCACGCCGAGCAGGAGCAGCAGCGAGACCGGGACGTCGTCCCCCGTGGGCCTTCGCGCATAGAGGACGGCCACCGCCCCGAGAACGGCGATCGTGCCCAGATTCTCCAGGGCCGGCGCGGCGGCTGCCAGCGCGAAGCGGCGGTGCGCATTCATCACCGCTGTTGCCGTGCCCACGATGGCATAGAGCGGCACCTGCGGCAGCAGGAGCAGCACCAGGACGCCGCCGATGTGTGCCTGGCTCTGCGCGGCCGCGGCGTCGGCGGCGCCGATCGAGCCCAGCCGGAGCAGCCACGGGGTGAGGACCGCCGCGATCGGGACGATTGCCAGCATGCCGAGCATCGCCACCCCGAGCAGGCTGCCCGCGGTACGGGCGGCCGCACGCCGGTCGCCGGAGTCGATGTGGCGCACGAGGGCGGGGACGAGAAGCGAGGAGAACATCGACCCGGCCAGCAAGCCATAGAAAACGAGGTTCGGCAGGGAGTTGGTGAACTGGTAGGTGTTGGCGAAGAACGTCGCGCCCAGCACCGCAGCGATCGTGACACCGCGCAGGACTCCCGTGAAGCGGCTGATGATCGTCCACAGAGCCAC
>Ga0187765_10000651_pt1 | contig 12908 bp, 17 predicted proteins | sample 0216_QUI02_MP05__3_FD_133018 | JGI IMG/M metagenome (GOLD analysis project Ga0187765, IMG submission 133018) | Tropical peat soil microbial communities from peatlands in Department of Meta, Colombia - 0216_QUI02_MP05_10_MG | ecosystem: Environmental > Terrestrial > Soil > Wetlands > Peat ...
AGCTTGTTAACTGGGGCGATCACGAACTTCTCTGGAGGTAGTGTCATGCCCAAATATCTGATCCAGGCGTCGTATTCTGCAGAGGGTCTTAAGGGTCTTCACAAAGACAAGGCTTCCGGCCGTAAGGCAGCAGTAAGCCAAGCAGTGGAAGGTCTCGGAGGCAGGATCGAATCGGTCTACTACACTTTCGGCGATCAAGATGCGGTATTGGTCCTTGACCTGCCCGACAATGTCAGTGCAGCTGCTCTGTCGCTTGCGATATCGGCGTCAGGGCTCGTACGAACCAAGACGACACCGCTCCTCACCGTCGAGGAGACGGACAAGGCACTCCAGAAGAGCGTCACTTATCGCGCTCCTGGCAAATAAGTCATACCGCGTCAAGCAGGCGGGCTTTTCTTTTGCGAGCGAGCGGGAGCCAGCGCATACTTGAAGCGCCTGCAATGGGCAAATGACCTGTGAGTGACCTTCGCCCCGTCGTATCCCAAGCCGGCGGGGCTCGAGGTTTTCCTCCGATACAGACATAGTCACTCTCGACCGCAAATGTGTCTTTGATGGACGCAAATTCGTCCGACCCCACAGAGCCTTTTGGGACATCTATGCAAGGGCCGCGCTTGCACCTTCCCCGTTGGGGGCACGGATTCCAAGCAAAGAGGATGCCCGCCAGCATGCTGGCAAGAGGGCGAGGTTATAGGACGTCAGTGTAATCACCGATTGACGCCAACGGCCGATGTGGGGACGTTCGGCTACATGTTGTGCTTGATCTGGCAACGCCTCGAATGACCTTATCAGCGAATATTTATCGGCAGGACAATGTTGATGCCCGGCGATGAGTAGTATTGCGGTGGCGAATAGTAGACGGGTGGAGGCGCGTAGACCGCAGGCGGAGGGGCGGAATAATAGCGGCCGTCGTTGTGCCAGTGTGGGTCATCATGATGGTCCCGATCGTCATGCTTGTCTTCGCGATGCTCCTCTGCCGCTGGCACTGACCCCATAGAGATACCTAGGATTAACGCCGCGTAGCAGAGTCCTATGATGAGCATTGCGATCGTCGACCGCATGGCTTTCCAATGATCTCTTGCGATGCTCATTGCACCCTCAATTCTTGAAGTGGTTCAACGCCCAGCATACAGCCCGGCAGTCGGTCACTGCGCCGCCGGCGCTGCTTTCGTACGCGAGTGGTGAACACGGTTGCGGAACAGAGCGTCGGCGTTCTTCTTTTGCGCGTCGGACATGCTGTCATAGAGCTGCTCAAAGGCTGGGATGAATTTCTTGAGGCCTTCCGCGTGCGCGTCGGCGAGCGCGCTATAAGAGCGAAGATCGTCGACTGCCGTCATCGTCGCGCTGTTTTCAAACCGATCGTGGATCAAAGGCTCCATCGATTGTGCGTTCTCCCGCATCACCTGGGCGACATTGTTCCACGCATCTTCCTGCGCGGCGGTAATATGGAGCTTTTGGTGCAATTCTTTGATCCGTGTCTCGACATATGCTGTGGGGCCCGCATTTTTCGCCTGGCCTTGCGCGGTCGCAGCTGGGGTCGGAGCCGGGGTAGTCTGTGCCAAAGTTTCCGCGTGTTGAGCCGTCGCCGCGAGAGTCTCACTTGCAAAAGCACCGCCGCCGATCAGCACAGCCGCCGTCATCGTAACGAATAGTCTGGCGAGGTTGTTCATGGCGCACATCCTTTGTTTGTTAGGGTCAGTTCTTCACAAGTGAACAATTCAGCCGTCCTGCCAGGGCTCAATGCCAATCCTCTGATATACGAATTGACGTCAAACTCCCTCCGACCATGACCGGTGAGAAAGTTGTGACCAGCGGAGATCTCAAGTCACCGTATGCATGCGATTGGAAATTGCCAATGGACGAGACGACTATGCTGACGTCGCTGACAGCCTAAGCGGTGATATCCGCGCTGGCGCGTCAGTGTTGCGGCGATCTCGATCGCGTCGTCGTCGTTTTTCGCCCGAATATGACCTGACCAGGCGTACAGCCTAGAGCCTATTACAACTTTGCATCGATAGTTTGCCAAGGCGATCACCGTGCGCACCACACGTCGAACTGACACCAATTTAATGAATGGACGTGTGACCTACCCCTTTCAAATTTTAGCTGTGCGATTGCTAAGACTGACAGACCGGTAGTAGCAAAGAGCTCCCGCCGATGTACCGGGAAACTAATGCAAGATCCCCCCGACGAATATCACGAGAAGCGCAACCGAGATCGCCACTGCTACCAGGTCGCTCGGTGCACTTTGCGACGGCGGAATACCATCGTTGACCGACGTCGCCCAGGGCCGCAGCCTCGATAAATGAGACAATCCGGATCCTCGGCCATTGGGCTCTAGTCGACGGGCGAGCCGGCCGCCCTCCCACAGCTCAAAGCCTAAACCTTGATATCCTCGCCGACGGATCGATGAAGCAACCCGCGCGAGCGCGGCGTTGTCATTCTTTGCGACGAAGCCGTCGGACTCGACGAGCGCATTTGATGTATCTACGAAAAAACATCGATAATTAGCCATGATGATCACCGCACCTTCGCCACGTCGCTCAAGAGAAGAGGCCCCGCCTTCTCAGGGAGGGAGGAAGGCGGGGCTAACGGGGCTTGTAAACGATCGGACCAATCACAGATGCCGGATGGGCGTCCGGCTAGGTCCGATCGGATGTCGCAGTGACATATTGACATCGAATTGATGGCTGATGGCGTGATCTAGTGGTGTTCTGTAGGTGGTGAAATTGTGACCGAATTTGCGCGGCCGCGATGCGCATAAAGAGCCCTGCCGGAGGGGGCATAGGCACGGCTACGGGCGCGCTCATTGAGATTGTTACAACCTAGCGCTCGCGCCCAGCCTGATCCCGCAGGACCGCCTCAGTTCTAGGTTTGATGGCTCGTGTGTTCGCCAGGCCGATCAATGTGATCCGCATGCCGATACACGACGCGCGCATGATCCCACACCTCCACCGCAGTGAAGGAACCGGGACTCTGCTGATTGGTACGAAGGAGTATCAAGGCCTCCAGGATGGCCTCAACGTCGGACGTCGCCTTCAACTCCTCGACCGCCTTGATATGGCCGTCACGTAGGAAATAGCACCGCATAACGACACCGCCGTCCCCAGCGGAAGCGCGCGTTTCTCTTCGTTGTTTCAACCTCGCTCAAAGACGATCGCACGACAATCACCTGTATTACCATATGTATTTGGCCGGACGCTCGCCCGCAATTCGGACCAGATTGGCTACCCCCAAAGTGGTTTTAAAGATCCGCCCCTTGTCACCTAACTCTCAAGCGGTTGACGCGATCCACGTTGAGGAGTTGTGATGTCAGCGAGCAAGACGGCCCTGACGATCAACCTAACGATCGAAGGGGGGTTGCCTGAGGATAAGACGCCGACCCTGCCACAGCTCAAAACCTAAACCGTGATATCCGCGACGGCGTGTCAGCGTCGCGGCTCGCTCGATCGCGGCGATATCGCTTGTCGCATTGAGGTCTTCCGACCCGGCGAAACCCAGCACACCTACGAGAAAATAGCATCGATAGCGGGTCAACGCATTTACCTCACGGTCCATAAGCCAAATTGACATCAAAACATCAACGTGGGCGCGCCGCAAACGTTCCACAATGGATCGACCAAAAATTGTCATCAGCGCACAGAAAAGTCCCGCCAACGACAAGATGGAAAGGCGGGCTCAGTCATGCGCTGCGATACGGTCTCGACATAACGCCGTCGGTAGGTGCGGTGACGCGGCGGCCGAGCCCGAGGCGGTGATCCGCACAAGGCCGGCGAGCGTACTCGCCGACAATACGTAATATCCTGCGCCCCAGCTCGGACGCCCCCGCTTACCTGCGTTAGGGCCTTTTCGTGTCCCAAGATGCCGAAATTGTCTTGGGCTTATCCCGTCTATGTCACCGGCGACTCCCCATCTTCCTGAATAAGCACAGGGCGACACCGCGCGCCTTGGGGCTGGAGGAATATCGTGATCGTTCAGCGAAGTGGGATGAGCTCGAACACCATGACACACTCGACAATCGTCACGCACAAAGTGCCGAATACCTCGTGGCTTGGCGCGATCGTCGGACGATTTCGCGTGACCAAAGACTATTTCACCGTTTTCACCGCGATCGGCGCGATATTGCTCGCGATCACGTTCGGCGGCATCCTGGTCCTTACATTTGCGTTCGTATCGTCGTTCGTACCGCCGCCGCGCCTGCCTGCCACCAGTGAAATCACGCGCACCGATCATCATTCATCTCAAGGCAGCGATATTTTCGACCTGAACTAGTCGGTGCAAAGTCGGCGCGTAATTTCGATATGGCGACGAGTTATTTTCGTGCCGGAGCTTGCGTTCAGGAATTTGGCGTATCCCGATTTGTCAGTTTAGGTGAGAAGGTCGTAGAGGAGACTTCACATGATGACCCGTATAGTCGTTGCGTCCAGCTTGTTTGCAGCACTTTCCCTGAGCGCGTGCGTCGTTAGAGATACCAAGACTGTCTACGTCCAACCTAGCCCGCCCCAGACAGTCGTCGTGCCATCGTCCACCCCGACGTACGCGGTAGCGCCAGCCCAAGTCGTCGTCGCGCCGCCGTATCACTATGAAACCGTGGTCGTGCCGCAGCAGGGTGTCGCCGTCGTGTGCCCGTCCTACCCGTCCTATCAGACGAATTGCTACACGACGAGCACGTACGTTGCCTACACGGTCGAAGAACCAGGTCCGACTGACCGCGACCATCGGTGACGAGCCGCGCCGACGCCTGCGATCTTTGTTTAGCCCATCTTCGCGGACGGCGTTCAAAAGGCCTGGTTTGTGGGGAGCTGCTGGCCCACAAGTCTCGCAGCTATTCAGGGGCATATGCCAACTCGGCAAGATTAAGAACGTCCGGCGTAATTGGCGGAGCTATTACTCAGCAGGCCAATATAGCGACTCTGATACAGCATGCCCGGGCGAAATGTCGGCCCGTTTCGTAATCGACCTGCCGTCACTCTCAGCGGCGATTTGGTAGCTTCCGGGGCTTAATTTCGCAAGGAAATAGGGTCCATTGGACAACGTATCAATGAGGGTGCTCCCGCGCCGGTCCGAGATCTTCACGCGAACAAGTGACAAATAGTTTCCCGACCCTTGCACGGCGAAGAGAAGGCGCAGGTTATAATCTCCCTCGATCTCGCGAATTGCTTGGACACCTTCCTCCCCGACACCTCCGCTGACAAAGGTGACATCATTTTCGGTTCGAGGCTCGATCGCAAGTTGGGCGTGAACCGGAACTCCGAACAGAGAAACTGATAGGAGCAGTAAAGCAAATTTGTTCGCGGACATTTTAAGCACCTCCACATGATGTGTGCATTTGCTTAGACTTCTCGTCGCTTGCCCTCAGAGACATCTGGTGCAGGTGATTGTTGTTATCGCGAGAGAAGGCGGCCTCGCGTCTGCCTTTATGTTCGGTGGACGCGTTTACCCATTCGGGGCCTCCGATCACTAGCTGAAGGTCCTGACCGGTCGGTGGGATTCTTCATCCCTATCTCACCTGCCCGCATTAAGACGACATCAACAATAGAGCCCATCTTGCTTCCTGAAAGGGAATTGCATCGTCTCAGCCACAAGGAGCAGGGCCAGCGTTTATCTGTTTGGGTGAGGTTAGACCTCCAACTGCCGCGCCTGCCGCGCCGCCGGCCAAGGCTCCAAGCGCCGGATTTCCTCCGATTGCTCCTAATACCGCGCCGCCTGCTGCGCCTATCCCCGCGCCGGTCAATGCACGGCAGCCGGGCGATTCCCCGCACGCGGACAACGCCAAGCAGGCAGCCACGGTCAGTGCACCGATTCTGAATCCAGATGACCTAGTCATGCTTTGGCTCCCTTTGTTAGTACGACCTAAATTAGAAATCGCCTTTGACCAAAATCGAGACGCGAACGCTTTGGCAAACGGTGAAGTTCAAGACTGCGAATGCACTAGGGATAGGACATGACAATCACTGCACCTTCGCCTCGTTGCTCAAGTAAAAAGGCCCCGCATGCTCGCGGGAGTTTGGGCGGCGCATGAGGGGCGAGTGCCCGACTAGACGCACGGCAGCGGTTGCGATGGATAGGATGCTTCCGATCAAGCGTCACATTGGCATGTTAGCTTGGCATATTGACATCGGATCGATGACCTGTGGTGTAATTTAGCCGTGTTCTATAAGTGATAAACTCATGACACAGGTTGCCAGCACGCCGTTGCCGCCCTACGTGGAGCCTCGATACAGGAGTCTCGATACAGGAAAGCGTGGGTGTTGCCCATTTCTCGCGCTCGACGAGTTTGACGAGTTGACGTGGTTCGTAAAGTCGTTTGACTTACCGATGGCTCACTTACCAGGAGGAGTTTCATGCGCTCGCTCCGTGCCTCGCAGTACCTTGGCAAATTAGCGATGGCATGCCTCTTGGCGCTCACACTTGGGATCGGCTCGGCCAACGCTCGCGGATCCGTTTCAATAGGCATTGATGTTCCGCTGGTCGTGCCGGCCCCCGTTCTGGTTGCACCCCCCGTCGTTGTGGCGCCGCCCGCCGTCTATGCACCTGCGCCGGGATATTACGGCCCGCCTGCTGTCGTCGAACCTGCTCCGCCAGTCGCGCAGGGCGCTGCTTCGTGTACGCAAGGTCAATGGCGCCAGCAGGACGGTTCGATTGTCCCAGGGGTCGCGTGCCTACAGCCGAATGGCACGTGGACGCTAGCACGGTAGAGTTGCGAATCGTGTTTGCGGAGTAATGGACACGCGAAAGAGGATGCGCGATTGACGACTCGATCCAGCCAATATGTATTTCGAAGGTCCAACTAAGCAAGCCAAAGACGGGGTTCGCACATGCTCGATGCGCTCGACCAATTCAACCTTCGTCTCGGGCATCACGCGTGGAGGTTTATTACAAACGCCATACTTGCGAGAAAGCCGCTGGTTGACCATCTTCCTGTGAATATCAAAGACGCCTTTCGACGGTTCCGGGTTTCTCAATACTTCTCGCAATGGACGGTTCGCTCCTGGGTGGTCTATTGCACCGCGGTATCAGGCATCGCCCTCGCGAGCTTTCTCGCGTTTCAAGATGAACGCGATGCGCTGACCATCGCTCTTGCCGAACGCGATCAAGCGCGTACAGAACGCAACGAAGCTCTGCGCCAACTTGCCGCAATAGCTCCTGGTAGTGAGGAAGAAATTCTTCCTGGCAGTCAGAAATATACGGTAACGCCTAGTGCTCTCGATAAAGAGTTCGCAAATTCATCGACAAAGCTGGAACGGCTTCGGGCAAACGAATGGGCACCTCTGTCCGATGAGGAGAGAGCGAATCTCGTTGCAGCGCTCAAACCACTCGTACCTCATTCGATCATAATTGCATGCGAATCCGTGAATTGTGAGACTCTCTCAAGCGATCTCATTGCAGCATTCCATGATGCGGGCTGGTCCGCGAGCAAATTGGCTAGTGGCGGCCTGGATACCGCTGGCATGAGCGGCATTTCGCTAAATCCCATTGACGTCAGCACCAAATCACTCAAGGAAGCAATTGAAAAAACCACAAGCCTAAAGATCGACTTGGGACCCGACAGTCGTGATGATCGGGATACAAGACCCGCAACGCTTGTGGTTGGGTCGAAGACATTTTGATGTATTCGGGCCTGGCACCCCCGCCAGAGTTGCTCCTCAGGCGATTAGCCGATGTCGAGTAAACGGTAGACCTGCTGTACCGCGATTCCCTAGAGCCTGTCCCACCTCTGACATCCATAGAACAGAACTAGATCACACCCTCGACCATCGCATTGGCGCCATTGTGCCAGGGCAAAGCTGCGTCCCCGCAGCGTATGTTTGGGAAACCTGGTTCGAGAAACATGAGGTCCGATCGCACCGCGCCTTGGGCGCGTTGGCGTTGTCCGTCAGGAATATCTAGAAGCACGTTGCATCGCACCCGTGCACTGGGGGCATTCCTGTCCCTAATGGTTTTCCTCGTCCTCGGTGCATGCGAGGTTAAGCCTATCGGCCCTGAACACCCGATTGAGTTTCATGCGCTGAAGAATCCCGATGCGACCGTGCTCGGCCGGCTGTTTAAGCCAGACACAGATAAGCACGCGGGGCAGTCGGGGTTTGAACTTGTTACTTCGGGTCGGGAGGCTTTTGAGGGCCGGTATCAATTCGCTGCCCTCGCAGAAAAAACCCTTGACGTGCAGTACTTCCTTTGGAATGGCGACGCCACAGGGCGGGTACTTATGTCCGCACTCCTCGACGCCGCGGATCGCGGCGTGCGCGTGCGTTTGCTTCTGGATGACCTGTATTTGGAGGGCAAGGACGTCAATCTGGCGATCCTGGATGCCTATCCAAATGTTCATGTCCGTCTCTTCAATCCATTCAACTCTCGCACTGCGCATTTCATGGATTTTCTCTTGGATTTCGCACGCGTCAATCACCGCATGCACGACAAGGCATTCATCATCGACAATTCGGTCGCGATCGTAGGCGGCCGCAACATCGGCGATCCCTACTTTTCGGCGAATGACGAGGCGAATTTCCGCGATGTCGACCTTTTCGCGGTAGGACCGATCGTACGAGAGATATCAGACAGCTTCGATGCCTTCTGGAACAGCCCTTGGGCCACATCAGTCCGACAATTTGAGGACAAACGACCCAGCACGAAGGAGATCCGTGACTTGGTCAGCCGCCTCGATCAAAAGATTGCGAGCGATCAGTCGTTCCCATTCAAGACAGTTAAGGACGGACCTACTCTCGAGCGTTTCGCCGAGCAGGTGCGCTCACGTCTCATTTGGGGCAAAGCAACCCTTCTTGTCGACTTGCCGGACAAGCCTCAAACCTCCGAGCCAACCGTTGCCGATGCCTTGCACGTCGATGTTGGGCAAACACTGGAACACGAGCTTTTGCTCGAATCAGCCTATTTCATACCCGCCGACCAGGGAACCGAACACCTCTGCGGGCTCGTGGCGCGAGGCGTGCGCGTTCGCATTTTGACGAGCTCGTTGCTCTCGAATGATGAGGTGGCGGTCTTTGCTGCATACGCAAAGCACCGGGAGGATCTGCTCCGCTGCGGGGTTGAACTCCACGAGCTTCGCACGGACGCAAATTTCGTCCGTAAGGATTGGACCTGGCTGAAGAGTCGGTCCGAGGCAAACCTTCACACAAAGGCGGCGGTCTTCGACCGTAGCAAGGTACTCATCGGGTCATTCAACATGGACCCCAGGTCGAAATATCTGAACACCGAGCTTGCGGTCCTCGTGGAGAGCCCCGAATTGGCAGAAAAAGCCGCCGCGTTCATCGAGTCCGGTATGTCGCTTGATAATTCCTATCTGTTGAATTTGGATAACAGTGACATAGTTTGGCTGGCTCGCGAAGGGAACCATGATCTGCAATTCAAAAGCGAGCCAAATACCGATCTTGGACATTCGATCGAAATGGACATTCTTTCTTTGTTACCGATCGACGAACTGTTGTGAAATCGGTGCGGCCGGATGCCGACGCTTCCGGTTTCGATCAAATAGACGTGCCCGCCAGCGGTGGAGCAAATGCGATCAGGCAACGCGATATCATCTCGGGGAAATGCGATATCGCGAGCGCCGATGAAAGGCAATTTCTGGGTTGAGAGAATCTCGACTTAAGATCGTCCCTAAACAACGTGAATGCATGTCCGTCTCGCGGAAACCGTTACAGGCCGCGCTCAGGAAATTGGCGGGCTCAAGGGCGTTTGGCGGCCTATCGATTTGTCGGCAGGCAAGATCGTGCCTTTGCCGCTCGTCACACCTGCCGAGTTCGCCCTTGCCTATGATCCATCGCCCTTTCATAACGAGTCTGGGACGGCCGCCACCTCGCGTTTCGGCGGTCTGTTCGCCTTTGCGGGACTTTTGGCTCGATGAGACAAAGCGCCGGATAAAGTGCCCGTCAAGACTTGCACGATTCTTACAACGGAAGCAAACCAACTCGCGCGAAAGATCCATGATCGGATGCCGGTGATGCTCGCACCCGACGATTACGCGGCGTGGCTTGGCGAAGATCCGCAACGTGAACCAGGAGATTTACTCCGACCATACCCCTCGGAAGCGATGAAGGGGTATTAGGTTGGCTTTGTCGTCAGCAACTCGAGGAATGACGTGCCCGAGTGCATTGAGCCGGTGGCGGCATAAGCTATCGAACAATAACGAACGGCGATAACTTGATTTTGTTGCTTAGCAATTCGGCCTGGGCGGTAACTGTGTGGCCAAATTTCTTAACTCAAGGCCTTCCTGGCAACGATTAAGCGCCGCATATATGTCGTTGATTACCTCCCCAAATGTTTGCTGATCGAAACCGTGCCGTCGTTGGCACCTGGGGCAAAGCGCCTCGTCCGTCTCCAACATGCTGGAGATAACTCTCTCGAATCTGTGATTGCACGACAGACACGTAATGGGAAATAGGTCGGTGTCCTTGATCATGACACTCGCTCCCCCATTGCTTTGATACCGCAAAAGTAGCAAACAGCGGGACCACACCCCAGTGCGACCTGTTACAATTCTGACTGGCGTAATCGAAATCCCAACCTGCTGGGAACTCCGGGGAGGTACATAACTAGCTCTATCCCCGATTCTTGCACAGTGTGGTCGTCAAAGGCAAATTCATCGAATGAATAAGAACGAAGTTTCCAGCCTCAAGTTCTATTGGACATGCGTCAAGGATGCCTTCAGGGGAACCGTCGAGAGGGCGAACGCTTGGGCATGGGGAATAGGAGCGGGATTTCTTTGGTTCATTCTCGCGGCATTGAAACAGACCCAAACGGAGGGGCCAAGCACAATAGGTGGATCAGTCAGTCTAGAAATTGCCTTTGGGGTCATTTCCATCGTGTTGACGTGGGGAGTGATCTTCGTATTTCGTCTTATTGGTGCGCCAACACGCCTCTACAATTTGGCACGACGCGATAATGAGAAACTCACCAATCTGATTGGCACACTGGAAGAGTCCCTGCGACCAAAGATTGAATTGGTATTTGATGAGGATTTAGAGAAGTGCAAAAATTTAGAAAACGTGGGCATTTTCGTTCACGTCTTGGCTTTTAATCGCAGCGCGTTTCCCATCGAGGACTGCGAAGCATTTCTAATCTCGCTAGAGATCGCCGATAAAGACGGAACATTTCGATCTGTGGGCTTTAAAAGCCGAAAAAATTTGGCTTGGGCTAGGCCACCTGACGGGGACCCGAACAAATCTGGGAAGATTTGCGTTGTGGATGGCCCTGAACCAGAGCTTATCGACGTCTTTCATGCGCTCCCAAGACCGCCAGATTCTCATGCGAGCAATCTTCTACATTTAAAAGTTCAGAGCTTTGAGCCCGGTTGGACCATTAAGCATGGAACATATCGGCTAGGCCTTCAGGTGTCGGCGAAAAACAATGTCAGTGCGCACATTGTTCTTTTCGTCGACTGGAGGGGAAATTGCCAGGAGCTTCGTGTTTGGCGTGGTTGAGGGTCGGCACGCGTCCGTCGTCACTACCTCTTGCTATCTCCACACGCGGCCTTGGGGTGGGTTGTCGCGGTTCCTGAAAGTGTGAGGTACTTTCGAAGGCGTTTAGTCGTCATCGTCCCGATCGGCGCGCTGGAATGCTGTCGCAGTCGTAGCAATCGCCTGTGCTTGGTGCGCCGTCGTACTGAGGCCGAGTCGCGCATTGAGCGCCTCCACCGTTTGAGCAGTTACGGCCTTGTTCGATGCCTTCGCAAGTGCTTGAGCCGCAGCCGTCAAATTGCCAGCTCTGACCGCTGCCGCGTAGGCTGCAATTTCGCCAGGCCGCGAATTGGGGGCTGCATGGGCCAGTGCCGATGGAGAGGCGTGGCTTGCGTTGAGGCTGCCCTGAATTGCCCCAGACTTGCCCGTCATACTCCCGTTATCGGCCTTTGCGTCGTTATCCTTGTGGCCAGTGCCATTGTGGCCGCTACCGGATAGTCCGCCATCATCGCCGTCACCTTTACTGGCTCCGTCACCGCCAGCGTTCGCGCCCATTCCGCTCCCGTCGGAGCCACCGTGACCCGCGCCGTTGCCCTTTCCGCCACCATTGCCATTGCCGCCTCCGCTGCCGCCGCCGTTACCATCCTTCGCAAGGGCGATATCGGCATTGAAGTGCAACCCGTGAGAGCCAACTCCGAGCGGTGATAGACTGAGAGCGAGTGTTAGGGCACTCGCCGACAAGAGCATCCGAACGAACAACTGACGACGCATCTCGTTTCCTCCCTTCTTAGGCGCGCAGCTGGATTCCATTCAAAAATTAATGATGACCATTCGCCGTCAGAGCGCCGACCGCCGCGCCTCCAGCGCCGCCGATCAGCGCGCCCACCAGTGGATTGCCGGCAACGGCCCAACCGAGTAACGCACCACCACCAGCGCCAATGGCGCCGCCGCTCAAGGCGCGCTGCTGTTGATTCGTCATATCGGAGCAGGCCGATGTCGCCGCGAGTAATGTGACTAGGAATCCAATCTTTGCATACCGCATAGCTGCTCCCCTTGGATGCGAGAGGCCGGCGCTATTCGCTTCCCCGCACGATCACCAGGATGTGCCATCGATCCTGAACACAGGATGACTGGCCGGTGATAAAATAGGATCAGCTCTGACATGCCAGTAAAAGAAAAGCCCCGCGGGCGGGCGGGGCTAGATTTGTACGGACGCATCGGAGGGGCAGATTGAAAGATGATGCGCCCGAAGGAACGTTACATGGGCATGCTGGCATTGAATCGATGAGCAGTGGGGTGGTTGTTTTGTGATTTATTGATGCCAGACCTGTGACCGGATTCTTGCGACTAAAGGCTCAAAAAAGACCCCCGCCGAAGCGGAGGCAGGTTTACCGATTTCGGCAGACATGTCGTTTCCAATAAATCAGTGCTTCGCCATGCGCTACAATCGCGCGCGCTGAAATCGGGAGGCGAAAATGGCGAAGGACGTCGACAAATTCG
>Ga0187765_10000652_pt1 | contig 12906 bp, 11 predicted proteins | sample 0216_QUI02_MP05__3_FD_133018 | JGI IMG/M metagenome (GOLD analysis project Ga0187765, IMG submission 133018) | Tropical peat soil microbial communities from peatlands in Department of Meta, Colombia - 0216_QUI02_MP05_10_MG | ecosystem: Environmental > Terrestrial > Soil > Wetlands > Peat ...
CGCGGCGCGCTCGGCCAGCGAGAGGGCGGTTTCGGAGCGATCGATGCCGAGGATTTCGTGTGCGCCTGAAAGTGCTGCTTCGATGGCAAAGCCCCCACCGAAACAGTAGAGGTCGAGAACGCGCGCCTCTCGGCACAATGCGGCAACGAAGCGGCGGTTCTCGCGCTGATCGTAGAACCAGCCGGTTTTCTGTCCACCCATTGGATCGACCGGAAAGCGCGCGCCATTCTCGTGCGCCTCGACGTTTTCCAGGGAACCCATGACAAGGCGCACTTCATTCGTTAGCCCTTCGAGCGCACGCCCGGCGCTGTCGTTGCGCAGGACTACCGCGCTTGGACGCAGCACCTGTTCGATTGCCCGCACGACCTCCGTCTCGAGCAGATTCGCGCCGGCGGTATTGAGCTGCGCCACCGCGACGGTGCCATATCGATCCAGCACAATTCCCGGCAAGCCATCCGCCTCCGCGTGAGCGAGCCGATAGTAGGGATCCGGATAGAGTCGGCTACGAACTTCGAGCGCACGCGCGAGCCGCGATGCAATGAAATCCGCGTCGATCCTGCGCGAGGGATCGCGGTCGAGCAGGCGCGCCGCCACCAGGGTATGGGGATTGAACGTGGCAACGCCGAGCGCCCGGCGATCGGCGCTTTGCAGGGTGACCAGGCCCCCCGCCGGCAACGCCTTCGCTGCCGGATCCATCAGCACTTCATTCGAATAGATCCAGGGGTGTCCGGCGAGCGCGCGCTTATGACGGCCCGGGAGCAGCGTGAGAGCCGGTCGGTCCGCTGGATGATCTAGCATGGCGCTGCAGTGTATTCGCCAAGGGTGGCGCGGCAAACGGTCGCGGATGATCTCATAAATAGGTGCGTCTCTCGCTAAGGCCTCTGGGGTCGCACGAGTGTTTTAGAGAATGTTGTATTTGATATTTCAGCGGAATTCGCCGGTCACTAGAAATGCTCGACCCTGCTTAGATTGGTGCATCAAAACGGAGAACCCGACGAAAACAATAGTCGTGATCACGGAGATTTCAACCGCAGTTCACGAGAAGACTCGCTAGCGTAGAGTTGGGAACAAAATGTACGCGCCAGTATTAATCGATAGCGATGGAGAAATTCGCTCATTAGGTGCGCGGGAAGCCCCGCGGTGCGCCAGCGCTGGCGGTTGCGACTACGCTTGGCCGGGTCGCTCCGTGCGCGAGTTCAGCTTTGTGTTCGTGCGCGAACGCGCGACGTCGATGCAAATTTGGCTGCACCCACCCCTGGCGACCGAAGCGGCGCTCGCCGCACTCTTCTATCATGTGGCGGAAGCGAGACCGGAACGGCTGCTGCTTTCCTATTTGCTCGGTGATTGGCATCACGAGGTGATACGCACGGCGGGGGAAGCGATGCTGCGCATCGAGGATCTCGTGCTGACCGCGAGAAAATTGCGGCCCGCTGGGCGTTATCATGCGCAACCCCATCCGTCCGATTTGCTGCGCCATTCATCGTATGCCCACTGGGCGCCGATGATGGCGGTTTGGGGATTGACCGGCGGCCGGCTTCCTGGTCGCGCGTGCGAGATGCTTCGCTCTTGGTCGTTGCTGGACCAGGCCACGGTCCTGCGCAATCCGCCGGACAGCAATCGACTTGTGTGCGAACATCACGGCGGTGCGTACACTTTGTATGATCCGTATCGAAATACGGCGCCCATTGGGCGCGATTTCGAAGACCAGCACGATCGTCAGTTTGCCGCGTCGGTGGCCAATGCTTATCGTAGCGCGCTTGGCAACCGCGAGCCGCGCTTCGAGGCCGTCGACGCCGTAGTGCGTGCGCCGGGGCGTCTTGCTCGGCGCCGCCGCTATGACCGGCTGATCCTGCCGTGGCAATCCGCAACGGGCGAGCGCGTCGTAATCAGCCTCTGGAATATACGCGCTAGCTACGCTTTCGAAATAACGTAGCTCGATCCTCCCTCCGCCGCGGCAGATCGGCGTCGCACGCGTGGACTTGCTTGTCGCGCTGGCTCTGGGAGAATTCCGGCCATGGACCTTCGTTCCGGCGCGCTCAATCTCATCACCGACGTCGAAGGCCTTCGCGTCGGCAACGCTCACGACGCACTCGTGCGTAGCGGCGTCACGGTGGTTCTTCCCGAATCGCCCGCAATGGCCGCGGTCGATGTGCGCGGCGGCGCTCCAGGAACCCGCGAGACCGATGCGCTTGCACCGACCACGCTGGTCGAGCGCATCGATGCGGTGGTGCTGAGCGGCGGCTCCGCCTTTGGACTAGAGGCGGCATCGGCGGTTACGACCGCGCTTGCCGCCGCGGGGCGTGGTTTTCCGGTCGGCGCGGTGCGGGTGCCGGTCGTGCCGGCGGCGATCCTGTTCGATCTCTTGAACGGCGGCGACAAGGCCTGGGGCGAAAGCCCGCCATATTCGGCATTGGGCCGCGCGGCACTCGCGGCCGCCGAGCGTTCCTTTGATCTCGGCAATGCCGGTGCGGGCTTCGGCGCGCGCGCGGGCAGCCTCAAGGGTGGCCTCGGCAGCGCTTCCGCGGTGAGTGCCGATGGGCTTCAGGTCGGTGGTTTGGTGGCGGTCAACTCCCACGGCGAGACGACCATGCCGGGCTCGTCTTGCTTTTGGGCTTGGGCGCTGGCGCAGCCCGGAGAGGTTGGGCCGCAGCAGCCGCCCACCTGGCCGCTCCCGTCAGATCCTCCGCGTTACCCATCGCCCATGGCAGGCGGGCATACCAGCATCGGCGTCGTCGCCACCAATGCGATGCTCACCCGTGTCGAAGCGCAGCGCGTCGCAATCATGGCGCAGGATGGACTGGCGCGCGCGATCAGGCCGGTCCACACGCCGTTCGATGGCGATACCATCTTCGTGTTGGCGACGGCGCGATGGGAATTACCGGCACCGCGAGCCGAAGCGCTGTTGCGGATCGGCGCTGTCGCCGCCGATTGCGTCGCCCGGGCCGTCATGCGCGGGATTTATTCGGCGGAGAAGCTCGGCGAAAAGCTCGCCTACCGGGATCGTTTTCCGAACAACTGAAGGGCGTCAGCGCGGCCGACGCGTCACCGCGAGCGGCGGCGCGAATTGGGGTTCGATATCCCAGGGGAACAGGATCCAGGTGTCCTGACTTACCTCGGTGACGAAGGTATCGACCATCGGTCGACCCGCTGGCTTCGCATAGACGGTGGCGAAATGCGCCTTGGGCAGCATGTCGCGCACGACGCGCGCTGTGTCGCCGGTATCCACGAGGTCGTCGACGATGAGATAGCCCGAGCCGTCGCCTTGAACACCCTTCAACACCGTGACCTTGCCGCGCGCGCCGAGCTTGCGGCGATCGTTGTAGCTGGAGACGCAGACGGTGTCGACCAGGCGGAGATCGAGCTCGCGCGCGACAATCGCCGCCGGGACGAGGCCGCCGCGGGCAACCGCAACGATCCCGCGCCAGGGGCCGAGATCAAGGAGACGCCAAGCGAGCGCCCGCGCGTGACGGTGCAGCTCGTCCCAGGTCACCGGGAAATGCTTGAGGGCAGTTGCCGCGGTCTCGCTCATGAAGCCTTCCTGCGCGTCGCCGCCTAGCGGACGTAGACTTGAACTTCGTTCGACTGCGCGGTGGCACTCGTGGTCGCGGAGATGCTGATGCGATCGGCCGGGAGACCCATGTCGGTCAGCGTACGCACCACCGACTCGGCATTACGTTTGGCGGTGGTGCTGTTGAGCGCGACCTGACCGGCTGTGCCCGATGATGGTGCGACCGCGACCACGCTGAAGACGGCGCCTGGACGGCGCTCGAGCGCCCGGCTCACCGCGCTATAGAGCGCCTGATCATAGGAGACATTCGCTCGATCGAACCGGATCACCATGAGCGGCTGTCCACCGGCAACGGGACGCGACGATGCGGTCTGCTGCGGCGCCGCGGTGCTGAAGGCACGATTGGCAAGGCTCTGGCCATAGAGCTCGCCGTTCTTGATCGCGAGCGACAGCACGGTCAGATTGCGCCGCTCGTTGGTGACGTATGCGGTCTGGCGGCTGATGTCGCCGCTCAGATCATTCAAGAGTCGGTCGATCAGCACCACCGTGCGGTTGACATCGTTCTCTAAAATATTCAACTGCCGGTGATCTTCGTCGACGGCACCCTGCAGGCTGTAGGCGGCACGCACGGATTCGAGGATGTAGGCTGCGAGTGCCGAATCGGATGCGGCCTCGTTCGAAATCGAATTGAGCCGCGTGATATCGGCGCTCACCCGATCGAGCGCCACCTGAGCCTGGTTCCACTGCGCGAGCAACTGCGGGTTGCCGGGGGTGGTCCCCACCTGAAGGCGCGAGCTGATCGTGGCCACCAGGTTGTAGTAAGCAGCGGCATCCGACGCCATCTGCGTCCGCGCCGTCTGTAGCTCTTGGTTATGCTGGTTGATGTTGGTCTGCAGCCGCGTCAGGTCGCCGCGCAAGTTTGCGACCTTCTGTCCCACATAGGTGCCCGTGGCGGCGCCGGGTGTCACCGGAGCCGGAGTGTAGTTGCCGGTGCCGACGGCAGGCGGCGCTGCCGGTGCCGGCGTCAGCGGAGCAGGCGGATAGTTGCCGGTGCCGACGGCAGGCGGCGGTGCGGCTGGTGCTGTCGTGTAGCTGCCAGTGCCAACGGCAGGCGGCGCTGCCGGTGCCGCTGGGGCTCCTGGAGCCGCGCCCGTTTCCGCCGCCGATGGCGGGATGGCCACGGTCTCGGGGGCCGCGCCGGTGCCCGACGCCGAACTAGTTCCCTGATCCTCGTCGGTAGGCTCTTCCCCCGTAAACATCGGCGTGATGTTGTTGTCGATGAACGAGCAGCCCCAAAGCAACCCGGTGGCCGCGACGATCAAAAGATGCGAGCGGAGCTTCAACATGGACAATGTCGAGCCTCGTGTGTTCCCCTGTTGTAAGCCGAGCGAGGTCGGGCGGCTCCCCCCGCCGGCCATCGGTGCAGTCGACGCGCGCACCTTGTGATTCCGCGGAGCGATATTACGCAATGGGCTGTGGTGGGACAAGCCGCTTTCGCCGCCAGTTGAGACGCGCCCCTTTCGCGTCATGCCGCTGTCACGCGAATCTTGCCAGTAGCGAGGCTTGCTTGTAGCTTCGCCCCCCTGTCCGGTCTGGCGATTCAAGATCGGCGCGGGCGCCCGTAGCTCAATTGGATAGAGCACCAGACTACGAATCTGGGGGTTGGGAGTTCGAGTCTCTCCGGGCGCGCCACTTCACTGGACCATCTTTGGCAGTTCTAGGCAGTCACCGATGCGTGGTGTGTCCCTGGTGACACATAGGGCCGCAAAAGAATTTTTGCTTCAAGGTCGACTTTGCCGCCGTTGAGTTCATTGCTCCTCGGGCCATGGCAAGTTTTTCGCGTGAAAAACGCGTGACGGCAATCGCCGGTTGTTGAGCCTCCGCAAGGTCGCGAGTTTGGGGTGGAGCTCCGCCCAGCGAACGCGACTCACGAAGCTGGCCCGTAGCCCTTGGCGCGCATGCAGTCCTCGACGTAGTTGTTCGTGCGCTTCTTGTCGGTTGCCGACATGCCGGCTTGATTGATTCCGATCGTGCCGGTCCGCTGCCAATCTGGCGCCCGAGTCGCCATGATGTCGGATTCGATGTTCGCTTCGCGCTTGATCAGCGCGTCGGCCTGCGCGTTGCAATCGGCAAGATCGGCCGCGACGGTGTCCTTGCTGGCGCCGGCTTTGCTCCAGTGTGGAGTTCCGCAGCCCGCAAGTGTCGGCAATATCGCCAGCAACGGGATCGCGCTCCAGAGCCTTTTTGCCTGCATGGGGTATTCAGCCTGGCAACGGAAGATTAACCCACCAAGCCCTAGAAACTAGCGCTTGGGCCGCGCCTTGTCCCAGGCCCGTTTTCGACCGCGAAGGTTCGCCCTATGACGCTTCCTCGATTTACCATAAGCCGGCCGGCAACGCTGGCACTGCTCCTGCTGCTCGGCGCCTGCAACGCTTGGGAAAATCGCGCCGAATTCGCGGCACCGCAGATGCGGTGGAAGTCGACCGAGCCTTCTCCCGTAGCCGCAAACGCCTCGCCGCCTGCGGTCCCCGTGCAATATTGCTACCGCACGCTCGCGACCGTCGATTGCTATACCCAAACCGACCCCGACCGCCTCACCGGCTATACTGGGCAGTATCCGGGGGCAGCCTCCGCGCGCTAGGCGCGTGCTTGCGCTCCGCCAAGGTCGCGATGATCCGCCGCTTCGCCGCGGCATCGAGCCGCGGCCATTGGGCGATTTCCTCGATCGTTCTCCGGCAGCCCAGGCAATAGCCCGATCCCGGGTCGAGTGTGCAGGTGCCGATGCAGGGCGAGACTGGTGGCGGCCCCTCGCTCATTTCGCGGGTTTCGATTGCGGTGCCCCCACGGGAGCGCCGGTCCCGGACTTGTCAGGGCTCGGCTTCGGTGCCGCTAACACGTCGTCGAGCTTGGTGCGGATCGCGGCCGCCTTGTAAGGCGCGATGCCGTAGACCCAGCGCGAAGAGCGCTGGTTTAGGCTCTCGGCTTCGATCTTTGCCTTGTCGCTGCCGTCCGAGCTCGCTTTGAGGCGCATCCAGTCGGTGTCGCCCACCTTCGCCGTCTCGACGGCGACGGTGAGGCCGTCGAAGGTGGTGTAGCTGCCCTTGGCGACGCCCTGGGCGGGGAATGGCAAATCTTTGGCCACCTTTACGTCGGTGAGGTCGAAGGCCTGCAGCACCGTTGCCGGCTCGACGAGCGTGGTATCGCTCTTGAGCTCGCGGCCGGCGGGCAGCTCCTTGAGCGTGAATTTGCCGTCGGGCTTGTCACGGCTAATCGTGAGCGTGGCGCCGTCGGGTCCGACCAGCACCGCCTGCTTTACTCGATTGTCGTGGATGTCGACAACGCGGCGGTCGAGCCACTGCACGATGTCGCCGTCGATGTCGAGATTGCCGCGCGCCAGCCATGTCTGCGCATTGCCGGGAGCACGCACATAGACACCGTCGTTGCCGCCGCCGAGCTCGTCGACACGGCGCCGGCCGGTGATGAGGCTGCCGAGCGCTGCGCCCTTTGCGTCGTAAAGCCCGACCTCGATCGACTCGCTCTTTGGCGCGGAGGGATCATCGAGATTGAGGCGCTTGTACAAGTCTGGCCGCGCGGTCTTGGGCTCGACGTAAGTAAGCTGCGCGAGCGCGAGCAGCATCTCGCGCATTTTCTGCCCATTGGCGGGGTAGTCGCCCTTCTCGGCGATCGTCCAGGCATTGCCGTGTTTCACCAGGGTGATGGTCGAGTCCGCGTGCTTCAGCACCACCTTTGCGACATCGGCAAGATGCGGCGCCACCTCGGGCAGCACGAGCCGTCCGACCTGCGGATCGGTGATGTGGGAATTGCCGGAAACCGTGACCGCGACTGCGACCGCTGCGGCGAGCACCGCGGCGGCGGCGAGGGCGAGGGCGCCTTTGGTTTGCATGGGCTCGGGCCTCGCTCAGGCGTGAAGGGTCGGCCGCTTGCGCCGATTGAGCCGAATCCAGCCCAATACCGCCGCCGCCAACCCGACCAGGATCGGAATTGCCGCGATATTGGCGATTTCAAGCCAGTATTTGAGCCGGTCGATATCCTGGCGCAGCGCGCGCTGTACCTCGCGCAACTGCTGGCGCGTGCGCAGCAAGTCGGTGCGGAAATTGTCGATCGCCTGGCTTTGGTCGGCGGTGAGCGTCACCGCGCCCTCCTTGTTCTCCTGGATATCCTTGATCTTGGCTTCGGTGTCCTTGAGCTTGTCTTCAAGCGCCTTTGCGGTCGCCTGGTAGCGCGCTTGGGCCGCGCGCTGAATGGCGTCCACCAGCAGGAAGGGACGCGCGGCGGTGCCGCGGCTGCGGAGCGTGATGAGGTCGTTGCCCCCGGCCAGCACTTCGATCGCATTGGCGACAAAGTCGCCGTTACCGGCGACCGGCACCACCACCTGCTGACCAAAGAAATCCTGGGTCTGCGCCCAGAAGCGGTCTTCGAGAATGTCGGTGTCGCCCACCACCACCACGTTGATCGGTTGCGCCGATTCCTTGAGTTGCGCAGCCGCTTGCGCTTCGTCCTTTTTCCCGGCGTCGCCATCCTTCTTGTCCGCGTCCGCACCCTTCGCATTTTCCTCCGCCTTGGGCGGGCCTTCGGGATAGGCCGTCGAGGCGGGGCCGGTAATGCGCGCGGCCAGGATGAGCCGTTTGTCGTCGGGTTTGAAATCGTCGAGCAGGCCCTGCACGTCCGGCATCCCCTCGATTTTCTCGACCGGAATCGCCTCGGAATCGGTCGAGGTCTGGATCAGCGGAACGAGCTTGGTCTTGGCGTCCTTGACCGGCTCCAATATCCCGGCCGTCGCCATGTTGATCCGGTCGAGGTCGCCGGTGATGAGGTCGTCATGGTTGAGCGCGTCGTCCTTGAGCGCAAGCCAGGCGACATACTCCATGGTCTGCTGATTATAGGCGCTGCCCGCGTTGACGCGCCGCGCCGCCTCCCGATCGCCCGCCACCATCTTGGGCACCAGGGTCACGCCCCAGGCCTTCAAGAGCGGCTCGAGGTCGCTATCGCTTTCGCCGCCCGGCGGGCTGAACTGACTCGGATGCAGTTGCTGCGTCTCGGAATAGGGATCGACAAACACCAGCGCGCGGCCGCCGCGCAGCACGAACTGATCGATCGCATAGAGCGTCTTCGGCGCGAGGTGCTGGGGGTGCACGATCATCAGAACGTCGACGTCGAGGTCGATCTTATCGACGTCGGTCGAAAGCGTGCGCATCTCATAAAGCTGCTGAAGCTGCGTCATGACCGCATAAGGATGCAGCGGCCGGCCTTGCAGCGCCGCGGCGAAATCGCCTTCGAGCGGCAGCGTCGTGATCAATCCGACCACGGTCCTCTTGGGCGTGGCCACCGCATGGATCGTCTTGGTGAGATCGTATTCGAGGAAGCGCTCTCGGTCCGGCTGGAAGAACGGGATCAGCTCCTGATCGTCGGTCGAGTTCGTGGCGGCGAGTCCGAAATAGACTTTGTCGCCGCCCTGGTCGAGGGGCACGCCCTGCATTCCCATGGCGACCGCGCGATCCTCTTCGGGCGAGAACGGCTCCGGATCGATGATCTGCAGATCGATCTTGCCCTTGGCGAGCGCCGCATATTCCTCGAGGGTTTCGCGCACGCGCTGAGCATAAATGCCGTAAGACGGCACCTCATCGCCGAGCTTCTTCGAGTAATAGAAGCGCAGCGTGATCGGCTCCTGGATATCGGCGAGCGTTTTGCGCGTGCCGTTCGAAAGCGTATAGAGCCCGCCCTGGGTCATGTCGATGCGGACCGAACCGAGCAGGCGATTGGCGATCACGTTGACGGCGACGAACAACACCGCCGCCGAAACGAGGCTGATCAGCGCGAGGTTGCGGCGCGACAGTTCGGGCAACTTCATGTGCGCCTCCTCATTCCGCCTTCTTCAGGTCGACGATCACGGTGTTCGCGTAGAGGAACAGCCCGATCACCGAGACGAAAAAGACGGCATCGCGCAGATCGATGACGCCGCGCACGATCGCGTTGAAATGTGTGAGAAAGCTCATGCTGGTGACGGCGTCGATGAGCGACTGCGGCGCCCATCCCTTGAGCAGCCCGAGCGCGATCCCGGACCCGCTCACGGTGAACAGAAACGAGACCGCGGCGGTGACGACGAAGGCGATCACTTGGTTCTTGGTGAGCGCCGAGATCGCGGAGCCCACCGCCAGAAACGCGCCAGCCATCAAGAAACTGCCGATATAGCTGGCGAGGATGACGCCATTGTCGGGATTTCCGAGGACGTTGACGGTGATCCAGAAGGGGAAGGTCAGCGCCAATGCGATCCCCGAAAAGATCCAACTCGCCAGGAATTTTCCCAGCACAGCCTGAGTCATGGAGATGGGCAAGGTTAGCAGCAGCTCGATCGTGCCGCTGCGCCGTTCCTCGGCCCAGAGCCGCATCGCCAGCGCGGGGATCAACACCAGATAGAGCCACGGATGGAACGAGAAGAACGGCTGCAGGTCGGCCTGCCCGCGATCAAAGAAATTGCCGACGAAGAAGGCGAGCGTGCCGGCAAGCGCCAGGAAGATCACGATGAAAACGTAGGCGAGCGGCGTCGCAAAGTAGCTCTGCAACTCGCGGCGGACGATGACGCAGATGGTGCGCATGCGGATGACGGCGCGGGCTACGAGCTGGAGGTCACTTGGCGGAACACGTCGTCGAGCCGGCCGCGCTCGACGCGCAGCTCTTTGACTTCCCAGCCGCGCACGCGAGCAAGGTCCGCCACGTCGGCAACGATGGACCGCCCTTCGCGTGCAAATATCATCAGCGCCTTGTCGTCTTCGTCATCGGTTTCGTGCTCGACGGCCGCGACTTGCGCCAGCGCGCCGAGCTCCTGCGCCGCCGTGTCGGCGCCCTTTCCCAGTACGACGCGGACGGCGTTGTGATGACGCGAACGCTGCGCCAGCTCGTCCGGAGTTCCGTCCGCCACCAGCTTTCCGTTGGCGATCACGATCGCACGGCTGCACACGGCGTCCACCTCCTCGAGCAGGTGCGTCGAGATGATGATCGCTTTCTCCGGCGCCATCGCGTTGATGAGGTTGCGCACCTCGTGCTTTTGGTTGGGATCGAGGCCGTCGGTCGGCTCGTCGAGTATCAGCACCGGCGGATCGTGCAAGAGCGCTTGCGCAAGTCCGACGCGCCGCTTGAAGCCCTTGGACAGCGTGTCGATCGGCTGCGTCAGCACGCTCTGGAGCGACGTGCGCTCGATCGCGGTCTCGATGCGCTGGCGGGCTTGCGCGCCGCGATAGCCCCGCACATTCGCGACGAAGCGCAAAAACGCCGGCGGGGTCATGTCCGGATAGGACGGCGCGCCCTCCGGGAGATAGCCGATTTGGCGCTTGATCGTGATCGGGTCGGAGGCGACGTCGGCGCCGCAAATCGCGGCACTCCCGGCGCTCGGCGCCAGGAATCCCGTGATCATCTTCATCGTGGTCGATTTGCCGGCGCCGTTCGGGCCGAGGAAGCCCAGCACCTGACCGCGGCCGACCGTGAAGGACACGTCGTCCACGGCCCGGATCGGGCCGAAATTTCTGCTGAGGTGGCGGACATCGACCATTGCGTCCGCGTCAAGGCGCGCCAAGTTTCTCCTCCGATCGATCGCAGCTCGGTCCGCTCGCGGCGAACGCGCGGCGTTGGGGGATTCGCGACAAGGTGACCCCGTTTGCAACTTAAATCGGTGTAATCTGTAACGGCCCCGGAGGCAAGAGGAGGGTCAAGTTGATCAGGCGACTCAGATTGGCATCGGGTCTTGTCATGTTCCTTTACGTGACGACCCATTTCGTCAATCACAGCTTGGGGCTGATCTCGCTCGACACGATGGATGACGCGCTGATCCAGATCTATGGGGTCTGGGCGAGTCCGCTCGGCGGCACGCTGCTCTACAGCTCCTTCACCATCCATTATTGCCTGGCCCTCTGGGCGCTGTGGCAGCGCCGCTCGCTAAAGATGCCGCCCGCCGAAGCGGTGCAGCTCGTGCTGGGCTTCTCGATTCCCTTCTTCCTTACTTCGCATGTGCTGCAAACCCGCGTCGCCGACACCTATTTCGGCGCCGATTACGGCTACTACACGTCGCTGGTCTACACCTATTTCTTGGTCGATCCGTGGGTGGGGGTGCTGCAATACACGGTGCTGGTGGTGGCGTGGGTGCACGCCATGATCGGGTTCCGTTTTTGGCTGCGATTGCGCCCCTGGTACCCGCGCTGGCAGCCGCTGCTCTTTGCCTTTGCCTTGCTGATGCCAACCCTGGCACTGCTCGGCGTCACGGAGGCAGGACTCCACGTGATGGATCTCGCGGCCGACCCCAACTGGGTGAAGTGGGTGCTGGAGACGCACCACAGGGCGAACCCTCCCGACGCGGCCTTCATCGACGATGCCGTCACCTGGTTGCGCTGGGGGTTCCTCGCGACTTTGATCGCGGTTCTGGCGGCGCGCATCGTGCGCTGGCGCTGGCAGCGACGCCGCGGCATCGTGCGGCTGACCTATCCCAACGGCCGCATCGTCGAGATTCTGCCCGGGCTTTCCGTGCTGGAGGCGAGCCGCATAGCCGGCATTCCGCACGCTTCGGTCTGTGGCGGCCGCGGCCGTTGCTCTACTTGCCGAATACGCTGCGAGGGACCGAGGACGGCGCTGCCGGCGCCCTCGCCGGATGAAATCAAGGTGCTGGAACGCGTCGGCGCCGCGCCCAATGTGCGCCTTGCCTGCCAGCTCCGGCCGACCGGCGATCTGCGCGTAACGCCGCTGCTGCCGCCGGGCGCGCAGGCGCGCGACGGCTTTCGCCGGCCAAGCTATCTGCAGGGCAGCGAGCGCGAGATCGCCATCCTGTTCGCCGATCTACGCGCCTTCACCAAGCTCTCGGAACAGAAGCTGCCCTACGACGTGGTGTTTCTTCTCAACCGGTATTTCGCCGAGATGGGCCACGCCGTGGAGGAAGCGGGCGGGCGGATCGACAAATTCATTGGCGACGGCGTGATGGCGTTGTTCGGTCTCGACCGCAGCATCGAGGTCGGCTGCCGCGAGGCACTGATGGCGGCCCGCGCAATGGCCGAACGTCTCGATCACTTGAACGAATCCCTGTCGCATGACTTGACCGAGCCGCTCCGCATCGGCATCGGCATCCACACGGGTCCCGCGATCGTCGGCGAGATGGGTTACGGCCGCGCGGTCTCCGTGACCGCGGTCGGCGACAGCGTCAACACCGCAAGCCGCATCGAAGGCCTCACCAAGACCTACGGCGCGGAACTGGTGGTCTCGGAAGCCGTGGCGCGCCGCGCCGGGGTCGCCCTTCCGGGCGCCCCCCGGCACGAGATCGAGATTCGCGGCCGCAGCGAACGCCTGACGGTGCTCACTTTCGAGAACGCGCGGCTGCTCCCCGATATCGCCGCGCTGCCCGC
>Ga0187765_10000654_pt1 | contig 12874 bp, 10 predicted proteins | sample 0216_QUI02_MP05__3_FD_133018 | JGI IMG/M metagenome (GOLD analysis project Ga0187765, IMG submission 133018) | Tropical peat soil microbial communities from peatlands in Department of Meta, Colombia - 0216_QUI02_MP05_10_MG | ecosystem: Environmental > Terrestrial > Soil > Wetlands > Peat ...
CGCTTCCGCTATACGCGAGATTTTGACGAGCGCAGAGGCGAGTGCGTCCGGCCGGCCACTGATGCGCGCGCCAAGATTGTCGGCGGCGTATTCACGCGTGCGGCTGATCGCCATTTGCACGATCATTGCCGCGAGCGGCGCCAGGATGAGCATAAGCACCGAGCCGACAATGCCGAGTCCACTGTCGCGATTGCCGCCTCGGAAGAACATGCCGAATTGCGCAAGCATCGAAATGGCGCCGGCAATGGTGGCGGTGATCGTCATCGTCAGCGTGTCGTGATTGCGCACATGGCCAAGTTCGTGACCGATGACGCCGGCGATTTCGTCGCGGTTCAACGTGTTTAGTAGCCCCGTCGTCGCGCAAACGGCAGCGTTTTGCGGATTGCGTCCGGTCGCGAAAGCATTGGGTTGTGGGCTGTCCATCAGATGGACCCGCGGCATCGGCAGGTCGGCGCGCTGTGCCAGCTCACGCACGATCGCCACAAGCTCCGGCGCGCTGTGCTCATCAACCTCTTGGGCGTCGTGCATCCGTAGCACGAGCTTGTCGGCGTTCCAGTAACTGAACAGATTAGTCCCGGCAGCGATGATGAGCGCGATCAGCGCGCCGCTACCGCCGCCGATTAGGTACCCGACGGCCATAAACAGGCCGGTCAAGCCGGCAAGCAGGATGGCAGTGCGGGCATAGTTCATTGAAACCCATCCTGGCGCTGTAACGCCACGTCGCTCGAAGTAATGTCGGGAGCGCTGTCAGAGGCCGCAATAGCCCGATGAGCCCGTCCAATCCGCGTTGTGCGGTACAGCAATATTAGGTGCGGGATGTCCGCTTTGGGTCAAAAGCAGACATCGGAGTACGTCCGCACAATGTCCGCTTTACCCCCAAAAGCGGACATTGGTTGAGTGGGTCGTGATGTCCGCTTTGTGCCAAGTAACCGCATCATCAGTTGGTACTGCGCCGAGGCCGCTTAAGGTGTTCTATCACGATCAGCGCCACCTGCTTTTGATCCGGGCCGTGATATCGACGGGCTTGATAGATGCATGAGGATTCGACCCCTCTTCGCGTGCAGCGGCCGGCCATGCGCTTTGTTCGAAGTGCACGGTGATCGTTTCGGGAATAAATCTGGTTCGGATAGCATACATGTGTCGGTCGCCATTGCTGCGCTGTTGATGGGCATAGAAGCGCCGCGGCACGATCATGTGCAGATGATCCTTCGCGCGCGTCATTGCAACATAGAGGAGCCTTCGTTCCTCTTCGATCTCAGACGTGCTGCCAACCGCCAGATCTGAGGGTAGGCAACCGTCCACGCAATTGAGAACAAAAACTGCGTCCCACTCTTGTCCTTTGGCGGAATGAATGGTGGAGAGGATCAAGTAATCCTCCTCCAGCAGCGGGACACCGGCCTCGTCGCTGGTTGCCGATGGAGGATCAAGCGTCAGCTCAGTGAGGAAGCGCTGACGATCGGGATAAGTCGACGCAATCTGGACGAGCTGCAGCAGATCCGCTTCGCGCATTCTGGCATCTTCGTAGCGCCGTTCCAAATGCGGCAGATACCACCGGCACGCCAGATCAAATTCCGCGGGCCAGCCAACGGCATTGCTGCGGATCAGCCGCAAGGTTTCGGCGAAGGCCGGCCAGTCCTCCGCACATGACGGTGGCGGCTTGAAGTTGGTGAGCGCTTCCATCGGGCTACCTGCTTCGGCCAGCCGGTCGAGAAGCCGCGCCGCCGTAGCCGGCCCGGCACCGGCCAGAAGCTGGATTACCCGGAAACCTGACATCCGGTCGCGCAGGTTTTCTGCCCAGCGCAAAAATGCCAGCACGTCCTTGACGTGTGCAGCCTCAAGAAACTTCAGGCCCCCGAACTTCACGAAGGGGATGTTACGCCGCGTCAGTTCGATTTCGAGTGGCGCGCTATGATGCGAGGCACGGAACAGCACGGCTTGCTGCTTGAGCGGGACAGCAGCCTCGCGATGCTCTAGGACCCGCTCGGCCACGTAGCGCGCCTGCTCGGTCTCGTCGCGCACTGACATAAGCTGCGGACGTTCGGCGCAGGAGCGGTCCGATCGTAAGTTCTTTTGGTAACGTTCGGCGGCGAGATCGATGATCGCATTCGCGGCCGTGAGGATCGGTTGCGTAGAGCGGTAGTTGCGGTCGAGCGTAATGATGTGCCCCGGCGGCGTGAAAAGGTGAGGAAAATCTAGAATGTTACGCACCGTCGCAGCGCGAAACGAATAGATCGACTGAGCGTCGTCACCGACAACGGTCAGTCCCTTACCATCGGGTTTGAGCGCAACTAAAATTGAAGCCTGCAGACGATTGGTGTCCTGGTATTCATCGACCAGCACGTGATCGAACCGAGCGCCAATGTCGCGGGCGATCTCATCAACCTGCATCATCTGCGCCCAGTAAAGCAGTAGATCGTCATAATCGAGCACGTTTTGTCGTTGCTTGGCCTCGACGTAGGCGCCGAAGAGCGTCTTGAGTTCGTCTTCCCAACCCACACACCAGGGAAAATGGTTGCCGAGGATCTCATCAAGCGCAGCTTCAGCGTTGACGGTGCGCGAATAAATCGCAAGACAAGTGTTCTTGGCCGGGAATCGTTCTTCGGTTTTCGAAAAGCCGAGATCGTGCCGAAGGAGGTTCATTAGGTCGGCGGAATCTTCCCGATCATGGATGGTGAAAGCGCAATCGAGCCCAATCTGCTCGGCAGATTCACGCAGCAGCCGCGCGCCAATGGCGTGGAACGTCCCGGACCAGCTTAACGCATCTGCTGCGGTCCTGGCTTGATCTGGGAGGACATTTGCGGCGATGCGCTCAACCCGGCGGATCATTTCGACTGCCGCCCGGCGGGAGAAGGTCAGGAGCATCATCCGTCGCGGATCGGCGCCGAGCACGATGAGATGCGCCACGCGATGGGCCAGCGTGTTCGTCTTGCCGGTGCCGGCACCAGCGATGATGAGCAGCGGCGACCCCTCTCCATGCTCGACGGCACGGCGCTGTTCTGGGTTAAGCTTGGCGAGGTACGGTGCTGCTGTCATGCGGATTACGGCGAATCGCCAATCCCACCAGCAAGCACGCCTTTGACCTTTCTGCAAACCTCTCATCTGGCCGAGGCGACGTCTGCCTTTCGGCTTCTCGATCGCCATCTACCGAAACCATCCGCCGCGCCCTGCCCTATGCACCGGCCGAACGCATCGTGGTGGCGCCCGATTGTGGGCTGAAATATCTGCCGCGGGAGATGGCCTACGCCAAGATCCGAGCAATGGTTGAGGGTGCAAAAATAGTGCGCCAAGAACTGAGCGCGACGTGATCTTCAGTATTCGAGCATAATCGCGCCCGCTCAATGACCTTTGAAATTCGGGAGGCGCCTTTCGAACACCGCTCTCACACCTTCCTTGAAGTCTTCCGTCTTTCGCAGCCGTGTTTGCTCCCCCAACTCACGGTCGGTCGCTTTGCGCACTCGATCGGCGATATCGCCGCGCATGGTCATACGCGTCGCGATAAGGCCGAGTGGTGAATTCTCGCCGATCTCGCCGGCGAGCTTGATCGCCGCATCGCGTACTTGTTGCTGCGGTACCAGCACATCCGCAAGACCCATTGCGTAGGCTTCCTCACCAGTGATCCGCCGACTAGTATAGAACATCAGCGCCGCTTTGGTTTGGCCGACTACCGCTGGCAATGTGACCGTAAGACCAAAACCAGGGTGAAACCCGAGTCGCGTGAAATTGGCGCAGAAGCGCGTCTCCGGACAGGCCACGCGGAAGTCAGCCACCATTGCAAGGCCCAAGCCACCGCCAACAGCGGCTCCATGTACCGCTGCAATAATTGGTTTTTGGGTACGAAAGAGTCGGTTGCCCTCAATGTAAAGTGGCGCGACGCCCGGACCTGGCTCGTTAGGACGGCGGCCCTGCGCGTCAAGAGAAGTGCCATCACCGAAATTGGCGCCGGCGCAAAAAGCCTTGCCTTGGGCCGCCAACACAATGGCTCGAATATGGACGTCGTCGTCGAAGCTCTCGAATGCCTCTGCTATTTCCTTGATCAAAGGTATATCAAAGAAATTGTTCGGCGGCCGGCGGATCTCAACCAAAGCGACGTGACCGCTCTTTTCGATGCCGATGTCACCCATGAGTATGCTCTCTTACTCAGCAGCCGTGCGTTCAGCGCGTTGCCCAGTCCGCTTGATGATCAAGGCGTCCACCACAGTGATACCATCGCCTTTGGCGTGCACGATAACAGGATTGAGATCGACTTCAGCCAAGTCGTCCGCGTGATCAGATGCGAATTGCGAGAGTTTAACGATAAGATCCGCCAATGCCTCAGTGTCGGCCGGCGGCATGCCACGGTAGGCGCCAAACACAGCATTAGCCTTCAGGCCGTGGACTAGCGCAAGCGCGGCGTCGTGATCGAGCGGCACTGGCGCGAGCACGACATCGCGTACGGCCTCGACCATGACACCGCCGAGACCAAGCATGAGAAGCGGGCCCCAACATTCGTCGCGGCTGATACCAACAATGACCTCGCGTCCGGCCGGCGCCATCGGCTGCACCAAGACGCCCTCAATCTCCGCGGTCGGTGCGAACCGCTTGGCATTCTCCAGCACGCGGTCGTGGGCAGCCCGCACGTGCTCAAGGCGCACGTTTAGTGCGACAGCGCCAGCCTCGGTCTTGTGCAGGATATTGGCAGACTGAACTTTCACAGCCACTAGTCCACCGATGAGCCTAGCGGCTGCTTCGGTCTCTGCGGCGGAGCCTGCAAGCGTGCCCGCATTCCCACCGATGCCATACACCTCGAGCAGTGAGCGCGCGTGGTATTCACTCAAAGCAGTCGCGCTTGCTGCGAGAGCCGCACGGACCTTCTCGCGGGCCTGATGGGGTGTGCACGCAATTCGCGGCTTAGTTAATGTCCGCTCCCGTAAAGCGCGGTAATCGCCCATGGCGCGTATCGTGCGCGCGCAGCCAAATGCGCTTGTAAAAAGCGGATAATCCGCCGCATTAAGAATCTCCACGCTGCGATCAGACGGCAAAGTATAAGTCCACATGTATATTGGTTTGCGGGTATCGTTTTTTAGGTCTTCAAGCTTAGGCAGATCGATTTCGAGGAAAGTGGATCGCCGCGCGGTCACGACCACCGCGATTGCATCGATCACAGGAGATTGCGCGACCAGGTGCGCGAAAGTGGCGTAGCCGAGTTTGTGAACTCCCTGCGCGGTGCAATCGACCGGATTTTGCGATGTCCCGTAGGAGGGGATGTGCACGTCGATTGATTTGCGCGTCGGCTCGTCGAGAACTGGCACCTCCAAACCTGCCGTCGCACATGCATCCGCCATCCACACGCCGGCGCCGCCAGACGCGGTACAGATACCGATTCGCTTGCCCGCTGGCATGCGGTCCCCGCAGCCGAGGAAACCAACCGCGAAGTCAATCATGTCATCGAGCTCGCCCGCCTCGATCAAGCCATAGCGATCGAACACCGCGCGATAGGACGCCTGTGAACCGGCAAGTGCCGCGGTGTGGGAGGCGACTGCGCGCGCGCCTGCTTCCGATCGACCAATCTTGCCCACGATGATCGGTTTACCGGCCTGCAGCGCCCTTTCAGCAACACGCTTGAACTTTTCCGGCGACTTCACGTCCTCAAGCAACAGAAGAAAAACGTCGGTCTTATCTTCGTCGAGCATGTAATCGACAAAATCGGAAGCTTCGAGCGCGGCTTCGTTACCGGTGGTGACGATATGCCGGAAGGCAAGATTGCGCGGGCGAGCGCGATCGAAAACAGCAAAGCCCAGGCCGCCACTCTGTGAAATGACCGACACTTGGCCTGCGCCGAGCGCGTGGACAGGTTTGATTGGACCGGCACTCTTGTCTAATGCCGGGCTAAAGGTCGGGCAAAACCCGGCAGGTATGTTGGCGAACCCTTCTGAATTGGGGCCGCTCACCGCCATATCATAGCGGCGCGCGATGATGGAGATTTCGTGCTGCATGCGCGCACCAGCTTCGCCCTCCTCGGCAAATCCGGAGGACAGAATCATGGCCGCTTTGCTGCCCGCACGAGCACAACGCTCAAGCTCCGTTGGCACGTATTGGGCCGGAACAATCAGGATTGCGAGGTCGGCAGGTTCGGGAAGAATGTCGACTGAGGGATACGCTTTTAGCCCTTGAACCTCGGTCGCGCTGCGGCTGACTGGATAAACTTTGCCGGCGAAGGGATGGCTCAAAATTGTTTGCAGAATTCGCCCGCGTAATCCTTGCAAGTCGGACGAGGCACCAACGACAGCGACCGATTGCGGCCATAACAATTTTCCGACATCAGCCATATGTGCCTACCGCAGACCCAGTCCGCGCGCGATGATGCCGCGCAGGATCTCAGTTGTGCCTCCCTGGATGGTGAGTTTCGGCGCGATGGTCGTCGCGAACGCAAGCTGCTCCTCGAGCGTCACACGATTGGCGATCTCGGGCGGCAGAAATGCCGTGAGCTCGCGGACCCGATTTGGCAGGTTCTGTTCCCAGATCGTGCCGAGGTCTTTTACGATCGCGGCCTCGACCACAGGCTCTTTGCCGGCCTGCAGCATGCCGGCCACAGAGACTGACATGCGACGCAACGTGTGGAGCTGCGCAACCAATCGCCCGAGTCCCTCGGCGCTGTGGATGTCGGGCTCGAAACCAACAGCACGGATCAATTCAAGCATGAGATAGAACGTTTCGAGGAAACGTTCTGGCCCGCTGCGCTCGTAAGCCAGTTCGCTAGTAGCTTGCTTCCAGGCGCCGTCGATTTCACCCAAGACATGGTCATCGGGCACAAAAGCATCCGCGAACACGACTTCGTTGAAATCTTGCTGGCCGCTTATCTGATAGATCGGATTGACCTTGATGCCACGCGTGTTCATGTCCACGAGAAATTGCGTAAGACCATGTCGCCGGTTCTGGTTGGTCGGCGGCGACGTACGAAACAACCCGATCATGTAGTCGGCTATATTCGCATTGCTCGTCCAGACTTTGGTCCCGTTAATACACCAGCCTTTGTCAACTTTTGTTGCTTTGGTTTTGGCGGCAAACAGGTCCGAGCCGGAGCCGGGTTCGCTCATACCGATGACGAAGCACAATTCGCCTCGACATATGCGAGGCAGAATGTTCGCTTTAACGTCCTCGGGCGCGTATTTGAGTAGAATAGGTCCGCTTTGACGATCCGCCACAAAATGTGACCGAACGGGCGCATTGGCGACGCGAAATTCTTCTGTCACCACGTAACGCTCAAGGAAGCTGCGCTCGTGCCCGCCATACTTTTTCGGCCAGGTCATACCGATCCATCCCCTAGCGCCAATACGTTTGCTGAAGGCGCGATCGTGCGAATCGCCATGCCCTGGCCGGTGCGGATCGAAGGTACCCTTGGCGATTTCCTCGGCGAGAAACACGCGCACTTCTTGCCGTAAAACATCGCATTCGGGCGGCAAGCGAATTTGGTCGAATTGCAAATTCGTGCTCATCGCGATGCGACCATTGGCCAGAATTCCTGTGCCCCACGTTTGGCAACGCGCCTGCCGAGTGCGGCTCCCCAATAGCTTTCACTGCCGAAGTCGTCGCGCCAGGCTAACGTGCGCAGTGTAAAACGATGCAGGATGTGTTCCTTGGTGAATCCGATCGCGCCGAAGACCTGATGGGCGATAGCAGCACCTTCGGTAGCGGCTTCGGCGCAGCGGATTTTTGCCGAAGCCGCCTCAAGGAAAGCTCCTTCATCAAAACCGTCACCCTGGATTATTGCGTTTGCGGCTGACCCCGAAACCGCAAGCGCGGCTGCCGTTTCCCCAGCAAGCCGCGCGAGATTGTGTTGGATTGCCTGGAATTTTCCAATTGCTCGTTCAAAAGCGACCCGCTCATTGGCATAAGAGACGCTCAAGGACAAAATCGACTCAAGTGCGCCGGCAGTCTGTACGCTGCGGCTGACCGACCCCATCAGCATCAAAGCTGTCTGGTCGAGACCAAGCGGCGCTCGCGCATGGCGCAAAGGCTTTACGCGGTGAAAGCGCACGAGGTTTGACGGATCACCGGCCAGAGTCTTCCCTTCGGCAATCGTGCAGTCGCTTGCCGCGACCAGCGCAACGACAATTCCTTCTTCGCCTTCCGCCAAGACAGCTATGTTTTGCGCCTCGGAGGCGAATGGAATTCCGATTGCGGAACCATTCAACGTGCCGTCGTTGTCGAAAATGATAGGATCAGAAGGCCGGCTCGGGGCAATTGTCGTGGACCCATTCGGCGCTGCGACTCCAGCGCGCGCTAGCAGCCAGCCTGCCAACAGCGTCTCGGCGAATGGAACGGCGGCAGCGAAGCGCCCGGCAACGCCTAGCACGGCGAAGCCATCAGCAAGGCTAGCGCCAGAACCGCCCAGCTGTTCCGGAACCCACGCAAGTGGCAGCCCGGCATCGGTAAGTGCCAGCCAAAATGGCGCTTTCCAAGCACCGTTATCGAGCCGGTTAATGGTCTGTGGGTCGGCGAGGTCGGCAAAAATTCGGGCCGCCAACTCGGCGACGATATGGTCGCTGTCGTTTGTCACTATGGGTGTTTCTTTCATTCCTTGCGATCATTCGCAAAGAACCATGGTGAGGTGAAGCAGCAAGGATGGCAAGCCGAGCCTATGGCAGATTAGCCGCCCTTCTTTGATAATATCAAAGCCAGTTTCAAAGGGGTGGCAATTACGGAGGATTCAATCGTGTCAGGGGAGTTTTCCAATAAGGTAGCGGTCGTCACCGGTGGCAGTCGTGGCATCGGCCGGGAGATCGCAGCTGACCTCGCTCGGGCCGGCGCCCAGACCGTCATTGTGTCTTCGTCGGGTGAAAATCTCGCGGCGGCAAGCAAAACGATTGCAGCGGCTGGTCCTATGCCACTCGCCATTACCGCGGATTTGCGCACGCTTGATGGCTGTCAGCACGTGTTCGACAGCGTCAAGGATAGATTCAATCGCTGCGAGATATTGGTTTGCTCGGCCGGAGCTACTCGCGCGGGCAATTTCACGGAATTGCCGGATCAGGCTTGGATAGACGGCTATGCCCTGAAATTTTTTGGCTGTGTGCGCATGTGTCGGCTGTTTTGGCCAATGCTCGAGGCGGCCCAGGGTTGTGTCGTCAATATTGGCGGCGGCGCTGCCCGTTCACCTGGCGCTGACTTTTCAATCGGTGCATCGGTCAATGCCGCGATGGGGAATTTTTCGAAAGCGCTCTCTCAACTTGGCAAACGCGATGGTGTTAACGTCAACATCATCCACCCTGGCGCGACCGAGACCGAGCGCTTCTATCAGCTGTTAGAGCAGCGCTCGAAGGCATCCGGCAAATCGATCGAACAGTTAAAGCAAGAGGCAACGGTCAAGGATGGTTTGCGTCGGCTTGGCAAGCCCGCGGACATTGCGGCCCTGGTGTTGTTTCTTTGTTCAGAGAAAGCGCGCCACATTCAAGGCACTGCGATTGCGGTCGATGGAGGTTCAACCGTCGGGTACTATTGAGCGCACCACCGCGTCGGACATCCTCATTCGACTACTTGCCAAGAATGGCAAAAGTCCTGGCGTAAATGCTCAAATCAGATCGTGTATCTGTGAGATGACTCGTCGGAAAGGAGCAGCAATGAAGATCGAACGTCACGAGACCGGGTCCCGTATGAGCAAGGTGGTGATCCATGGCGATACCGTCTATCTCGCCGGCATCGTTGCCGATAGCCCGAAGGGTAAAAGCACCGCAGAGCAGACCAGAAGCATTCTGTCGCAGATCGATAGTTTCCTGGCGTCGGCCGGGACCGACAAGGCTAAGCTACTCTCGGCCAATATCTGGATCACGGACATGGCGAATTTCGCGGAGATGAACGCGATCTGGGATGCCTGGGTGTCGCCGGGGAACACGCCGGCGCGGGCGACCGTTGAGGCCAAGCTTGCATCGCCGGACTACACGGTGGAGATCATGGTCGTGGCGGCGCGCTAGGTCTGTCGGCTCTGTGCGAATGGTTCGCAAACCGAAACGGACAGCCCGCTCCCAGATGACCGCAGGCAAGCCTGCGCGCAACCGCCGCTCTGCGGAGCAAATGCTGACCGAGCTCAAGCGGCGGCTGCGCGAGATCAGCGATCTGGATGCGGCGAGCGATGTATTGAACTGGGACCACGCGACCTACATGCCCGAAGGCGGCGCCGCTGCCCGAGGCCGCCAGCGCGCGATGCTCAGCCGTCTGGCGCACGAGAGGGCCATCGAGCCGGCGCTTGGCGGGCTAATCGACGGACTAAGCCGCTATGGCGAAGGTCTGCCACAAGATTCCGATGATGCGAGCCTGATCCGGGTGGCACGTCGCAATTTCCAAAAGAACATCAAAATTCCGTCGGCTTATATTGAGCGCGCAACCCTGCACTGCTCCGCCTCGTATGATGCATGGACGAGGGCGCGGCCGGCAAACGAATTCGCTGCAATGGTGCCTTATCTAGAACGGACACTGGACCTGAGCCGCGAATATTCCTCCTACTTTGCGCCCTACAAGCATGTCGCCGATCCGCACATTGACGACGCAGACCAGGGAATGACCACGGCGTCGACCCGCACACTGTTTGACGAGCTTAAACGCCAGCTTGGTCCGATGGTGCACGCGATCTGTGAGCAGCCTGCCGCGGATGGCTCCAGTCTGCGTCAAACTTTCGCCGAAGCAGCCCAATTTGAGTTTGCCCTGCATGTCGTCAAGTGTCTGGGCTATGATTTCAAGCGCGGTCGCCTCGATCTCACCCACCATCCATTCTGCACCCGGTTTGCCGCTGGCGACATCCGCATCACAACCCGCGTCAACAAGAACGACCTGGCCGACGCGTTGTTTTCGACGCTCCACGAAGCCGGCCATGCCATGTACGAGCAAGGTATCAGCGCTGCGCTCGACGGCACGCCGCTCGGACAAGGTGTTTCGGCTGGCGTCCATGAAAGTCAGTCGCGGCTCTGGGAGAACGTGGTGGGGCGCAGCCGCGGTTTCTGGGAGCACTTTTACCCAAAGTTGCAGCGAATTTTTGCGGAGCAGTTGTCAGGTGTTCCACTCAGCACATTCCAACGCGCCATTAATAGGGTGGCGCGGTCGCTTATTCGCACCGATGCGGATGAGCTGACCTACGATCTGCACATCATGCTGCGCTTCGATCTTGAGCTGAAAATGCTGGAGGGAAAGCTCCGCGTGAAGGACCTGCCGGTGGCCTGGCATGCGGCAATGCAAGCCGACCTTGGCATCACGCCATCAGACGATCGCGACGGCTGTTTGCAAGACGCGCACTGGTATTCTGGCTACATCGGCGGCCGATTCCAGAGCTACACCATCGGCAATATTCTATCGGCGCAGTTTTATGCAGCCGCGGTCAAGGCGCACCCAGACATTCCGCGCGAAATCGCGAGTGGCGAATTCGGGACGCTGCGTACCTGGCTACACGACAATCTTTACCGGCATGGCAGCAAGTTCCTGCCTAACGATCTCGTCAAACGTGCAACGGGAGCAGCGATGAACATGACTCCGTATTTTGATTATCTTCGCGAAAAATACGGTGCACTCTATCGGCTGCCGGCCGGAAGCGCGCAGTGGGACCGGCGATGGCAAACGGGTGATTGAACTGTGAGTATGATTGTTAAGGCAGAAGGTCCGAGCGGCCGCGCGAAGATAAATTCCGACGCACCGAAACACGCGTTGGGATTGGTCCAATTCCTGCGGAGCATCGGCTACGAGGCGTGGATCGAGGACGCAGACGGCAATGAGGTTGAGGAAACGGTCCTAAAGAAGGCGATCAAACCACCAGGCCCGGGCTGATCACGGATTATCCACATGGAACTCACATAAAACTCTTTTCGTGCCTCTGGACACCTCGATGAAAGAGTCCACAATCAAAGCGCGACCAGATGAAGAAAGTCGGCTTGGCAGACTGGCGGACTTCAAATGGCCTTCCCTCCGCATCTGACCCGGAAACGGAAGCAGATCGGACGCCAAGGGGATCATTGTTGGCGTGCATGACCGCCAATCGTGAGCCACGTCCAATCAAAGCTTTGAAACGACAGGGAGGCGACGGCTTGGCAACAAGCCGTCGCTTCTTTCCGTTCTATGCGGTCGCCTGAACGACACTCTTGATGACTGATCCCGACCTCATTCGGTTCCTGGACGCGCAAGTCCACATCTTCGGTCAAGTGATTGATGAGCTTACCAACGGGCGCAAGCAGACCCATTGGATGTGGTTTGTTTTTCCGCAGCTCGCTGGGCTTGGTCGAAGCGCGATGGCTCAGCGCTACGCCATAAAGGATTTAGATCAAGCAAAGCGGTATCTGGCAGACCCGATCCTCGGAGCCGGCTTGCGCCAAGTCGTAAAAATAATCGCTGGCCACCACGAGAAGTCGGCCTACGACATTCTTGGCTCCCCCGATGACCTAAAATTTCGCTCATGCCTGACATTGTTTCGCGAAGCAGCATCCGACCCTTCGGATCGCGCGCTCTTCACCCAAGCCTTGGATCAATTCTATGAGGGTCAACCTGACGCGTCGACGCTGGCACTGCTGCGATGACGCTCGCCGCACCACCTGAGAATCCTATGAGCTCGGACTCGATCGCTTTTACGGTTTGTGACGTTGCGTTGTTTCGTCCCTCGAGGAACTTCAGAAGATTGGCGTCGCTTGCCTCGTAAGACTCTTTGGTCAATTTACCCCGTTCATGTCGCAGCCAAACGCGATATGCACAAATCGCAACCAGAACCCGGAATTTCGAGCCTGCCACTATGCGCGAAGGCGTAGCGGACCGTTTGCGGACATACTCCCATTGCGCTATCCGTCGTCGATCGAAGTAAGCAGTTGATAAGCGAGCGTGCGCGCTCATCGCGTGGAGCATGGGAGCTGAAATAGCGGTGACAATCATC